>Ga0210399_10000051_pt1 | contig 82401 bp, 66 predicted proteins | sample IncBWC14MmetaG_FD_150865 | JGI IMG/M metagenome (GOLD analysis project Ga0210399, IMG submission 150865) | Forest soil microbial communities from Barre Woods Harvard Forest LTER site, Petersham, Massachusetts, United States - Inc-BW-C-14-M | ecosystem: Environmental > Terrestrial > Soil >...
CATCCTGGGCGTGAACCGGAGCAGTACTCGCCTGGACGGTAAACACGCGGCGGCTTGAATTGAAGCCATGTAGAATTTGATCGGGACGCTTGTCGTCGGGTTGAAAAGCAGCGCCACTCGCGCCACGCCCGGCGCGGTTCGCTTGAGCAGTTCCAGCCACTTCCCACCCATCGAGGGCTCGTAAAGCGCGAACCCGGTAACATTGCCGCCCGGACGTCCGAGGTTCGTGACGAAGCCACTGGAAATCGGATCGGCTACTGTCGCCATCACGATGGGAATTGTCTGCGTCTCGCGGACAAGAGTGTCGGTTACGGGCGTGGTCACACTGAGGATTGCGTCGGGCCGCAGTTCGACCAGTTCTTTTGCGAATGTCTTCATCTTATCCGGATCATCGCTGGCCCAGCGAAGTTCGATTCGAAAATTGCTGCCTTCCGTCCACCCCAGCTTCGCGAGCGCGCCCCGGAAAGCCGCGAACCAAGACTTCACATCCGGATCGCTCTCCGCAAAGCCGATCAGCACGCCGATGCGCCGCATGGGTTGAGCTTGTTCCGCACGCGCCGCGAGCGACCACGCAGTCGCCGCGCCGCCGGCCAGCGTCATGAAATCGCGTCGCCTCATGCGTCCTCTCTCCAAGCGAGACCGACACGCTACCACATCGTTAAACGAGAGCCACGTTATGCATCACAACAAAACTGAGCGGCTGATGACGCTCCGGGTCATTCGCGACCGAACGGGCGGGCCTCAATCGTTGGTCGATGTCAGCTTCTCTCCGAAAGCAACCCGCTGTCGGCTTCGACATCGCTCGCCGACGCGATTGCGATCTTCGCGGTCGCGGCCTACGGTGTGTTCTTCCTCGCAGCCTACGCGCTGCCGGAAACGCGGGGCCGGGTTCTGCGCGCCGACGCCTAAGAGGCCGTTTCGAAATTGGTTGTCAGGCGGCTAGCTCATCGAGCAGCGCCTTTGCCTCCTTCAGATCGCGCGTATCGAAGCCTTCAGTGAACCAGCCAAAGAGAGCCGCGAGCGTCTGTCGTGCTTCGTCCCGTTTCCCTTGACGGCTTAATAGCCGAGCCAGACTCGCCGAGGCGCGAAGCTCCCAAGACTTCGTGTTCTGCCGCCGGGCGATTTCTATCGCATGACGGAACGCAAGCTCGGCATCCGGCTCAGGGCCCGGCCCACGCGAGAGTAGCAGTAACTCCCCCTTGAGCCGGTACAGCTCTGGGTCCATAAGCCGGGACCCAGTTCGCTCGGTCATTTCGAGCGCTTTGCTAACTGTAGCGAAGCCCTCGTCAGCTTTCTCGTATATCAGCTCTATCGCTGCCAAAAGCCCGAGAAAATACGGAAGGTAAAGCTCGTTTTGGGCGCGATAATTGCCAATGGCTCCTCGAAGCTGGGCGACGAGACCAACGTCGTCGACCTGTTCTGCCTGAGCCCAGCTGTCCAATACCTTTCCGAATTCTAGCCATTGTGGAAAGCCGTGCTCGGTCGAGAGAACGATCAGGGATTCAGCTATCTCCCGGACCGCCGGTGCCTCTCTGCGAAGCTGATGAATGATCCCAGCGAACGGAAGCTCATTCACGAGGGTGCCGATATGGCACAGCTCCCTTGCCATCGCTATGCCTGTGCGGCTGCGCTCCACGGCTTTCTGCGAGTACCCGAGAAACCACAGGGCCATCGCTGAGTGCATGCGGCAGCACACCCCCGGATCATGATTGCCAAAAACAAAGGCCAGCGACTGGTGCTGCTCCCGATCATAGAGCGCCATTCCTTGCTCGCCGTGCGTTCGAGCCTCCTGTGGATCGCCGACCCAGAGCGTAGTTGGACACATTGCGTGGTGAGCCTCGAGCAGGAGCGCCCGATCGTTCAATCGTTGAGCCACTGTGAGAAGTTCGTCGGCAATCGGGCGAGCCATGTCCCATCGTTCCCGTCCTACGCTATTCAGCCATAGCCCCCAAAGAGCCTGAAACAGCTCGACGGGTTCCCCGAGTTGTTTGCAAAGTTCACGGGCCCGTAGGTACGCTGTCTCAACTTCTGGCGCGCCAAAACCGCGCGTCGATTGGAGCGCCGGGCCGAGCTTCGTCAACGCCTTCAGCTCCGCTTCGCAACGCTGTGCTGTTTCGGGCTGTTTCTGCAACAGCTCTAGTGCCCGGCGGAAATGCCGCGTTGCCTCTGCATTGGCGTCGCGCTTAACAGCCCATTCCCCTGCCAAAGTCCAGTAGCCGACAGCCTTCTCTACCAAGCCCGCTTCCGCGCAGTGCCGCGCCATCAGCTCGGGTTGCGACTCCGCGATCTCCGGGAATTGTCCCTCCAGCGTAGCCGCAATTCGGGCGTGTAGTTGCTGCCGCCGGTTGCGAAGCAGCGTACCATAGGCTGCGTCCTGAACCAGGGCATGTTTGAAAAGATAGCTCGCTTGCGGCGGCACACCCTGCCGGAAAAGCAAACCTGTAGTCACGAGACGGTCGAGTGCCGATTGAAGTTCCGCCTCCGGCTTACGCACCACAGCCTGCAGGAGTGCATGAGAGAACTCGCGCCCTACTGCCGCCCCAATCTGTGCGACTTCCTTCGCCGGTCCGAGCCTGTCAAGCCGTGCCGTCAACGATGCGTGGAGGCTTGCAGGCACGCCAATGGACGGCGACGGAATAGTTGCGACCGCGCTCTCAGCTGCCCCTTCGCCTTCGGCTTCCAACACCGCCTTCGTCATTTCTTCGACGAATAGCGGAATGCCATCGGTACGCTCGGCAATGTCTTGTCTGATGCTCTCCGGCAACGATTCGTTGCCCGTGACCCGGTCAATCATTGCGGCTATTTCGCGCTCACCGAGGCGACTAAGACGGAGTGCCGTGGCATAGGATCGTCCGATCCACGGCGGCTCGAACTCCGGACGATACGTAACGATCAGTAGCACCCCGAGCGTTGTTAGCCGCTCCACCGTCCTACCAAGCACTTCGAGGCTTGTCGGGTCGATCCAATGTGCGTCCTCGAAAATCATCAGGACTGGATTGGAACGCGACAGCGCTTCGAGTTGCGCGGTTAGCGCTTCGAGCGTTTTCTGTCGACGCTGCCGCGCGGTCAACTCGAGAGCCGGATAACGTCCATCGTTTGACAACGAAAGCATTTCAGCAATCAGTGCGGCGTCCTGGTGCGACGCAAAGCTCTGCGCCAGCAGGGCATCGAGTTTGTCCAGCTTTGCTTTCGCCGTGTCTTCGCGCGCGAAGCCAGCGGCGCGCTCCATCTGACTAGTGATAGGGTACAGCGCGCTGTCGTTGTGCTGAGGCGAGCAGAAGTAACGCATGCGCGTGTTTGGTTCGGACGCAAGCCGTTCCAGCAGCGCAGTAGTCAATCGAGACTTGCCGATGCCCGGTTCGCCGGAGAGCAACACCACTTGGCCTTCACCGGTCTTTGCTTTCGACCAGCACCGCAGTAGCAATTCGAGTTCTTCATCCCGCCCGACAAGTTCCGTCAGCCGGGTGGCGTGAAAAGCCTCGAAACGGCTCTCCACAGAAGACGGTCGCAATGCTTCCCAAGCGCGCACAGGACCTGAGATACCTTTGAGTTCCTGAGGCTCAAGATGCTCAAGCTCGAACAGGTTGCCGACGAGCTTGCGGGTACTTTCGGCAATCACAACGCTGTTCGGCTCCGCAACGCCCTGCAAGCGCGCCGCAAGGTTCGGCGTCTCACCCACGATGGCTTGCTCTTGGGAAGCGCCCGAGCCGATCAGGTCGCCGACGACCACAAGACCCGTTGCGATGCCGACCCGGGTCTGCAGGGGCGCCTGGGTCTTCAGGGCACTCACGGCAGCGACCAACTCTAGCGCCGCGCGCACGGCTCGCTCTGCGTCGTCCTCGTGCGCTTGGGGATACCCAAAGTACACAAGGACCCCATCGCCCATGTACTTCGCTACGAAGCCGCCGAAGCGCTGAACGGTCTCCGCGACGCACTTCTGGTACGCCGAAATGACTTCACGCAAATCCTCTGGGTCCATGCGTGCCGACAACGCCGTGGACCCAACGAGGTCAGAGAACATCACCGTCACCTGACGGCGCTCGGCGCGGTCTTCGGGATGTACGCTTGGGGCACTCGACGTGGTCGCGGGGGCAACGGAGGGCGCCTTAGCGCTCGTGTCGCTGCGCGGAGCAGCGATAGCTTCTAGCAGCTTGAGCCGGTGACCGACTGACGTGACGCCAAGCTCCTTCAGCGTCTCGTGCGTCAAACCCGGAAGAACCGTCTCGTCTATGTCATTCTCGCGGAAGGCTGCCTCGTACTTGCCGAGGCCCAGGCTCCGCAGCCAGACCACAATGTCCATGACGGCGCCCCACAATCAGGGGGTGGCGCACATAATCTGCCGGGGCGTTTGCAGATCTGCGAGAAGAAGCGGCCCCGGCTCACCTCAAGCGTCGGCACCGAGCTTCTCGAATGCTGAACTCTTCAGCCGGTCGAGGTCGCGCTCGCCAGAAGCCGCCTGCTCAAGAATGTGCTCCGCTACTTTAAGCGGCGTGACAGTCTTTCGCATTACAAAACGATGATCGCTGACGACCTCGTTCAACGCCTGCCGCATGACGGCAACCGTGGATGCATCGTATCTTTGTTTCAGCTCAGTCATCGTCGCTGTTCCTAGAACGCTTTTGTGAAGGGATGATGAGCTGAACACGGCTCGAGCGCGGCAGATCATTGCTAGATTTTGGCACAAGAAAATTGCCCAAAATGTGTTTTCTTTTTCTACGTGGCTTCTGCCGCGCTCTTCGGGCCGATAGTTGTGGCCTCCTGACCAAGTCGCGGAGCCGGTTCACTTCGCGCGTCTGAATAATGAGGTTGGTTATCGCATCGGTCGAGAATGAATGGTGTCGCTGATGAATACTCATTTGAGGCCCCATACTAACTAACGCTAAAACTACGGTACGATTGCCCAAAACGCTGGCCTTAGTACATGCGGCAAACTTTCGTGCGGCAAACTGTCGTCTTTTAAAATTGACCACTCGTCCTGGCGATTGGAAAGGGGGCCATGAACTAACCTACGGCCTTGTCACGAGGCGAATACCGATCCAGCAAATATCCCAGACAGTTCGAGGGATCAGACCCACGCTTAACCATCGGGTCAACACCCGCTCGACATAAGCCATGTTGCCCCGCGATCAAAACGCGCGCGACGAAACGTAGCATTGCATTTTTGGTCGCAGAGGCACGTCCTTTCGACAGTGGGGATTTTCACAGTGCCAGGCGTGCTTTCGCCGTACTGCTCTTGCGGAGCGGCTCATATCGTTCGCGATCTCTGCCGTCCCGCGGTCGAAAACACCGTTTCAAGGGAGGAGAAGATGTCGCTAGGTCGTCGGGATTTTCTTATAGCTACCGGAACCGCCGTGGTTGGGCTCGTTGGTGGGTCATTGAATGGGGGTTGTGCCCAAGCCCGCGCACCAGTTTCAAAAAATCAGGTGCCAGGATTCTATCGATTCAGTCTCGGACAGTTCCAACTCACGGTCGTGAGCGACGGCACATTTGCTTTTCCAGCGGAGGTGCTCTGGCCGGAAGCAACCAAAGCTGAACGTGACGCCGTCCTTGTGTCCGACTTCCAGCCCACTGACATGTCTACCCTCCAGGTGAATGTGTTGGTCGTGAATACGGGCGATCAGCTTGTCCTCATTGACGCAGGCTCCCGCGGAAAGATGCAGCCAACCGCGGGCCGTCTGCTCCAGAACCTCGCGTCCGCCGAGATCAAGCCGGAGGATATCGACACGATCCTGATCACACATGCCCATCCGGATCACCTATGGGGGGTCGCCAACGCGAGCGACACCGAGCGGACTTTTCCAAACGCTGAGTATGTGATTGGCGAAGCGGAATTGAACTTCTGGATGCAGCCCCAGCACCCGTTGGCCAGTGATGCTTTTTGGGGCGGCATTTATCGCCAAAACATGAAAACAATCGCGGCGATCAAGGATCGCATCCAGACTGTGAAGCCAGACGGCGAGGTGGTCCCGGGCATCACGGCGATAGCTACACCCGGGCACACGCCCGGGCACACCTCGGTGCAGATCGCGTCCGGTTCTAACCAGCTTCTTTGTACTGCAGACGTCGTTGGGAACCGCGCTGTCGCGTTCCACCACCCCGATTGGCGCGGCGGGTTCGACTTGGATCTCGACCAAGGCGCGAAGACGCGCCGAACCTTCCTGGATCGATGTGCGGGTGAGAAGGTGATGGTCTCAACCTATCATCTCCCGTTCCCCGGAGTTGGCCATGTCGTTCGCACCGGCACAGCGTTCAGCTGGCTTCCAACCGATTGGCGCTGGGAGGGCGTAAGTCCCACTTGAGGTCACCCGCCCAGCCAGGTGCCGGCCTGAGCAGCGTGGACGAAGGCGGTGATGACCAAGCTTGGGCTGACACTCAACGAGGCTAAAACTTCGCTGAGAAATGCCCGACAGGAACGCTTCGACTTCCTCGGCTACTCGTTCGGCGTGCATTGGTTTGAGACGAACGGGAAATGGTATCTGGGCGCGAGCCCGGAGTGTACAGCGGCTCAAGACAAGGGTCGGCGAGCTTCTGGTGCCGAGCAATATCGATCCATGGCCAGAAATACGCGACAAGCTGGTTGCCCCGCCCTATCTTTGGAACGTGTTTCTAGTCGCGCTCTCTTAGCTGCGGCTTCTCGTGCAAGACCGCATTTAACATCCAAGTTCGGGCGCAAGCCGAAGCTGTCGGACTATCAGCGGGCAGAGGCCATCAAGCGCCGCGCTGCTGGCGCGACCCTGGCCGAGATCGCCAAGTCCTACGCCGTCGACATTTCGATGATCTCCCGATTGGCTCCGGGCTTCCGTAGCCCTTTCGAGGCAAGCGCCGCATGAAGCGCGGCAAGGCGTGATCCGGTTGACCAGCGCTTCTCAGGCTTGCGCTTCAACTTCAGGCAGGTGCCGCTTCAACTTCAGGCAGGTGCCGAATTTCGGCGCCGACGGATGACGACTCCTTCAGGCGCTCGCCCTGGCAGGCTGAGAGTCCGAGTGCCGTCAGGCTCAAAAGCAACGCGATTATGCTTCTGCTCATTTGTTTCTCCCGCGCTTGTCGCGAGTATACAGCCGAGCTCGAGCCGATTGACGGAATGTTGCTGGACATACTCGCGGCGATTGCCAGGAAGAACTACGGGGACCGCCATCGATTGTGCCAAGCTTGGTTTGCGCCATCCTGCCCGGGGCGGCGCGACCCCAGCCCCGTCACCTTCTCCGTGGTGGCGGGGCCTTTTTGTGCCCGCCTGATCCGCAGCGGGGCACGTTGATCCTATTCGTCCTCTTGCCCCAAAAGCTGTCGTCTCGGGGCTCCCAATTCCGTCAATTGTAGCGGCTCGATCCATCACTGGGGAAGGGGAGTACATGTCGCCTTCGGGTCAATCGCGTCATTTGGCTGTCGGCTGACCACTTCCGGTCTTCCCCCAACTCCGGATATTCTTAGCGCCCGTCGGCATGTCTCAATCATATCATCCTCCGGCTCAGGGAACGATACCGACCTGCCTTGCGGCATCGGCTCGTAAAAAAGGACAGATTAGTTGATGAACCAGCGACGCCGAAGGAATTTTTCAGTATCTTTTGGGCGTGTAGTGCTCTGTGCCGAGGAGACCTTTGCTTGTCTAGGGAGCGCATGGAACGGCGCTTAGCGGCCATTCTCGCGGCCGATGTGGCTGGCTACTCGCGTCTTATGGGTGCCGACGAAGAGGGAACGCTCGCACAATTTAAAACCCACCGAAGGGAATTGGTCGACCCGAAGATTAGCGAGTACGCAGGGCGGATCGTAAAGACAACCGGCGACGGAATGCTGGTGGAATTCGCAAGTGTGGTGGATGCCATGCGGTGCGCTATCGAGGTGCAGAAAGGTATGGCCGAGCGCAATGCGTTAGTGCCCGAGTACAAACGAATCGAGTTCCGGATCGGCATTCACCAAGGCGACATCATTAGCGACGCCGGTGACACCTTTGGTGATGCCGTAAACGTCGCAGCCCGTCTTGAAGCGCTCTCAATTCCTGGAGGCATTTGCGTATCTTCGCGAGCCCAGGAAGACGCTCTCGGCAAGCTGGATGTAGCCTTCGAAGATATGGGCGACCGGCAGCTAAAGAACATCTCCAAGGCGGTAAGAGCGTATCGAATAGAACTGACTGGCGTGTCGCCACAATTTGCACGACAACATCTCGCGCTTCCCGACAAGCCGTCCATAGCCGTCCTGCCATTCGCTAATATGAGCCGCGATGCGGAGCAGGAATACTTCGCCGATGGTGTGTCCGAGGACATCATCACAGCTATTTCCAAACTACATTGGTTTTTCGTCATCGCCCGAAATTCGTCATTCGTCTACAAGGGAAAGACGGTCGACGTAAAACAGATCGGGAGCGAGCTCGGCGTGCGCTACGTGCTCGAGGGCAGCGTAAGAAAGTCCGGAGAACGGGTGCGCATCACTGCGCAACTCATCGACGCTTCCAACGGCAACCATATATGGGCGGATCGCTACGACGGCGACTTGAGCGACGTCTTTGCCTTGCAGGACAGGATTACCAACAGTGTTGTCGCCGCCATCGAACCTCATCTGTTGGAGGCCGAGAGCGTCCGCTCGCAGCACCGGACACCAAATGATGTCCGCGCCTGGGACCTGTTGATGCAGGCGAGCTTCCTGTTCTGGCGGCTAAATAAGACAGACGGTGACGCCGCAATTTCCATTCTTAGGCGCGCCACCCAACTCTACCCCGACTATGCGCCTGCCCACAGCATGCTCGCTTTCGCGATACTGTTGCTTGGGTATCTAGGATACGTCGATGTACAGGCGAATGAGGCCGCCGCACTGGCAGCCCGCGCCGCCGAACTCGATCGCAACGATCCGTGGGCCTATGTCGCGCTTGGATTTGCCGCATTCGCTGAACGACACACCGATGAATCAATAGCCCATTTCCAGCGCGCCCTGAATCTCAATCCGAACTTTGCTGCGGCTCATGGCTATCTCGGTTGGACACTGTCATTCGATGGACAATCCGACAAAGCCATCGTTCACTCACAAACCGCAATTCGCATGAGCCCGCACGATCCACAACAGGTGATTTTCCATGGCGGGCTGGCAGCGGCGCACTATCTCGCTGGTAGCTATGATGAAGCCATCAACAGCGCACTCAGTGTTTTGCGGTTCCGGCCGACCTTCAATGGGGCCCGCCGATTGCTGGTAGCTGCTTTGGCCCAGGCCGGGCGTCTCGACGAGGCACAGAGGGAACTCGAACGGCTGAAAAACTTTCAGCCCGATATTTCGCTCGCCTGGATCGAGAAGAATGTGCCCTACACACCAGGCCCAATGAAGAGCTACTTGGAGGGTTGGCGCAAGGTCGGACTCCAGTGACCAGAGGTCTGCTTTGGGGTCAATAACGGAAGTGGCACCGCTTGATCGGCATGTCCGTTCGACATCGACCCTGTGTTCTTCAACGATAGTGACGCCTAACCGCTTTGAGCGGCTTCGTCACGTCGTTGGCCTCCAATCGACGCTTCAGCTGCTTACCTTACCCGCCTTAAAGCGGCAGCGGTCTTGAAATGACTAAAGCACTGCTATCATTGGCGCACCCGACACGATTCGAACGTGTGGCCTTTGCCTTCGGAGGACGACGTCGAGCCTGTTGGGCTTCGCTACCATCTTAGTGCTCGTGGCGTTCGACGGTTTTATCGCGACAATCACTAACCGTGATCTACTCGCGCATCATCATTTGGACGCCGTTGTTGGCCGCGATTTTGTCGATGATTGCGGTTATGATCTCATCGAGACGTCTACCCTCAGAATAATCAGCAGGAGCGATAAAATCGGCGCGCTTATCGGTTATGAGCTTCTCTGCGCGCGCTTTTTTCTTAGAGCCAGGTTGATAGACCGCGATTGAATGGCCGCCTTGGTCTCTGACGAGCCGCATGCAGGGAATATCTGTCTCTCCGTCACCGATAAAGACGATGTTGGAGAACGGCATAGGACGATTTTCGTGCGGCACAAAGCGGTTGATAAGCCCGTGATCGTGAACGCTAAGCGAACCCTTATTAATTCGGAAAAGATACTGCGTCTTCGTAGTGTAGTTGATCGCTAACGCTGGCCATTTAGCGGCACCGTTTGCATCATAGGCGAACGACGAAGCGAAAACCTTTGTGAACTCCTTGCCGATCTTAGTTGCCTCGATCATCTCCTTAATGCCCGACGAGATGATGTAATGCTGGAGTTTCACATGCCGCTCTCTGGCGCGTGCATTAACGCGCTCAAACCAATCGGGCACGCCCCTGAATAGTTGGACGGTCTTTCCATGTCGCGCAAAGTCCCGTCTGCGTACAGGAACGTCCTTAGCCGCAGCGCGCTCCAGCATAAATGTCATGTAGGAGAGCACTTCGTCGGCTTCGTGCTTCGCGGCTCGCAGTTTGTTCTCGCCCCAGAACGCGGCCTTCTTCATACCGATTTCGGGGATGAAGCTGTTTTCCTGGATATTGCCGGGCGCCAACGTTCCATCGAAGTCATACGCGATGGCCATTGGTATCAATTTTCTAGGCATCGTTAGGCCCGATCCTCGATGGCGGCCCAAAGGTCCGACGGCGAGCGCATCCGCCATCGAAAGGCGAACTCTGTGGTTAACACAACTTCGATGAGCTGCATAATCTCAACCGGTTGCTTGCGAAATCAGGAGCCTGCCTCGTCGTGGACGATCGGTCCGACCCACAGAACGGACTTTAGCGTCTCGTCCGTCAAACCCTAATAATTTCTTAACGGCCCTTTTTGACCCGGGGATATTTCTAAGGCCGGTCTTCGCGCGCACGAGACGGGGGGCCTGTCCAAGGTACCCCGGGGATAGAAATGCGCCCAACAGCCTGACGCTCAACTGAGAGCCTTGCCCTACGCGGCTATGGAACGCGGCCAATCACGGTCGCATCAGCCATACCAGCGAGGCGAGGATGAAGCGTGATCTCTATGCAGAAGTGTCGGCACGCATTATTGCGGAGTTAGAAGCCGGCGCAGCGCCGTGGATCAAACCTTGGTCAGCAACTCCCGGCGCGAACACACCTTGCAATGCCGTGAGCAACCGGCCCTACTCAGGATGCAACGTCATCCTGTTGTGGATGGCACAAGCGGCTGGCTATCGCACGCCGCGCTTTCTCACCTTCAAGCAGGCGTTGGAATTGGGGGGCAACGTCCGCAAGGGCGAGCACGGTACCAAGGTCTATTTCGTGAAACAACTGCAAGTTCGCGACCAAGGCGCGGACGATAGCTCTTCAACTCGCCTGATCCCCATGATGCGCGAGTATACGGTTTTCAATGTCGACCAGTGCGAGAACCTTCCCGATAGCATCAACACCGGGAAGCCAATCCGCGTCCGTAATCCCGACACGCGCGATGAGCTTGCCGACGCATTCCTGCGTTCGACCGGTGCGGACATCCGCGAGGGCCATGGTGAAGCCTATTATGTGCCTAGCCGGGATTTCATCTCGATGCCTGCATTCGCTGGCTTCAAGGGTGCCGATCATTTCTACAACGTGGCGTTCCATGAACTTACGCATTGGTCGGGCCACAAGTCGCGCCTTGATCGGGATTTGAAAAACCGGTTCGGTTCACGCAATTACGCCGCCGAGGAACTCATTGCGGAGTTGGGCGCCGCGTTCCTGTGTGCCGAATTTGGTTTTGATGGGGACGTTCGGAACGCTGGCTATATCGCGTCATGGACGGAGCTTCTGAAGGCCGACAAACGGGCATTCTTTACTGCCTGTAGCCATGCCTCCAAGGCTGCGGACTACCTGCGCGGCTTGGCCCTAGCTGAACCGGCGGAGGTGTCGGCATGACAATGTCCAGCAATCGACATGAGCCCATTTTCGACATTCACCCGGTGACGGACGTTGGTATAGAGGTCTTTTATGCTGACACTTCGCTCATAAGCTTCGGCAGGAGCGGCGCTGGTTGGTTTTGGTGGCCTCGTCGGCGCGGGTCCTCACCGGATGGTCCAGCGACGGGTCCCTTCGCCACGAGCTACGCAGCGTATCGACACGCGATGAAGGATGAAATCCAGTTCGTAGACAGTGCCGGATGGGCGCCTACTCGTGTCGGTAGTGTGGGCGGAGGTGGGGACCGGTCTTCTATTGAAACTCTATGCGTTTGATTATTTGGGAGAATTCGCGCCGTTTGGATGACTCCCTCTCCGCCACGTTACATTGAAATCATTTTGTTTTTTCCACGAGCACAGCGAGCGCGATCAACAGCGCTGCGATAATCGCCAGCGTCAGTTGGCGACGACAAGATTTTTTCACTTATCCACAAACACGCCAAACCGTCTCTATGGATGATACCGGATAAGCAGAAGGCCCGGCATTCGCTTACCGGGGCCTTTTTTGCCCGAAGGGCTTTACAGACTTGTGCTCTCGCCTATCTCAGAGTCCGCCCGTCGGAGCTTTGGTAACCCCACCAAATAAAGCCCCCCTCTGTCGGGTTTGGCGGCCTCGGCGTTCCCCCGCGCCGGGGCCGTTCTCATGCAGGATCAGTATTTTTCTGAGGCAGCGCCTAATCGCAGGCAAACGGTCTTTGTGATGCGTATCAATGCAGCCATCCGACTTTTTACTTATCGTTGTCGAACCCAACTGCAGCGCTGTCGATTGGGGCAGGGCATTTGAAGGGCAGTTGGCAGGGGCCGCTCTGATTTCCTTCGCACGGGGCGGCCCCACCGGCGTTCAGCCCTGATCTCGTTTTTTCCCTGAAACCACCGCGGCTGGCGCGCGATGTGAGACCATTGAAATTGCCGACGAACGGCGCCGAAGCTTCGTTGAGTACGACGAAGTGCCAGCCTCAGTTCTCAGGTTCCTGGAGACGGTCAACCGGCATTGACTGCGCACCTTATTCCACTCGTTCGAAGGTCAGCGTCGAGACGATTGCTTACCGGTTAAACTTGACACGAGGGGAGCCGTCTTGGCTGCGGCTGCAACGCGACAGAGCGACTTAATTGATGCGGCGCCGTGAAATGGCGTGGTTTGCTGGCGCAATTTCTTCAGCAAACGTAGCGGCGTTCAAACCGCCTCCCTCGTCTTCGCTGTGTTTAGTTGCCGAGATTTCACCAGCGCACGGGCGTGCGTTGCGCGCCCGTGATCAATAGCCGTACTGATAACCCCAAACAGTGTATGGGCGACCCCAAGACCAACCAGAACCTGCGTACGGACCACCACTATAGTAACCTGAATAGGGGTAGGCATCATAGTAACCACCATAATAGCTGCCCACGTAAGGGTAACCACCATAGTAACCCCAGCGATTGGCGGTGACCGCAGCCGCGCCAACGGCTCCGACGCCGACGACACCGGCACCGTAACCGTATGCAGCGCGCCGGTAGTGTCGACGGGCAACGCCGGCAACGCTCACAGGAGTCCACGGACGGCCGATCCGCGCCTGAGCACTCTCTATCGACAACGAGATGCCGCGTTGCTCAGACCAGCCGAACGAAAGCAGTGCCGCGCATGCGAAGGTCGAGGTTGCTATTGCAACGTTTCTCAGATTCATCTGCATCATGGATGATCCAGCTCCACTATTTCCCGATTGAAGGATATGCCTTCGAGAAGGCTTGCGCCAGACGCCGCCGGCGGTGATTGACCAGGCATCGTCGGCGAGCCACCGAACCTCGCAATGCGCCTGCAGGGATTGGCTGATTGGCTGAGCCAAATATGGGGGTCACGGCAGAGAGCACGCGATGGCTTCCCGGAAATCTGTTCGAGCTTCAGGACCTCGGGATCCAAACTCTGAAAGGCATCGCCGGGCCGGTTCGAGCCTGTTCGGCGGAGCGCTGGCGCTTTCACAAGGCCAGATCACTAGCGGACGTACCAGCAAGGTCTGCACCTGAGCCTGAGCTGGCTGCAAAGGATTGCGAATTCCTTAATCCCTCAATCACGCCGGCGTGTACTACTCGACGAATACGACAAAAAAGAATTAAGACGTCCGCCATAAAGTGCCGGCCATGACTGATCACGTCATTGCGAGCGAACACAAGTCACTACCAATACAGGGCGCAATGCCCTGGCTGGTTGGCGCGGGCGTCTACGTCTTGCTGCTGTCGCTTGGACCGCAGTTGCTCAACGATCCAGATACCTATTCGCACGTCGCGGTCGGACGCTGGATGATATCTCAAGGCGTGGTACCAGACAGCGATCCGTTTTCCTTTTCGATGCATGGAAAGCCCTGGATCACTTTCGAATGGCTGTCGCAAATCCTCTACGCCGCAATCTATGCACTTGCCGGCTGGGCCGGCGTGGTGGCGTTGGCTTCGGCAGCGGTCGCACTCGCGCTCGGTTTGATGACGCAGTTCCTGTCGCGTGAACTGCCCCCGATTCCAAACTTTCTCATGGTCGCCGCAGCGATCGTACTGCTGTCACCGCATTTGTTGGCGCGGCCGCACGTCCTGACATTGCCCATAGTGGTAACGTGGGCTGCAGCACTCGTGCGCAGTATGGACCAGCGTGGGCCGCCACCTTACTGGGCGCTCCCGTTGCTTGTGTTGTGGGCCAATTTACATGGCAGCGTCGTGCTGGCGCTCGGGCTGATCGGACCCGCCATTCTCGAGGCATTGCTGACGGAGCGACGCGATGAATGGCCGCGCGTGCTGCTTCGGTGGATGCCGTTTGCGGCTTTGGCGCTCGCCGCGTGCTGCCTGACGCCTTACGGGGCGCAACCCTTGCTGATCCCGCTCACGACACTGGGCCTTGGCGAGGCCCTGGCCTGGATTAACGAATGGCGTCCGCAGGACTTTGGCCATCTCGGCGCCTTCGAGATCCTGTTGCTCGGCGCCATGTTTGCCTTGTCACGCGGTGTGACTCTTCCGGTGACGCGGATTCTTGTAGTTCTTGGGCTCGTTCATTTCGCGCTGAATCAGGTACGCAACGCCGATTTGTTGGCCGTACTCGCGCCTTTATATCTTGCAGGGCCAGTCGCTCGACAGCTTGGTTTGAAGGCGCACAACGCGCCGGCCAGCCCTGCGCGCTCGCTGAACTTGGCGGCCGTAAGCGTGATAGTTGCGGCCATCGCGCTACAGATGACGCGCGACGTGCGTCCGGCGATGATCAATACACCTGCCGCCGCCGTAGCCGATGCAGGCCTTGCTGAAGCAGGACCGGTGCTTAACGATTATTCGTTTGGCGGTTATTTAATCTTTGCCGGCATTCCTACCTTCATAGACGGTCGCGGTGAATTGTTCGGCGGCCATTTTATCGACCGTTACAACCGCGATATCTCTCTTGCCGATCTGAACGATCTTCTCAGGCTGCTCGACGACTACAAAATTCGGTCGACGCTACTGACGCCGGGCACGCCGGCGGTAGCGTTGCTGGATCGCCTGCCGGGGTGGCAGCGCGTCTATGGTGATGGTATCGCGGTGGTCCACAAGAGGCGAGCAGTTTCCGATCACTAGCCGCTGCGAGTACCGAAGGCGGCATACTGCGCGCCAAGCGGCAAGCCACTCAGCGCCCGCTCGACGCGACGCGCGAGATTCGCTTCCCATGGCAACAGCAAGAAATGGCGCGTGCCGATCTCACTCAGCCTTGCTTTGGACATCAACTCCAGCGTCCTGCCGGCGCCGAGCAGGACCGCGTCCTGGTCGAATTCGCAGCGCGAAACAGCAAGACGTGTCAGTGGATTCAAGGGATTGTGCTCTATTACACAGACGAGGCCACCGGGTCGCACGACGCGACGCGTCTCTCCTACAAAATGCACCCATTGAGCGGGGGAAACGTGGTGGATGACACAGATAGCGGTCACCATATCGAACGAGGCATCCTCGAACGGAAATGTTTCTCCGTCAAAATCGCGGTAGGCGACATCTTTGTTAGCAGCACGTGCCTGCGCGATGCTGGCGGAAGAAACGTCTATGCCTGTGAGGTGGCCAACCAGGCCGCGCAGCAGCGGATGAAAGCTGCCAACACCACAACCGACATCGAGCATCGCCGGCTTTTCTGACCCTAACCGCTTGGTGATCAGTTCACGCAACACATCGACCTTGGCTCGCATGAAAAAGCTGTGCGGTAGACCCGAAAAGTCGATCGAAGATTGGACTACATCGCGATAGTTGCTGTGGTATTCGTCGAATAATTCGGTCATGGCGCTTATTCGTGCACAGCGCGGACGGGCGCACGCGCCGGCGCGGATTGGTCGTGATCAAATCCAAGACGCTTTTGCACCACATAGAGCGGTCGGCCTTTAACTTCCGCGTGGATACGACCGACGTAGAGACCGACGATTCCGGTCAAAAGCATATTCATGCCGCACAACAGCGAGACAATGATGATGGTTGATGACCACCCGGCAACTAGACGACTGTCATTACTCATCCACAGTGCCATAACCCAGGCGCCATATAGCAATGCAAGCCCTGACACCGAGAGTCCGCACCAGATGGCGAGCCGCAGCGGTGCATCGGAAAAGCCCAGCGCCGCGTCCGCCGCGAGCCGCAGCATTTTGAACAGCGGATATTTCGTTTCGCCGGCGGCGCGCTCTTGCCGGTGAAAGGTGACTTCGGCCTGCCGAAACCCGAGCCAGGCAACCATGCCTCGCACAAACCGGTTTTGCTCCGGCATCTGGCGCAACGCATCGAGCACCTTTCGGTCGATCAGTCGGAAGTCGCCGACGTCGGCCGGGATATTGATCGACGACATGCTGTCGATCAGCCGATAAAACAAATGGGCCGTGCTGCGCTTGAACCGGCTTTCTCCCGCTCGCGAAAGTCGACGTGCATAAACAACATCGTTGCCTTCCCGCCATTTGGCGATCAATTGGTCGACAACCTCCGGCGGGTCCTGTAGATCGGCGTCCATGACGATAATCGCCTGACCTTGCGCGGCGTCCATGCCGGCGGTAATGGCGATCTGGTGACCGAAGTTGCGCGAGAGGCAAATATAACGGAAGCGCGGATCGCGCTTGGCAAGCTCTTGCAGCATAATCGGGCTGGAATCGTTGCTGCCGTCATCGACGAAGATCGCTTCCGCCGGCTCCGAGAGCCGGTCGAGGAGTTGATCGAGCCGACGCAGCAGCACCGGCAGCACCGCTTCCTCGTTGAATACAGGGACGATGATACTATAGCTGATTGGCCTGGAACCGGTCGCCATGGGTGGCTCCCACCGTAGTGAACCCGTGAAATTCTACGGGGTTGGTGGTTAAGGTAGCCTTGCCATAAGCGCTGTAATTTGCCCCGTTCCGGCTGGGAACGTGGACCGCCGCCATGATGTCGGGAGATCAGCAGTGAGCCGTTGGACCTGTTCTGCGTTCCAGGCTTTCGAAGTCGCCACGCCAGTTTGATTGACCATCTGCGAACGCGCCCCCCGCGAAGAGCCGAAAATCCCTCCCCAATATGCGCTTGGTCTCTCTCGTGGTCCTGGCCGTGGTGAAAAGGCGCCTTCGCGCCTCTCGACGATGCGGGCGAAATGCGTCAGTCTGTTCGAGAAAGATTTAGGGGGAACAATGGTTTTCAAACGTCTGCTTCGCTCCGCCGCGGCTGTGCTTTTCCTCTTCGCTGCGGGGCCGGCGTTCCCGCAGGGCGCGCTCAAGGTGGGTTCGACGCCGACCGGCGTGCCCTTTACCTTTCTCGATACCAAGACCAACAGCGTTCAAGGGATCATGGTCGATCTCATCACCGAGATCGGCAAGGATGCCGGATTTCAGGTGCAGATCGAGCCGATGCAGTTCTCGACGCTGATTGCCTCGCTGACGTCGAACAAGATCGACATCATCTCGGCGGCGATGTTCGCGACGCCGGCACGCAAGGAAGTGATCGATTTCTCGGACGCCGTCTACAGTTACGGTGAGGGCCTCATCGTGCCCAAAACCGACACCAGGAGCTATGTCGCGGCCGAAGATTTGAAGGGCGAAGTGGTGGGGGCACAGGTAGGCACTGCCTTTGTCGATGCGCTGAAAAAGACCGGGCTGTTCAGCGAAGTCAAGGTCTACGACACCATCCCGGACATCCTGCGGGACGTGAACACGGGTCGCCTCAAGGCTGGCTACGCCGACTATCCGATCCTCGCCTATAATCTCAAGCAGGGCAGCTTTCCGGAAGTTCGCCTGGTCGAATCCTACAAGCCGACCATCGTCGGCACCGTCGCCATCGGAATCCGCAAGGGCGACCAGGAGCTGCTGGCGAAGATCAATGCTTCGCTCGCGAGACTCAAGGCCAACGGCGCGCTGGACAAAATTCTGGGCAAATGGGGCCTCAGCGCGAAGGGTGCGTGAGCGCGACTTGAATCGATGGAAAAATTCCTTCGTGACGCCGCCGAATTCCTGCCGATCCTTTTGCAGGGCGTAGGGCTGACCATCGTCGTCACCATTGGTTCGCTGATCCTGTCCACCATTCTCGGGCTGGTTTGGGCGCTGTTGCGCGTCTCCGGTGTGCGCGCTCTCGCCGGACTGAGTGCCGGCCTGATAAATTTGATCCGCGGCATCCCGATTATCGTCCTGTTGTTCTATCTCTACTTTGTGATGCCCGACTTCGGCATCGCGCTGACCGCGTTGCAGGCGGCCATTCTCGGCCTCGGCCTCGCTTATTCGGCGTATCAGGCGGAGAACTTTCGCGCCGGCATCGAGGCCATCGACAAGGGCCAGATCGAGGCCGCGCAGGCGATCGGCATGGGTTGGTGGCTCACCATGCGTCGCGTGATCCTGCCACAGGCGGTACGCATCGTGCTGCCTCCTTACGGAAACATCATGATCATGTTGCTGAAGGATTCCTCGCAGGCCTCGACCATCACGGTGGCCGAACTCGCGCTCCAGGGCAAGCTGATCGCCTCCTCGACCTTCAAGAACACCAGTGTCTTTACGCTGGTGGCTTTGATGTATCTCACCATGAGCATCCCTCTCATCCTGCTGGTTCGGCATTTCGAGAAGAAGGCGGGCCATCGATGATCGAACTTCGCGATGTCCACAAGAGCTTCGGCCCGCTCGAAGTACTCAAGGGCATCGCCGCTTCCGTCAAAAAGAGCGAGGTGGTCTGCATCATCGGCCCGTCGGGTTCGGGCAAGTCGACTATCCTGCGCTGCATCAATGGCCTGGAGAGTTACGATGCCGGCGACATTCTGGTGGAGGGTGCGCGGGTCGACAGCCGTGCGCCGTCGATCGTCGCCATAAGGACACAGGTGTCGATGGTGTTTCAGCGCTTCAACCTGTTTCCACACCGCACGGCACTCGAGAACGTCATCGAAGGTCCGGTCTATGTGAAGAACGAACCACGCGCCGAGGCGATCGGTCGCGGCCGTGCGCTGCTGGCAAAAGTAGGGCTAGCCGAAAAGGCCGACACATACCCGGCGCAGCTGTCCGGAGGCCAGCAGCAGCGTGTCGCCATCGCGCGTGCGCTCGCGATGCAGCCCAAGGCGATCCTTTTCGATGAGCCGACCTCGGCACTCGATCCCGAACTCGTTGGCGACGTGCTTTCCGTCATGCGCAGGCTTGCCGACGACGGCATGACCATGATCGTGGTCACCCACGAAATGGGATTCGCCAGGGAAGTCGCCGACCGCGTGCTTTTCATTGATGGCGGCGTCATCGTCGAGCAGGGCGCGGCCAGGTCCGTTCTCAACCAGCCGCAGCATCCGCGAACCCAGGATTTCCTGCGTCGTATCCTGCATCCTTTATGACGGAAGACTCGAGTGAATCAGAAGTCCTTCGCGCTGCCGCCAAGCCTCTATGCCGACACTGCGCCGCCGCCCGTCGCCACGCCTGCGCTCGATGCCGACAGGAACGTTTCGGTGGCGATCATTGGTGGTGGCTTTGCCGGACTTTCGACCGCGCTGCATCTTGCCGAGCAGGGGACCGACGCAATCGTGCTCGAAGCCCGGGAGCCGGGCTGGGGCGCATCAGGGAATAATGGCGGCCAGCTCAATCCGGGCCTTAAACTTGATCCCGATGCGGTCGAGGCAACCTTCGGCGCCGACCTCGGTCGACGCATGATCGCGTTTGCCTACAACACTCCTGTTTTCACGTTCGAGCTGATCCGCCGGCTCGGAATCGCATGCGAAGCCCGTCAAAACGGAACACTGCGCGCGGCCTGTCACGAATCGCACGCTGCCGCCGTTGAGACTACCGCGCAACAGTGCATTCGACGTGGAATGCCGGTCACCGTTCTCGACCGCAACGCGCTTCGTGAGGTGACGGGCACGGATCGATATGCCCGCGCCATGTTCGACCCCCGCGGTGGCGACGTGCAACCGCTCAGCTATGCCCGCGGCCTTGTGCGCGCAGCTCTTGCAAGAGGTGCTGCGATCCATGGACAAACGCCTGCGATGTCGCTGCGGCGCGAAGGTGGACGATGGCGCATCGAGACCCCGCGTGCGGCGGTCCGGGCCGAAAAGGTGCTGATCGCTACCAACGGTTTCAGCGGAGATCTCTGGCCGGGCCTCTCCCGCACCATCGTGCCGCTGTTCAGCTCCATTGCTGCGACCGAGCCGCTTCCAGAAGAAATCGCGCGACAGGTCATGCCGACGCGATCGGTGCTGTATGAAAGCGGCCATATCACCGTCTACTACCGGCTCGATGCCTCCAACCGCCTGCTGATGGGGGGTCGCGGCCCGATGCACTGGATCAGGGATCCCTCGGCGGTGGCCTATCTCATGCGCTACGCGCCAAAACTTTGGCCCGCGCTTGAAGGCATCAAATGGACTCATGGCTGGAACAGCCGCCTCGCAATGACCGCCGACCACTACCCTCATGTGCACGAGCCCGCGGCCGGTGTGCTGATTTATCTCGGCTGCAATGGCCGCGGCGTCGCACTGGCCAGTGCAATGGGGCAGCAATTGGCGAGGCGGTTGACCGGCGGGGAGACGGCCGCGATCGATTTACCGATCACAGGCATCAAGCCAATTCGGTTCCACGCCTTGTGGCCGCTCGCCGTGAAGAGTGTCGTGCTCTACGGCAGAATTCGCGACCGGCTCGGGCTATAAAGCCCGATGGTGTTGAGGGTTCGCCATCGCCAGCGACCGTAATGCGCACAATGTTTGCGCAACCGGATGGCAAGTTGAGCAGGTTTTCGCTGCATCCGACGCAGATGGCGCGCGTCCGCTTTTGACTCGCGCGCCTTTGCGAATGATAATCGGCTCTGTTGCGTGCGGAAAGTCGAAACGCAAATGCGGGGTCGTCGGGCGCGAATGAAACCTGCTCCATTCAGATACGTCGCGGCCTCTTCGCTCGCGGAAGCGCTTGTCCTGAAGGCCCGATATGGCGAAGAGGCACGTTTCCTCGCCGGTGGCCAGAGCCTCATCCCGGCGATGAACTTTCGCCTCGCACGGCCCGCTGTCCTGATCGACATCAACGGCCTGACTGAACTCGCTTCGATCGACCGCTCGATGGCCCAAGCGATCCGCCTTGGCGCGCTCACCCGCTATTGCGCGATGGAAAAGGACGCCGGTTTTCTCGAAGCCTGCCCGCTGTTCGCCGATGCCCTTCCTCATATTGCTCATCCGCAAATCCGCAATCGCGGCACCATCGGCGGCAATTTCTGCCATGCCGATCCCGCCTCCGAATTGCCTGCCGTGGCGGTCGCGATGCAGGCCCGGATGTGCATCAAATCCTCGCGCGGCGAGCGCGAACTTGCCGCGGTCGATTTCTTCGTCGCACCGCTGACCACTGCTCTCAAGGACGAGGAAATGCTGCTCGAGATCGCCTTTCCAGTTCCCCGGCCGCGTTCCGGAGCCGCGTTCATGGAAGTGGCGCGGCGGCGCGGCGACTTTGCGCTCGCGGGCGTGGCGGCCATCGTGTCGCTGGATGAGGACGACCGCTGCTCGGGGATCAGGCTCGTATTTTGCGGGGTCGGCGAGACGCCGGTTGACGCCAGCACCTCCGTTTCCTCGCTTATCGGTCAGCGCTGCACGGACAAGGCGATCGCAGGCGCAGCCGCGGATGTGCGAAGGATGGTCGCGCCCGCCGGCAACATTCACGCGAGCGCCGAGTACCAGCGCCATATTGCCGAAATCCTCACCCGCCGTGCCATCGCCATGGCTTGCGATCGGATCGCCCATGCAGCCTGAGGGGCACGACATCGAACTCTCCGTCAACGGCGTGCAGTATCGCCGCGCCGTCGAAGCGCGAATGCTGCTTTCCGATTTTCTGCGCCACGAATTGATGCTGGCGGGCACCCATGTCGGTTGCGAACAAGGCGTTTGCGGCGCCTGCACGATCCTGCTTGACGGCGCGCCGGTTCGTTCCTGCCTGATGTTTGCGGTGCAGGCGGGCGGCCACGATCTCTTCACCGTCGAAGGCCTCATCGGGGCTTCCGGCGAACTCAATCCGCTTCAGCAGGCGATGCACGAACATCACGGCCTGCAATGCGGCTATTGCACGCCGGGGATTCTGATGACGATGACGGCGTTCCTGAAGCAGAATCCCGATCCATCCGAGCTCGAGCTGCGTGAAGCGCTGTCGGGCAATCTGTGCCGCTGCACCGGTTATCAAAATATCGTCGACGCCATGCTCAAGGCGGCCGAGATGATGCGGGCGGCCGCGCCATGACCACCCGTTTTTTCGGTGCCCCGGTCAAACGCAATGAAGACAGGAAGCTTTTGACCGGGCAGGCGTTGTTTATCGACGACGTCGAACTGCCGAACATGCTGCACGCGGCATTTCTGCGCAGCCAGGTCGCGCACGCAAGAATCCGGCGCATCGACGTGTCTGCCGCTCTCAAACGGCCCGGTGTCGTCGCCGTCTATACCGCAGATGATCTCGGCGCCTATTGGCAGGCGGGCCCGCTGCTGGTGCCGCCGCCGCCAATTCCCGGCATCATCTTCCATCTCAGAACCCAGGTGCCGCTCGCCAGGGACAAGATCCGCTATGCCGGCGAGCCGCTCGCCGTTATCGTTGCGGAAAGCCGCTACATTGCCGAGGACGCGCTCGACGACATTGTGGTCGATCTGGAAACGCTGCCTGCCGTCGTCGACCTCGAAGCCGCAATGGCAGCCGGAGCGGCGGTCGTTCACGACGATCTTGGCTCCAATGTCGCCTCTCACGTCCGCCAGGCCAAGGGCGACTATCGCCGCGCTGCCGCCAACGCCGATCTCGTCCTCAAACGCCGCTTTCGCTACGAGCACGGCATTTCCTCGCCGATCGAGACGCGCGGGATCGTGGCGCAGTGGAATGCGCGCGGCCAGCAGATGACGATCTGGGACACGACGCAGGCGCCCGTATTCGTGCGCAACGGACTGGCGGCGATTCTCGGCGTCTCCGAGCGCCAGGTGCGGGTGATCGCGCCGTTTATCGGCGGCGGTTTCGGACCGAAGATCATGATCTTCTATCCGGAAGAGGTGACACTGCCCTGGATTTCGATGCGGCTCAACCGCCCGGTGAAGTGGATCGAGGACCGGCTGGAGCATTTTGTCGCGACCACGCATGAGCGCGGCCAAATCCACGATGCGGAAATCGCGATTGCCCGCGACGGCCGCATTCTCGGCGTCAGGGACGTCTTTCTGCACGACAACGGCGCGTATAATCCTTACGGCCTGACGGTGCCGATCAACAGCCAGTGCACCATGCTCGGCCCGTATGTGATCCCGGCCTATGACAGCACGTTCACCTCTGTCTTCACTACTCTGCCGATCGTCACGCCCTATCGCGGCGCCGGCCGTCAACACGGCGTGTTTGTTATCGAACGGCTGCTCGATCTTGCCGCGCATGAACTTGCGATCGATCCGGTCGAGATCAGGCGGCGCAACCTGATTCCGCCGGACGCCTTCCCGTTCAACAACGAGATCATCTACCAGGACTTTGCGCCGCTGCAATATGACAGCGGCAATTATGAGCCCGTGCTCGACAAGGCGCTGGCGGCCATCGGATACGAAAAATTCGTCCACGAGGAGCAGCCAAAATTACGGGCCGAAGGTCGCTGTGTCGGCATCGCAGTGGCCTGTTATGTCGAGGGCACGGGGGTTGGGCCATACGAGGGCGCCAAGGTCCAGGTGCAGTCGAACGGCAGGGTGAGCCTCGTCACCGGCATCGGTACGCAGGGACAAGGACATTTCACGAGCTTTGCACAAATCGTGGCCGACCAGCTCGGCGTCGATGTGACCGAGGTCGATGTGGTCACCGGTGATACCGACCAGTTCTATTGGGGTGCCGGCACTTTTGCCAGCCGCGGCGCGGTGGTGGCCGGCAACGCCATCAGCGAGGCTTCGCAGGTGGTGCGCAGGAAGGCCTTGAAGCTTGCCGGCGAAGTCTTCGAGTGTTCGGAGGACGATCTGGTGATCGCCGACGGCAAGGTTTCGATCACGGGCATTCCCGAAAAATTCGTATCGCTCAGCGAGCTGGCCCAGCGCGCCAATCCCATGCGTGGCGCGGTGAAACCGGGCACCGAGCCCGGACTGGAGTCGACGCAGTATTTCGGACCGCCGAGTGGAACCACGGCCAACGGCGTCCATGCGATGGTGGTCGAAGTCGATCCCGAAACATTCGAGTTGCGGATTCTCAAATACGTCGTGGTGCATGATTGCGGCACGGTGATCAATCCGATGATCCTGGCCGGCCAGATCCATGGCGGCGTCGCGCAGGGGATCGGCAACGCCTTTTACGAGAAGCTTGCCTTCGACGACCAGGGCCAGTTGCTCAATGCCTCTCTCGCCGACTATCTGCTGCCGACCGCGCTGGAGATTCCGCGCATGGAGCTCGGCCACACGGCCACCGCCTCGCCGCTCAATCCGCTGGGAATCAAGGGCGCGGGCGAAGCCGGCGCCATCCCGGTCGGTGCGCTGTTCGCGCAAGGAATCGAGAATGCGCTCGAGCTGGCGCGCAAAGGGATCGAGCTTCTGGAAATTCCGCTCAGCCCGAGCAGGCTTTACGAGCTCACGAGGAAGGACGGCACATGAGAACCGCCCGCGTCTTCCGGCTTTCGATGGCCCATCCCGGAGATCTTTCTGCGCTCGAAGAGCTGATCGACCGGGGAACGATTCGCGCAGCCGAGGTGGTTGCCGTCATCGGCAAGACCGAGGGCAATGGCGGCGTCAACGATTTCACCCGCGGCTATTTCACGCAGACGCTGATGGCGCTGTTATCGAGATATCTGAACAGGCCGGTGACGCAGCTGATCCGTGAAATTCCCTGCGTGCTGTCGGGCGGCACTGAAGGCGTGATGTCTCCTCACTACAGCGTGTTCTGCATCGCGGACAACGCAACGGCTGAACGTCGATTTCCCTCGGCGCTTGCGATCGGCACCGCGTTTTCCGAACCCGTCCCGACCGAAGACGTCGGCCGGCGCGCGCATGTCGAGAGCGTCGCTTCCGCCGTGCGCGAGGCGATCGAAAACGCACGCATCGAACGGTTGGACGACGTGCATTTCGTGCAGGTCAAATGTCCTTGCGTGACGGCAGGCCGCGCTGCTGCCGCGATCACAGCGGGAAAGACCCCGCGGACCAGCGATCCCAACCGCTCGATGGCATTTGCCCGTGCCGCCGGCGCATTTGGCGTCGCCCTTGCGCTGAACGAAATCGCGCCCGGCGACTTTGACGATGAATCGCTGTTGAGCGATTTTTCCATCCAGTCGCCGCGCGCCAGCATTTCTTCCGGTGTCGAGGTCGAATGCAACGAGGTGGTCGTGCTCGGCAACAGTTCCGCCTGGGACGGATCGCTTCGTATCGCCCATCGTTCGATGAGCGACGCGCTGGATATCGGCGCGATCGTGGACGTGCTGGCCGATCTCGGCATCGAAGCGCGCCCGCAGGTCGCACCCGCCGCCGCCGGCCGGATTGCCTGCGTGCTGGTGAAATGCGAGCCCGATCGCCGCGGCAAGGTACGTGGGCATCGCCACACCATGCTTGACGATATCGACATCAACGCACAGCGGCACATTCGGGGCGCAGTCGCGGGCCTCGTCGCCGGCGTTATCGGTGAAGGACGCATTTTTGTCTCCGGCGGTGCCGAACATCAGGGGCCGGACGGCGGCGGATTGATCGCGGTCATCGCCTCGCAACAAAAGGCCGGCGCCTGATGCGTATTGCGATCATCGGAGCCGGTGTTGCCGGCTGCGTGATGGCCCGGAGTCTTTCGAGGCTCGCTGGCCTGGAGGTGATATGCCTCGAGCGTGTCGCGCAAGGCGATCATTCCGAAGCCGGCACGGGCCTCAACGTGGGTCCCAACGCGGTGAAGGCGTTGAAGCTGGTCGACCCCACCCTTGCCGCGGCGATCACGCAGGCGAGCTTTACCTGGGCGAGCTGGCGGATTTCGCTCACCGACGGTACCGAGCTTTTCAACCTACCGCTCGCCGACGTTGCCGACAGCGGTGGTTGGCGCATTCGCTGGTCGGAACTCTACCGCGTGCTGCGCGAAGCCGCCGGGCCTTCTGTGCGCTATGGCTGCGACGTCACCGACATCGGCCGCGATGGCTCCGATCGCAGCAAGTTGACAGTCGCCTGGACGCAGGAGGGAAAGGCAAATCGGATCGATGGCATCGATCTCCTGATTGCCGCCGATGGCCGCTACTCCCGTGTCAGGCGCGTCATCTCCGGCGAGCCGAAGGTCAGCTATACCGGTGTCGCGGTCTCCCGCCTGCTGGTCAGCGACACGTCGAACGGCCTGATCGACGATTATGAGCAATGGTTCAACGGCCCCAACCGCCTTTTGGCCTTCCGCGTGCCGCCCCATCATATCTACATCGCCTGCGCCTTTCCGATTCCCCCCGAGGCGGAAATCCCTTCCCGTCTGAAAATCCCCGACGCACTGCGTGCGGCCTATACGCCACACACTTCGCCGCCCTCTTCGCAGGCGCGCTGGCTGATCGACAATGTCTGTGCGCATGTGGCGGATACCCACTGGGCCCGCATGCAGGAGCACGACGTGCTCTATCGCGCCGCCGACTGCAACGTGCTTTATCTGGGCGATGCCGCACATGGAATGGTTCCGACGCTCGGGCAGGGTGCGACCCAAGCCATCGAGGATGCGGCCGCGGCTGCCGCGCTGATCAAGCGCCGCCATCAAGAAGGAAAGTGCCACGTCGAGGACTGGCTGGCGGAGATCGAAGGGTTGCGAAAAGACCGGATGAGGTTTGTGATGCAGTTCTCGCTTGAGGCAACCGATACGATGCTGGAAGGCGCCGATCCCGTAACGGGAAGCCGGCGCAAGAACGAAGCGCCGTTCCGACAGCGGCTGAAGTCGCTTTACAACGATGTCGGACTGCCGCTGCAGCCATGACCACCCGTCAAACCATCATTCGCGACGGCCTTGTCCTTGACGGCCAGGGCCGCGCGCTGCCGCAGGACGTCCTGATCGAGGACGGGCTGATCGTCGCCATGGAAGCCAGAGGCTTCTCGGTTTCGGAGGATGCCGAGCCGGTTTCGGCAACCGATAGGCTGTTGATTCCTGGACTCGTGAATTCACACACCCATTCTCATGGCGCGCTCAATCGCGGCGGTGTCGAGGACAAGGTTTCGCTGGAAATGTTCCTGACCGGAGGAGGTGCAAGCACGCGCTCGCGCGGGATCGATGACAAATATCTCAGCGCGGCGCTTTCGGCCGCCGAAATGATCAGAAGGGGCTGTACCGCCTGTTTTGACCTTTCGCTCGAGTTTCCGGCGCCGTCGGTCGACGGCATTTCGGCGGTCGGCCGAGCCTATTCCGACGCGGGAATGCGCGCGGTGATCGCGCCGATGATCGCGGATCGAACCATCTATCAGGCGCTCCCAGGATTGCTCGAGGCGCTGCCCGAGGATTTGCGCCTTCGGTTCGGCAGCGTCGGCGCGACGCCGACAGAAACGACGTTCGAGGCTTGCGGACAAATTCTCGCAAATTGGCCATTAGACCGCCGATACATCCGTCCAGCCCTCGGGCCGACGATTCCGCTGCACTGCTCCGACGGTTTTCTGGCTGAATGTTCGCGTCTCGCCGTCGAGCATGGCATTGCCATACAGACGCATCTGGCTGAATCGCGCGCACAGGCCGCAACCGGACAATCCCGTTATGGCATCAGCCTGGTCGCGTATCTGGAAAAGCTAGGCTTCCTGTCGGATCACTTGAGCGTTGCTCACGCCATCTGGCTCGGTCACGACGACATCAGGCGGTTGAGCGCGCATGGCGTGAAGGTCGCGCATAATCCCTCGAGCAATCTGCGGCTCGGTTCGGGCGTGGCGCCGGTTCGCGAGATGCTGCGCGAGGGCGTTGCGGTAGGCATCGGCACCGACGCCAGCAATACGTCCGATGGCCAGAACATGTTCGAGGCCGTGCGGCTTGCGTCCTATTTGTCGCGCATCGACGGATTTGCCTCGCAGGAGTGGATTTCGGCAGGCGAGGCGCTTGCGATGGCGACCGAAGGCTCGGCCAACGTTCTCGGTTTCGAAAAAATCGGCCGGCTCGCGGCCGGATACGAGGCGGACATCGTGTTCCTGCGGCTCGAAAGCCCGCATTTCGTGCCGCTTCGTACGCCCCTGATCCAGATGGTGTTTGGCGAGAATGGCGGCTCGGTGGATACCGTCATGGTCGGCGGACGTGTCGTTTTCCGTAACGGCAGGCTGTTGACGCTCGATGAGGCCGCATTGCGGCGCCGCGCCGAGGAAGCCGCGCACAGGCTCGACGAAGCCAATGCGGAGATTTTCGTTTCCGGTGCAAGAGTCTCCCGCCTGGTCGGAGCGTTCTGCGCGGCACAGGGATGCGACATGCACTCGCCGCGCAGGAAACTTCGCATCAGCTAGGATAAGCCGACTTGAGCGCCAGGTTTCCGGATCGCGGACGAAGCAACTGCCTCCGCGTCGATCCACACCTGATCCTCTGCGATGCGAACCGGGAACAGCCGCAATGGCGGGCTGGTCCAGCCGTCAGAAATGCGCCCGTCGGCGAGATCAAACGATGCCGCGTGGCGAGGACAGAACAATCGCCCCATCGAAAGATGACCCAGACAAAGATCGGCTTGTTCGTGGGGGCAGGTCCGCTCGCAGGCTTTAGCCCGCTCGCCATCCCAGATCAGGATCAGATCGACGCCGGCCACCCGCGCGCAGAGAATCGTCCGCTCGGTCAGGCGGTCCAACGGGCATACCGATATCCACTGTTCAGCCAACAGTACCGTCCCTCGCGCTGTTCATCCGCCGAGATAGGCTTTGCGCACGTGCTCGTTCTCGATCAGTTGCTTGCCGGGTCCGGAGAGCACGATTTTGCCGCTCTCGAGCAGGTACGCGTTGTCGCACATTTCGAGCGCGGCAAACGCATTCTGTTCGACCAAGAGAACCGTCGTGCCGGCGTCGCGGATTCGCCGGATGATGGCGAATGTCCGCTCCACAATATTCGGCGCGAGCCCGAGCGAAGGCTCATCGAACATGATCAGGCGTGGCCGCGACATCAAGGCCCGGCCGATCGCCAGCATTTGCTGCTCGCCGCCCGACAAGGTGCCTGCGGCCTGACGGCGCCGCTCGGCCAGGCGCGGGAAATCCGCATAGATCCGGTCGCGGTCGGCAACGATCTCAGCCTTGCTGGTGCGCAGATAGGCGCCCATCATCAAGTTTTCCTCGACCGACATGTGCGGGAAGACCTTGCGGCCCTCGGGGCAGTGGGCGATCCCGCAGGCCAGCACGCGCGGCGGCCGCGCGCCGGTAATATTCCTGCCGTCGAACACCATGGATCCGGAACGCGGCGGCACCAGCCCGGAGATCGCGCGAAGGGCCGTGCTCTTGCCGGCGCCGTTCGCCCCGATCAGCGCGACCAGTTGCCCGAGCTTCACGTCCAGCGAGATGCCGCGCAGCGCCGTGACACCGCCATATCCGCACACCAGATCGCAGATCTCAAGCATGCATCGCTCCTTGCCCGAGATAGGCCTCGATCACCGCCGGATCATTGCGAATGACCTCCGGCGGGCCTTCGGCAATGATCCGGCCGTAGTTCAGGACCACGATGCGATCCGAAACGCTCATCACCATAGGCATGTCGTGCTCGACAAGTAGAATCGTGACGCCATGGCTGCGGATCTTTCGCACGAGCTCGACAAAATCCTGGGTTTCCGAAGCGTTCATGCCCGAGACGGGTTCGTCGAGCAGCAGCATCGACGGCTCCGCCGCGAGCGCCAACGCCACCCCGACCAGGCGTTGTTCTCCATAGGAAAGCGAGCCCGCCGGATCAAAGGCGCGACGGTTAAGCCCGATCCATTCGAGAAGTTCGCCGGCGCGTTGATGAGCCTTTCGTTCCGAGCTGCGCGCCCGCGGCAGGCCGAGAATGGCCTCGATCAGGCCTGTTCTTCCCTGCCGATGCAGTCCGATCATGAGATTGTCGTAGACGGTGTCATTCGGGAAAACACTGGTGCGCTGAAAGGTGCGGATCAAACCGAGGTCGGCGATCTCATGCGGTTTCAATCCGTTCAGCGTCGTTCCACGGTAACTGACCGTACCATGGGTTGGGCCAAGAAAGCCGGTGATGACGTTGAATGCGGTAGTTTTCCCGGCGCCGTTCGGTCCGATCAAGCTGACGATCTCTCCTTCCCTGACGGTGAAGTTGAGATTCGAAAGCGCAACCAGGCCACCGAAGCGAATAGCGACCTGTTCGACCTTCAGGGCGATGGTCGGCGCCGTCATCATGCGTGCTCCTCGGCGCTCGATTTCGAGAAGGCGACCGGGCCGACCGCTCTGACTTCCTTGCGCCCCTTCGCGAATCGCTGCATTAGCGAGGGCACGATGCCGCGCGGCAGAACAAAGAGAATGACGATCAGGACCCCGCCATAGGCGATCCACTGCGCCTCGGGTGTCATGATGGGACGCAGAAACACCGGCATCAGACCGAAGATCAGGCCACCGACGACGGGGCCGGCGAGAGACCCTTTGCCTCCGCTGATGACCATGATGACCATGGTCACCGTATTGATGAACGCGAACACTTCCGGATCGATAATCCGGATGTAATGGGCATAGAGGCTGCCGGCCGCGCCCGCGATGGCTGCCGAGATCACCGCAGCGAGCGTGAGCGTTCTTGTCACATCGATCCCGACCGAAATTGCCAGCGCCTCGTTTTCCATCAGCCCGCGCATGGCCCGGCCGAAATGCGAGTTAACGAGGCGCGAGATCAACGCATAGGCCGTTACCGCAACGGCCAGCACGAGATAGTAGTTCTGCAATTTGGTGCGCAGCACCAGCTCTCCGAATCCGGGCAGCGGCAACGCGATCGACGGAATGTTGTTGAGTGCCAGAGGTCCCTGTGTCAGTTCGACCCAGTTCAGCGCAACCAGCCGGACGACTTCGGCAAAGGAGATGGTGACGATCACGAAATAGGCGCCGCGAACGCGAAACGAGAGGCGTCCCACGAAGTAGCCGCATAATCCCGCGATGACGACCGCCAGCGCAAAGCCCGCGATCGGCGGCCAGGGATCGTGAACGACATGCAACCCGCCCGGCAGCGGAACGTCGAAGCCGAGCGAGGTGAGCGCGCTTGTGTAGGCGCCAATGCCGAAGAAGGCGACGTGACCGAGGCTCAGCTGACCGGTGAAGCCGAGCAACAGGTTGAGGCTCATCGCCGCGATGATAAAAATGCCCGTGGTAATCAGCGCGTTCAACAGATAGGGATCGCGCAGCCACAGCGGAACCGAGGCAAACGCGGCGACGGTGAGAATGGCGACGCCCGACCTCATCCCACGCGCTCCGAGCGCGCGAAAAGTCCGGTCGGCTTGAAGATCAGAACCGCGATGATGATCAAAAAGCCCATCGCATCCCGGTATCCCGATGAGACGTAGCCGGCTCCCAATTCCTCGGCCAGCGCCAGCATAAAGCCGCCGATGACCGCGCCCGTGATGTTGCCAAGCCCGCCCAGTATCACGATCGCGAAGGCCTTGACGGCCGCAAGGTCCCCCATTTGCGGAAAGATCACATAGACCGGGCCGAGCAGGGCGCCGGCCGCCGCCGCCAGACTCGATCCGATCGCAAAGGTCGACGTATAAATGAGGTCGACGTTGACGCCCATCAGCGAGGCGGTGTCCTGGTCCTGGAACGTCGCACGCATCGCACTACCGAGTTTTGTGCGGTTGACAAGGAGATAGGTGGCGACAATCAGCAGCGCCGCCGCCGCGAGCACGAACAGACGCAACCACGCGACAGAGACCGGACCGAGGACCAGAGGTTCGTCCGGGAAGGGTGTTGCCACCGATTTCGCCACCCCGCCCCAGATCCACAGCGTGCCGGACTGCATCGCGATCCAGGCGCCGATCATCACCAGCATTGTGGTGTCGATATCGGAGCCCCGCAGTGGCCGCAGCAGGATCAGCTCGACGGCAGCACCCAGCAGCCAGCCGGCAATCACGGCAACGGGCAGGGCGAGGAAGAAATTCAGCCCAAACTGATTCACCACAATGAACATGATGTAGGCGCCGAACGTGTAGAGAACCCCGTGCGTGAAGTTCACGACGTTCATGATCCCAAAGATCAACGTCAGCCCGATGCCCAACAGCGCGTAAGTGCCGCCCAGCACCAGCATGTTGACGAGATGTTGCAGAAACTCGCTCAAGGCGGCTCCCTAGCTTCGAGGCAGGCCGAGGCCGCAGATAGGCCGCGGCCCCGTCCTTCGCGATGCGGCTTCAGAGCGACTTCATGCCGATTTTGCCATCGTTGATCTCGATGAGGTAGACGTTCGGCTGGCTCTGGCCGCTTTCCTTGCCTTCAGGCCCGGACTTGCGGAAGACGATGTCGCCGTTGAGCCCCTTCACCTTGATGTCCCACATCGCCGCCTTGATTGCCGCAGGCTCCGCCTTGCCGGCTTTCTCGATGGCGGCCGCCGCCGTGCGGATGCCGTCATAGCCGCGGAAGCTCTCTGTGCATCCGGCGAAATCGAAGCCACGCTTCTTCCATTCTGAGATGAAATAGTTGGTCGCTTCCGGATTCGGCGTCTTCTCGGGAAACCACGGCAGGAAGGTTGTCAGATGCATGGTGCCGTTGGCGGCCGCACCGGCCTGCGCGACGATCTGGTCCGGATTCTGCGAGCCGCCTGTCGTGATGATGCGCTTCTTCATGCCGAGCGCCGCCGCCTGCTTGAAGATCAGCGTGAGCTGATCGACCGCGGTGGTGACGATGACGGTCTCGGCGTCAGTCCCCTTGATCTTGGCGAGCTGCGCGCTCATGTCCTGCGCGCCCTGATCCATGGTCTCGACCAGGCCGACGGCTATCCCCTTTTCCTTGAACATCTTGCTGAAATCTTCAGCCGTCCCGCGTCCCCAGTCGTTGTTGATGACCAGAAAGTCGACCTTCTTGAGATCGAGCTTGTCGACGATGTTCTTGAAGGCAACGGCCTCCACCGCCGATGGCGGCGAGATCCGGAATATGTAGGGATTGCCGCTGGTGGTGATCTTGCCCGATGAAGAGGTTTCGACCACCATCGGCGTTTCGTATTCCATCAGCTTGGGCATCACGGCAAGCGTCAGGCTCGAGCCCCACGCGCCCATCATGACCGGCGTCTTGTCGCTGTTGATAAGTTTTTCCGCCACCGCCGCGGCTTCGGTCGGATTGCTCTTGTTGTCCTCGATCACAAGCTCGATCTTCTTGCCGAGCACGCCACCCTTCGCATTGATCTCGTCGGCCGCAATCCTGGCGCCGTTGACGACGTAGGTGCCGGACGCCGCAAATGCACCGGTGAGCGGCTCATTGACGCCGATCTTGATTGTTTGAGCGCCGGCCGGACCGCTCAGGAGAGCGACTGCCAGGGCAACCGCTGCAACGTATTTCATTGTCCGCATCATCTTGCTTCTCCACTCTCACGCTAAAGGTTTCAACGCAGTTCAAACTCGCACGCCGCCTGTAACAACATCGCCTTTGTCACCTCGCTCCGCCGTCCTCCTTTGGAGGGTGCGCGAACCATCGCGCGAGCGCCGTGCGTACGACACCCCAAAGCAGCGACAGTCCATTCAAGTCGGCCGGCGCCGCACTCTCGCGAGATAGCGGCACACCAGACAACAGTCGATCGAGATTGGACGCGAAATCCGCCGTCAGGCGGCTGGCGAGGTCGCGCACCAGCGCCGGCCGGCCGATCTGCGCCAGAATCCCCGTCAAGGAATAGCCGAGCGAAAGATCGACACGGGTCTTTCCACCCTCCAGGGGCACCAGGTGGTAGCGAACTTCGCCTTTTGTGGAAGACCGGCTGCGCTCGTCGGTGCCTATGCCGACGATGCGGCCGGACATTTCGGCAGAATTTCGTTCGACACGCGCGGCGCCATGAAACGTCGCGGCCACCGGGCCGATCTTGACACGGATGGCGCCTTCGACACGCTCGGGAGTTGGCGGCGCGAGAAGCGTCACGCCGGGCAAGCAATCGGCTACCGCGGCGATGTCGCCGAGCGCGGCAAAAACCCGTTCCGGCGGGTGCGCGACCTCAAAATGCTGTTCGAGATGGTTGCCGGGCGTGAAGTCCGGGATCAGCAGCTGTGCAGTCTCTCGCGGGACCTGCATCGGCTGCGCGCGTCGGCTCCGCTCGACGGGAGCTCGTTGGCTGCGTCCCGAACCCGCAGGCCCCAGCGTCTTGCGTCCGCCGTCGTGTTGAGGCGCTACGCCTCGCCGACGCCGCTGGTCGATGACCGAAGAGACGGCGCGCACGATGCCGACATAGCCGGTACACCGGCACAGATTGCCGCTCAGCCCGATGCGGATCAGCTTCTCGTCGGCATGCGCAAGGCGCAACACCAGGTCGCGGGACGAGACGAGCATTCCCGGCGTGCAGTAGCCACATTGCAGCGCGTGCTCCCGCGCGAAGGCCGCACGCAGTTCGGAAGTGATTTCGTCCTCGTCGAGGCCTTCGATGGTGGTCACCTCAGCTCCGTCGCAGCTTACGGCATAGGTGATGCACGACCGCGCCGGGACGCCATCGAGCAGCACCGTGCAGGCGCCGCACACCCCGTGTTCGCAGCCGAGATGGGTGCCGGTCAGATCGAGTTTGTCACGAACAAAATCGGCAAGACTGGTCCGCGGCTCTGCAGGTGCCTCGACCGGCCGCTCGTTTACCGTGAGTGCAACATTGATCATGCCGCGGCCCCGCGAATCGCACGCTTCAGTACATTGACATGAATATGACGCTGAGCCGCATCGGCGATGCCGGCCTTCGCCAGCATCGTATCGGCGACCTGCGGATCGAAACGCTCCTTGTAGTCGCCCGTGATCCGTCCCCCGAACAGCTCGAGCGGATTCTTGATAACGATCGGCGCCGCTTCGATCGCGCCGATGACGAGGCGCGCCGTGGCGGCAGGCGGATCGATCACCACGGCTGCGATCGCGTGGGCATACTCTCCGGTCTTGCGGCAGCTCTTGAAATAGCCCCACTGCGCCGACGCTGGCCTTGCCGGGACATGGATCGTTTCGATGATTTCACCCGGACGCAGCGCGGACTCCAGGGCCGAGACGACGAAGCTTTCGACATCGAGCAAGCGCGTGCCGGTGCTGCTTGTCAGCCTCACTCTTGCACCCAACGCCGCAAGCGCGGAAATCCAGTCTGCCGCGGGATCGGCATGGCCGAGCGATCCGCCCAGCGTGCCGCGATTGCGAACGGCACGGTAGGCGATATTGGCGGCGATCTGCTGCATGGCGCCGCGCGTGGCGTCGGGAACGCGTCCATCCTCGATGTCGGCGTGCGTGATGCATGCGCCGAGCACGAGCTCGTCGCCGCGGCGTTCCGCGACCTTGAGCTCGGCGAGCGCGCTGATGTCGACGATCAGCTCAGGTTCGACCAGGCGCAAATTGAGCATGGGACCGAGCGACTGGCCTCCTGCGATGATCTTGCTCGAATGGCCGGCCTTCCCAAGAAGCGACAAGGCTTCTTTCAGATCGTGTGGGCGTTGATAGTCGAAGGGCGCCGGTTTCATGCCGACTTCCCTTGCTTGTCGCCCCTCGCGAGGATGACTTCGACAATCCGTTGCGGCGTGATCGGAGACTGCATCACTTCCGCGCCCAGCCGGCGCAGCGCGTCGTTCACGGCATTGGCGATGGCTGCCGGTGGCGCGATCGCGCCGCCTTCGCCGATGCCCTTGACGCCGAACTGCGTATACGGAGACGGAGTCTCCATGTGATCGAGACGCGCGGCCGGCACCTCGGTCGGGCCCGGCAGCAGATAATCGGCAAGGGTCGTCGCCAGCGGCTGACCCGCGGTATCGAACGGCATTTCCTCATAGAGCGCGGTGCCGATGCCCTGCGCCAGGCCGCCATAGATCTGGCCGTCCACCACCATCGGATTGACCAGCACGCCGCCGTCTTCGACGATGACGTAGTCGAGGATCTCGACCTCGCCGAGTTCGGTATCGACGGCGACAAGCGCCGCGTGGGCGGCGTAGCTGAATGTGCCGCTGTCGCGCTGCGGCTTGTAGCCCGCCGTCACCTCCAGCCCACCGGGATCGACATCGGAGGGAAGGTCCTGCGGGCGGCGGTACCAGGTGAAAGCGATTTCCTCCAGGGTAACGGCGCCGTTTACGCCGCGAATTTCGCCGTCCTTCAGCACCACGGCGGCCGGATCGTGCTGCAGGAGTTTTGCGCCGATGCGCCTTGATCGTTCGCCAAGCTCGCGGCAGGCGGCGGCGACCGCGCCGCCGGCCATCACCATGGAGCGTGAGCCCCAGGTGCCGGTCGAATAGGGTGTCAATGCTGTATCGCCGTGGATGAGATGCACCTTGGCGACGTCGACGCCCAGAATTTCATGCGCGACCTGGGCGAGGGTGGTTTCCATGCCTTGGCCGTGCGAATGCACGCCAACACGCAATTCGAGCCCGCCGTCCGGGGTCAGGCGCGCCGCGGCCTGCTCGTGTCCGGGCACCATCGGAATGCCCCAGCCCGAATAGACCGAAGTGCCGTGCGCGGCCTGCTCGCAATAGATCGAAACGCCAAGCCCGACACGACGGCCATCCGCTTCGCCCTTGCGCTGCCGCCTCCGCACCGCCTCGACGTGGATCAAATTGAGCGCGCGCCGCATCGCCTGCGGGTAGTCGCCGCTGTCGAAATGCTTGTTGGTGATGTTGTCAAACGGCATCTGCTCCGGCCGCACCAGATTGCGCAGTCGCACTTCGCCCGGCTCCAGACCCGCTTCCGCCGCAACCAGATCAAGCATCAATTCAAGCGCGAAGCATACGCCGGTGCGCGCCACTCCCCGATAGGGCAGGATCGGGCACTTGTTGGTGGCAACGGAAAAGGTCCGGCAGCGGTAGGCCGGCATCAGATATGGTCCGGGCAGGATGCTCGCGACCTGCGCCGCCTCAAGACAGGCCGAAAACGGATAGGAGGAGTAGGCGCCGGAATCGACGGTTGCTTCGCAATCGATGCCGCGCAAGCGCCCGTCGCGATCGGCATAGACGGTGATCTTGTAATGATGCTCGCGGCAGTTGGCGCTTGCGCTCAGATGCTCGCGGCGATCCTCGATCCAGCGGACGGGATGACCGCGATGCATCGTCAGCCAGGAAAGACAGACCTCTTCCGGCAGCAGGATTCCCTTGTATCCGAAGCCGCCGCCGACGTCGGGCGAAACGACGCGGATGCGCGCTTGCTCCATGCCAAGGCACTCGGCAAGGCCGCTGCGGGTGACATGCGGCATTTGGGCCGCCGAATAGAGCGTGAGCTGATCGAGGCGATGATCGAAGGTCGCGACCACGGCGCGCCCTTCCAATGGCGACATGCATTGCCGCGCGGTCGAGATTTCGCGCGTCACCTTGATCGGTGCGTCCAGCGCCGAGGAAATGTCGACTTCGTAGTTGGTCTCAAGGAAGATGTTGTCGCCCCAATGCTCGTGCACCAGCGCCGAGCCCGGCTTTCGCGCCATCAGCATGTCGTGGACTGCGGGCAGCTCCTCCAGATCGAGTGTTACGGCTGCCGCGATGTCCTCGGCCTCGGCGCGCGTGGGCGCAACGCACATCGCTATCAGTTCACCCACCTGACGCACTTTTACGGTCGCCAGCACCGGCTGCTCGGAGGCCTTGAAACCCGGCAATCCCGACACCGCCCGGATCGCCTTGACCCCGACCAGGTCGGCCGCCGTGAAGACGCTGGCGCGATAGTGCTCCGGCACGTGGATCGCGAGGATCCGCGCATGAGCCAACGGGCTGCGCACGAAGGCGACGTCCTGCAGACGGGCGAGACGAATATCGGCCACGAATTGGCCGCGGCCGCGCATCAGCCGATCGTCCTCCTTGCGCGGCAGGGAGACGCCAACGCCTTGCCTGGCATCCCCGCCGTCAGCGGAGGAAAAGTCGCGCTCGTTACGCACGATCGAGATTCCTCGTCGGGAGCAGCTTCTAGAGCATGATCCGGAAAAGTGGAAACCGGTTTTCCGAAAAGATCATGCTCAACCAAAGAGATGAGATCATGACGCCATTCCACTTGATCGCATCATGATCTACGCCGCGACCGCCTGCGGCAGGATCGAGGCGACCGCGTCGTATCGCGTACCGGCCCGGAGGCAGAAGGCCGGCTGCAGCAGGCGTTCGGCAATGACCTCGTTGCTCTCGTTGTCGCGGAGCGCAAAGCGCCCCGACAATTGCTTGAGCACGGAGACGTCCGCGTCGCGCCCGACTTTCAGCGCCCCGATTTCATCCTCCCGGCCCAGCATTTTAGCCGGATTCGAGGTCACCATCGGCACCACCTGCTCGAGCGAAAGACCGAGAGCCATCATCGAACTCATCGCCTGGACCAGGCTGAACTTGGCCTGGCCGGCAAAGGGGTGATTCTCGTCATCCGCGTGCTGATCGGGCGTACCAGCCGGCGCCGGCACATGCGTGTTGTAGCCATGGATATCCGCGCCGAGCGTCGTCGGCACGATCCCCCACGAGATGGCCTTCCCGGCCAATCGATAGGAGAAGTGGCTACCGTGTCCGACATCGACCTTCAGTCCGCGGTCGAGCGCCGCCTGAATGACCGGATGCACCTCACCCTCGCGATTGACGAAGCCGCCGGGGTGGCGCGTGAACGGATGCGCCAGGATGTCGCCCTCCCGCAGCAACGGAATCACCCGCTTGAGGATGGTGTCGGCATCTTCGCCGTTGGCGCCGCTCGCCGGCAGGCCCCAGAGCTGGCCGAAATGCACATAGACCGGCAGATCGGCGCGGCGGCCGATTTCGGCGGCCATTTCGATCACGCGAATGCCCCAGCGTGCGAACCCGCCGATCTCGGCATGTGCCTTGATTCCGCGCACGATATCCGAATTGGCTTTCGCGGCCTTCACCGTGGCATCGATATCGACGCCATCGGGGCTATAGAGCTGCGGATAGTAATGGCCTTCGAGCCCGCCCACGAGGTAGGCCGAGAGGAACGCATAGACGCGCGACTTCGCCGGCTCGACGATGAAATGCCGAAAGCCTGGCAACGTCATGCAGGATGATCCACCCTGATCGACCAGGGTGGTCACGCCCGATTCGACGCCGACCATGTCGGCATTCATGCCGAAACGCCCCGTGACGTATTGATAGACATGCGCATGGGTATCGATCAGCCCCGGCAGCACCAGTTGGCCCGCCACGTCGACGACCTCCCTGGCGCTGGTCGGCAGGATATCCGCCTGCACGGCCGCGATCTTGCCGTTGCGGATCGCGACGTCCTTGATGCCATCGATACCGGATGCCGGGCAGATCACGCGCCCGCCACGCAGAAGCAGGTCGAAGCTTGCACTGACCGACATGGATGTCTCTCCTCTGGCTTTCGCGGAGCGGGTTGGTCCCGCTTTCGCCAAGAAACGAAGCATACTTCGTTCGTGGAAAAAGCAAAGTCCGTGCCATGGTCCCGAAAAGACGCAGCAATGCTGCGCGGTCGGTCACTTGAACGGAATCGCATACATCAGGCCGCCCTTGCTCCAGGTCGCGTTCAACCCTCGCTCGAGTTTGAGCGGGCTGGTTGAACCGACATTGCGCTCAAAAATCTCGCCATAATTGCCGCCGGCCTTGATCGCCTGCAGCAGCCATTTGTTGTCGAGGCCGAGCCGCGAGCCGAGTTCGCCGGAAGTTCCCAGCAGACGCTGGACCGCAGGCGAAGGACTGGATTTTGCCATTTGCTCGGCGTTGGCCATGGTGACGCCGAGCTCTTCGGCCTCGATCAGGCCGTAATGAAGCCAGGTGATGATGTCGCTCCACACCTCGTCGCCGTTGCGGGTGAACGGTCCCAGCGGCTCCTTGCTGATGGTTTGCGGCAGCACGACATAATCGGCCGCGTTTGGCGCTGCGGTCGCCACCGCGCCGGCGAGGGCGGAGGCATCCTGGGTCATGGCATCGCAGCGGCCGCCGAAGAAGGTCTGGTACATGGTGTCGACGCGGTCGAACACCAGCGGCTTCCAGTCGATGTTGTTGGCGCGGCCGTAGTCGCCGAGCGTCACTTCATGGGTGGTGCCTTGCGCGACACACACCGTGGCGCCGTTCAGCCCCTTGAGGTCTTTGACGCCGGCGTCATGCCTGACCACAAAACCCTGGCCGTCATAAAAATTGACCGGACCCTGGCGCAGCCCGAGCGTCACGCCGCGCAGAAAGGTCTGGGTGGAGTTGCGGTAGAGCACGTCGATCTCGCCCGACTGGAGCGCGGTGAAGCGGTTTTGCGCGGTTAGCGCGACATAGCGGACCTTGCCTGGGTCGCCGAGCACGCCGGCGGCCAATGCGCGGCAATAGTCGACATCGAGGCCCTTGTAATTGCCCTGGGAGTCGGGTGCGGAGAAACCGGCAAAACCGGCACTGACGCCGCACACCAGCGTGCCGCGCTGCTTGACCGTATCGAGGGTTGCAGCCTGCGCGGTGGAAACGAGCGCGACAAGCAAGGCTGTAACTGCGATCCTCTTCATCTCTTCCTCCCTGTACTGATGTTTTATTGATTAATGCTTTTCAGGGCGCCGTCCACGGCGGCGCCCAGGCGCTCGACAATCGTGTCGAGGTGATCCCTGGTGGCGATGTAGGGCGGCGCAAGCAGCACGTGGTCGCCGCTGCGGCCATCTACCGTGCCACCGGCCGGGTAACAGGCAAGACCGCCTTCGAACGCCGCGGCCTTTATTTTGTGGTTGAGCTTGAGGGCGGGATCGAAGGGTTTTCGCGTTGCACGATCCTCGACCAGTTCGATCGCCTGGAACAGACCGCGCCCTCTGATGTCGCCGACGTGACGGTGGTTGCCAAACCGCTCGGTGAGCCGTCGCTCGAGATGCCGGCCCAGTTCCTTGACGTGGTCGAGCAGCGTCTCTTCGCCGATTACGCGCTGCACTTCCAGCGCCGCCGCGCAGGCCATCGGGTGGGCGAGATAGGTATGTCCGTGCTGAAAGGCGCCGGAACCTCGCCGGATGGTCTCGATGATTTTTCCGCTCGCGAGCATCGCGCCGATCGGCTGGTACCCGCCGCCCAGCCCTTTTGCGATCGCCTGGATATCGGGGGAGATGCCTTCCTGCTCCCACGCATGCGTGGTCCCGGTGCGCCCCATGCCGCACATCACCTCGTCCAGAATGAGCAGAGCACCATGCCGGTTGCAGATCTCGCGCACGCGGCGGAAATAACCTTCAGGCGCCGTCACGGCTCCGGCAGTGGCGCCTACCACCGGCTCGGCGATGAAGGCGGCTACCTTCTCGGGGCCCAGCCGCTGGAATTCGGCTTCGAGCTCGGTCGCAAGGCGGGCGACAAAGTCAGATTCAGATTCGTCGTCGCGCTTTTCGTGATAGGCGAAGGCCGGCGTCACATGGCTGAAGGCCGAGGACAGCAGCGGTGCATAGGGCGCGCGGCGCCAGGCGTTGCCGCCCGCCGCGAGAGCCCCGAGCGTATTGCCGTGATAGCTCTGGCGGCGCGCGATGAAATGTTGCCGCTGCGGCTCGCCGCGCTCGACGAAATATTGCCGCGCCAGCTTGATGGTGGCTTCGATCGCCTCCGATCCGCCGCTGACGAAATAGGCATAAGCCAGTCCTCCCGGTTCGTGGCCGACGAGATGATCCGCCAGCGCCTCGGCGGGTTCTGAAGAAAAGAATGCTGTATGGGCATAGGCGATTTTCGACGCCTGTTTGGCCATCGCCGCAAGAACGCGCGGATGCTGATGTCCGAGGCAGGAGACCGCCGCTCCGCCCGAAGCGTCGAGAACTCGGCGGCCATCCTCGGCAATCAGCCACACGCCTTCGCCGCCGATGACCTTGGGCGGGGTTTCGCGCAGGCTACGATGCAGCACGCGGCTGTTGCGGACGGCCATGATCACAAACCTTTTTCTGTCACATATTGGGAAGTCGCCGCGAGGCGGGCTTCGGTCTCTTCGAGACGCTTTTTCGCGACCGCGCCGCCCATCAGGAACGCCGCAGCCGCGAGCGATTGCGCGATCGCAACCGCGCCGGTCAGACTCGGAAAGAAGCCCGGCGAGGCCGCGGACTCGAACAAGAGCAGATGGTCGGCGCCTTCGGCGACCGGTGCCGTTATCGTATCCGCGATCGCGATCAGCCGCGCGCTGGCCCGCCGCGCCTCGCGTGCCGACAGCACGCTGGCGCGCGAATAGGGCGCAAAGCCGATCACTACGACGGCGTCGTTCGTCCGGAAGGCTCCGAGATCGAGATCCTCGGGTCCGGAACCGCCGACCAGTTGCACTTCGTCCGGGCGAAATAGGCGAAGCTCGTAGTTGAGCAGTTCGGCGACCCCGCGACAGCTGCGAAAGCCTGCGATCCAGATCCGCCGCGCAGCGTGCAGCGTCCTGGCCGAGGCCGTTATCGAATTGGATGAGATGCGCCTCAGTCCGAGCGCTTCGGCCTCGAGCTTTTCCGAGACAAGCAACACGTCGGAATCGGGACCGCGGCGCCGGTTCCTGGCGCGGAGCGAGAACGGCGAGGATGAGGATTGCGGCGGCCGGCGCGCTTCGGTGAGCGCGGCGCGCAATTCTTCCCAGCCCGAATAGCCGAGCGCCTTGGCGAGCCTCGTGAAGGAAGCGGGATCGGCACCGGCAACCGAAGCCAGTTCCCGCATCGAGCGCGTCGTCGCGTCATAATCGTTGGCGGCCACAAAACGTCCGACTTCCCGCAGTCGCAGCGGCAGCGAGGGCAGGGCACTGCGCAGTTCGCTCAAGGGTGAGGCTCTGGACGGCTCGGGCATGAAACAAATGTTGCATATTTTCGGTTTTGGTGCAACATATGAAACGCGCTTCGACGATCGCCAGGACTGGCGGACAAGGAGTCTGCCGTACAAGGACTGATGTGCTGTGACGACATCCACATCGAAGCCCCGCCCCCGCAAGCAGCTGCGCTTCTCGCTGCGCGATGAGAAGATCAAGGGTTTGATCTGGCAGGTTGTCGTCGTCGGCATCACGGTCGCGGTCGTCGCCTGGCTGTGGTCGAACACCAGTCACAATCTCGCGGTGCGGCGGATCTCCACCGGCTTTGCCTTCCTCGGCCGCGAGGCGGGAATGCCGATCGTCGACACCTGGCTGCCCTACAGTCCCAAGGACACTTATTTCTGGGCCTTCATCGTCGGAATCGTCAACACGCTGCGCGTCGCCGTCATCGGCATCGTGCTCGCAACCGTGCTCGGCACCATCGTCGGCATCGCGCGGCTGTCTTCCAACTGGCTGTTGTCCCGTGTTGCCGCGGTCTATGTCGAAGTGCTGCGCGACATTCCGCTGCTGCTGCAGCTTCTGTTCTGGTACGTGCTGATGCAGGGACTGCCAGGCGCCCGCGCCGCGTGGAATCCGCTCGACGGCGTGTTCCTTTCAAACCGCGGCCTGGTTCTGCCCTCGATCCCACTCGGAACAGGGCAATTGTGGGTGCTGTTGACGCTCCTTCTCGCGTTGATCGCATTTTACCTGTTGTGGCGGCACCTGATCGCGCAGCAGATGCAGGACGGACGCGTCCGGCGTGCCTGGCCCTATGCGCTGGCGCTTTTGATGATTCCCGTGGCCGTGTCGTGGTCGCTCGGCGTTTCCTGGGCCGTGACGATGCCCGAGCTGCGCGGCTTCAATTTCGTCGGCGGATGGACGCTGTCGCCGGAATATTTTTCGCTGCTGATCGCGCTCGTGACCTACACCTCGGCGTTTATCGCCGAGATCGTGCGCAGCGGTATTCAGGCGGTTTCCAGGGGACAGTGGGACGCCGCGCTGGCGCTGGGCCTGCGCCGGAGTTTTGTGCTGCGGCAGATCGTCCTGCCTCAGGCGCTTCGCGTCATCATTCCGCCGATGACCAGCCAATATCTCAACCTGACCAAGAACTCTTCGCTCGCCGTTGCGATCGGCTACCAGGATATCGTCTCGATCGCCAACACGACGCTGAACCAGACCGGCCAGGCCATCGACGCCATTGCGCTGATCATGCTGGTGTTCCTGACCATCAGCCTGAGCATCAGCCTGTTCATGAACTGGTACAACGCACACATCGCGCTGGTGGAGCGCTGAACTCATGACGTCGGCGGCGGACATACAGGGCTCACGCGCGCTTCTCTCGCACTCCGGCCGCGGCGTCTTCGCCCGCGCGCTGCGCTGGCTGCGTGCCAATCTGTTCTCCTCGATCTTCTCATCGATCATGACTCTGGTTTTGGTCTTCCTGCTGGCGAAGGCGCTGTTCAGCCTCGCGCAATGGGGGATCTGGGACGCGATCTGGAGCGTGCCGGGCAACAACACCAGCGCATGCCGCGCGCTTCGTGGCGTCGGCGCCTGCTGGGCCGTCATCCCCGAAAAAATCCGTTTCATCCTGTTCGGCAGCTACACCTATAACCAGCAGTGGCGGCCGGCGGCCGCAACCCTGATTTTCATCGGACTATTCTATTTGTCGAGCCGGCGAAGCTGGTGGCGGCGCGAGCTGGTGTTGGTCTGGGTGGCGGCGCTCGCGCTGATCAGCGTGTTGATGTGGGGCGGCATCTTTGGCCTGAGCTTCGTTCCGCAGGATCGTTGGGGCGGTTTGCCGGTGACCCTGATCCTGGCGACCTTCGGGCTCGCCTTCGGCTTTCCGCTTGGAATCCTCGTGGCACTCGGCCGCCGCTCGAAATTGCCGGCGATACGCTCGCTCTGTGTCCTCTATGTCGAACTGATCCGCGGCGTGCCACTGATCAGCCTTCTGTTCATGGCGAGCGTGATGTTCCCGCTGTTCATGCCCGAAGGCTTCAATATCGACAAGCTGCTGCGGGCCCAGATCGCGTTCATACTCTATGCCGGCGCCTACCTTGCCGAAGTGATACGCGGCGGCCTGCAGGCTATCCCCGTGGGGCAGCAGGAGGCAGCCGATGCGCTTGGACTTTCCTATTGGCAGAAGAACCGCCTCGTCATCCTGCCGCAGGCAATCCGCCATGTGATCCCGCCGCTGGTGAACACGTTCATCGCCTTTTTCAAGGACACCAGCCTCGTGCTCATCATCGGCATCTTCGACCTGCTGACGACGGCCAAGACCGCGATCATCGATCCGGCCTGGCAGGCGTTCAGTGTCGAGGTCTATATCTTCGTGGCGTTAATCTACTTCGCCTTCTGCTTTGCGATGTCACGCTATAGCCGGCAGCTTGAAGCAACGTCGCCGTCGAAGTGACGCACTTGGCTCACTATTGCCGCATAACAAAGTGCGAGCTAGGCTCTGTCCGAATGGATGCAGGAGGGACGCTTGACCACATCGGACGACAGCAAGGTTTCTGAAGATCGCCGCGAAGCGCTGCGTTACGCACTTGCGATTGGCAGCGGCGCGGCCGTCGCCTCGGCGCTGGCGGGCCCGGCTTCGGCGCAAGGCGCCTCGGACAACACGCTCGACCGCATCCGTGCCACCAAGGTGCTGCGCATCGCGGTGCTGCCGGGAGAGTTGCCCTATTTCAACAAGGACCTCGCTACAGGGACCTGGTCGGGCTTCTCCATCGAGATGGCCAACGACATCGCAAAGCTTCTCGACGTCAAGCTCGAATACACCGAATCGACCTACGGAAACTCGATCCTCGACCTGCAGTCGAACAAGATCGATCTCGGCTTTGCCCTCAACCCGACCCCGCAGCGGGCGCTGGTCGTCGATTTCACCAATCTCGTGTTTCCGCATCCGTTCGGCGCCATGCTCAGGAAAGGACTGGAGGCCAAAACCTGGTCTGACATCAACAAGCCCGAAGTCCGAATTGCGGTCGACGTCGGCTCGGCCAACGAGGCGGTGGCGCGGCGTTTTGCGCCGAACGCGACGATCAAGTCGCTCAAATCGCGCGACGAGGTCATGCTGGAGATGTCCTCGGCGCGGGTCGATTGCGTCGTCAACGCGCTGGTGCTCGGTCTGACTGCGATCGCCAAGAACACGAATCTGGGCACCTACAAGATCCTGCAGTCGCCTTCGGTCGCCATTCCTTCCAGCATGGCGGTCCGGCGCGAGCCGGACAAGCGTTGGCGCGATTTCCTCTCGGTGTGGGTCGATTACAACCGCGGCATCGGGCAAATGCGCGAATGGTTCGTCAAGGGCCTGACGTTGAGTGGGGTGAAGCCGGAGGACGTTCCGGTCGAACTCAATATCTGAAAAAGCTTTCGAGCACCTCACGCCTTGTCGTAGGTCATGCCGCGCTCGAGCCTGCGCGCCACGAGCGTGGCCGGGAACAGGATCGCGAAGTAGATCAGCGCCACGATGGTATAGACCTCCAGCGGTCGATAGGTTTCGGCATTGATCAGGGTTGCGTTGTAGACGAGGTCGGGAACGGCGATGACGGACACCAGCGACGTATTCTTCAATTGCGTCACCGACTGGTTGACGTAGGGCGCCATCATCGGTTTGAGCGCCTGCGGCAGGATCACGAGCCGCAGCACGCGCCAGGGCGACAATCCCAGCGCTCGCGCCGCGTCCCACTGGCCGCGGTGCACGCTTTCGATGCTGCCGCGAACGATCTCGGCGTAAAATGCTCCGCCATAGAGCGACAGCACGGTGACGGCGGCGACATGCGCCGGGATATTCACACCGATGACGACCGGAAATGCGTAATAGAACCAGATGATCTGGACCAATAGCGGCGTGCAGCGGAACAGCTCGATATAGGCGATCAGGAACCAGTCGATGACTGGCAAGCGAGCGACGCGCAGGATGCCGACAAGGAGGCCAAGCAAGGTTCCCAGGACAATGGTGCCGATCGTGTAGGCGATGGTCCAGCCGAGCCCAAGCCAGAACAGGTGGCTGTATTTTCCAAGGATCGCAAAATCCCAGACGTAATTCATGAGCCCACCCGTTTCACTTGCGCCCGCGTGTGCGATTGGGCGGTCATTAGAGCATGATCCGGAAAAGTGGAAACCGGTTTTCCGAAAAGATCATGCTCAATAATAGAGAGGAGATCATGATGCGATTCCGTTCAATCGCATCATGATCTAGAGATAGCGACGCGGCGAAAAGGCGGTCACGTCGAAAGCAGGCCTTCCACCAGCGATCATCGATGCAATCGCCGCTCCGGTCGCGGGCCCGGTGGTGAAGCCGATGTGCTGATTGCCGAAAGCAAGCCACAGGCCGGGATGGACTGGCGCAGGCCCGATCACGGGTAGACTGTCGGGCAATGTTGGCCGCGATCCGCGCCAGGGTTCGCCGACCGCCTCGCCGAATTCGACCACGCCGTGCGCGAGCGGCACCACCGCTTCAAGCTGGGCGAAGGACGAGGGCGCATCGCGGTCGGTCAACTCGACGCCTGTCGTGACGCGGATACCTTGCTCCATCGGTGTCATCAGAAAGCTGCCCTCGGCGTCATGGATCGGACGCCGCAATGGGCGTGCCGGATTCGGCTTGAATTCCCGATGATAGCCGCGTTCGAACGCCAGCGGCACGCGGTAGCCGAGCGGTCGGAGCAGGTCGGCCGACCACGGCCCCAGCGCGACCACGACATGGCGCGCCGTCATCGTGCCGTCTGAAAGCGTCACGCGCCAGCGATCGCCCTCGGGCGTGATCGATTTGATTTCCGAGCGGTGGATTTCACCGCCGGCGTCCGCAAACATCCGCGCATAGGCCTTGACCACGGCGCCGGGCGAATCGACCGAGGCGGTCTGCGTGTGCAGGAGCCCGACCCTGTAGACGGGCATGATGTCGGGCTCCAGCGCCGAAATCGCCCGGCGATCGAGCAACTCGCTCTCGATGCCATACTCGGCGAGAAAAGCCTGTTCCTGCTTCGCCGCTTCGACGGCGTCGCTGCGCCAGACTTTCAACCAGCCGGTCTCGCGGATGCGGTGCGCGGCATGCGCTTTCACGATCCACTCGCGATGCAATTCTAGCGACGCGCGGATCAGCCCGTGCAGGGCGGATGCGCGCGGTCTGGTTCGCGACGTTCGCGCGTTGGCGAGAAAACGAGCGACCCAGCCGATGTTGCGGAGGGTCCAGGACGGATCCCAACGCAGCGCAGCATGGCGGTTGGCGAGGTAATGCGGCAGCGCGTTCCACAGCGACGGTTTGTTGAGCGGCAGGATCGAGCCACTGCTGAGAACCCCGGCATTGCCGTAGGAAGTTTCACTGCCCGGCTCGCGCCGGTCGACGAGGACGACGGAGAGGCCCTGCTGCCGCGCGGCGATACTGGCCGAAACGCCGACGATGCCGGCGCCCAGCACAATGACATCCTTGGTCCCGCCCGCAAAATTCTCCGGCATCATTCCCCTTCCAGTTCGTCTACATCAATGCCAAACCGCCATCGACCGGCAGCGATGCGCCCGTCACGTGTCCGGCCTGCGGCGACAACAGAAAGACGATCATCGCGGCCACCTCGTCGGGTTCGGCCAATCGCGCCAGCGGATTGGCGGTGGCGACCGCTTGCCAGGCTCGCGCGTCCAATGCACCCATCAGGCCCGCATCCTTGCGGGTATAGCCAGGTATGACAATGTTGGCCGTTGCGCCCGAGCTTGCGAGCTCGATCGCAAGACACTTGACCAGCACCTCGAGCGCGGCCTTGGCCGCCCCGGACCCCGGATAGATTGCTTCCCGAGTGAAGCGATGCGCCGCAAAGCTCGAGACGGCGACCACGCGCCCCTTCGATCCGCGCATCAAATCCGGCAGAGCCGAGCCTGCCAATTCGTGAAACGCGCTCGCCATGACGGCGAACGACCGTTCGAGGTCTTGCCGCGGCAGATTCGCGAAGCTTCGACGATCGGCAAAGCCCGCGGCATGCACGATGGCGTCGATGCACCCGAACGCTTCGCGCGTGCCGTGGACAAGCTCGATTGCCGTTCCGGCGATCGCCAGATCGCCGCTCCGCCAGGCGACGTCAGCGCCGGCACGCTCGCACTCGGCGGCAACCGTTTTCAATCGCGCCAACCCCGCGGCATCGGCACCTTGTCCGTGCAGCATCAGGCACTCATCCGGACCTGCGAGCCGGCGCGCCACCGCAGCGCCGATCCCGGACCCGCTGCCGGTGATGATTGAAACGCGCATGAATTGTCGTTCCCGAATGCCCCGATCGGCAGCCGACTATAGGTGCGGCATTCGGGAATGCCAATCTTCGCAGCGCCGCCGGGCGTGGTCGTTCCCAACACCGCGGCGGAGGCACAAGCAATCCGGCAATTTAACCGTCGAGGTCTTGTGCTAGCGCGGCGCCGGCTTGGTCGTCAACGAGAGAGCTGCGACCGATGAGAGTACCAGCAAAGCCCCAAGCCATTGCAGTGAGCTCAGGGTTTCGCCGAGAACGCCAGACGCGATGGCTGCGGTCATCAGCGGGACGAGCGGCAGCAACAGCGCCGCAAAGCCGGCACTCGCCCGCTCCAGGACAAGGCCATAAAGAAAAAACGGAATTGCGTTCAGCAACAAACCCGACCCCGCGATCAGCGTAGCATCGATCACGCCGAGTTCCGACGGCTGCGGCTTTTGCATCGCCCACCAGACGATGAGAACGGCCAACCATCCGATAGTTTGGCTGGCCCGCGTCAGGCGGAGCGCATCAACGTCCGCCGACATCCGGCGAACGATAACGCTGTAAAGTGCGGCAAACAGTGCGGCCGAGACGATCAAGGAGACGGCAAATCCCTCGCCAGAGGTCACCGCGATCTCCGGCCGCCATGTCAGGATTAAAACTCCGGCGAATGCGAGTAGCCCCAAGGCTGCCAACAACCCGGTCGGGCGTTCGCCGAGCAAAGGCCAGGCGAGAAGCAGAATCAGCGGCGTTTCGATCGCAAAGATCATGGCCTCCAGAGTGACAGGAAGCTGCGCGAGTCCGATGATGGACAAGCCGTAGGCGAGCCCCGGTTGAAAAATCCCGGGAAGCCCGATGCGCCATTCGTCTAGCCGGATTTTAGATTTTCTTGCCAGCGATATTGTCCACAGGCCGACCACACTGGCGGTGAGTTGCCCACTGAGTACGGTCAGGGGATCGGCCTGCGAGAGCAAGGCTTTGGTCAAGACGCTCCCACATGCCCAACTCAGGCAGGCGAGCACGCCATACAGTAGGGGCGTCGCGCCGAAAGTCATTGTCCGCACCTGGCACAGCGGCTTCGTCCTGGGTCAGCAAGTGCAACCGCCCGCCTACTCATCGTTCGCCAAATTCCACGTCGGCGATCGCAGCGCCGGGCAACTCCTTGTCTAGGCTTTGGCGAAACGCCACGCAGCCGCGCAGGAATTTTGGCCATGGCGGTACCGCGACGTCTGCGGCCACTGGTTCGGGCAGCAAGGCCCATAATTGCGGATGAAACCAGCACAGGTCGTGGCCCGAACTGTCGCGGTTTTTGCGAATACCCGCCCGGAGCCGCTTGACCATTTCGATCAGAGCCTCGCGGCTCATTTCGTTCAGATCGTCATCCATGTTCGGCTCCAACCGGCTGATCCGAGTTTCTGTGTTTCCTTTCGCGCGCTATCGCGTTCAGCTCCCGGCGAAGTGCGACGGAGGCGGCTGTTCGGCGACGCGCAGCCGCGAAGGCTTCCGCCGAGGTCCACAATGCTGCACCGAACAGGGTTAGATCCTTGACCAGGAAGCCGGCATCGTGCGAAGCGGGATCAGGACCTGGCGTCGTGGCCAGGAAACTCAATATGACGAGCAGAACGGCCGAAGCCGCCAGACTTCCATAGGCCGACCAAAGCGGCCTGACATGCCGAACCGCAATCAGGGTGCCGAGCGCGATTTCAATCGCGCCGACCAGACTCGACCCGCCTCGCTGGCCCAGCAGGGGGCTGACCCAGAACAGCACCGGGCTGTGCGCCATCAGCGGTGCAACTCCCGCCGCTTCGTCGGGCGTGAACGTGTAAAGACCAAAGCCAATGAAAAACAGCACCAGGCTCCAGCGCATGACGCCGCTGCCCAGACGAGCGATGCAGGTTTCCAGACCCAGATTGATCACCAGCGCCTCCAATAATTGCGTGTTGCACGCACATATATTCCGTAATATACGAATGCTGCCAATCAAGATCGCGAGAGGAGTGAGACGGCATGTCGAAGCTGCGGACTGCAAATCTGTTGGGTGCACTCGCGGGCGAAATCGCGGACAGGATCGAGCGAGAGGGCAAGCTTCACCCGAATGAAACGAGTTCCGCCACTGCCGCGCTGAACGTGATCGGGTTCTACGAGGGCTGCTCCAACGGGGCGCTCAGCCGAGCACTCGGTCTGTCACATACCGCGACGGTGCGCCTGGTCGACAAGCTCGAGCTTTCCGGCCTCGTGCGGAGCGAGAGGGGAGCAGACAAACGTGCGGTGGCGCTGCGGCTTACCCGTCACGGGCGCGAACGTGCCCGCGCAGTGATCCACGACCGCTGTTTGCGGCTTGGCGACTTGATCGAAGTCCTGACACCGCGGCAACGACGCCAACTCGACGACATCGCCGAAGCGCTGCTCAAATCGATGGTCAAGGCTGCGCAAGATGCGGACCACATTTGCCGGCTATGCGATGGCGCCGCCTGCCCAACTCGGCAATGTCCGGTTCACCAGAAGGCGGTGGCGCTGGAAACCGCTTGAACGAGGACGCAGGCTTGGCCTCGGGCCCACCAAAAAAATCGGCCACCGGGCGCAGCGAGCGCCGAGTGGCCGCGAAGTCTGGGAGGAGTACCGGCGCTAGAGGAGGCCGGCGCATAGAAGTGGGCGTTAGTTGGCCTGATGCTTGCGGACGTGGGCATAAGCGCTCCGCAGTTTCGTGCGCTCCTGCTCGGTGAGCTGGATGTTGTCCTGCTTCGGGGAATCCAAGCGAAGCAAGCCAGCGGGAACTCCCTGGGCGTGGGCAGGCGCGACCGGCGCCGCCGAAGAGACTGCCAGGAGAGCGGCTGAGGCAAAAAGGACCTTGAGAAGGCTGAGTTTCAACATGGTGGTGTCTCCCTCTAAGTTGACGCGCCGCTCAGGTCTTGACGGAAGGAAGTATGATAATACGGCTAGCCGGGCTTAAGGTGACCAGTCAGCTTCGAATTACCGCGCGCTATTCCCGCATTTCCCTCGCAACGCAATGCAGGCAATATGACCGGTCAGCTTAAATTGTCAACGAGAGTAAGATCACGTTTATTTCAACAGCAGCTTGAAGGAGGTGTTGAAGAAGTCGTCAATCGGGCTGCGATCGCGGCTGATCTTGAGCCGGATGGCGGCACCCTCCCAGGCGTTTACCAAAAAACGCGCGAGCTGAGCGGGATCGTGACGGGGATCGATGTCGCCAGCAACCTGCGCCTCGCGCAGGACTTCCTCGACGGCGCCGCACCAGGCGTCGAACACCGATCGGAGTTCCTCCCGCATACGCGGATATTCCTGGGACATTTCGCTGGCAAAAAGCCCGAGCATGCAGCCCCTTTCGAAGCCAAACTCCGCCAGCCGTCCGGACAGGAACGCGAAATGATTTTTCAGACGCTCAAGCGGAGGGATGCCTTCCTGGAACAGCAAATCGATTCTGGCACTCTGGATGTAGCGCCGCAGAGCGTCGATCGCGAGTTCTTCCTTGTTTTCGAAATGATTGAAAAAGGATCCCTTGGGAACGCCGGCAGCTTCCGTGATGTCCTGGATTGAACATCCCCGAAAGCCGAAGGTATGGAGGGTTCCAACCGCACTGCTCGCCAGTTTTTCGCGCAAGCTAGGCCTGGCCATTGAGCACCTCCCGAGGAAAAACCTTCTTCAAAACGTGACAGATATAAGACCGACCGACTTAAATCAATGCTAATCGCCCAAAATCTGACCAGTCAGTTTGTAAATCAGCCATGCCGGTATTTTTTTACCCTTAAGATATCGGATTGATGGGATCGGAAGGCAGACGGCCACCAGAATCTGTCATCAAACGCGTCTTACGCGGTCCGACGACCGCTGGCGCGTAAGCCCGCTTTGTTCATCCGCCTGCCGGCAGGGTCGTGCGGTGGCATCATGATCAGACTGTTGCGATCGTGGCCGACCATCAGGTCCAGATGCTCGCCGGCGGTAACGAAAATCGGCTGCGGAAAACTGTGCAGCACCTGCAACCAGCCCCCGTCGGAAGTCTCATCCGGGTGATTTGAAAACGTGACGCCGTCCGCGAGGTCGATATTCATCCACTGCACGACGCCAGCCGCCACGCCGTCCCTCTCCACAACCACCGGGCACGAACGTATGTCGGGCGGATGTTGTTTCGCGGAGAGATCGATCCGGAGAAGCTCGATATCTTTCGAAAGCCTGCGCCATGACGTCATGCTTCCGTGCACCGGCAGGCGCTGCGCCGCCAGCGGGCCGAACAGGGAGAGATCGAAGCCTGACACGTCCGCGACGAAGGCGTATTTGAAAAGAGCATCGCTCTCCACCAGGCACCCGACGGCCGTCGCGGCGCGCGGAATGATGACCGCGTCGGGACGCAGCAGCCGCGCATGGACATCTTCAAATGTGCTCAGGACGTCTTCGGCCAAAAGGTCGCTCGACAATATTTCTGAAATCAGGATATCGGCACGCGCGTCCATATCGGTGCCGACAACGACCTGCCTGGAATCCTTGTTGATGATCCTTATCTGCCGCTCATAGCCGTTGGTCGCGATGATCTGTTCGGCGGTCTCGGCGATGAGAAGGGCTTTTTCGCAAGTGACAATATTCCGTGCGCCCGCCCGCGCGGCCATCATCGATAACAGGCCGCTGCCGGTGCCAATGTCGAGAATGCGCGCATCCGCTCCTTGTGTTTCCACGGCTTGTCGAATCGCACGTTCAAAAGCGTGGTTCCTTCGCTCATCGTTGAGCATCGGGATATGCCAGAACGGCACCATCGCCGATATCAGCCGCCGGATCTGGTGGCGGACGAAAACATCATCTGGATGCAACTCCAGTAGCCGGCGGAATTCGCTCAAGGCCTCGTGCCGGCGTCCGGAATCGGCAAGCGCGGCAGCGAGATTCTTCCGCACTGGCTCGCTCTCCGGCGCGATCGATCTGGCGATCGCAAGACAACGAGCCGCATCATCGGCACGACCCAGACGATGAAGCAACACGCCCTTTTCGATCAGCGCTTCGAGGTGGTCCGGAACGAGCACGAGCATTGCGTCCAGATGCCCGATCGCCGCTTCCAGATTTCCCAGTTGCGCCACGACCCTGGCCAGCAGCAGCAGAATGTCGGCCTTGCGATAGCCGTGCTCCAGGAGCCGAAGATATTCCCCTTCGGCCCTGGCAAGATCTCCGCTGGAATGATGGGAGGTCGCGCTCCTGAGGAGCTCAAGCAGCAATCGAGAAGGCTCTTTGCCCTGGCCGGCCGGCATGATTTTCCGCGTTCACCTTCAACGGATGTGGAGATGAGAAACATCCGGAGAAGCATCTGTTGCAGAAACGGATAGGCGTGGCGGCATTCAAAAGTTACCGCCACTGTGGCAAAAAGTGTGACGTCACAAAAATCGCAATCCGCCGCGTTTGAGGCGAGTGCGCAGCCCCATGCAGAATCAATATTGAATCATAGCCCGGCTGCGGCCGACGATCACTGAAAAAAGCTGCGGCAGGGGGTGATCGCCGTCCGCAAAGCTCTTGCGAATCCATGCCGCACAGACCGAATCCATCAAACCGGGATGATATCGGCTCCCCTCTGGCTGGCTCTCATTTCGCTTGCGCCTTGTCGTGATTGGCAACGCCGATCTGCTTGTAGTCGTAGGTCGGATAGAACTCGGTGCGGTAGGCGCCCCAGGCCGTGGTTTCGAAGATGCGGTTGACTTCGCGAAGCCGGCTTGCGGCAAGCCGCAGCGTCACCACCTGGCCGACGCCCATCATCACATACCAGCTGACGACTTCGACGCCCGCAGGCGGAAAGGCCTTGTAAAAGCCCTGCTTTTCGAGCTGCGCGTTGAGTTCGCTTAAGGGGCGCGACTGGTCGTGCTTGAGGAATATCGTGAGCAGAATGGCGTTGTCCGCCGTCGGCGCCGCGTTTTCGCTTCCCGTCGGCGACGGTGAAGCGGTCTGCGCAAAGCCGCGTGAATCCAGGCTCAAAACCGCGGCGATCGCCGCCGCCATCAACAACGATCTGATCATCCATAGATCGACCTTCAATGACCGCCTCGCTCGCCTCATCGTTATCTCCTCTTCTCTCGCGTTGGATCAGTACCCGCTCGGATCGCGATCGCCGCAAACCGCAAGCGCGAATCAAACCTGATATCCTCGTGATGTATTCGCCCGGGATATCATCCTTGCCGGTGTAGTCGGACATCAAGGCGGTTGCAACGAGGTCGAGCACCGCGCAAATTGCAATGTAAATCGCAATCGCGCCCGCCGAGTGATCGGCGCCATACAGCCATTCGCGATCAATGGCTCGCGGCTTTGATCGAAGGCGGTAACGGATGTTGTTGAATGTGAAGCAGGTCACACCGGCTCGCCATCTTTGGCGCTATGGCTGGCATGGCGGGGCCTTTCAGGGCGAGGATGGAACGATGAATACCCGGCGTATGGCGAATTGGTGGTTCAGGCTTGTCCTCTCGGGGCGGTTCTTCGAGAAATTCTTCAATCTGCGTCGTGCAAGCCGCTCGTAACCCGCCGCGCTGCCCGCGCTTGACGATTTCAGGACTTCACACTTGCACGGCGATGATGCCGCCGCTTCAGGCCCGGGATCTCTCCGGCCCACCGATCAGATTCCTGCAAAACGAGAATCCGTCGCTGACTACGTCGCGGCCCTTCCACGCCCAATAGGTCATGCGAGCCGAAAGCGACTGATGACTGCGCAGGCTGCGAGATCCCAGGATATGGCCGACATTATCGGGAAACCGGCTGACCTCGCTTTCCACCAGTGCCGCGATCGAAGCCATCAACTCGTCGAGCCGGCGACCCCAGTCGGACTGTGCGAACTGATCGATGCGGACCTGCAGGGCGTATTCGGTGTCGTAGATGCCGACCAGAGTTTCCCTTGCCACCAGGATGCGCTCATTCTTGAGGGCAAAACGTAAGAGCGCACGCTTGTCTTCGAGCCGGTCCAGCACCATCGAGACCGCGATCGCATAGGGCGCGGCAGCGACGTCGGAGGCGTTCTTGCTCGCTGCGGCCTTGGTGGCGAGGCGAATAAGCTGCCAGGGCGTCTTGAGTCGGCCAGCCACCAATGTCAATGCGAACGGCACCTGTTCGGCATTTTGTTTGGCGAATGCGTCGAGCAACGCCGTTACCTTGGCGAACTGGGCACCGTCGAATTTGGAGATCTTGGCCGGCAAGGCCTCGTTGAACTTTCCGAGTGCGTCGCGCGCGCGGAGCACGCCCAGCATTTTAGTCAGGTCCTCGAACACCGACTGGGAGGCCGTGTAGGCCGCCAACCGGCCGCGGATCTGGGTGGCGCTGTCTGGGGAGCCAAGGATGTTTTCCAGACTTTTCACGACCTTGGTCTGAAACGCGGAAGCCGCTCGCCGGGCTTCGCCCTGCCTGTCGGCGGTGATCAGCTCGGTTGCCAGCTTGACATAGTCGCGCGCCATCGTCGGCAACAAATCCCGGCCGATCCACTCCCAGATCGCCGCCAGCGAACCGCGCTGTATCGCGCCCGTATTGGCGTGCTCCGGAGCGCCATCGACCAGCAGCGGTTCCAATGGAGCAAAGAAATAGCGGCCCGGTGGACTGCGATGCTTCAGATTTTGTCCATTTTGTCCATTGGCTCGAAACTCGGCCCGCAGAACCTCCATGATCGACGCCGCACCCGGAATTTCCGCGCCGCAGAGTTCCAGTCGCTCCAGCTCGGTCAACAGATTGCCGCGCGCCGCGGGGGTCAATCGCTGCAAATATTCCTGGAGCTTGTCGGTTTGGGTCATCGCAGCATGAGAACGAACAACGGATACAGGCGCCGATTGGCCGCATCGATAAAAGCAGGACGCCGTAAATTAAGTCGTAAAAATTGCCGTAAGATGGCACCGGCAGAGATGGCCGAGTTCGGCTCGGCGGTCGGAAAATCGAGCGCAGCAGCGGCCAAACCCCGCCATTTCGCTCAAACTGTGAGGTTTTCTTCGCGCGCCGCCGCTCGCGCAGAGGTAGTGAAGAGTTAACCATCAACGCGACTCGTATGATGGAGGACATCGATCGCTTGCAGGAATGCAAGCGCTCGCGCGGCGGTTGAAGCCGCGCTTTCATCGCGGCGATGATTTTTGCTTTTCTCCGCGGCAAGCTTTTGGTTCATGAGCGCCATCCGCGCGAACCGCAACCGGCTTTTCCCAAGGCCTTCCGAGCAGTCGATGCGAGCACGCGAGCCGCCGCAAAAATGCATCACCCGATCGCAGCGAGGCCTTGCTCGGCATGGATGGCGTATGGGATGAGTCAAGCTCTTGGAACAGGTGGCACCATGACCGAAAACAAGAAGAAAACCCCGGAAACACTGCGCAGCGCGCGGTGGTTTGCGCCTGACGATCTGCGTGCCTTCGGCCATCGCTCCCGCGCCATGCAGATGGGCTATGCGCCGGAGGAGTGGAAGGGGCGCCCGGTGATCGCGATTCTCAACACCTGGTCGGACGCGCAACCCTGCCACATGCATTTCAAGAGCCGCGTGGATGACGTCAAGCGCGGCGTTCTGATGGCTGGCGGCTTCCCGATGGAGTTGCCGGCACTGTCGCTGTCGGAATCGTTTCTGAAGCCGACCACCATGCTCTACCGCAATTTGCTGGCGATGGATGCCGAGGAATTGCTGCGCGGCCACCCCGTGGATGGCGTCGTGCTGATGGGCGGCTGCGACAAGACCACGCCGGCGCTGCTGCTCGGTGCCACCAGTGCAAATCTGCCGGCGATCTACCTGCCTGCGGGGCCGATGCTGCGCGGAAACTGGAAGGGCAAGACACTGGGCTCGGGTTCGGATGCCTGGAAATATTGGGACGAGCGGCGCGCAGGCAAGATTTCAGACAAGGACTGGGTCGACGTCGAGGCCGGCATCGCCCGCAGTTACGGCACCTGCATGACGATGGGCACGGCCTCCACCATGACCGCGATCGCCGAATCCATCGGCATGACGCTGCCCGGCGCTTCCTCGATTCCGGCGGCGGATGCAGGTCACATCCGAATGGCTTCCGAGTGCGGCCGCCGCATCGTCGAGATGGTCTGGGAAGATCTGAGCCCTCGAAAGATCCAGACCCGCAAGGCCTTTGAGAACGCGATCACGGTCGCGATGGCGATGGGTTGCTCCACCAACGCGATCATTCACCTGATTGCCCAGGCGCGCCGCGCCGGACAGGATATCTCCCTTGATGATTTCGAAAAAGCGAGCCGCAAGGTGCCGGTCATCGCCAACGTGCGGCCGAGCGGCGACAAATATCTGATGGAGGATTTTTACTACGCTGGTGGACTGCCGGGCCTGATGGGCCGGATCAGAAATCACCTCTACCTCGATTGCATGACCGTCACCGGCCGCACGCTCGGCGAAAATATCGAAGGCGCCGAAGTCTACAATGACGACGTCATTCGCACGGTCGAGAATCCGATCTATGCCGAAGGCGCGCTCGCCGTGCTGAAGGGCAATCTCGCGCCCGATGGCTGCGTGATCAAGCCGAGCGCCTGCGAGCCGCGCTTTCTGAGGCATACCGGACCGGCACTGGTGTTCGACGATTATCCCTCGATGAAAAAGGCGATCGACGATCCCGACCTCGATGTCACGGCCGATCACGTGCTGATCCTGCGCAATGCGGGCCCGCAGGGCGGACCGGGAATGCCGGAATGGGGCATGCTGCCGATCCCGACCAGGCTCGTGAAGCAGGGTGTTCGCGACATGGTGCGGCTGTCGGATGCGCGCATGAGCGGCACCAGCTACGGCGCGTGCATCCTGCACGTGTCGCCGGAATCCTATATCGGCGGTCCGCTGGCGCTGGTGCAGAATGGCGACAGGATCACGCTCGACGTCGCGGCGCGCACCATCAATCTCGATGTGGGCGAGGCAGAACTCGCCCGGCGCCGTGCCGCATGGAAGCAGCCCGAAACGCGGTTCGAGCGCGGCTATGGCTGGATGTTCACTCACCACATCAAGCAGGCCAACGAGGGCTGCGACTTCGATTTTCTCGAAACCTCCTTCGGAGCGCCGGTCGACGAGCCGTCGATTTTTTGACAGTCGTTCCGGGGCGATGCAAAGCATCGAACTATGATGTGCAATTGCACATCAGAGAATCTCGAGGTTCCGGGCTTGCGCTGCGCGCACCCCGGAACGACAACGAGGATGAAGGAATGTCAAAGCTCAGCGAGGCGACCCGCAACAAGCTCAAAACCGTCTCCACCGCAACGGTGGCCACGGCCCTGTTCAAGCGCGGTTTTCGAATCCAGATGATCCAGGATGTGTATCCCTTGAGTCCGGATCAGCCGGTTCTGGTCGGCGAGGCCTTCACCTTGCGCTACATGCCGGCGCGCGAGGACCTCAACAAGATCGAGGTATTTCGCGATCGCGGCCATCCGCAGCGCAAGGCGGTGGAAGACTGCCCGACCGGCGCGGTGCTGGTGATGGACAGCCGCAAGGATGCGCGCGCGGCGTCGGCCGGCGCGATACTCGTCACGCGGCTGATGCAGCGCGGCGTTGCCGGCGTGGTCACCGACGGCGGTTTCCGCGATTCGGCCGAAATCGCAAAGCTTGGTTTTCCCGCCTATCATCACCGGCCAAGCGCGCCGACCAATCTCACGCTGCACCAGGCGATCGAGATCAATGTGCCGATCGGCTGTGGCGACGCGCCGGTGTTCCCCGGCGATGTCATCCTCGGCGATGCCGACGGCGTGATCGTGATCCCTGGGCATCTCGCCGACGAGATTGCGGACGAAGCCGTTGAGATGACAGCCTTTGAGGATTTCGTCACCGACCAGGTCCGCAAAGGTCGATCCATCCTGGGGCTTTACCCCGCAACCGACGAGCAGACGCTGGTCGATTTCGCCGCCTGGCGGAAGGAGAAGGGGCGGTGATCTTCTGCTCACTCCCCCCCTGCGGGGGAGGGTCGGGGAGGGGGGTAGCCAGGAGCCGGAGCAAGAAAATCCCCCACCCCCAACCCCGCCCCGCGAGGGGGCGCGGAGCTATCTGCGGCAATCGTCGCCATTACTTCACACCTCGCCCCGTTCCGCCAAGCCCACCGCCCAGAGCGCAAAGGCGTAGACGATCGCCACTTCGTCGAGCCGGTTGAAGCGGCCCGATGCGCCGCCATGGCCTGCGCCCATGTTGGTGCGCAACAGCACGGGACCGCCGCCTGTCATGGTCGCGCGCAGCCGAGCAATCCATTTCGCCGGTTCCCAATAGGTGACGCGCGGATCGGTGAGGCCGGCCATCGCGAGAATCGCCGGATATTCCTTCGGTTCTATGTTGTCGTAGGGCGAATAGGACAGGATGGTCCGAAACGCGGTGTCGCTTTCGATCGGGTTACCCCATTCCGGCCATTCCGGCGGCGTCAGCGGCAGCGAATCGTCCAGCATGGTGTTGAGCACGTCCACGAACGGCACCTCGGCGACGATGCCGGCGAACAATTCGCCGGCGCGATTGGCGGTCGCGCCCATCAACATGCCCCCTGCGCTCGCACCATGGCCGACGATACGCCTGGCGCTGGTATATTTCTCCGCAATCAGCGCCTGCGCGCTCGCTGCGAAATCCGCAAAGCTGTTGGTTTTCTTCTCGCGCTTGCCGTCGAGATACCAGTTCCAGCCCTTGTCGGCGCCGCCCCTGATATGCGCGATGGCATAGACAAAGCCCCGCTTCACCAGCGATAGCCGATTGGAAGAAAACGCCGCGGGCATCGCCATGCCGTAGGAGCCATAGCCATACAACAACAACGGCGCGGTCCCGTCGCGCCTGAGATCTTTGGCGTGCAGGATCGAAACCGGCACCTTTGCACCGTCATACGATGTCGCCATGATGCGCGTGGTGACGTAATCGGCGGGATCGTGGCCGCAGGGGATTTCCTGGCGTTTGCGCAAGATGCGCGTGCGGCGCGCCATGTCGTAGTCGTAGACTTCCGAAGGTGTCGTCATCGACGAATAGGAGAAGCGCAGACTGGTCGTTTCGAATTCATAGCCGCCCATGGTGTCGAGCGAATACGCCGCCTCGTCGAAGGCAATCGCGTGTTCCTCGCCGCTTGCAAGGTCGCGGATGACGATGGCCGGCAATGCATTGGCGCGCTCCAGCCGTACCATGTGGCCGGAATAGAGTTCGAGATCGATGACGTAGATGCCTTCGCGGGACGGAATCAGATCGCGCCAGTTCGCGCGCTCCGGCGAGTTCAGCGGCGCGGTGACGATCTTGAAGTCGATCGCCTTGTCGGCATTGGTCAGGATGAACAGCTCATTGCCGCGATCGGCGATCGAATATTGCACGCCCTTCTCGCGGGCCGCGACCAGGCGCGGCGTCGCATCGGGATTGACGAGATCCACCAGGCGGTGCTCGGAGATTTCGTGATCGCCGCCCGCAATCACGCAAAACCGGCCGCTTGAGCTTTCGTGGATGTGCGTGAACCAGCCCGGGTCCTGTTCCTCGTAAATCAGCAAATCCTCCGCCTGTTTTGTCCCGAGACGGTGGCGCCACACCTGCATTGGACGGTGGTTGTCGTCGAGCTTGACGTAAAGGAACGCGCTTGCGTCCGCGCTCCATACCACCGCGCCGTCGGTTTCCTCGACGACATCGTCGAGGTCCTTGCCCGTCGCCCAGTCGCGCACGCGGACAGTGAAATATTCCGAACCCTTGACGTCGGCGCTCCACGCCTGACGGCGGTGATCGGGCGAATGCCGGGCGCCGCCGAATTTGAAATAGTCATGGTTTGCGGCAAGCGCGTCGCCGTCGAGGATGATTTCGATCTGGCCGCCATCGCGCGGGCAACGCCCATACATTTCGTGCTGACCGCCTTCGCGGAACTTTCGCATGTAGGCATAGGGGCCGTCGGGCGACGGGACGCTGGAGTCATCCTCCTTGATGCGCCCGCGCATTTCCTTCACCAACGTCTTCTGCAAGGTCGAAGTGTGGCCGAGCAGGCTTTCAGTGTAGTCGTTTTCAGCTTCGAGATATTTGCGGATCTCGGCGCTCAGGATCGAGGGATCGCGCAGCACTTCCTGCCAGTTCTCATCCTTCAGCCACGCGTAGTCATCGACGATGGTGATGCCATGGGTCGTGAACGCATGCGGATGGCGCGGCGCGGCCGGCGGGGTTACGGGGCTTCTCTTGTCCATCGATTTTTTACTCGGTTCCTGTCGTGCGCGGGTCCAACTCGTCCGCCAGTGTCATATCGGGTTTCCCGGGCCCGTTTGCCAGACATATCAGCGACTGAAGGCGGAGGTCTGCTTGTTGACCGGGCTCCTGTGTGATCAGGGTTTTGGCGCGCTGTCGTAGCGTCTTCAACCCAGGACATGCACATGCAGTGAGTGCGAAGACCAGCGAGATGTGATACTTTGTGCCCCGTCGTCCTCAACCCGTGACGAGGATCAAATGAGGCGGCGTGAATTCATTGCGTCAGTTTGCAGCGCGCTGGCGCTTGGACCGTTCAAAGCGCGAGCTGAACAGGCCGACCGAATGCGCCGCATCGGTGTGCTAATGGCGCATCCGCAGAGCGATCCGGAGTTTCAGCAATACGCAGACACCTTTCGCGAGGGACTTGGCAAACTCGGGTGGATCGAAGGTCGTAACATCAGCTTCGAATTTCGCTGGGGCGCGCTTGATGATGCAGACGTAAGATCGCGGTCTGCGAAAGAACTCGTCGGGTTAAAGCCTGATTTGATCCTCACACAAAATACGCCGCCAACGGCGTCAATGCTTCAGCAAACGCGAAGCATTCCTGTCATTTTTGTTATCGTGGCCGATCCGGTTGGCAGCCGGTTCGTCCAGAGCCTGTCGCGGCCCGGCGGCAATGCGACCGGTTTCACAATAATGGAGCCAACGATTGCAGGCAGATGGGTGCAGTTGCTCAAAGAGATTGCGCCCCACGTCACGCGCGCCGCCCTTTTGTTTAATCCGGCGACCGCTCCCTATGCGGAAATTTACATAAAGCCTTTTAAGGGCGCCGCCAGTTCATTTTCGTTGGAAGCCATTTCGACGCCCGTTCACGATGAGGCTGAGCTGGAGTCCGTAATTGCTGCAGAGGCCCGGTTGCCAAATAGCGGTCTGGTCGTGATACCAGATGGTTTCCTGAACGTGCATCGAAAAATGATTGTTTCGTTGACTGCGCGTCACAAGTTGCCTGCAATCTATCCTTGGCCATTCTTTCCCGAGAGTGGTGGCCTGTTGTCCTATGGAAGCGAGCAGCGCGACGAGTTTCGCCTTGCTGCGGCCTACGCAGACCGCATTCTTAAGGGAGAGAAGCCGGCCGATCTTCCCGTTCAAGCGCCGACCGAATACAAGCTGGTCATAAATCTCGAAGCCGCCAAGCTGCTGGGTCTCACCGTCTCTCAGCAGCTGCAGCAACTTGCTAACAAGCTTATCGAGTAAAATGCGCGCGATCGTGTTGGCTCGCCGTCGCCGACGAGGTGATCGAGCGAGGCGACTGCATGTCGCCGTTTGGCCGTTCGCCTCATTCCGCTACCGCGCAGCAATGGGGTCGCTTTCAAAGTGAAGCGGACTGCTCGTTTAACAGCGTTGCTGTTTGCGGGAAGGTAACGGAGCCGACCTGTAGCAGGGGGAGCTGATCGCTCATTTGCGGCCAAATGGCGCGTTTGAAGAGGCCAAAAGGGAGCGTAACGTCATCACGTGCAAGCACCTTAGTGCAGACGCCCGCCTCCGGCTGACTCTGCGGCTGGTATCACCAAAATCACGGAGGAATTCGCGATGAAATCGCTGGCCTATGCAACTCTATTTGCGCTCGCCCTTACCCCGAGCTGCGGCTTCGCTCAAGAGCGGAGCGGCCACAAGATGAGCGACGAAGAGCTGATCAAGCTGTCGCTGTCGGCGGCACCCCGGTCCATCGCCAAAGACGCAACAATTGTCGCCATGGATCATGACGGCAAGATGCGGACCTTGCGCAAAGGAACCGGGCAGTGGACGTGCATGCCAGGTCATGCCGATCCGGCCAACCCCGACCCGATGTGCGGCGATCAAAACGCGATGGAATGGGCTACGGCCTGGATGAATCACAAGGAGCCGCCCGCGAATAAGGTGGGCTTCATGTACATGCTCCGAGGCGACGGCGGTGCAAGCAACACCGACCCATATGCAACAAAAGAAGAGAGCGGCAACAACTGGATTAAAACCGGCGCACACGTGATGATCGTCGGCTCTGGAGCCAAGATGCTGGATGGCTATCCACGCGACGCGAAGGCAGACCCAGCGAGGCCCTACGTGATGTGGCCTGGCACGCAGTACGAGCATTTGATGCTGCCGGTCCGCTGATCTCGCGACCTCGCGATCCCCGCGTCCGCTTTACGGGCGGCAGTGATCTACTCCCCCCTGCTGCGCAGAGCTTGTGCTTGCGCCGCCGACGACAGCTTTTGTGATAACTGCGCGATTCATGCGCTTTTGCCGCGCCGTCACCTTGTTGCCGGGTGCAGGCGGCTTGCCAGAACCTTCGTCCCTGGTTTTGCCGCTCCGCCGGGCCCGGCAACAGCGTTGACGTTGGCGCTGCTGATCACCCCGCCGCACGCAGAGCAGGTGACCTGAGGCTGGAACTGCTGGCCACAATCTGTGTGAACAAACAGGATCGGGCTGCCTTCCTTTGGCCGCGCCCAGCGATCACCCCATGCCGTCAGGGCCAGGATGGCGGGCACCAGGTCTTGTCCAGCCTTCGTCAAACAATACTCGTACCGTGCTGGTCGCTGCTGATAAGCCTTTTTTTCGACAACGCCATTGCGCGCGAGCGACCTGAGACGTCTGGTCAGCAGGTTCCGCGATATGCCGAGGTCCTCAACCAACTCGTCAAACCGCGCGACGCCGAGGTACAGGTCCCTGATGATCAGTGGTGACCACCAGTCACCGATCAAATCGAGGCCACGAGCGAGCGAGCATCGCATCTTTGCGAAACTGGTTCTTTGCATGCGACGAGTATACTGAGTTGCATCTTTGAACTCAAGCGGCTAGTGTTAGTTCAGTCGTTGAACTGGGAGGCCGAAATGTATCACGCGATCGTCCGCCACCGGGTCAGAGCGCTATTCAACGCGGTAAACCACGGCGACGCCGAACCTGTGCTCCGGCAGTTCGCGCAACGGTTTGAGCATTCGTTTCTTGGTGACGACCATGCTCTGGGTGGGTCGAGGAAAACCGCTTTGGCTGCTCGGCAATGGTACGAACGACTCTATCGGCTCTTGCCCGACATCCGGTTTGACCTCACGCGCATCAGCGTCAGTGGCGGGCCGTGGAACACAATCGTGGTCGTCGAGTGGAGCGAAACCAATTCAGGCACCGATGGTGTGCGCACCCATAATCGCGGTATTCATGTCATGCATCTGCGCTGGGGGCAGGCCACGCGCCTGCTGATTTGCCCTGACACGATTGGACTGAGGGCGACGCTCGATCGACTGGCCGCCGCCGGCAACACCGAAGCCCTGGCCGCGCCAATCGTGGATTGAGCAGTATCAGCCGGGACCGCTGTGGCCTGTCGCGTCATTCCGCGGCCCGCGCAGCAATCGCGTCGGTTCAGGGGTAAAGCGGACATCGACTGGCAGGCAAGGTCGGCCGGATCGGTCGCGAATGATCCGAAGCCGACGCACACCCGCCGGACAACGGCACGCTGCGAAGATTCGGCGGTTGTTGGCAGCAGCGTCCTATGACACCATCCCGACACCGAGTTGTTATGCCTCCTGGACCGCTATGCCACGCCGGAAATATCCCTGGGAAAAGCTATCGGATGAGCAGTTGCTCACGCGTCGCCTCAGCAGTCTGAGGATCGGGGTCGAAGGCACCTGGCTCGAGGATTGTGTCAGCGCCCTCTATGAAGAGCTCAAAGAGCGGGGCATCCGGCTGCGGCCACATGCCTGGATATCGAGCGAATGGTTTAGTCCGGCGGGCGTGCCCGGCATTGCTATACCCTTTTATCTCACCCATCCCCGCCTGATGAAGATCGAGAAGAAAATGATGCTCGACGTCGAGGGCGGCACTTGGTCCGAATGCATGGCCATTCTCCGTCATGAGGCAGGCCATGCCGTGCAGCACGCCTACCAGCTGCAACGCCGCCGGCGCTGGCAGCGGCTGTTCGGCCCGTCCTCGAAACACTACCCGCGCTACTACCGGCCCAATCCGGCCAGCCGGCGTTATGTCCAGCATCTCCGGCTCTGGTATGCGCAGAGCCACCCGGACGAGGATTTCGCCGAAACCTTTGCAGTGTGGCTGCGGCCACGCTCGAACTGGCGGACGCGCTACGCCGGCTGGCCGGCGCTGAAGAAGCTCGAATATGTCGACGAACTGATGGGCGAAATCGCTGGCAGGCGGCCGCCAGTCGCGACGCGGGAGCGCGTCGACCCGTTGCACGAGCTCAGCCAGACGCTTGGCGAACACTACCAGAAAAAGCAGGCGTTCTACGCCTTCACGCCACCGAAGACTTACGACCGTGACCTCTCCCGACTCTTTTCCGCCGACCCGCGGCATCGCCGGGGGCAACCGGCTTCGACCTTCATCAGGCGGCATCGCGCCCACATCAGGCAGCTGGTTGCGCAGTGGACGGGAGAGAATCAGCTTACACTGGATGCCGTGCTTGACGACATGATCTCCCGCTGCCGCGAGCTCGATCTGCGTGCCGTCGGCTCCGATCGGAAGCTTTTGATCGACTTCACCGTCCTGCTGACCGCCAAGACCATGCACGCGTTGTTCGGTCCGTCGCGGCGCAAATGGATCGCCTTATGAGACGCCTGCGCGTTCTGGTGCTCATGCATACGGACTTTGTGCCTCCGGACTCTACCGACGGATACACCGCGCGCGAAATCAACGAATGGAAAACAGAATACGACGTCGTGAGTACCTTGCGCGCGGCCGGCCATGACGTTCGCCCGCTCGGCGTGCAGGAAGAAATCAAACCGGTGCGCGACGAGATCGAAAGCTTCAAGCCGCATGTGGTATTCAACTTGCTGGAGCAGTTTCACCATGAACCGGTGTATGACCAGCACATTCCAAGCTTTCTCGAGCTGATGAAGATCCCCTATACCGGGTGCAACCCGCGCGGCCTGATCCTGGCGCGCGGCAAGGACCTGTCCAAAACATTGGTGCACCATCGTCGGATCGCGGTGCCGGCCTTCGCCGTATTCCCGATGCGCCGCAAGGTCAAACGACCGGCGCGCCTTGCGCTGCCACTGATCGTCAAGAGCCTGAACGAGGATGGATCGCGGGGGATCGCCCAGGCATCCATCGTTGATACGGACGACAAGCTCGCGGAGCGCGTCGCCTTCATCCATGAGCGGGTCGGAACGGCCGCCATCGCCGAGCAATATATCGAGGGACGCGAACTCTATGTCGCCGTGCTCGGCAACAACAGGCTGCAAGTGCTGCCGGTTTGGGAATTGAAGTTCGGCACCATGGGCGGTCAGGCGATCGCCACCGAGAAGGTCAAACACGATCTTAGTTACCAGGAGCGCGTCGGAATTGTAGATGGGCCGGCCAAGAACCTTACGCCGGAGGTATCCGCCCTTATTCAGCGAACAGCGAAACGCATCTACCGAATACTGGGGCTCGATGGGTACGCCCGCATCGACTTTCGCCTCTCTGCCGACAGTACTCTGTATTTCATCGAAGCGAACCCCAATCCGGAAATCGCAAAGAGCCAGGAGTTCGCCACGGCGGCCCGGCATGACGGGCTCGATTACCCGTACCTGCTGCATCGCATTTTGGCTCTCGGAATAAGCCGGGCAAAGGCGGGCGTGTCCGCAGGCTGAAAGACAACGCCAGAGGGGCATGCAGGAGACCCACGTCGCCCCTTGGCCCGTCGTGTTATTTCGCGGCCCGCGCAGCAATCGCGTCGGTTTAGGGGTAAGCGGACATCGACTTGCCGCGCAATGACGCGAACTTCGCAAATCAGGACACTGTAGCGTTTTCGAGCGAAGTGGATACCGGTTCGCGTGGAGAAAACGCGTCAAAACAAAAGATTAGAGCCTCGGTTCTGATTCAATCAGAACCGAAAAGGCTCTAGTTGCGCAGCCGCGCGCCGGCATTGCCGCCAAACATCGGAATCCGGTTGACCGCGAGCACCACCGCGAAAGTGATGAGCAGCATCGCAATCCCGAGCACGGAAATCGCGGCGAGGTCGCCGCTCTCGTTGAGGTCGTAGATCAGGACGCTGATCACCTTGGTCTGCGAGGTGAACAGCACTATCGCGGCGGAGAGCTCCCGCATCACGCCGATGAAGATGAAGCACCAGGTTGCGATGACGCCGGTGCGCAGCAGGGGGGCCGTGATCTGACGCAGCGACTGCAGGCGCGTCGCGCCGAGAATGCGGCTGGCATCCTCGAGCTCGGGATGGATGGTGGCAAACGCCGCCTGCAATTGCTGATAGGCCGACGGCATGTTGATGGTCAGGAACGCGATCAGCAGGATCCATAGCGTTCCATACAGCACGAAAGGCGGCCGCGTATAGCTGAGGAACAACCCGACGCCGAGCACGATGCCGGGAACGGCAACCGGCGCGGTTGCAAGAAAGCCAAGCACGCGATGACCCGCGATCACCCGGCGGGTGGTGACATAGGCGACCACTAGCGCCAGCAGGGTGCCGATCGTCGCCGTCGAGGCACCGAGAATGACCGTATTCTTCAGCGCAAGCTGGGTCGACGACAATTCAGTGAACACGAATACGATGTTGTGCAGGGTGAAGGTCGACGGCGTCACCAGCGTCGTTGCGTTGGGCGAGAAGGACGCGTTGAGAAGCGCGAAATAGGGCAGAAACACCGGGTTGAGCAGCATCAACAGGCAGAACGCGAGCGCCGCCCAGCGCCACTTTTTCATTTCGACGCGTCGCGGCGGGCCGTATTTGCCGCCGAGCACCGAATAGCCGCGGCGACCGAGCAGGAACTTCTGCCCTTGCAGCAGCAGAATGGTCAGAATCAAGAGTGGCACGGCCGCGGCCGCCGCAAGCTCCAGCTTCGGCGGATACTGAAACAGGCTCCATATCTTGGTGGTCATGGTGTGGAAGCCGGCCGGCAGCGCCAGGATCGCCGGTGAGCCGAACAGCGTCATGGCTTGCAGAAACGCGATCAGCGCGCCGGCGACAATGGCGGGTAGCGCCAGCGGAATCGTCACGCGCCGCGCCGTGGTCCATGCCCTGCCGCCGAGAATGGCGGAGGCATCTTCGAGTTCGCCGGGCATGTTGTCGAGCGCGTTGGCAACGAGCACGAATACAAAGGGAAATGTGTAGCAGGAAATGACGAAAATCACACCGACCAGCGAATAGATGTTGAACAGGTGCTCGTCGGATTCCGCGCCCGTGACGACACGGTAAAGCTGATTGAGCAAGCCGCTGTTGGGCGCCGCCAGCAATTCCCAGGCAACCGCGCCGAGAAACGGCGGCGTCACGAACGAGGCCGTGACCAGCGCGCGGATGAACTGCCGTCCGGGCATATCGGTGCGCGACACCAGCCATGCCATGGGCGCGGCGATGGCGCAGCAGATCACGGCGGAGCTGGTCGCGATGATCGCCGTGGTCAGCAACGGGTCGAGGAAGTCGGGATCGGTGAACAGCGTGACGAAGTTCTGCAGCGTCAGGTGATTGGCCTTGTCGCTGACGCTGTAGATCGCAAGCCACGACATCGGCAGCAGGATCAGCGCGACCAGAAATGCGGCGAACAACCAGAGGACCGGCCTGGTCCAGTCGAACCTGCCTCGGGGAGCGTCGATGCTGGTGATGACGGTCATGTTGCTAGCCAAAAGTTTCCCTCGTCCTGAGGAGCGGCGAAGCCGCGTCTCGAATGATGAGGATACGAGGTGGCCTCATGGTTCGAGACGGCGCCAAAGCGCCTCCTCACCATGGGGGGTAGTTATACTTTAAACAGCCGCGCATAGCGCGTCTTGATCTCATCCGCCATCTTCTCGACGCCCGCAGGGTCTTCCTTCATCAGCTTGATGTCGGAAATCTTGCGGCGGCCCGGTTTCGCCTGCACCTGGGCATGAACCGAATATTGTGCCGTGAAGTCGATGAAGAACTGCTGGGTTTGCCGCGTATGCAGCCACGCCTGAAACAGCCTTGCGGCATTCGGATGCGGGGCGCTTGCGAATATTCCGGTAGGGCCGGAAATTGTCGGCGTGCCCTCCGCCGGATACACCGGCTCGACCGGCTGACCGGCCTCCTTGAGAAGAACGACATTATACTCGTTGCCGTCCGCCATCACGGCGCGCTCGCCGAGCGCCAGTTTTTTCGGCGGGTCGGTCGATGATTGCACCTGCATCACGCGCTGCTTCGACAGTCTCTCGAAATAGTCCCAGCCGAGTTCGCGAACGAGCTGGAACGTGGTCGTCATGATGGTGCCGCTATAGGCGGGATGGCCCTTGACCATTTTCCCCGCCCATTTCGGCTGCAAAAGGTCGGCAAAACCTTGGGGGGCGTCCTCCGGTTTGACGAGGTTGGTGTTGTAGGCGATCGACGACAGCCAGAGCCGGGAGGTCGCGAACATTCCGTCGCCATCGCGATACTCGGGCGGAAAATATCTTGCGATGTCTTCGGACACAAAGGGCGCCAGCCAGCCGTTGCGCTTCCAGGGGATAAAGTGCGAGGCATCTGCGCTGTTGATGACGTCGGCGGCATGAATGCCAGATGCAAATTCCTGCTCGACGCGCTGAAACAATCGCTCGGAGCCGGTGCGCTCGATCTGTACCTGGATATCAGGATATCGCGCCTCGAAGGCCTTTCCGAGTTTTTCCCCCACGGGAAGATCCATCGGGGAATACAGCACCACCTTGCCTTCCTTTATTGCCGCTTCGATCAGTTGTGGCGTGATCGCTTGCACCTCCGGGGCGGCAGCCTTCAGCGGCGCGGCGAAAACCGTCAAGCCAAGCGCCGCCGAGCCAGTGATGATGCCGCGCCTGGTTACGGCTGTGCGCATCGCCTCGGTTTCCTTTTTCCGGTCATTGCGAGGAGCCCTCGCGACGACGCAATCCATAGCGCGTGCATGGTGGCCATGGATTGCTTCGCGGAGCCTGTCATCGGGCGCGCATGCGCGCGACCCGTTGGCTCGCAATGACGGCCACCGATCATCGGCTGAGGGCCCGGCAGCGTTCGGCCGGCAGCGTGAGCCAGACCTCGGTGCCGGGTGCGACGGCCGTGCGCGTCGAGGTGACCGCGCGCAACACTGTGCCGTCGGAAGTTTCGACCATGTAGTCGCGGTTGGCGCCGAGAAACACCTGGCGGGTGACGGTCGCCTTGACGGAATTGTCGGATTCTTGCGGCGCCTTCGTCGAAAGCTGGATGTCGTGCTGGCGGATGGCGACCGCGGCGCCCTGATTGGCCGTCAGTTTCGCGCCCACCACGCGCAAGCTCGCGCCGGAGAATGAGATGTGGTTTTCGTCCCGAGCAACGCCCCGGATCACATTGCTCGAGCCGATGAAGCGCGCGACGAATTCCGATTGTGGCCGGTCGTAGATCTCCTCCGGCGTGCCGAGCTGATCGATCTTGCCGCCGTTCATCACCGCGATCAGGTCGGCGGTGGTCATCGCCTCCGACTGGTCGTGGGTCACATAGACCGTCGTATAGCGATATTGGTCGTGCAGGCGGCGGATTTCGAATCGCATCTCCTCGCGCAAATTGGCATCGAGGTTGGAGAGCGGCTCGTCCAGCAGCAGCGTCTCCGGTTCGACGACCAGCGCGCGCGCCAGCGCAACGCGCTGCTGCTGCCCGCCCGACAATTCGCCGGGATAGCGATGGGCGAGAGCCTCAAGCTTGGTGGTTGCAAGGATCGCTTTCAGCTTCTTGGCGATGGTATCGCGATCCATTTTCCTCAAGCGCAAGCCGTAAGTGATGTTGTCGGCAACCGTCATGTGCGGCCAGAGCGCGTAGCTCTGGAAAATCATAGACATGTTGCGCTGCTCGGGGGGCATGGTGCGCGCCTGCGAAGACACCATGCGGTCGCCGACATGGATTTCGCCGTTCGTCGGCTCGAGGAATCCGGCGATCAGCCGCAGCGTCGTGGTCTTGCCGCAGCCCGAGGGGCCCAACAGGCAGATCAACCGTCCATGGTCGATCCGCAACGAGACATTGTCCACGACGGCTAGCGATCCAAACCGCTTGGTCAGGCCGCGCAATTCAACGGACGCCAATCACTTCACTCCCTGTTCTTTCCTCGCGCGCATTCTTGGCCGACCAGGTCCACGCCGGCGGCGGGAACCTGATTGCGACGAGAACCGAATGCCCGCTTGGGAATACGCGCGCCGGTGCCGGCGGCTTATTTATCGCCAGATCAGTATAAGCACGAATGCCGGGGGGCCGAAAAGCCTTGAGGCGCGCCTGGTGGTCCGATTCTAACACTGCAGCGATGGACTGCGAACTTCGAAAAGCGGGCACCAGGTGGCTAGCGAATGTCAAATCCGCTCCACTAGGCGGTCACACTTTCTCCGAGAAAGTCGATCGCCGCCTCGACGCCGCTTCGGCCGTGCGGGATGCCGAGCGCGCGCAGGCCGACTTCGATGACGGAAAGCGTGCCAAGGATCATCGGCGCGTTGACGTGGCCCATATGGGCGATCCGGAACGCCTGGCCCGTGAGTTCGCCGATCCCGACGCCAAGCACGACGCCGCATTTTTCTTTGCAGTAGCGCTGCAGCGCGAGCGGATCATGACTGCTTGCCATCACCACGGTGGTGACCGTGTCCGAGCGCTCGTTCGCCTCGGCGATATTGAAGGCAAGCACCTGGCCTTCGGCCCAGATCGCAACCGCGCGGCGCACGGCTTCGGCCAGCAGCCAGTGGCGCCGGAATGTGTTTTCGAGGCCTTCAGCGAACAGCATGTCGATCGCCTGGCGCAGTGCGAACAGCAGATGAATCGGCGCGGTGCCGCCGTATTTCCGGTAATGCTCGGTGCCTTCCCGTTCCGTGCAGTCCCAATAGGGCGTTCGCAGCCCTGCCGTCTTGTGCACTTTAAGGGCGCGCGCATTGGCGGCGCAGAAGCCCAGCCCCGGCGGCGTCATCAGGCCTTTCTGCGAGCCGCACATGGCGACGTCGATGCCCCAGGCATCCATCTCGAACGGCATGCAGCCGAGCGAGGCCACAGTATCGACCAGAAACAGCGCCGGGTGACCGGTTGATTTGATCCCCTTGCCGATGGCTTCGATATCGTTGAACGCGCCCGAGGCGGTATCGACCTGCACTGCCAGAATCGCCTTGATCCTGTGCTCCTTGTCCTGGCGCAGGCGGGCCTCGACGGCAGCGGGCTTCACCGCGTGTCGCCAGTCGCCCTTGAGCACTTCGACGTCCACGCCCATCGCGGCCGCCGCATTGCCCCAGCCAACCGCAAAGCGGCCGCTCTCGAGAACCAGGATCTTGTCGCCGCGCGACAGCACGTTGCTGATCACCGCTTCCCACGCGCCATGGCCGTTGGCGATGTAAATGTAGGATTGGCCTTTGGTCGCGAACAATCTGGAGAGATCGCGCAACAGGCCGTCGGTCAGCTGCACCATCTGCTCGGAATAGATGTCCATCGCCGGACGGTGCATCGCCTGCAGCACTTCGTCGGGCATGGTGGTGGGCCCGGGGATCGCCAGGAATTCCCGGCCCGCGCGAACGACCATTTTGTGATTCCTCTTGCTTTGGCTCCGGGCAAGGGATGCCGGGGATTGGCGGGAAATTCAAGCCGGACCGCTATGATATTGCAGTGAGCGGCCCATTCCGGAAAGCGCTGCTGCGCGCGCCCCGCCAAGTCAGTCGTCTCCGCGTACGTGGAATCCAGCGCGCCACGCTATCGCTTGGTTTCACGGCAGCCGGCGGCCTCGGCTTCATCGACCGAGCAGAACCAGCGCGTGCCCTTGGTGATCTTCATCTCGATCTTCGCATACCAGCGGCTGGTCGGCTTGTGGTAGATGCACTCGCCGGCCCGGTTGACGTTGCCCTTGATGGTGCAGTCGGGCGAGGGCGCCACCGATCCCGAGGCCGAAGCCATCAGTATCGCATGCGCGTTCTCCGGCGGCTTGGCAGCACCGAGGATGGCGGTCTTCTTGTTGCGGACCCGCCAGTCCCATGGCGCGATGAATGCGCCCTGCCACATGCCGAGCTTGGCCTCGCGCGCAGCCTTTTCGTCCTCGTCGTAATCGTGGGAGAACCTGGTATAGGACAGCGCCCAGCCGTTGCGCACCAGCCATTTCTGGATGTCCTCGCCATCGACCTCGCATCTGGCGATGACGCGGCCGCGTCGATCGGCGGCCTGCCGCATGTGGCAACTCCAGTTCTTGTTTTCGGCGTGCTTGATCAGTTCGTCACGCGCCGCCACCCCGCAGGTCCAGCGCTCGCCATCGTTGTTGAGGCAGAGCTGATCCACCGAGGGCGCGTCGATTCCGCCCAGGCGAATTCTTGTGTTGCCGATCTGGACCGTATCGCCCTCGCGGACTTTCGCGGTGCCGGTGATGTCGGCGGCCTGCGCCATCGCCGGCAGGAAAACAGCAATAATCGCCAACAAGGGTTTTGGGATCATGTGAAGAGGACCCGTTCAAATGGAATTACGGCTCAATGCGGGCGGATTGTGGTGTGGATTGGGCCAACGCGCCAGCGCCCTTGCGGGAATAAAGTTTCAATTTTGTGCGATACGCACCTGCTGAAACATGATGAAGCTCGGCTGGACTTTAGCCACGATGAAAGCGTGGTCCCTCTCCCCAACGGGGAGAGGTGCACGGAGCCTGCTGGCAAAGCGATTCAACCTGACTTCATCATGCCTGGTCCCGCGCCTGCATCGCCTTGCGCGCGAGCGCAAGCCCCATCAGGACGAAGGCCGAGGTGGCTTCCGCGCCGCCGACCAGAATGCGTGTCGGCGTCTTCATCTTGTTCCACTCATAGGCGTGATACGGCCCCCGCCGTCCGCCTTCGCCGAACTGGCCGACGATGCACTGCAGGGCGGGCGTAAACGTGCTCGCCTCGGCGGAAAGATGCGTAAGCGCGATCAGCGAAAGGGCCGCGTCGAACACGTTCATTTCGCGCGCGATCATCTCATCCCGGACATAGGCGAGCACCTTTTCACGGATCAACGCGAACGCACCGCCGCCATCGAGTAGTTCCCGCGCATCCGGAGGCAGTGCGATGAAGGCGGCATAGCTGCGGCCAAATAGGCGCAATAAAGCTCCGGCAGATAATAGATGTGCGAGCGCGGATCGGCGAAGGCACCGCTTGCCGCGAGCCGCTTCTGGAAGGCGATGATCGCCTGCACGAATTTGAGCCGCCGCGGCGTCTCGATGATCTTCCAGCGGGCGAGGTTGCGAAAACTGACTTCCAGAATGTCGAGATTGAGCGTCGGATCGAGGTCGTTGCCGAACGGCCGTTCCCCCTTGAGGCTGTCGATCCAGGTGACGACGCCGCCGTCATAGTCGATATGGTCATTGAGCGGGACGCTCACCCTGGGTTCGTTGGCGCCAGGCTGAACCTGATAATCGGCATAGAAATCGGTCAGCGGCTGATCGAGCATCGGGTCATCAGAGCCGGCTTGCGTCGCGGCCGACAGCGAGCAGGCCGTGGTGTCGCAGTCCGGCACGTAGACGCCGAAGCCGAGGTTCTGCTTGATTTCGGTGAAGAAGCGGGAAAAGCGCGGATGCGGCGGTGGCGCCATCGCGGTGACGACGTCGAAGGCGCGGCCGTCCCGCGCGCGCACCCGCTCACGGCTCGGCTTGAGGCAAAAATCGACCATGGCCGTGATCGCGCACTGTGCGGCACGGGCCTGTTCGGCCGACGCCAGCCCCGTCGCGACGAAGCTCAACAACGCTTCGGTATAGAACGCATCGTAATAGGCCGAGCGGTGGCGGATCTGGACGGGCTGCCACATCGGCTCGGCAATGCCGGCCCATGCCGGGCTGATCAGGTCGCGTGCCGGCGAGCGCGCGATGAAAATCCGCGCCAGATTGAAAAGCAGGGTCGAATTCTTGTAGGCGCGCGCGTTCAACCCCGTCAGTGCGGTGAGGAATTCGCGGCCTCGCAGGTCCGGGTCGCCGATCAGATTGAAGGCGGCGTAGGCCGGGATGAAGCCGTTTTTTCGGAACGAACCCAATAGATGCGCGCCGCAGGCGCGGATCACGCGCTCGATCTCACCCTGTGCAGGCGGCGCTTCCCCCACGCGCACCGGCCGGGGCTGCGGATGGCGCAGCTCGACCTTGTCCAGAAGCTCCGCCACCGGCTGGCCGATGGCGGCCCAATCCGGCGTCTCGTCATCGCGCGCCCGCACCAGGGCTTCGCGAACACCTTGCAGCCGCGCCGGCTCGTTGAGCTCCGGCAGCCCACTTCGCCGCAACAGCCCCCGCAGCGCCGGGTTGGCCAATGCGGTGTTGTAGAATTTGGCGAGGTGCGGATCGCCGCCGGCCCGGTCCAGGAGGAGGGGGTCGCAGACGTCATACAGCGATGGCCCGTCCTTCCGGGCCGTCAGCGCCCGGTATGCGGCTGCCGCGAGATCCCCAAAAGCCATCCAATCTCTCGCGGGCGGTTTTGCCGCACGCCCCCCAAAAGGCACAAGCCGAACCTAGTCCAATCTTCGAGAGCCCATCCAGGTTCAAAGACTCGACCCGCTCGCTTTTCCCTGAGTTGCGGTAGCGGGTTTTCCGTCCACGCCGCAAGTCCTTGAAAAATGGCATGAAAGTATGGGAGATGCCAAGCAAGGGGTCGCAAATTCCACAAAAGTCGGCCAAATCGCTCGCAAGTCGAGAATAAGCTCTGTGACCGACATCACAGCCTGTGGACGGCGACCGGGGCCCATTATCCAAACGGTAACCAAGGCGGGTCAACCACCTGTCAAGCAATCTCTGAGGTTGTCGGTGGGGACCCAACGGGTTAAGGGTTTGTTTGTTGCGGCGCCGCAAATTGAGCTTATTTGGACGGCACAGCAACCGGCAACCCCTAAAACCTGACAGGTGTTGGCGCCACCAAAATGCGCGCGCGACCACGAATGAGAGTTAGCGATGGACATCAGCAAGCTTGGCCTCTCCCGCCGTTCGGTAGCCATCACCGCCGCTTTGGTCGGCATGGTGTCGCTGGCGATCGGCGCCCATGCCGCGCTGAACAAGCGGGCGCTGGACGCGGCCGAGCCGGTTGCGACCGAGCAGGCTGACGCCGGCCGCCCATCGCGGATCGCGCTCGTCATCGGCAATGGCCATTATCCCGACGCCAATGCGCCTCTGACCCAGTCGATCAATGACGCCCGCGCTCTGACCGCGGCCCTTCGGCAGGACGGGTTTGACGTCGATGTGGTGGAAGACGCCACCCACGACGACATGAGCCGCGCCATCGCCCGGTTGAAATCCATGGTCCGCCCGGATTCGGTGGTGATGCTGTTCTTCGGCGGCTACGGCATCCAGGCCGGGCGCGAGAGTTTTATGATCCCGGTCGATGCCACGATCTGGAAGGAAGCCGATGTGCGCCGCGACGGCATCAGCGTTGAATCGGTGCTGGACGCCATCAAGGAGAATGGCGCCTGCGCCAAGCTCGTCGTCCTCGACGCCTCCCGTCGTAACCCCTACGAGCGGCGCTTCCGCGCCTTCTCGCATGGGCTGGCGCCGATCGGTGCGCCCGACAACGCCCTGATCCTGACCTCGGCGACGCCCGGCAAGGTGGCAGATGACGCGGATGGCCAGCACTCGGTGCTGGTTTCCGAGCTGCTCAACAATCTCAACGCCCAGACTGCGGCCGCCGAAGCCGTCTTCAACAAGACTCGCGTCGCGATCTCGAAGGCCACCGACGGCGCCCAGGTCCCCTCGGTCTCCTCCTCGCTGCTCGAGGACGTGCGTTTCGGCGCCAGCGCCGGAAGCTGAGGCTTTTCATTCCACTGTCATTCCGGGGCGCGCGAAGCGCGAATCTCGACTTCACCTCTCCCTTGCGGGAGAGGCATAGGCCGCCTGCGGCGGCCGTTCCTTGAAGGCACGCCGAAGCAAGGCTTCGGCTATGTCGCATCGATAGATGCGATCCGGGTGAGGGGTTACACCCTATCGATAGATCTGAACCCCCTCACCCCAACCCTCTCCCACAAGGGGAGAGGGAGCACACCTTCTTCGCGGCTATCGTCAGCCGGATTTGGCGTGCATCCTAATTCCCCTCCGCCACCGCCGTAACCGGCCGCACTTGATCGCCCTCGCGCAATAGCGCGCCGGCGCGGGCCACCACGATGTCGCCCTCGGCCAGACCTTCCTTGACTTCGACCTGCGCGCCATAAATCAGGCCGAGCTCGACTCGCTTGGTCTCGACGCGCGCGCGCCGCACCACCTGCACCACGGTGCCGGCGCTTCCATAGAGCACCGCGGAGAGCGGCACCGACACCGCGCAGCTCTTCCCGGTCGTGATCAGCGCGCGGCCGGAGGAATTGACCAGCAGCCTGCGGTTGGTCGTGATCGCCACGAACACCTGGCCCAGCTGGCTGTTGGGCTCGACGGTAGCCGACACGCGGCGGACCTTGCCCTCGACATCGCCGGCACCGACGATCTTCACGCGCGCCGTCTGATTGACCGCGAGCTTGGAGATGTACTGCGTGGGCACCAGGCCGACCAGGTCGAATTCGCTGCGGGCGATGATGGAGAACAGCGCCTCGCCCTTGGGCGAGGCGATCGCGCCGATGACGGCAGTCGAAGCGGAGATCAGCCCGGCGACGGGCGCCTGCAGCATCGTGGACCCGCCCTCGGGAAAATTCAGCCGGGCCAGATTCTGCCCCGCAGTGACGGTGTCGCCGGGCTCGGCCAGGATTTCGGCGACCTTCAGGCCCGGCCGATCGGGGCGAACCATGGTTTCCTCGCGCGGGATGATGATGCCGGAGGCCTCGACAATGGCGGGGAAGCAGAATTTCGCCGCCTTCAGCACCGTCACCGTTGCGCCTTTCCCCCCATCCTTCGGCACGTCGGGTTCGTCGGCGGCGAGCGAAGGGGAGGCAAGGGCGAGCGCGATGACGGCGGCCGTCACGACGGCGAGGGGGGCGAGGAGGTTTCGTGAAGGGTGGGGTAAGGCGAAAGAGGTCATCGGCGTTCCTGGCTGGTCTCGGTCCTTTCGATAGCAGAAGGCGGGCGGCAGGGCCAAGCGGGATAGGGGCAGGGAATCGGAGGGCCGATTAAAAGGATGGTCTATGAAATCCGTTCTAGCTTTCCGGGCTGTATCGAGGTCAAGCCACCAATTACGATTTATACAATGGGTGTTTCGGAATCCCGGCGATTCCGTTTTGCATGGCTGGGCGAGGACTTCTTTACATAAACAAGAAATCGAGAAAGTGGAGATGGGCGCGAACGAAGACAGGACGTAAATGCATCCCGTCCGAAAATTTCGGCTCGCGCGCTTCAAAGAAAGGCGAACAGGTGTTGCCACTGCCGCAGACGTCCGGAAACGGATCAAGGAGTCCAGCCCCAGTGCACTCGGAGATGATGCGCAGATCGGTATCGACGGAGTTGTAGACAGATCGAAGTTCAGCAAGCGAGACCGGCTCCCCAGCATCCCTGGCAACTCGAATGCTGGTCATGCTTCGCGTTACCATCGCGCCGGGATTGAAGCGGCCGTGAACGGGAGCCCCTAACACCAAGTAAACCGCGGCTCCTTCACTCTGCAACATTCGCACATAGTCTTCGAGGTTCGCGTAGAAAGCGTCTTTGCCCTCTTGCGTATCTAAGGGCAGCTTCCTTCCTTTTCGTTCTATCAGCATGTTTTTGTCGCGATAGCCTACCCACGAGGCTCCCAGCACGACCGATTGCACTCTCTCGCGCCGTACCAAATCGGCGAGGAGGCCGGGCATGTTAGCGCAATGCGAAAAAAAGTCCCGTTGGATGACGCCAGGCACCGGCGCACAGCTACCGCCCGCTACGAAATAGACGCTTGCTGACAGCTGGCCTTCGTCAGCAAGTTGCTGCACGCGGGGACCGTAGTGAAACACCAAACTGTCGCCACCCAGTACGACCTTGCGCTCGCCGTGACCTATATGGGTGACTAACGTTCGGTCGTGATCTGATACTTCCATTCCCTTGGTTGGTTGAAAGTCCGCATCGACCTTGGCTTCACTAATCTTCCGCAAGTCGACACCGGGAAAACGTTCGGGGAAACCATTGTCAATCCAAGTAACCAACCCGCAGAACCCAAGTACAGCTACGCAAACAACAACAATTTGGGTACGACGATGGCGGTTTGCGCCAAAGCGGATCGGACACTCCACAAAACGGTAAGTGGCCCAGGCCAGCAGGAAAGCGGCGATCAAAAGTGCCGTGGCCATCAAGGGTGTGGGCGGCTTACCTATGCGGATAATGTAAGCATACGAAATCAGCGGCCAATGCCAGAGATAGAGCGGATAGCTTATCAATCCAACGAAGACGGCGGCGCGGTTTGAAAAAATGGTCCGGTTCACAACGGCCGCTGGGCCAGCCAGAATCAAGGCCGTTGCTCCTGCCACGGGCAGCAAAGCGGGCCAACCAGGAAAGCGCATCTCTGGCCTAAACAGCATCGCCGAAATCACCAGGGCAACCAGGCCTGCCATGGAAATCCAGGACCTGAGGTTGGGCGCAAGTTTTATCTGCCGAGAGGCCAAGGCTGCTCCGGCCAATAGCTCCCAGACGCGTGAGACTGGTAGGTAGAAATCAGCGGCGATGCTGGTGTTGGACAGAACAATGTTGATTGCGAACGAGACGAGCAACAACACCGCCAGCAGTCGTCCCGACCTGACCTTCATTTGGAACGCAATCCAAAGCAAGGCTGGCCAGACGATGTAGAATTGCTCTTCGATGCCCAAGGACCAAAGATGCAGGAGCGGCTTTAAGCTTGCTGCGCTGTCGAAATAACCACTCTCGCTCCAGAGTGCTATGTTTGAGAGGAAGCCAGCGCCGAAGAACACGTGCTTGCCGAGCGGCGCCAGCTCGAACGGCATTAGTATGACGAAACCGTAAGCCAAGACGGCGGCCAGGCAAACAGCGAGCGCTGGGAAAATCCGGCGGATGCGTCGCCCATAGAAGCTCGAAAGCGAGAACCGGTGCTCGGTGATCTCAGCGAAAAGTATTGATGATATTAGATAGCCGGAGATAACGAAGAAAACATCGACGCCCACGAAGCCGCCGCGGATCGCATCTGGAAAGGCGTGATAGAGGAGCACCGAGAGTACTGCAAAGGCGCGCAGCCCATCGATGTCCGACCGGTAAAAGCTATTGGCGCTTTGCGAAGGAGCAGGCTGCATCAGGTTTCTGTTGCTTGATGATCATGTGCCACGCATCGGCTGATCCCATGGGGAAGTCCTCCGAAACTCGAAAAATGAAGCTCCGAATTGCAGCTATCCTGAGGAGCGAAATAACGATCTGACGGTTAACCAACCGAAATCGGGCTCAACCAGAAACTCCAGGTCGGGTTGGACGCAGTTGGAAGGCCAAAACCCGCGGCGTAATTCAAAAGGTCCTTGGTGGTAGTAGCAGCTCGTGGTAGCAACAGCGAAGCAGAAAAGCTGATTTGCGCTTATTTTTCAGATGCTTCTGAGGCCACCCGGTCCTTCCGCCAGGGAGCGACAGGCAATCCCGGCCCAAATCCGCATGCTCGCAGAGCGCAATTTCCCTTTTCCGTTCAAGCTGATTTGGGCTGTCCAGTCCCCGCCGAAAAAATTTTTCGCTTTCTGATCCGGTAGAAACAGCAATAGACCCAGGACCTCCCACCCCACATGAGGGGCGTATGCGCAACCGTCACGAAACGCGGGGTGGGATGCGGTGGACGAAAGAAGTGCGCCAGACGAACGCACCTTCTTTCGGACGGCGAAGCCGTGTGGTCCTGATGCCTCGACGCTGGCATCAAGTCGGCGACGATGTTTTCGCATCGTGGCCTGCGACGGTGACAAACAAGCCCGATCACCGGGGAGAGCGCGGAGTAAGCCGTAAAACCATTCGCGCAGGGAATGCCGGTGGTGCCGGTGAACCTGTGGTGTACTTACTCGTGTGCTTTTGTTTTTCGCACGCGAGGCTGCGGGTGCATTAGGCGCCCGGCATTCCCTGCGCCCTCTGTTCTTTGGAGGGTCACGCTTCTAGCAAACCTCGGACGCCTCGCGTCGCGGGATGCGCGGGCGTGCGGCTGTTTGAAGATTTGCATTTGCCGCCGAACTAACTCCGGCTTTCACCTCTCCCCTTGCGGGCGAGGCAAGGGCCGCCTGCGGCGGCCGTTCCTTGAAGGCACGCCGAAGCAAGGCTTCGGCTATGTCGCATCGCAGATGCGATCCGGGCGAGGGGTGACGGGCTATCGAGGGACCTGAACCCCCTTGTAAGTCGAAAGTCCGTTCGTCTGGTATTGTAGACGGTGCGGTGACGGACGGGAGTCCGCAGACCCCAAGGTCGTTGCAGACCGTGGGTGAGACAGGTGCCCC
>Ga0210399_10000052_pt1 | contig 81822 bp, 72 predicted proteins | sample IncBWC14MmetaG_FD_150865 | JGI IMG/M metagenome (GOLD analysis project Ga0210399, IMG submission 150865) | Forest soil microbial communities from Barre Woods Harvard Forest LTER site, Petersham, Massachusetts, United States - Inc-BW-C-14-M | ecosystem: Environmental > Terrestrial > Soil >...
CTGGTCGATAAGTTGCGCGAGAGCAAATGGAACATCTCGGCCACTGCCGCCGCTATCGGCACCCCGCGGTCCAACCTGTACAAGAAGCTCGAGCAGTACGGGATTAGCCAGGAAAAAGACGGCTAAAGCTTCCCCCGCCCGCCAGGGCCGGTGGGCAGCGCCTGCCGAGACCCCCCGCTCGACGACGGACACAGGGCTTCAACTTGGGTTATTACCCGCCACAAGCAGCCGGCGCTTGCGACCGAGCGGCCGTTGAATCCGACTCGGCGTCGGCTCGTCGTGCCGTGGCATCCGGACCTGCCTCCATGGGGGCGCTACGGCCCGGAGGGCCGGCAGCGAGAGCACGTGGAGCGAGACCCCGCCGACGCCCCGGCGGACGCCAGGGGAAGCGTGAACCGCACGCCGAGGGCCCCCGACTCCGACACTCGGTTTATGATCGGCCCGTGAAGGACAGGAGCCGAGGCTTCGGGGTGGCCGTCTTGTTCTGCCTGACCTGCCTGGGCTGTGGCGGGGGCGGCTCGGTTAAGAGGGTGTTGCTGGTCGGAGTGGACGGCGCGGACCCCGGCATTCTCGAACGGCTGATTGGTGAGGGCAGGCTTCCTACCTTCGCGCGGCTGAAGAGGGCCGGGGCCAGCGGTCGCCTGCGCTCGCGCGAACCGCTACTCTCCCCGATCCTGTGGACGACGATTGCCACCGGTCGCCGGGGACAGGACCACGGCATTCTGGACTTCGTGGAGGTCTCTTCCGAGGGCAAGCTCATGCCCATCACCAGTACCCGGCGTCGCGTCCCCGCACTCTGGAACATTCTCGATCATGCCGGGAAGAGCACGGGTGTCGTGGGCTGGTATGCCACCTATCCTGCGGAACACGTGAGAGGCTTCGTGGTTTCGGATCACCTAGGCTTTCACCAAGTGAAGAGCGCGAGCGGGGGGGCCGGATCGACCTATCCGGAGGGTCTCGCCCAAGAACTGCGCGTGCGCTTCGGTGAGGTGGCCGCCCAGACCGAGGCCACGCGCGCACGCTTCGTCGAACCCGGCGCCACCCCCAGTCCGGACGGGATCCGCCGGTTGGCGCGCCTGGCGGAGATTCATGCCACGACCGAGTTATTTCGCCGCGTGACGCGCTACCTAGGCGGACAGCGCCATCCAGACCTGCTTGCCGTGTACTTCGAGCTCGTCGACGCTTGTGGGCATCTCTTCATGGAGGACGCCCCGCCCCAGCGGCCCGGGATCCTGCCCGAAGACTTCCAGGCGTTCTCGAAGACGGTGGACCGCTGCTACGACTATCAAGATGAGGTCTTGGGGGAGCTCCTGGAGGGGGCTGACGCCGGCACGGTGACGCTGGTCGTGTCCGACCACGGCTTTAAGAGCGGTGATAGCCGCCCCGTGACCTCCGGTCGCGCGGACACCGGGCTGGCCCCCCTCTGGCACAAGCTGAGCGGTGTGATCCTGGCCGCCGGGCCGGGAGTGCGGCGCGGCGCCACGATCGAGGGCGCGAGCATCCTGGACGTGGCCCCCACGGTTCTCGGCCTGCTCGACGTCCCCTTGTCGCGCGAGCTGCCCGGCGTGCGCCTTAAGCAGGCCTTCGAGCCGGGAAGCTGGCGCGAGCTCAAGGCAGTCGATCACTATCCCGTCGACGTGGCCACCCCACCCCGAGCGACCACGGCCCGCGACGAGGACTCCGAGGAGCGCATAGAACGCTTGCGGGCGCTGGGTTATCTTGGCGATTCGGCCAACCGAGGTCACGACGAGGCGGGCCGGACGGCCACCTCGTACTTGAATGAAGGGGCCTCCCGTGCCGCGGACGGTGACGAGGCGGGCGCTCTGGCCGACTACGCCCGCGCCCTTGAACTCGATCCACGCAACGTCAACGCCCGCGTTTTCGCCGCCCGCATCCACATTCACCGGGGCGAACTCTCGAAAACCAAGGAGTTGCTGGACCAGGCTCTCGTTCTGGATCCGAATGGCATCGGCGTGCGGCTCCAGCGTGCGGCCTGGGCGGTGGAGGCGCGGCGCTGGGACGAGGCCGCGGCGGAGCTGGCCGTGGCCGGCGCTCTCGATGATCGGCTCCCGCAGCTTCACCTGCTGCGCGCGCGGGTCGCGCAGCATGTTGGCCGCTCGGAGGAGGCGCTGTCCGAGCTGCGGCGGGCGGAGGCGTTGGCCGATGCGGAGCCGTTGCTCGCGGAAATCCTCTGGCTGCAGGCACGGGTAGCGGCCGAACTCGGACGCCCCGACGAGGCCGAGCACGCCTTGCGCAAGGCGCAATCGCTGGATCCGTCGCCGGTCCCGGCATCCTTGCGGGGTGACGTGGCCTTGGCACGCGGGGACTGGAAGCAGGCGGCGATCCTGTATCGAGAGGCGCTGGCCGCGAACGCCACGGACTCGGTGCTCGAAAGGAAGCTGGGTCAAGCGCTGACGGGGGCGAACGAGGGACCGTCGGCTGAGTCGGCGTTCCGGGGAGCGGTCGTGAAAGCTCAGACCGATGAGGAGCGTGAGGGAGGCTTGGGAGACCTTGCCCTGCTCTTCCAGAAACAAGGGCGAGAAGCGGAGGGGCGGAAAGTCTTGCTCCAGGCGGTCGCGAGCCTTCCGCGCTCTGCGCGGTTGTGGGGCATGCTCGGGGCGGCCTGGGGTCGGGTTGGCGAGCTCGACCGCGCCATTGCCGCCTACCAGCGATCGGTCGCGCTCGGCCCGACGCCTCTAGCCTGCAAGACCCTGGCCGCTCTGCTCCTCGGAGAGCGCAAGGACAAGGCGGGCGCGGTGGCCCTCTGGAAGCAGTCCCTCGCCCTCGACCCCGATCAGCCCGACGTCCAGCAGTTCCTGAGGTCCGCGGCCCGATGAGTTTACGGGAAGTGTCCCAGTCTGAAACGGTTCCGAATTTGTGATCGTGCCTCAAAGATCCAACCGAATTTGTTCTTGACTTCCTGGCCCTGGAGTTATAGGGATAGCATGTCTGGAGCAGGTGACTCTGTCGTCAGCCCAGAATTTCCCACTGACTTGGCATTAAATTCAAATTGTTGGATCTTGGAGGTGCTCGAGTGGTGCGCAAAGAAAGCCTAAAGCTGATCCTCACGGCGGCCGCCGTCACGCTCGCGGTGGGCTCTGTCCTCTTCCAGGGTTCGCTACCATCGGCACTTGCGAAGCCGACTAAGAGGGCGGAAGTGAGGAAGCGGCCCCGGAGCGTCCAGGAGCGGTTCCAGGAGGAGTTCTCGCAGGCCGCAGTCGGGGACTCTCTCAAGGAGGAGTCTCTGGGCGAGCGGGACCTGTTCAACCAATGGTTCTTCGCCCAGAGGGCGTATCCCTCCGACAGCATCCCCGTCGGGGCGCTCGGGTCGGCGTTCAACCGGTCGCGGGAAGACAATGACGACAGCTCCGACAGCGATGACCCCGCGGAGGGGCACTGGCGCGCGCTCGGCCCGTCCACCATCCCGAAAGGCCAGACCGACGGCTCGCTCGGCGCGCAGTCCCCGGTGAGCGGACGCGTTTCCGCGATTGCCGCCCACCCCACGAATCCTGACATCGTCTACGTCGGGGGCGCGCAAGGGGGCGTGTGGAAGACCACGAACGCCACCTCCCCGAACCCACACTGGCGACCCCTGACGGATCACGAGGCATCTCTCGCGGTCGGATCCATCGCCATCGACCCCGTCGACCCTCAGATCGTTTATGTGGGGACGGGCGAGCCCAACCGCTCCTGCGACTCGTACTATGGACAGGGCATCCTGCGTTCCACCGACGGGGGTGAGAACTGGAAGCTGCTGGGCGGGGGCGGCGCGGTCTTCAATAACCCGGGTCCCTTCGTCGGGCGGGCGGTGGCGAGGATCATCATCGATCCCAAGACCGCGGGCTCTCGCCGCCATACGACGCTGTGGGCGTCCACCACGATCGGTGTGCAAAGCGGGGGGACAATCCCGACTTGCTCGATCGCGAATCCCGCCGCCCCCTTTGGCCTGTGGCGCTCGAACGATAGCGGGGCGACCTGGCAGCTGCAGAACGTTCCCGTTCCAGGTGCCGGCGCCTTTTCCGTCCAGGACATGGTCCTCGACCCAGTCGACCATGAGACGCTGTACGCGGCGGTCCGCTCGAGCCGGGTTGGAGTCTGGAAGTCCACCAACGCGGCCACGGGTGCACCCGCGACGTTCACGGCGATGGGCGTCGGCTTCCCCACCAGCGCAAACATACGGCGCATCAATGTCGCCATCGGGGGGCCGGGGGCGCCGGGTACTCTGTACGCCGCGGTCGAGAACACCAGCGGCAGCCGCCTGCTCGGTCTCTTCAAGACCACGGACGGCGCCGCAACATGGTCCACGGTGGCGAGCGTGCCCGCATACTGCAGCGGACAATGCTTCTACGACATGACCGTGGCCGTCGACCCGCGTGACCCCACGGGCAACCGCGTCTTCATCGGCGGGAACCCCCACGCCTTCGCGGCCGACCTCTCGGGGGTCCCCGGTGGGCACACCAACTGGCGCTCGGACGACGGGGGTCTTCACTGGAGGGCGATCTCCCAGGGCAACGGGACGTCGGACAGCGTTCACACCGATGACCACGCGTACGCTTTCGGAGCCGACGGCTCGGTCTATGACGGCAACGACGGCGGAATCTGGCGGTCGCCGGATCTCGGGGCGTCTTGGACTTCCATGAACACCGATTTGGCCATCACGCAGTTTCAGGGCGTATCCACAGATCCGGAGCGCAAGGCCGTTCTGGGCGGTACCCAGGACAACGGGACCAACATCCGCAACCGGGATCTGTTGAAGCCTCCGAAGTGGTTCCACGCCGACTTCGGCGACGGGGGGCAGTCGATCATCGACCAGTCCAACCCCCAGACGATGTACCACACCTACTTCAACCAGGCCTTCAACTTCATGGGACCGGCGCGCAGCGACATCGGGGGCTCGGGCGGACCCGGGAGCTGGCCGTTCGTCGGTGCCTATTATGGCTACGGGAGCGCGTACTACAACGGAATGAACCCCACCGACCCGGTTTCGTTCTACGCGCCTCTGGCCCAGAACGTGGCCTTCACGCCCAACGTGATCTACTTCGGCTCGGACCGCGTCTACCGCTCTCCCAACCCCTTGCCGACACTCGCCCAGACCCCTTCCTGGACCGCCGTCAGCCCGCGGCTCACCAAGTTCGTCGGCAACTACGTCAGCTGGATCACCGCGTTCCCGCAGTTGTTGGGGGGCAAGGAAGTGCTGTACGCAGGCTCCTCAGACGGCGCGCTCTTCGCGTCGGCGTCGGTCGACGGCTCGGGCATCGCCGCCTGGAACCGCATCGACGCCTTGCCGTTGCCGAACCGCGCCGTCAGCGGCATCGCCACCGACACTACGGACGCGACCGCCAACACCGCCATCGTGACGTTCTCCGGCTTCGAGGCCAGCACGCCGACGACGCTGGGACACGTGTTCATCACCACCAACGGGCTGTCGGCCACCCCCACCTGGACCACCATCTCCGGCAACCTCCCCGATGTGCCCATCAATGCGGTCGTGATCGACTACGTGGGCCACGACGACCCGCGGCGGGTGCTGTACGTCGCCTCGGACATCGGGGTGTTCCGCAGCCGCGACTCCGGGGAGACCTGGAAGCTGGTGTCCAAGGGCTTGCCCTTTGTCTCCGTGTTCGGTCTCGAGCGCAACGCGACGAGCGGACAAATCGTTGCTTCGACTCACGGCCGCGGGATGTTCGAGCTCTCCAAGGAAGAGGATTAGACCGTCCCCGGCGTGGGCCGCAGCGCCCCTGGCGACGCGGCCTATTCAATTCTCGTTGTCCGGCGGCGGGCTCTTGAAGGGCCCGCCGCCGGGCTAAACCTCACGCCAAGCTTCCTCGCCCGGCATTGACCGGGGCCGTTCGCGTAGGCCCGACGAAAGCAATCTTGAGTCTCGGAGCCACGGCTGTTTTCCGGGCGAGAGTCCCATGGTCGATCCTCTAGACGCGGCCAGGCTCAAGGCGGAACAAACCTACAACGCCGCTGCAGACTCCTTTGACGCGGATCCCTTGGCGTTCTGGAGCCGGTACGGCCGCCGGACCGTCGAGAGAATGGGCCTGCCTCGCGGGGGGCGCGTCCTAGATGTGTGCTGTGGAACGGGCGCTTCTGCCTTGCCCGCCGCGCGGGCGATCGGCCCCGGGGGGCACGTCGTGGCCGTGGACTTGGCGGATGAGCTGTTGAAGCGGGGGCGAGCAAAGGCCCAGGCAGACGGCTTGGGCTGGGTGGAGTTCGTACGCGGCGACATGACAAGTCTGGGCTTCCCCGATCAGCACTTCGATGCCGTCATCTGCGTCTTTGGCATTTTCTTCGTTCCCGAGATGGAGAGGCAGGTGGCGGAGCTCTGGCGCATGACGGCCCGGGGCGGGCAGTTGGCCATCACCACTTGGGGACCCCGAATTTTCAGCCCTGCCTACGAGGTCTGGCGGGAGGCGGTCCGGCGGGTGCGGCCAGATCTGCATACCGCATTCAATCCCTGGGACCGGATCACTACCCCCGAAGCCGTTCGTCAGCTGCTGCGCAACGGAGGAGCGCAGGAGAGCGAGGTCGTTCCCGAGGACGGTCGGCAGCCTTTGCGGGCGCCGGAGGATTTTTGGACCATTGCCCTTGGCAGCGGGCTCCGCTGGACCATCGACCAAATGGGTCCGCAACTGGGGCAGAGGGTCAAGGAGGAGGTGCTCCATCATCTCGCGGCCCGAAGAGTGGACAGCGTGGAAACGAACGTAATCTACGCCCTGGCCAGAAGGAGATGAGGGACGGCGCGTGCTCGAGATTGGTCCTTATTGCATTGCCCGGGAAGCGTGATGGAGAAGGGTCACCGCGGCCTTAGGAGAGCGGCGCCTAGGCCGCCCGGACAGGACCCGGGCCTTTTGGGAGTTCGGGTTCCGCGAAAGTGAAGAGCGAGCCGCCTTTCTACGACGGCATTGCCGCCCGCTACGACGAAACATGGGGACCCCGCTTCGAAGCCGCGGCCGAGCAACTGCTGTCGCGGCTCGGCGGAATGGAAATCAAGCGAGCGCTGGACATCGGCACCGGGACGGGCGCGGTGCCAAGAGCTCTCGGGCGACGGGCGACGGCACCCGTGAGCCTGGTCGGTTGCGACCAGTCCCTCTCCATGCTGGCGCGGGCCAGGCGGACGGCGGCCGGGGTCCAGGTCGTGGCCGCCGACGCGGTCGGGCTCCCGTTCCGGGACGAGTCCTTCGATCTCTTGACCGCGAACTTCGTGCTCTCTCATCTCCGGGACTATCGTGAGGCACTGCGCGAGGCTTTTCGTGTGCTCAAAGCGACGGCAAACCTGGGGGTGTCGAACTGGGCGCCCGCGACCGATCCCTGCAGCACGGCCTGGAGGGAGCTCCTGGGAGGGGCGGTCGGGGTGGACATGGTCGAAAGAGCCACTAGGCAAGTGGCTCCGTGGGAGTCCTTTTTCGGTGAGCCGGACAACGTTTGCGCGGCGTTGAGAGAGGCGGGGTTCACCCGTGTGGAGGCCGCCCGCATTCCCTTCGTCTGGCCCTCTTCGGTGGAGCGTTACCTGGCCGACCGCGAGTTGAGCGCGGCGGGTCGGCAGGCGCGTCAGGCACTGGGGGAGGCCGGTTGGAGCGACTTCCTCAAGAGTGCGCGACGCGAACTCGGGTCGCGCTGCGGGCACAACCTCAGCCACAGCCGCGGGATGATTGTGGCAACCGGGGTCAAGCCGTGAGCGCAAAGCTGCAAGTGCAACCTTGGCCGCGGGGCCGCGCCGACGAGCTCGAGCTTGGCTCTCAAGACCCCGGCTTGGCCGTGGGCGGGGGTATGGCGCGATAGCCCGGGCGGGTGAGAACGAAGAGCCGCTCCTGTCCTCTTGCCACCACCCGCAACGACCGGTAAGAACCATCAAGGCTCTGGTCGGGCGGCGTGTACCCAATCGTGTACTGATTGCGAATCTGACGCGCTATCCCCAGAGCGACTTCGTCAAGAGCCTCGGGGCCCGCAGGATAGTAGGCCACACCCCCGCTCATTGCCGTCACTTGATCCAGGTCGTGACGAGCGTGGGCCGCCTTCGACGTCTCTTCCTCACCGAGCAAGCCTATGGCATAGATCAAGATCTCGTGGCGTTCGGCCCGCGACCGAATGTCAGTGATCGAGGCCATGCTGGCGTTGTCGACGCCATCCGTGATGACGAGGAGGACCTTGCGGTCCCGCTGGCTGTGCTCGTTGAGGTAGTCGGCCCCGGCCACGATGGCATCGCGCATGGCCGTGCCCCCGATGGAGTCCAACCGGGCGAGGCCGGCCTCCAGGACGCCCACATCGCTCGTGAGGGGCACATCGATGTGCGGCTTATCGGCAAAGTTGAGCACGAAGACCTCGTCTCGAGGATTCGAGGCCCGCACGCACGCAAGCGCGGCCGCCTCCACCTTGGCCCGCAACCTGCGCATGCTGCCGCTGTCGTCAATCAAGAGCCCCAGGGAGACGGGCACGTCGTCCCGGTGGAAGAGGGCTATCGTCTGCGGCTTGCCGTTCTCGTAGACGGTGAATGCATCTTGCGGCAGGGTCGTCACCAGCTCTCCCCGCTTGTTCCGGACGAGGGCGTGAAGCACGACCAGCTTCGCCTCCGTGCGGAAGACCGGTCGCTCCTGTCCGCCGACCGGAGGCCCGGTCAGCAAGCACAGGGCCACGATCGCGGAAATGCCCTGGGCCGGGGGCCGGCGTCGCCGCGACGATCTCGCGACTCGCATCGACGTCAAGGGGTTGTGGAAGCGGGCGACAACTGCAGCTGTATGGGCGTGCGCGCGGGGATGACGACCTCCCTGCCCTTGCCGAGCAGGGCGCTATAGCCGCTCCGGACCAGACCAAGGATTCCGAGAGCCACGGCCACGGGTCGGGAAATTTGCCCAAGCCCCGCGCCCAGGAAGCCCAAACCCATGAAGCCTCCAACGCCGCGGCCGCCCGCGTTCCCCTGCTGCACACCCGCCGTCGCGTCACCGACATCATCGCGGTCGCCGCGGTCGTGGTCCAACGTGGCGCGCAGGGCAAGGAGGGACACCGCCGGCGAAATGAACCGTGACTTCGAATTTGGAACGCTGGTGCCACCCTCTTCGTCGATGGTGAGGTGCTGGTCCTGGCCGAGCTCCGCGGTGACCAGGGAGGCCAGGAGCTTGTCGGCCACCCCTCCGGGGAGTTGCACGGTCTCAAACAAGAAGCGCAACTGTCCGTTGTGGTGGAACCGCCCCGCTCCCTTGGCAAAGGTTACCTCGCCCTGGAGCTCGGCGCCTTCGGGAAGGATCAGACGCTGATCCGACGAAAACAAGGGCTGGGTAATAACGGCCCGGATCGGCGTTCCCCGGGGAGTCTTGGCCGAGTCGAGAGGGGTTTCCAAGCGGGCCGCGAGGACGCTCTCGGGGGGGGCAAGCGTGCCGGGGGCGGCCCGTGGAGTTGGAGTAACGGTGCCGAAGTTGAGGGGACCGAGCAACTCCGCGGCGTAGACGGTCCCTCGGTGGAGATACTGAAAATGGTAGGGCAATCGGTTGGCCAGCATCTCCTTGAGCCGCTCGATTTTGTCGGGCGCCTTGAGGGACGCCGACATCTGCTCCATTCTCTGGGCGATCTCCTGCCGGGCCTGGGCGAGCTTTCCCGCTTTTTGGGAAGCCGCCGCGACCTCAAGGGAGACATTCTCGAGGCCCGCGTCGACCTGGGTCGCGACGGGAATCTCGGTGCAGTCGCTCAAGACCAGGGTGTCGAACCTCAAAATCGCTTGGCGAAGCGGGGTCAGGTCCCCTCGGAGGATCGCGCGCAGTCGGGTTGCCCCTCGGACGCTCTCCAGCTTTTCCACGTGTCCGACCACCTTCGTTCCCGCCGGCAACACGACGCGATCATAGGAGTAGACCGGTTCGATCAGGGTGCCCAGCACCGGTTGGCCGACGCGCCGCAGAGTCACTCGCTCGTCGAGCGCTACTCGCAGGGGCGTGCCCGCCTTGACGATAAGGTCGATGGGCCGCTCGACCTCCTCGCCGGTCGCCGTCCCGGTCGGGGGAGGGAGGTCCGGAAGGGAGGGGAAGGCAAAGGGGTACGCGTCTGGTCCCGTCCGTTTCGGGAAGGCGATGGACAGGCGAACGGTGCCGCCCGTTCCGAAAGCTCCCTGGGGAGTCACAGTCACCTCTGGGAGGTTTGGTGGGGATGGGCTGGCATGGGTCTCGTCCGTCGGGGCCAAGCCCTCCCGGAAGCCCGGTGGCCATCCCGACTGCCAGTGGTCCCGGGAGGGATCGGGCTCGAACTCGCTATGGCGGTTCTCGGTCGCTGAGGACGAGAGGAGCGCGGGGGCGCTTTGCTCGGCATCGAAGGCGCGGGCCGGGACCACGAAACTGCCGTTCGCGACGTCTCCCCGGCGGGTCGCCCGGCCGAGGGTCCCCTTCAGGGCGACCGCGGGGGCAGCATGGACGTCGGGCAACGGCTCGAACGCCTCGAACGCACTCTCGGTCCGGGTGGCGAGGAGGCTCGTGGTGGCACTGTCAAAGGTGAAGACCCAGGAACGAATCCCGGAAATCGTGACCTCGTAGGCCCCGGGGGGAAGGCCCTGGAAGACGAACCGCCCCCAGGGGTCACTCGGCTGTTGACGCTCAATTCCCGTTGCCAGGCTCCGGGCGGTGACGGTGCGCGCGGCGAGCGGGGTACCGTAGGGGTCCACTACCCTGCCCTCGAGATGGCCGCCGCCCGACGAGGTGTCGGCGGTTAGAGGGCGGGCCGCGATCGAAGAAAAGCTGAGCACGCCGGGCAGAAGGAGGCGCAACATCTTCCCGAGCCGACGTCGGCATCCGAGGTGCCAGTGCGGACGCGGGCGGCCCTGCCTCCTGGCCGCTCCCTTGACCATAGCTAACACGTCCCTGCCCGCCGCGCTCCGACCCGCAGGGGGTCTAGAGTCCCGGAGGAGCTGCGCTGGCCATCTGGTGCGTCACCTTCCAGCATCGCTTGCCCCAGGAGTCTTGGCGGCTCACGACCGCAACCCGCACTCTCTCACTCGGGCGGGACTGGGGAGGAGCCTGGCAGGCGTCGTCCCTATTTTTTCCATCCAGCCCAGTCGCATCTAAGGTGGTCCACGCGAGCCCTGCTTGTCAAGGAACCGCCTCCCCGGAGGGTTTGGCTCATGATGCCCGCCGGAGCAGCTCGGGCGCGCTTGGGGGGCTCCAAGAACGAGCGGCCGATCTCGGAAGCGGGGGGCTTACCGGCTGGCGCCAGCCCGGCCGCCGTAATATCCTCGTGCCCAGCCGCCTTTCCCCAGAGCTTGCGGTCGCCTTGGTATGCGCCCGCCCTCAGTAAGGAGACGAGGTCATGCCATCGAAACCGAAGTCAGTTTCGGCCCCGCTCCTGCTCGCAGCGCTCTGCGCCTTTTCGGGGGCTTCCCCCGCCGGCGGCGCCCCCGAGGACCAGACGATCAGGATCGGTGCCGTTCTGCCCGTGACCGGAAAGGAGTCCAAGATCGGCAGCGCCTACAAGCAGGCGACCGAGTTCGCGATCCGAGAGATCAACGATGGGGGAGGCATCGACCTTGGAGCCAGGAAGTTCAAGGTTGATCTCACTCTCCTCGACGACACCTCGGACCCGGCCAAGAGCGCCCAGCTCGTGGAGCAGCTCATCACCCAGAAGGTGCACGCCGTGATCGGCGGCTATGGCTCCCAGCTTGTCCAGGCCCAGAGCGTGATGCCCGAGCGTTACGGCGTCCCGTTCCTCGCGGGCGGCGCCGGTGCGCGCAGCATCTACGGGCGGAGCAAATGGGTATTCGGTACCCTGTCCCCGGTGGACGTTTTGGCCTCGACCCAGATGGACTTCCTGGACGCGCTGGTGGGAGCGGGAAGGCTCAGGAAACCGGTCAAGATTGCACTCGTCACCGAGAACACGGAACACGGGAAGGACTATGCGCAGGGGGTCCAGGACTTCATCAGGGCCCATCCCGGGGAGTTTGTGGTCGCTCTCGAAGAGAGCTTCGAGCTCTACACTCCTGACTTCAAGCCCCTCTTGTCGCGCGTGGCGGGGGCTAGAGCGGACGTGCTCATGGCCGACGCCCACCTCGAAGACTACATCGCCATGCACCGCGCCTACACGCAGATGGGCCTGTACCACCAGATGGTGACCTATGGAGCCCGCGGCGCGGATGCCGCGGCCCGCAAAGCGCTGGGCTCGGCCACCGACTACGTTTTCGCGAGCGGGTGGTGGTCGGACCTCCTTCCCTATCCGCAGGTCAAGGCCTTCAACGCGAGATGGAAGTCGGCGACGGGCAGCGACCCGCAGTGGTACCACGCGACCGCCTACGAGACGGTGCGCGCGCTCGCGGCCGCCATCCACAAGGCCGGTGGCTTGTCGCCGGACGCGATTCGCAACGGGCTCGCCACCGTGGAGCTTAAGGACTCGATCCTGCCCGGCGGGGTCCTGAAGTTCAGCGCCTCCGGTCAGGCCATCCTGCCCTTCGTGGTGACCCAGAACAAGCCGGGTGACAAGGTGGACATCGTATGGCCCAAGGAGTCAAAGACGGGGGAGGCGGTCGGCCCCATCCCGCGGAGCTGACGGTCGGGGCGGCCCCGTCCATGATCCCGGCCCTCCTCGGCCCCGCTTTCGCAAACGGTCCCCCCTAGCGCCCCATGCACGATCTCGTTGCCGTCGTCGTCAATGCCCTGCTCGCAGCGGGCCTGTATGCCACGATGTCGTACGGCCTCGCCGTCATCTACGGCGTGATGCGAATCATCAATCTCGCTCACGCCGGGATCCTTATGCTCGGGGCCTACGTCACCCTCACGCTCTACGATCGCTTTGGCCTGGACCCGTTCCTCTCCCTGGTCATTGTGGCACCCCTTTTCTTCTTGCTCGGCGTAGTGCTGCAACGGCTGCTTGTGCGCCGGCTACCCTCCGGGGGGGGAACGCCTTCCATGGAGTCTCTGCTCCTGCTCTTCGGCCTCTGGCTGGTCCTCCAGAACCTCGCCTACGCGGTCTGGGGCGGCGACACCCAGTCGATCCTGACCAATTACACCATGCGGGCGGTCGACCTCGCGGGAGTGCGGGTTGGAGTTCCGAACCTGCTCGTCTTCGCGGCCGGCGCGGTCTGCCTTCTCTGGCTCCAGCTGGTCGTGAAGCGCACGGACCTGGGCCGGGCCATGCGAGCGGTGACCCAGAACCGGGACGCGGCCATGCTCTGCGGGGTAGACGCCGATCGCATCTCCGCCCAGGCGTTCGGCATGGGGACGGCCCTGGCCGGGGTGGCAGGCGGCTTGCTCTCCACCCTGTACGCATTCACCCCCGACTTCGGACGGAGCTTCCTACTCAAGGCTTTCTGCATCATCGTGCTCGCGGGCATGGAGAGCGTGGTGGGCGTGGCCGCGGGCGCCTTCATCCTGGCCATCCTCGAGAACGCGCTGGGCGCGTTCACGCGGATCCCAACTTCCTTCCAAGATGCGGTGAGCTTCACGCTCCTTGTGGTCGCTCTGGTGGCTTTCCCGCAGGGTCTTCCCCATGCCTTCCTGCGGATGACCCGGCGACGGGCGGCCCTCCGCTAATGACCGGGCTGCGCGCCCGGCTGCGGCCCTCCGTCACCGTCGCCGCCGCCGGCCTGCTCCTGCTGCTCGCGCCGCGCGTGTTCGGGCGCGGCATTCTGAACGACATATGGAGCGTCGCTTTCGCGGTGGTGCTCGCCTCTTCGTGGAATTTGCTTGGCGGCCTGGCCGGGCAGGTTTCTATCGGCTACTCCGCCTTCCTGGGCATCGGCGCCTACACGACGGCGTTGCTCGCGCTGCGGGGGATGCAACCTTACGCAACCTTGCCCTTGGCCGCCTTGCTCGGAGCGGCGTTCTCCTTCGTGGTGGGGCTGCCTACCTTCCGGCTCCGCGGGCCGTACTTCACCATCGCCACCATCGGGGTGGGGGAGGCGGTGCGCGTCTTCGCGGGGGGAGTCGCCTTCACCGGCGGGTCGAGCGGGATCCGGATGCCGCCCGGCTCCTTCGACTTCGGACTGAACTACGCCAGCATGGTGGTGCTGGCGGTGGCGGTGGTGACCCTGGCCGCCTGGCTCCGGGGGAGCGCCTTCGGGGCGGCCCTGGCCGCCATCCGGCAGGATATCGACGCCGCGGAGGCCCTGGGGATCAACGCGACTCGCTACAAGGTGGCGGTCCACGCCCTCTCCGCGGGCCTGGTGGCGGCGGCGGGCAGCCTCTTCGCGATCAACTTCCAATACATCTCGCCCGGGTCTGTCTTCGACTTTCGGCTCTCGCTCTCGATCGTGCTCATGCCCATCCTGGGGGGGGTGGGAACGGTCGCAGGCCCGGTTTGGGGGGCGATCTTCTTCAGCTACCTGCAGATCAAGATGCTCTCCGTTCCCGCCTTGCGTGATTCCTATCTCTTTCTCTACGGAACGCTTCTCATCCTAATCATGCTTTTCGAGCCCAAGGGCCTTCTCGGCCTTTGGGAGCGGCTTCCGCGCGCTCTGCGCCGGCCGCCGAAGGAGGCGAGTGCCGCCTGAGGCGATCCTCTCCGTCCGCGGCCTCTCGAAGCGCTTCGACGGGCTCCTCGCGCTCGAAGGCATCGACTTCGATGTGGCGCGGGGCGAGATCTTCGGGATCCTCGGTCCCAACGGGGCGGGCAAGACGACCCTCTTTGCCTGCCTCGTGGGCGCGCTGGCCCCCAGCGCGGGCACCGTGCGCTTCCGGGGCGAGCGGATCGATGGCCTTCCCAACTACGAGGTGGTGGCGCGGGGTCTCGTCCGGACCCATCAGATCGTGCGACCGTTCCGGGAGATGACGGTGACCCAGAACGTGGCCATCGGGGCCCACTTCGGCAGTCGGGGCCGAGGGCGGGGGGCGCCGGAGGAGCGGGTAGCCGAGCTCCTGCGGCGCACGGGGCTCTCGCACCGGGCGGGCGCGCTCGCGGGCACGCTCACCATCGGCGAGTTGAAGCGCCTCGAGATCGCGCGTGCCCTCGCCACGGAGCCGGCGGTCATCTGCCTCGACGAGGTGATGGGGGGCTTGAACCCCTCTGAGATCCAGGGGGCGATGGAGCTGATCCGGTGGGTCCGGGAGGAGGGAGTAACGGTCCTCATGATCGAGCACCATGTCCACGCGGTGGTCGGCGTCTCCGATCGCATCCTCATGCTCGACTTCGGCCGCAAGATCGCCGAGGGCCTGCCCGCCACGGTCGTGAATGACCCCGCCGTCGTCGCCGCGTATCTGGGGGACGTTGCCGTCCCCGGGGGGCGGGCGTGAGCCTGCTCGAAGTCTCCGGCCTCGATGTCTCCTACGGTGATGTCCAAGCCCTCTGGGACGTCTCCCTGGCGGTCGGCGAGGGAGAGGTAGTGACGGTGGTGGGCGCCAACGGGGCCGGTAAGTCGACGCTTCTCAAGACTCTAGCTGGGCTTCTGCCCCCCCGCCGCGGTCAGATCCTCTACGACGGGCAGGCCGCGGGCGGCCATCCGCCCCACCGCCTGGTGGCCCGGGGCCTGGTCCTGATCCCGGAGGGGCGGCAGCTCTGGCCAGGCATGACCGTCCGGGAGAACCTTGAGATGGGGGCCTACGCCGCGGGCGCACGGCCCCGACGCGCCGAGACCTTGGAGGCCGTCTACGCGATGTTCCCCGTGCTCGCGAAGCGGGCGCGCCAGAAGGCGGGAACGCTGTCCGGGGGCGAGCAGCAAATGTGCGCCATCGGGCGGGGCCTGATGGCGCGGCCCCGGCTCCTCCTGCTCGACGAGCCGGCCCTCGGTCTGGCACCAAGGCTGGTGGGGGAGGTGTTCAAGGCCCTGGGTCGGATTCGCGAGCAAGGCGTGACCCTGCTCTTGGTCGAGCAGAATGTGGCGCACGCGCTGGCCCTCGCGGATCGAGCCTATGTCCTGGAGTCGGGCCGGGTGACGCTCTCCGGCCCCTGCGCCGAGCTCAGCCAGGACCCGCGCGTTCGCGAGAAGTATCTGGGTGCACAGTCGGTCTGAAGAGCCTGACCGGAGACGGCGGCATGCCATTCCCTGGTGCCCACTGCTCATGACCGGGTTTGCGGTTTTTCATTTCGGGGGCGAACACCGCGATTGGCTGCGAGGGGCGGCGTGCGCCACCCGCCCGCGGGTCAGGGAACGCGGCTCAAGGAAGACACGCGCGGGTAACACTGCCTGCTCCCGACCTGACGGCCCCTCCCTCTTGACCCCCTCCCGCGCGCACCGTACTCTAGGGTCGTCCGTAGAGCGGGTCGGGCGGTCGCCGCGGCCGGATGTCCAGGCCGGGGAGGAAAGTCCGGACTCCAAGGGCAGTGTGCTGGCTAACGGCCAGCGAGGGTGACCTCAGGGAAAGTGCCACAGAAAACACACCGCCGAACTCCCGGGCGACCGGGGGTGGCAAGGGTGAAAAGGTGCGGTAAGAGCGCACCGCCGGCGTGGTGACACGACGGGCAGGGAAAACCCCACACGGAGCAAGACCAAATAGGGGGGCGCTTGAGGCTGGCCCGGCCGAAGCCCCCGGGTAGGTCGCTGGACCCCACGGGTGACCGCGGGGCTAGAGGAATGATCGCCTCCCGCTGCCGGCTTCGCTTGGCGGCGGTGACAGGATCCGGCTTACAGACCCGCTCTGCGGACACTTTTCCCTCCCGCCCGACCCGACGGCGATGTCGGACGCCGAGGAGAGACTCCTGAGGATACTGGTCACCGGCGGAGCAGGGTTCATCGGCAGCCACCTGGTAGAGGCCCTCGTGCGTGCCGGCCACCGGGTCCGCGTGCTCGATGACTTCTCATCCGGGAGCCGCGGCAACCTGGGAGCCGTGAGGGGCGACGTGGAGGTGATGCGGGGAGACTGTTCCGACCCGCGGGCCGCGGCCCGGGGGGTGCGGGGCATGGAGACCGTCCTGCACCAGGCCGCGGTGCCGAGCGTCGCGCGCTCGGTCCGGGACCCCGCCCTCTCGCACCGCGCCAACCCCACCGCCACCCTGACCGTTCTTCTGGCCGCCCGGGACGCGGGCGTGCGCCGCTTCATCTATGCGGGGTCGTCCTCGGTTTACGGGGACACGCGGGAGTTGCCGAAGCGCGAATCCCTGCCGCCCCGCCCCCTCTCTCCCTATGCGGTTGGGAAGCTGACGGGGGAGTACTACGTGCGCCTCTTCGCGAACCTCTACGGCATGGAAACCCTGACCCTCCGCTACTTCAACGTGTTCGGTCCTCGCCAGCGGGCGGACTCCCCCTACAGCGGGGTCATCAGCCTCTTCATAAGGGCCTTGTTGGCCGGGCGCCGCCCCCTCATCTACGGGGACGGCCTCCAGAGCCGCGACTTCACCTACGTCGAGAACGTCGTGGAGGCGAACCAACTCGCTCTCAAGGTCCGGAAGCCCGCCGGTCAGGCCGTGAATGTAGCCTTCGGAGAGCGGGTGAGCGTGAGGCGCCTGCTGGCGATCTTAGCCCGGCTCACCGAACAGCCGGCCCGCGCGGAACGTAAACCGGGCCGCCCGGGCGACGTTCGCCACAGCCTGGCCGACCTCCGCCTCGCCCGCCGGCTGCTGGGCTACCGGCCGCAGGTGGACCTCGAGACCGGTCTGCAACGGACGGTGAAGTGGTATCGCGAGGGGGGGGCGGACGGAGGCGCCTGAGCTAACGCGGTGGGCTCGCGGGCGTGCCCACGGGGCCGTTTTTGTCAGTCCCGCGCAGGAAGTCTTCCCAGCTCTTCTGGAACTCGGCGTAACTGAGGGCCAGCGCCACCGGCAGTGCTTCTTCCGAGGGCAGGCGGTCGGAGAGGGCGGCCACCAGGCGAACGACCCCGGCCTCGCCACGCGTGCGCAGGATATGGGCCACCGCGGACAGGCTCTCCGCATAGGCGATCGCGGCCTCCGCCTCCGCCAGGCCGCGGAACGGCCCTTCGAGGGTCAAGAGATTGGGCAAGCGCCCAGCCCGGGCCAGGAGAGCCAGGGTGGCGTCGTCCCGCGCGGGATCGCCGCCCTCCAGCCATTGGGCGATCCCCTCCTGCAGCCAGACCGGGCAGTTGTTGCCGGTACGGGCGGCCACGAACGAGTGGGCCAACTCATGGCGGAGCACGCGGAGGAGACGGGGTGTGGGCTGGTCCAGGCCCATGACCGGCACCCGGATCGTCCCGTCGTTCCACCCCTCTGCCCATTCCGGGGCTCGGGTGGTATCCCGGAAGCCCGCGTTGGTCTCGAGCACGACAGTGACGGGGAGGTCGGGGCTGAAGCCGAGGCGCTTCGTGTAGTCGGAATAGCTCTCGGTCAGGGCCTTGAGAACGGCCACGCCCAGGGGCTCGTTGACCCCCCCGTCGTAGCGGATCCGGAACTGCGCTTCGGGGGCTGCGGTCTGCGCGGGGGCCGCGATCTCCGCGAGTTTCCGACGAACCAGGGGATCGGGGCGCAGCACCAGACTGTGGCGATATTCCTCTTCGGCCCGTGCCCGGTCTCCGAGCGCGACCAAGACATCGCCCAGAAGCGATCGTGACCGAGGATTCCGCTCGTCCATGCGCACTGCGCGCTCGGCCGTTTCGCGGGCAGCGGGGAGCTCACCCAAGGCGAGCTGCGCCTCGATCAGGGCCTGCATGGCCGGAATGGACTGGGGGTTATGGAACAGGGCGAGGCGGGCAAAGCGCAGCGCCTCCCCCGGATCCTGGGCGGCCAGCTTCTCCCGGCTCCGGAGAACCTCGGAGTCGGTGATCGGCTCCCCTCGCGGGCCGGCCTCGACCTTCTGGACGAGGTCGCGGGGAAGTCCGAAAACCCCGCCGTTCTTCTCGTAGCGTAGCTGCGAGCCCTCGTACCATGCCCGATCCGCTTCGATGACGTGCCCGTTGGTCAGGGTGATGACGTCGGCCCCCACCGGGGCGGCCAGCAGCAGGCCGAGCAGGCCCGCGCGGAGGGCGCGGGAGGGAGGGAGGGGGGAAAACTGGGGCAAGGTTAGTTGAGCATCCCGGCCGTGGGCACGACCTTGGGAGTGGCTCCTCCCCTCCGGAAGTATTCGGGCAGCGCGCGCAGACCCGCAGCGGCGGCCTCCTCCGTCGGATACGTGCCCCAGCAGATGCGATAACAGCTCCGCCCCTTGAAGGTGACGGGCAGGATGTAGAGCTCGTCTCCCGGCACGGACTGGTTGGCTTTCTGGATGGTTTCGGTGGAGCAGGCCACGAGGATCTGGATGCTGAACCGCGGCCCGGATTTCTTCAGGCCGGAGGCGAATGCCTGAGCCGCCTCCAGATAGGAGCCGCTCTGGAGCAGGCTGTGCGCGTCTGCGGTCGCGGTGGACGGGCGAGGGCTGGCGGTGGGGGCGGGAGCAGGCGTGGCCGGCGGGGAAGGGGGAGGCGCGGTGGTGGCGGGAGCGGCCGCTGATGCGCTGGCGGTGGGCGCAGGGGCAGGGGTCACCGGGCGTTCCGGAGGCACGGACGGGGAGGCCGTGGGGGCGGCCACCGGCGCCGGGGTACGGGCCGGCCGGGCCCGGGCGACAACCCTCAGGATCTGCGATCCAAAGAAGTAGAACCCAGCTCCGGCAATCGCCGCCGTCACTCCCAGCCCCCCGAGGACCCAGGCCAGCGCCGGCGAGCTCCGCTTGCGGTTCGGCCGACCTGCCGACGTCGGACGGAACTGGGGCTCCCAGCGCTCCTGAGGTTTCGGCTTCTCCCCGGAACCGAGGGCGGACCCCGAGCCGGATGGGTTCAAAAGGGCATCGAGGGCGGCCAGGTCATCCCTGGAGGGGCGCGAGGTGGGGACGGGCTCGGAAGTGTGGTCCTCGATGGGCCCCGGATCGGGGTAGGTCACGGCCGGCGGGGGCGTGACGTCTTCGAACGTGTCGGGTGCCGCGCGGGGAGCAAGCGAAGGTGCGCTCGAGGCAAAGCCGGAAGTGGTCGCGATCTCGAAGCCGGGGGCTGATTCCGCCAGCCCCGGGCTGGAGGGCGTGGAATCCATGCTGCCGAAAGTGACGGCGGGTGTGGGCTCAGGCTCCACGCCCAGCGTCAGGGGGCTCGCCGGCTGGGCGGGGGGCGCGAATGCTGCCGGCTCGGCAAAGACCGGGGCCTCCGAATCGGCGAACGCCGGCGACCCGGGCTCCACCATGGCGAACTGGCTCGGGTCGGGCTCGGGCATCGGGAAGCCCGCGGGCCCGGACGCTGCGAAGGCGGGGGGCTCGGCACCGGGGAGAGGGAGAGCCGGCTCGGGGGAAGACGAGGTCGGCTCGGACACGAAGAACGGCGCATCCGTTTCCGCGTGGTGGGGAGCGGCCGGAGTCTCGCCCTGGGAGTCGTCTCCGAAGGCGGCGCGGGCGGTCTGGGCCAGGTCCAACTCTCCCTCCCCACCCGCCCCCGCTCGCGGCGCCCCCCCTTCAACCGCGTCCTCCGCCCGCGTCACCAGGCCCAGGAAAAGCAAGCCGCAGGCCACCTTGGCCGCCTCGAACTCATCCAGCCGGGTGAGGGACGCCGCCTCTTTCAGCGAGCGCTGCCCGTCGAGCCGCTCGGGCAGGCCCCCGGTCTCGGCCCCGATCTCGAGCAGGCGCGGATTCATGGCCTCGGCCGGCTTCAGCACGACCCCGAGGCTCTCCAAGTGCCGCAAGACGAACCCCCGGTCGGGGATGCGGCGCACCGCGGCCAGGAGGAGACGCTCGGTGGAGAGCTTGAGATCCACCGCCCCCTTCGGCAGGACCCCGTCTTCAAACTCGAAGGTCCCGGACGTGTAGGCGATCACGTCAGAGAGGATCCGCTCCACCTTGATCCGGGCCGCTTCACCCAGCTCACGCTGGTTGACGTACCCGCTCTCCGACAGCACCTTGGCGAGGGGGTTGCCCGGCCCCACCTTGACGTTGACATCCTCCAGTTGCTCGGTCGTGATCTTCCCGTTCTCGATCAAGATCGAGCCGAGCTGGTCCTTGGGATCATTGGATGACCCGAAGAGGATGCGGCCGCCCCGGAGATAAAGGGCCTTCGGATAGGCTGGCCCGTCCACCTTGAGCGAGCCAGTGGCCCCGCGCTGGTGGAGATCCATGAGGATGAAGGGAAATACTTTGGGATCGATGTTCCCGCTGGTCGGGAACGCCTCAGCCATCTACCCTCCCGGCGCCCGAAGACCCGGCTTAACCCAAGGGCGCATCACGCGCAGATTCAGTATATTAACACGCGGGGGGGACAGCCTCGGCATCCCGGAGGGGTGGGCCCTTGCCTTACCTGATCGACGGAAACAATCTCCTTGGCTCTTGGGGCGGCCCGGTCGGAGGGAACGACCGTCGCGCCGAGGTCGTCCGGAGGGTCGCTTCCTTTTGCCGCGCCCGCAATGTAAAGGCAACAATTGTGTTCGATGGGCATCCCCTACGACCGGAAATGGCGGCCCAGGACTTGGGCCCCGTCTCCCTGCGGGTTCCCCCGGCCGGCGTGGACGCGGACACTGTGATCCGCGAGCTCTTGGACCGGGCTCCCCGGCCCGCGGAGCTCATCGTAGTGACTTCGGACAAGGCCCTCTACTCTTATGCGAAGACCGCGGGCGCCTCCGTGCTCCGCGCCCACGAGTGGAATCTCCTTGAGCGAAAACCCGGTCGGGGGCGGGACGGGGGTGAGTCTTCCGAGAAGCCCGATCGAGAGGATGACATCGAGGGGTGGCTGCGGAGGTTCGGGGGGTCGAAGTAAGCGGCGCCACCAATCAGTCGGCTCCTTCTCCGGAGGTCAAGGGCGCGAACGCCATTCGCGAGGACGAGGGTTACTTCTTGAATGGCGCGACGATACCTCCCCCGGTTCATTTTGAATGGCTCGATACGCGCTCTTGACAGCACTGCCGCGCCTTGCATAGCGTGGTCCCGGGGAGGGGCCTCATGAATACACTCGTCCGCCCCGGTTTCACCGTCTTTCTGTCGTGGCTCCTCGCGCTGGCCGGAGCGGATGCGCGGGCGATGAACCTGGCCTCCTCCAGCTTCTCCCCCCAGGGAGAGATTCCCTCCCGACACACGTGCGAGGGGCAGGACGCCTCGCCCGCCCTCTCGTGGTCCGGCCTCCCGCCGGGGACGAAGAGCCTGGCCCTCATCGTGGACGATCCGGACGCTCCCGACCCGAGCGCGCCCCAAACGACTTGGGTGCACTGGGTCGTCTACAACATTCCGCCGGCCGCAAACGGCCTCCCCGAGGGGGCCCGGGCCCACGACCTTCCGGCCGGCGCTCACGAGGGTCGGAATGACTGGCAGAGCAGCGGATACCGCGGTCCGTGTCCGCCCATCGGACGCCACCGGTACTTTCACAAGCTGTACGCCTTGGACGTGGTCTTAGCCGATCTGGGGATGCCCACGAAGAGTGCGCTGGAACAGGCGATGAAGGGCCACGTGCTTGCTCAAGCGGACCTCGTCGGCACTTACCAGAAACGCTAGCGGATCGGGAGCGGAACCTCCGGCGGCCAAGCCTTCGCCGACGGACGGGCAGATGCGCCCCCGCGCGGGCCGGGTCACGGTACCTCTTCCGCCCGGGACACGCTCTGCCTGAGATCAAAGAGGAGCCAGTCCTTTTCGCGTATGGCCTTCCGCTCCGTCCGGACGAGGGAGAGAAACTTGGCGATCCCGATCGGCTCGTTGCCGTTGCCGTGCACGAGCACAATGCTGCCCTGCAACGGGGCCTGGTTCTTGGCCAGCCAGGCGTCGGATCCGACCGGGATTAGGCCGTACGAGATCACGCGGTGAACCAGCTTCGGGTCGGACACGAGGCCGGGGAAGCGGAAGAAGGCGGATGGGCGGAGGCCGTTGTCGATCATTGCCGACTCGGTGGCCAAAACCTCGAAGTCGAGGTCGGTACCGGCCTCGCGTAAGAAGTTCCGGGACAGCGGCAGGTCCGGGCTGTAGCGGTGGTTGAACGAGTGGTTGATCCATGTCGCCGCAATCTGGCCCTCCCCCTCGAGCTCCCTTAGCCACGCGAGGTCCTTGGGGTGCTCGAGCATCCAGCGGCCGGTGATGGCGATCCCCAGGGGGACCGGCCTCTCCTCGGGCTCGAACTCGGCAAGGATGGTCGTAAACAGGCGCTGGTCGAGGGGGCGGGTCGACGGACAGAGGTCGATGGTGAGCACAACACCTTTTCCCGCGGGCAGGGCGTGGCGGATGCCGGCATCCTGCTCGGCGGTCGCAGTCCTCTCCGCGTCGCTCAGCGCCCGTCCGAAGGGGGTGGCTCTGGTCGCGTCCCGCACCTCCCGCCAGGACGACTTCTTGACCTTCAGGCCCGCGGTGGGGAGGAGCAGGGTGTCGAGGCTTTCGGGGTCGACGACCAGCACGAAGTCCTGAGCGCCCCGGCGGAAGGCCCGGAGCGACACCCACGGTCTTTCGCACTGTGGTGCTCGGCAGGTCGCGAAGAAAATACGGTAGTCTTTGACGCCCGGGGTCGCGGGGCCGCCCAGGAACGCGGCCAAGGGCCAGCACAGCAGACCGGGTAGGCGGAAGAGGCTCGTCATCACCACCCTCAGTGTACGGATCTTGTAGGCTCCGCGCGAGGTGCGCGCGAAGCATGCTTCCCGTCCGGGGGAGAGCGTCACTCTACGCGGTCGGGCCGCGATCTGCCTCGGGACTCCGCTTGACGTTTTTTGGGGCAAGGGGGTAGCGTGCGGGGACGCCAGCTCCCCCTGGCTTCAGCGCGGGCCGGCGCGGAATCGTGGGTCGGTGCCCCTCTCCGCCTGGCTCAGGAGGATCTATGTCGACACGAGCCTTGATCGCGGCCGTGGCCACCTTGGCCAGCCTGGCCTCCACGGGATGGGTAAAGCCGGCCTCGGGCGGGGAGTCTGCCCGCACGCCGCTCAGCCTAGCTCCCACCCCGCGGACCGTGGCCTGGGGATACTACGACGCGGCCACGCCGCCCGCGCTACGCGTGGCTTCCGGCGACCTGGTCGAGATCAAGACACTGATCACCTCGAGCCCGGCTCGGCTCGAGGGAGCGGGCCTCCCTCCGGAGCAGGTGGAGCCGGCTCTGCGCGAGATCTACCGAGAGGTGACGAATAAGGGCCCGGGTGGACACATCCTCACCGGGCCCATCTTCGTCGAGGGAGCGGAGCCGGGCGACGTGCTCGAGGTCCGTATCAAGACCGTCCGCCTCGCCCTCCCCTACGCCTACAATGCGTTTGCTCCCGGTCGGGGCTTCCTGCCCGAGGACTTCCCCTACCCCCGGATGCGGATCATCCCCCTCGACGAGCGGCGCATGGTGGCGCGCTTCGCGGACGGCGTCGAGATTCCTTTGCGGCCCTTTTTCGGCAGCATTGGGGTGGCCCCGCCGGAGGTGTCGGGTCGTATCAGCAGCGCACCGCCCTGGATACACGCAGGAAACCTCGACAACAAGGAGCTCGTGGCGGGCACGACCCTCTATATTCCCGTGCACGCGCGGGGAGCGCTTCTACTGGTGGGCGATGGCCACGCGGGGCAGGGCAACGGCGAGGTCGACATCACTGCCCTCGAGACCTCGCTCCTCGGCACCTTCCAGCTCGTGGTGCGAAAGGACCTGCACTTGCGCTGGCCGCGCGCGGAGACCCCCACCCACGTCATCACCATGGGCCTGCACGAAGACCTCACCGAAGCGACGCGAATGGCGCTGCGGGAGATGCTCGACTACCTGGCCACGGAGAAGCACATGTCCCGGGACGACGCCTACATGCTGGCGAGCGTGGCCGCCGATTTGAGCATCACTCAGCTGGCGGATGGCAACAAGGGAGTGCATGCCATGATCCCGAAAGCGATCTTCGTGCCCGCTTCCGTGCGTTGAGGCGAGCGAGGCCCGTCCTCAAGGAGGCGCGCGACGGTGAGCTCCGAAGCGGGGGATCCCGCCACCGTGCACGAAGTGCGGCGGGCCCGGACCCCGGTGCCGGCAGAACCGAGGATCAGGCTTTCTTGTCGTCGGGGGGCGCGGGCAGCGCCGCGGAGTCGTCCCGGGATGTGTTCTTGGCACCCGGCTCGTCCCCCTGCATCGCGCTCTTGAACCCTCGAATCGACTCACCCAGGGCCTTGCCCAACTCCGGCAGCTTCGAGGGCCCGAAAATGATGAGCGCGATGCCGAGGATCAGGAGCAAGTGCATCGGCTGCAGCAAACCTTCGATCATGACAACGCCTCCCAAAGAGCGGCACGGACCGCCTCTCTATTAGACCACGACGGGTGCCGGAGAGGAGCACGGACTCGAGCGCCCCGCGAACCACCCAGACCTCAAGGCCGTCAATTGTCTGGAGTCGAATCAGGTCAACAACTTGTCGCCCATCTCGCGTTCTCGCGACCTCTTCAAGGGCTCGTCGAGAGGGTCTGGTCGACGAGGAGTGCCTTCTTGGGTCAACGGCGCGGTCCCATGGGCGAGCATGGGTCCCCAGGCAGGCCCCGTTGTCACGTGAACGGTAGACCCCTGCCCACGTTGGCCATCTTCTTGACAGCGGGGCAGAAAAGCCCCTAGAATTGGTGTTTAGTCCCTGACGAGCGGTGGCCTTAAAGGGTTATTGTTCGCCTGGGATAATCCATACCCTGGAGGTTTCGCCCCACTCATGCCGGAGACTGAAAAAGCAGAGAAGTCCGTCGCCCCCATCGCGCCCAAGAGCGCGGTGGCCGTACCCCCCCCGCCCACCCCCGAGCCCACCCACGAACCCATAATCGACCCCGAAGAGTTCGAACGCCAGCTCGACATGTACGAGGTCAGCTTCAAGAACTTCGCCGAGGGCGAGGTCGTGAAAGGGGTCGTCCTGCAGGTCTCGGCCTCGGAAGTGATTGTCGACGTTGGCTACAAGTCCGAAGGCATCATCCCCATCGAGGAGTTCCGGGACGAGACGGGCACGCTCTCGATCAAAGCCGGCGACATCGTCGACGTCCTTCTCGAGAAGACCGAGGACAAGGAAGGCTACGTTGTCCTGTCCAAGGAGAAGGCCGAGAAGATGAAGGTCTGGGACGACGTGGAGCGCGCCTACCAGGAGCGCCGCGTCGTGACCGGCCGCGTCATCGAGCGGGTCAAGGGCGGGTTGGCCGTCGACATCGGCGTGCGCGCTTTCCTTCCCGGCAGCCAGGTGGACCTGCGGCCGGTGCGGAACCTGGACAGCCTCCGGGGCCAGGAGCTGCGCATGCGGGTCATCAAGGTCAACAAGAAGCGCGGCAACATCGTCCTCTCCCGCAAGGCCGTCCTCGAGGAGGAGAACGCCGAGAAGAAGCGCGACACCCTGGAGACGCTCGAGGAGGGTAAGGTCCTGATGGGGGTGGTGAAGAACATCACCGAGTACGGGGCCTTCGTGGACCTGGGGGGCATCGACGGTCTGCTGCACATCACCGACATGTCCTGGGGCCGGATCAACCACCCGAGCGAGGTTCTGAACGTCGGGGACGAAGTGAAGGTCCAGGTCCTGAAGTTCGACCGCGAGACCGAGCGCGTCTCCTTGGGATACAAGCAGCTCAAGGCTGATCCCTGGACCACCGCCACTATCAAGTACCCGGCGGGAACCCGGGTGAAGGGCAAGGTGGTCAGCCTCACGGACTACGGCGCCTTCGTGGAGCTGGAGCAGGGTGTCGAGGGCCTCATCCACGTCTCCGAGATGTCCTGGTCCAAGAAGGTCAAGCACCCCTCCAAGATCCTGACCGTGGGCCAGGAGGTGGAGTGCGCCGTGCTCGGCATCGACCAGGAAGCCCACCGGATTAGCCTGGGCTTGAAGCAGGTCGAGGCCAATCCCTGGGCCCAGCTCGTCGAGAAGTACCCGGTCGGCTCGCACATCAAGGGCAAGGTACGGAACCTGACCGAGTTCGGAGCCTTCGTCGAGGTGGAGGAGGGGATCGACGGCCTCATCCACATATCCGACCTCTCCTGGACCAAGCGCGTGAAGCACCCCTCCGAGGTCCTGAAGAAGGGCGACGTGGTCGAAGCGGTGGTTCTCAACATCGACGCCGAGAACCAGCGGCTCTCCCTGGGCCTGAAGCAGCTCGCCACCGACATCTGGGACGAGTTTTTCACCCACCACAAGGTGGGGGACATCGTGGAAGGCAAGATCGTCCGCCTCACCAACTTCGGCGCCTTCGTGGAGCTCCACGAGGGCATCGAGGGCCTCGTCCACGTTTCCGAGCTTGATGAGAAGCGGACTGAGAAGCCCGGGGAAGCCTTCAAAGTGGGAGACGTTTTCCCCATGAAGATCATCAAGATCAACGAGGGGGAGAAGAAGATCGGTCTCTCCATCCGCGCGGTGAAGCAGGACGAGACCCAGAAGGACCTGGACAGCTACCGGGAAACGGCGGGCAGCGACCGTTCCACTCTCGGGGACGCCTTCCGGGCTGCCCAAGCTGCGCGGGAGAGCGCGGAGGAGTAAAGGGCTCCATGACCAAGGCGGAGCTGGTGGATGAGGTCTCGCGCGTCTCCGACCTCACCCGCAAGCACTCGGAGGTCATCGTGGAAGCCGTGTTCTCCTCCATCATCGACGCTCTCCAGAAGGGCGACAAGATCGAACTGCGGGGCTTCGGCAGCTTCCGGATCCGGCGACGGGACAGCCGTACCGGCCGGAACCCGAAGACGGGAGCGGGAGTGCTCGTGCCCGCCAAGAAGGTTCCGCACTTCAAGCCCGGCAAGGAACTCCGGGAGCTGATCAACCGTCGCTAATCTGCTCCCTTCGCGATGGGACCCGTTTCTCTCTTCCACAAGGATCCCATCTCCTCCCGTTTCGTAGCGGGTGGCGTCGCGGAGACGGAGGGGCTCCTGGGCTCCCCCCTCCCGCGCCTCCCTCCCCTGGAGCGGGACGGCGAGCGCGACGTCTACCTCCTCACATTTCACCCCCGGCTGCGGACGCTCCTTCGCCGCTTCCTCCAGAGCTTGCTCGCCCAGATTGGGTTGGAGTCCCAAGGCTTCCGCCCCGACGCGTCCCGCGACCAGGCGGAGTACGAGACCGCCCTCGGTCGGATTCTCCGCTCCATGCGGGCCGTCGACCGACGGTCCGGCCTGCTCAACCTATTCTGGCTGGGCCACAGCCGCGACGTGGCGGAGTTTCTCCGTGAACTGGAAGCCAAGACCCCGGCCGTCCGCAAGGCGAAGTATTCCCTGCACCCCCTGCTCGCCTCCTTCTACCGGCGCCTGGATCAGGAGTCGCGCCGGAATGGGGAGGGACCCCAGATCTGGGGCGATGACAGCCCGGCCTTGATCGAGTCCATCATCGAGGACGGCTTTGCCTTCACCGAATGCTCGGTGGCGGAACTCGACTTCAACCACTTCCTGAGCGCCAACAAGCGCTACCGCATCACCGCGGAAGCCTTCCAAGAGATCCAGCAGATCCTGCTCCGCGAGACCGAGCGCCGCCTGCGGGAAGGAGACCGGGGTCTGCTCGCCCGCGCCTCCCGCCACATGCCCGGGCTGCCCCGGGAGCAGTACCTGAAGCCTTCCAGCCTCCCCAAGATCATGATGAACGGCCACATCCTCACCTACCTCCTGGGCGATGCCTGGGCCACGGGTAGCCGGCTCATGGCCTCGACCCTGCTGAAGGCGGAGCTGGAGCGCCGCAAGCCGGCGGAGATCGTCGACGCTTTCCTGGATGTGGTGACGGGAGTCAAGCGCTTCGAGATCCTTACCCAGGTGCGGGACCGCATCTGCCTCCTGGGCGGCGCCCTGGGGGAGGAGAAGGATGTCGAGGACAAAGCCAGCCGCGGCCTGCGCATCTATGAGTTCGGGGAGTCCGCCCAGGTCCACAACAATGCCGTCAATGCCACCGTCCTCTTCCTGGACCTCCGTGGGTTCACCCAAACGTCGGAAGGCCAGATCTCGGAGCGCGACCTGACCCAGGAGCTCTATACGGTGTTCGACGCCTTCATCCCCCACGTCCGGCGCTTCGGGGGAACGGTGGACAAGTTCCTTGGGGACGGCATGATGGTCACCTACGGTACCGGCCACGCCGATCCCTTGGACCCTTTGAACGCGCTGCGCACCGCCATTCTTTGCCAGGACACCCTGCGCCGCCAGCGCGAGGGGGGCATGACGTACTTCAAGATGGGGATCGCCATCCATTATGGGCGCGCCTATCTGGCCCGCTTTCTCGCCGACGAGAAGACCGTGCAAAGCACGGTCATCGGACGCAATGTCAACCTCGCGGGCCGGCTCTCCTCGGGCGCCAAGAAGCCGATGGAGGAGGACGAGGCGGAGGCGCCGCCGCCCCCGGGGCCCGTTCGTGCCTCCGGCCTGCGCGTGATCGTGGACGCCCGGGGCGGCCTCTTCAACGAGGGGATTGCCATCAGCCGGGACACCCTCGTTCAACTCGAGACCCATCTGGCTCTCGTCCACGGGGAGGGAATCGTGGAGTACGAGGACGAGGTCATCGGGCGCCGAATCCTCTTCCGCTACGCGGGGGACGCGAAGTTCAAGGGGGTCCGGTCCAGCCTTCCCGTGTACGATGTGGACTATGAGGACCGCTGATGGAGCGGATGTGGGCGCCCTGGAGGCATGAGTACGTGACCTCCGCGGGTCAGCCATCCGGCTGCGTCCTCTGCCGCGCCCTGGAGGGGGCGGGAGGGGCCGACCGCCTGGTGGTGCACGTGGGTTCCTTGAACTTTGTGGTCATGAACCTCTTCCCTTACAACGCCGGGCATCTCCTGGTGGCGACCCGGCGGCACGTGGGCACCCTCAGCGGAGCCACCCCCGAGGAGCTCGCGGAGATGATGGGCTTGGCCCGTCGCCTGGAGGAAGTGCTGGCCGACGCCTATCACCCCGAGGGAATCAACCTAGGCATGAACCTCGGGCGTCCGGCGGGAGCGGGGGTGGCCGATCACATCCACCTCCACATGGTCCCGCGCTGGACGGGCGACACGAACTTCCTAACCGTGTTCGGCGATACCCGGGTGATCCCCGAGGATCCGGTGAAGGCTTGCGAGCGCCTACGCGCCTACTTTCCGCGCTGACGACCCCCCGCGCGCTGGCCGTGTGTCTGCTGCTGTCGGCTTCCCTCGCGGGGGGGCCGTCGGCGGGGCAGAACCGTACCGATCCCGTCACCGCCAGCCTCACGCTCTTCGCGGGGACCCCGGCCGGCCTCTGGCGGTCCCGAGACTGGGGTGGCAGCTGGCAGCGCGTGCTTGGGCAGACCACGGGGGCCCAGCTGGACCTCCTCGGGGCCGCCCGCGGCATCATGCCCCTGGGTCCGTTGGTATACGTGGGGGGCGAGGAGGGGATCTACCTCTCCAAGGACTTCGGGGAGATCTGGGAGCGGACCGGGAGCTCGCCCCCCGTTCTTTGCCTGCTGTCCTCGCGCTACCCCCAGTCGGACCCGACCCTCTTCGTGGGCACCGCCGCTGGGCTTCTGAAATCCGGAGATGGGGGGCGCACGTTCGCGTCCACGAGCCTCTGGGGGACCTCCGTCTTCCGGCTGGAGTGGCCCGGGCCGGCGCTGGTCATGGCGACCGGCCGCGGCGTCCTGATCTCCAACGACGCCGGCGCGCATTTCGAGGGGCCCGGGGAGGGCCTGCCGCCGGGGGACGTCCGGGCGATGGCCCTCTCTTCCTTCTTCGCAGTGGACCCCGTCCTCTTTGTGGGGGTCGGCCAAGCGGGGGTCTTTCGATCCTCGAACGGGGGCCGGACCTGGGTATCGGCCGGGTTGGCGGGCCACCGGGTCGGGGACCTGATCTGGCTCGGGCCCTTCCTCTACGCGGCCGCGGATGGCGGCTTCTTCCGCAGCGAGGACGCGGGAACCACCTGGACCCGGCTGGGCACGGCGGGGGCGGGGTCCCCCACCCAGCTCCTGTTCCCCCTGGCTCCCGCGGCCGGCCTGGAGGCGTTCCTGGCCACGGACCAAGGCCTGTTCCACACCCTGGACGGCGGAAAAGAGTGGCGGCCCGCCGGCTTTCAGGGCGAGAGCGTCCTGGCCGTGGCCACCTTCCCGCCCCCGTCCCCGCTCCGGCGAGGGAAGACCCGGAAGTGAATTTCGCTAAGGCCCATGGCCTGGGCAACGACTTCATCCTCGTCGCCGCCCGGGACGCGCCGTCCCCGGTGGCCCCATGGGCGCGGCGCCTGTGCAATCGCCACCGGGGGATCGGGGGGGATGGCTTGCTTCTCCACGAACCCGCTCCCGACGGGGTCCGGATGCGTCTGGTAAACGCCGATGGTAGCGAGGCCGAGATCTCCGGCAACGGAGTGCGCTGCCTTGCCGCCCTGGCCGTGCGCGCGGGCTGGGCACCCGCCGAGCACGTCGTCCACACCGCGCCCGGACCCCGGCGGGTGCGGGTCGAGAGCCTCGAGGGAAGCCGCTTTCGCGTGGGCACCGACCTGGGCCCCCCGATCCTGGCCACGGCATCCATTCCCGTCGCCCTCGAACCGCCGCAACCCCTCCTCGTCGATCATCCCCTGGAGGCCGCCGGTCGCACGGTCCGGATCACGGCGCTCTCCTTCGGGAACCCGCACTGCGCTCTCCTCCTCGAGCAGCCCGCGGAGGACGCCCTCATCGCCCTCCTCGGCCCGGCCCTCGAGGGCCATCCCTTCTTTCCCCATCGCACCAACGTCGAGTTCGTCTCCGTGACGGACCCCGGCCAGGTGCGGGCCCGGTTCTGGGAGCGGGGAGTGGGGCCGACCAGCGCCTCCGGGACGGGGGCCGCCAGCGCGGCCGTGGCCGCCATCCTCGCCGGCCGCGCCAACCGTCATCTGCGCGTGGTGTGTGACGGCGGCACGCTCGAAGTCGAGTGGCCGGAGGGAGGAGCCGTCTTCCAAACGGGCGAGGTCGAGATCCTCTTCGAAGGGGAGTGGCTGGCCTAGGTCCGCGGGCGGTGGGCGAGGGTCGGACGCACCGGCCCCCCCTGCGGCCCCTGGCCTCGGCTCACCTCCGGACCACCCCCGGCTGGGGCGGGAGTCCGCGCGGCGCCCGCGCGCTCAATTCAGCGCCGTCGGCACCGCCAGCGAGAAGGGGGCAATGGCGGCATCGAATGACTCGCCGCTCGCGGTCACCATCCGATACGAGCCGTGCATGGAGCCAATCCGTGTTCTCAGTGGGCAAAAGCTCGTGTACTCGAACGACTCCCCCGGGCCCAGCACCGGCTGCTCACCGACGACGCCCGGCCCCCGGACTCTCTCCACCTCGCCCTCGGCGTTGGTGATGATCCACTCCCGACTCACGAGCTGCACGGTCTCCGGCCCTTCGTTGGAAATGCGGACCCGGTAGGTGAAGAAGTAGTGCTCGTCGCGGGGTGAACTGCGTTCCGGGAGGTAGCTGCTCTTCACTTGCACGCGGACGCCCCGGGTGACGGTATTGCTCATCGCCTCCGTCGGCCTCCGCGGGGGTGGGCCGCCTCCCATTTCACCTGGGCCTGGCGGAAGGCGGTGGTCAAGGGCGCGGCCCGGGCCTTGAGCTCCGCCGCCAACGCCTGGGCCGCCAGGAGATCCCCTTGCTGCAGGCGGGTCTCGGCCTCCCGCATACCCTCGTTGACGGCCGCCGCCGCCCCCTCGACTTCGGCGAGGACCGCGTCCGGCACCTTCGCCTTTGTGGCCTGCTCCCGGAGAGAAGCAAGCTCGGCGAGGACCGCGTCCACCTCCGCCCGATCCGCCTCCACCGCCTGTCGGGCCGCCGCCTTTCCCGCTATCGCGGCCTGGCCCGCGGCCCGCGACCTCTCCGCGGCCTCGGTGGCGGAGGAGATGGCCCCCCGGTAGTCCCTATCCTGAAGGCGAGCCTTGGCCGTTCGGAGCGCCTCCTGAGCCTCCTTCCAGCGCTCGGGGGCGAACTCCTGCGCGCCCTCGGTTCGGGCCTGCTCGAGCAGGCTCTCCGCGGCCGCCACCTCCTTCAGGGGCGGGTGGTTGCACGCGCCCAGCCAAAGGGCGGCCAGGAGAGTGCAGGCCTCCCTGGGAAGGGCCGGACGGTCATTCCGTGCGGCACGCAAGCGAAGGATGCTAGGCGGGGGCCGCCGGCAATGTCAACGGGAGGGACCCTCCGCCTGCACCAGGGCGCGGCGGCCCTCGACCGCATCCGCGGGTACGCCCACCAGGACCAGGCTCGAGGCCAGCAGGAAGGCGTTGCGGAGCACCAGGAACCAGCCGACGCCGTGGAATACGCCTGCCTCCGCCTTGGCCGCCACCGAGGTGCAACCGCAGTTCTCGACGTCGATGCCGCGGGCCATCACCGAGCCCGCCGCGGCCAGGAACACCACGAGCAGGAGCGCGACCACGAGCGCAGCCTCGCGCTTCCAGATCCCGGCCAGGAGCAGGATCCCGGCCAGGGCTTCGACCCAGGGCAGGATCACGGCCACCAGGTTGGAGGGGACGGCTCCAAAGACCTGCCATTGGTAGACGATGCGGGCGAAGGCGGGGGGGTCTGCGATCTTGTTCAGACTGGCATAGACGAACAGACCGCCGAGGAGGAGACGGAGGATGAGATGGAGTCCGGGGTGGCGGAGCGCGTTCATGGCGCCTCGCCCGAGCGGACGGGGTAGCCGGCGTCGGTCCACGCGGGCCACCCCTCGTTGAGGATGGCGGCGTGGATGCCCTTCTCGCGGAGGTGGCGGGCCACGATGTTGCTGGCCTCGCACCCGTAGCCGCTGCAGTACACGACCAGGTTGAAGTGGCGGCGGAGCCGCGGTTCCAGAGCCGCGAAGGCGCGTTCGAAGTCGGGCTCGGGCAAGGGAAGAGCCCCCGGAATGTGGCCCATCTTGTAGAAGTCGGCTGGCCGCGCGTCGAGGAAGAGGGCGCCGCGGTCGAGGCGCGCCTTGGCCTCGCCCGCCTCGATGACCTCGTCCCCCCGCTGGACGAAAACGCTCCGCCCCAGGGCAAGTCCGCGGCCGGAGAAGCCGTTCCAGAGGAGGCCGAGGGCCGCTCCCAGCCCCAAGATCGCGACGATCCGCCCGAAGCGCAGGCCCATGGGTCTGAACCTAGCACGGGCCCGTCCGCTCCTTCAACAATGGCGCGCGCTCGGCGGCTGTGTTAGCGTAGCGTGTTCGGGCGAGTCGCCGGACGCGCGCCATGCCCCTCATCACCTCGGAGGCCTTGGTCCTTCGCACGTACAAGCTGGGCGAGACGAGCAAATTGGTCGTCCTGCTCACCCGGGAGCGGGGTAAAGTCCGGGCCGTGGCCAAGGGGGCCCGAGGGCCCCGACCCCGTTACCAGTCGGCCCTGGAGCCGCTCAGCGAAGTCCGGGTGGGACTCTACGGCCGGCAGGGCGCAGACCTTTTCCGCCTGGGCGAGTGCGAGCTGCTGCGGTCAGCTTTCGGCGCGGGCCGGCGCGGCCTGGAAACGGTCATGACCCTGTCCTACCTGGCGGAGCTGCTGGACGCTTTCGCCCAGGAAGGCGAGGCGGAGGAGAAGGTCTACCGCCTGGCCCTGGCCACCATCCGAGCCGCCGAAGAGGGCACGCCCGACCGCCTCCTCGCGCGCTACCTCGAAGCCTGGCTCCTGCGTATCCACGGGATCTACCCGCCCCTCGACCGCTGTGCCTCCTGCGGGGGGGCGCTCGGGTTCGGCCCCCTGCGGTATCACAGTGCGGCGCGGGGCTTCGTGTGCGAGAATTGCGGACCCGTCTCGGGTCCGGTGCTCCCCGAGGGGGCTCGGGCCTTTCTGGCCGAGGTCTTCTCGCGGGCGCCCGCGGACATGAAAGGACCCCTCCCTCCCGAGGCCATGCCCCTCGAAACGTTCCACCAGGACCTGATCTCGAACCACCTCGAGCGGCGGCTGCGCTCCCACCGCGTCCTCAAGGACGTGGCCCGCGAGGTAGGGAGTTGAGGGGCCAGACGCCAGCTACCCTCCAAGACCTCGTCTTCGTCCTGGAGCGTTACTGGGCGGACCGCGGCTGCCTGATCCACCAGCCCTGGGACGGGGAGGTGGGCGCCGGCACCATGCATCCAGAGACTTTTCTCCGCGTGCTGGGAGGAGATCCCTGGCGCGTGGCCTACGTCCAGCCCTCGCGCCGGCCCGCGGACGGGCGGTACGGGCAGAACCCCAACCGGCTCTACAAGCACATGCAGTTTCAGGTGATCCTGAAGCCGCCCCCGGCGGACATCCAAGGCATCTACCTGCAGAGCCTGGAAGCGCTCGGCATCGATCCCGCCGCCCACGACGTTCGGTTCGAGGAGGACAACTGGGAGTCGCCCACTTTGGGGGCGTGGGGGATCGGCTGGCAAGTGCTCCTGGACGGACAGGAGATCACGCAGTTCACCTACTTTCAGCAGGCGGGGGCCATCGACCTCGCCCCTATCTCCGGGGAGATCACCTACGGCCTGGAGCGCATCGCCATGTACCTCCAGGACGTGGACGATGTCTACGACCTTCGCTGGTCGGCCGACCGTCTCTACCGCGATGTGCGCCACGAGGAGGAGTACGAGCTCTCGCGGTACTCCTTCGAGCTGGCCGACGTCGAGCTCCACCGGAGGCTCTTCGATAGCTACTTGGCGGAAGGATGGCGGGTGATGAAGGCGCCGGGGGGGCGTTCGGTACTCGCCGCCTACGATTGGTGCCTGAAGTCCTCCCACGCCTTCAACGTCCTGGACGCGCGCGGCGCCATTTCCGTGAGCCAGCGGGCGGGGATGATCCTGGCGATACGGAAGCTGGCGTGTGCCGTTGCAGCGGCGTACATCAAGCCCCCGGAAGAACCAGAGGGCCAAACACGCTTCGATAGCTCAGACAGGGCTACACGTGGCTGAGTTTCTCCTCGAGATCGGCTGCGAGGAACTCCCCGCAGCTTGGCTGGTGCAGCTGAGCAAACAGCTCCGGGACGGATTCGTCGATTGCGCCCTTGAACAGCGACTTTGCTTTGGCCAGCCATTGGCGCCCGGAGTTCCCTCTCCTGCCTCTGAACGGGACGCACTCTTTGAAGCAACCCAGGCGTGGTTCACTCCGCGTCGCCTCGTGCTCAAGAGCGAAGTGCCTGCCCGTCAACAGCCGCGAACGGCTGAAATCTGGGGCCCGTCGCTTAAGGCCGCCAAGGATCAAAGCGGGGTGTGGACACGGGCAGCGTTGGGTTTCGCGGCGAAGGTCGGCGTCCCACCCGACGAGCTGAAGACCGGCGTCAAGGCCGGCACGGAGGAGCACCTCTTATTTCGAAGAGAGCTGCCTGCGGAACTGGCAGAAGCGGTCCTTCCGGGAGTGATCGCCGGCACGCTAAGGTACCTTGCGTTTCCCAAGCGAATGAGTTGGGACGCCTGGCTCGAAGACGGCAAGGGTTCTTTCCCGTTCGGACGGCCAGTTCGTTGGCTCGTGGCCCTCATCAACTCGAAAGTCGTACCCTTTACGATCTACGAGCTCGTCCGGGGTACAAGAGGTCAAGCGATCGTGGAAACCGGAAATGTTACTTACGGACACCGGTTCCTGCCGAAGGGTGCGGCCGGCAGGCCGCAGACGGTCGGATCGTTCGCGGATCTTTGTGAGGCCCTAAGTAGGAACTTCGTCCTGCTGGACGCAGCCGATCGGGAAGCGAAAATAGCGCGAGAGCTAGCAACGTTCGCAGTCGACGCCCTGGGAAGCGATGACCATGACTTGCGTGTCGAATGGCGCGACCTCGTTGAGTATCCCACGGTCATACGCGGTCGGGTGCCCGAGCAGTTCCATCATCTCCCCGAGCAAGTGATCACGACCGTGCTCGTTCACCACCAGAAGTACCTTCCTCTCGGCGTGCGCGAGGCGCAGGTGGTTGGTTTTGCGGCCGTGACCAACACAGACGGCTCCACGGAAGATGAGATCCGTCGGGGTATGGAGCGAGTTGTGGTTGCTCGGCTACGCGATGCTTCGTTCTTCTACGAGGAAGACCTGAAGCGGCCTCTCGCCAAGCGGGTAGGTGACCTGACGGGAATCACGTTTCACCAGGGTCTCGGCACCTATAGAGACAAGGCTAAGCGCCTAGTCCAACTCGTTCAAGTCATGGGCGAGCTCGGTCTCATGGACGATGCGCAGCGAAGAGCAGCGTCAGAAGCAGCGGAGCTCGCCAAAGTGGACCTGACTACGCTTATGGTCCGCGAGTTCCCAGAACTACAGGGGACCATGGGCGGGCTCTACCTCCGCAAGCAGGGGGCGGCTGAGGACGTGGCTGAGGCCGTGCGCTGGCATTACGAGCCAATAGCCATCGGCCAAGAGGACCGGCCGGCGCTCGAATTTGCCGAATCAGGTGTGGCCGCCCGGATCTTCGCGGCTGTGTCGCTGGCAGACAAACTCGACACTCTGGTAGGTTATTTTGGAATCGGGGAGGATCCCACAGGTAGCCGGGATCCTTTCGGTCTTCGTCGAGCGGCGCAGGGAGCATTGCGTGTCGTGCTCGACTTCTGGAGGCCAACGTCGAACGAAGAGCGAACTAACATCATCCGACTGATTGACGAGGCCTTCGGAGGTTACCGAGAGTGCGGTATCGAGCTTCGTGGGCCGCACGACAAGGTAACCGGTGCGCTTCAGCTCTTCTTGCTAGATCGTCTGGCGTACTTACTTGAGTATCGAGGTTTCGCAGCTGTTGAGGTCGCTGCAGTTCTCTACACGGATCCCACAGTAGGCCCTTACGCGCTAGAGGATCCGTACGACTGTCTTCTGCGGTTGCGCGCCCTCCACAAGGTAAGAGCGGAGCATCAGGACGATTTCGCACAACTAGCGACGGCCTTCAAACGTGCGAACAACATTCTGACCAAGTCGCCCGGCATCGGTTTCTTTGACGAAAGGCACCTCGTCGAGAATGCAGAAATCGCCCTGTACCGAGCTATCGAAGAGTCTCGCCGGGGTTGGAGAGATGATAAGGGTCACTTGTCGGAAACAGAGTACGAGACTCGGCTTCGTTCTGTCGGCCAACTCGCGGGATCGGTCGACCGCTTCTTTTCCGAGGTACTTGTTCTGGCGGAACAGGAACACCTTAGGCGGAATCGGCTCGGTTTGATGGAATACTTGATTAAGCCTGTTAGTCGCATCGCCGATATTTCCAGACTCGGAGGCTAGCGTGAACCAATACGTTTTCTTCTTCGGTGGCGGCAAGGCGGACGGCAACAAGGACATGAAGGACCTGCTCGGGGGCAAGGGTGCCGGCCTAGCCGAGATGACCAACGCCAGCCTACCCGTTCCCCCTGGCTTCACGATGTCCACCGCCGCCTGCAATCTTTTCGTGGAGCGGGGGGGCTCCCTGCCCCCCGAGATCGAGGAGGAGGTCGCCAAAGCCCTCGCCCGCCTGGAGGGCCTCGTGGGCAAGAAGCTGGGGGCCCCCGCCGACCCCCTGCTCGTGTCCGTGCGGAGTGGGGCCAAGTTCTCGATGCCGGGGATGATGGACACCATCCTGAACCTGGGCCTGAACGACCAGTCCGTGCTGGGGCTGAAGGCCAAGACCCGGAACGGGCGTTTCGCCAAGGACTCCTACCGGCGCTTCATCCAGATGTACGGCAACGTCGTGCTGGGGATCGACAAGGACCGCTTCGAGCACGAGCTCTCTGCGGTGAAGAAGAAGCACAGAGTAACCGCCGACGTGGACCTCGGGGAGGCCGCGTTCGATGACGTGATCGCCCGCTTCAAGGCGGTGGTGGACAGGGAGACCCACCGCCCCTTCCCCCAAGACCCCCGGGAGCAGCTCAAGGGGGCGCGCGACGCCGTCTTCAAGTCCTGGATGAACCCGCGCGCCGTCACCTACCGCAAGCTGAACGACATCCCCCACGACCTCGGCACCGCCGTCAACGTGCAGACCATGGTCTTCGGGAACATGGGCGACACCTCCGCCACCGGGGTCGGCTTCACCCGCAACCCCTCCACCGGGGCCAAGGAGTTCTACGGGGAGTTCCTCCAGAACGCGCAGGGAGAGGACGTGGTGGCGGGCATCCGCACTCCGCACCCCATTGCCGAGCTCGAGAAGGTGATGCCCGAAGCCTACCGTCAGCTTCGGGAGATCACGACCCGTTTGGAGCGGCACTACAAGGACGTCCAGGACTTCGAGTTCACGATCCAGGAGAACAAGCTCTACATGCTCCAGACCCGCAACGGCAAGCGGACGGGTCTGGCCGCCGTCCACATCGCCGTGGATATGGTGGAGGAGGGGATCCTCACCTCCCGCGAGGCGGTGATGAAGGTGGAGCCGCAGGCCCTCGACCAACTCCTGCACCCGATCTTCGACCCCAAGGAGCGGAAGAAGGCAGAGGTGGCGGCCCGGGGGCTGGCCGCGTCGCCGGGGGCGGCCACGGGGGCGGTGGTGTTCACCGCCGACGACGCCGTGGCCTGGAGCCACAAGGGCAAGCGCGTCCTGCTCGTCCGCATGGAGACGGTGCCCGACGATATCCACGGCATGAGCGTGGCCCAGGGCATCCTGACCGCGACCGGCGGGACCACCTCCCACGCCGCGGTCGTGGGCCGACAGATGGGCAAGCCCTCGGTGGTGGGCTGCGGGGCGCTCGATATCGACGCTCGGGCCCGGCATTTCAAGGTAGGGGGCCGGGTGGTCCGGGAGGGAGAGAGCATCTCCATCGACGGCTCCACGGGTGAGGTTATCCTCAAGGAGCTCCCCACCAGCCCCTCGGAAGTGCTCCAGGTGGTGATGGGGAAGCGCAAGCCGGAGTCCTCCCCCCTCTACCAGAAGTTCGAGAAGCTGCTCTCCTGGGCGGACCAGATCCGGCGCCTGGGCATCCGCGCCAATGCCGACATCCCTCCCGACGCGAAGATGGCCTTCGCCTTCGGCGCGGGCGGCATCGGCCTCTGCCGGACGGAGCACATGTTCTTCGCCGAGGAGCGCCTGCCCCACGTGGTGAAGATGATCCTCTCTGCGGCGCGCGGCCAGCGCGGCCTGGATCTCGCGTCGCGCCTCAAGGAGCGCCTGCGCGAGGCCAAGGGAGGCCAGGCGGCGGAGATCCGCAAGGAGCTGGCCAAGGTGGAGAAGGAGTACGGCAAGGCCATGGCCGACTACACGGGAGCCTTGAAGAAGCTCCTCCCCATGCAGCGGGCGGACTTCGCGGGGCTCTTCCGCGAGATGCGCGGCACCCCCGTGACCATCCGGACCCTGGACCCGCCGCTCCACGAGTTCCTGCCCAAGCGGGAGGAGCTCATGGTCAAGGTCGCCGTCCTCAGGGCCAAGGGGGAAGCCAAGAACAAGAGGGCCATCGCGGAAGGGGAGAAGCTGCTGCGGGCGGTGGAGGAGCTCCACGAGTTCAACCCCATGCTCGGCCACCGCGGCTGCCGCCTGGGCATCACCTATCCGGAGATGACCCGCATGCAGGCCCGGGCCATCTTCGAGGCCGCGCTCCAGGTGGCGAAGAAGGGTACCCCCGTCAAGACCGAGGTCATGATCCCCCTCGTGGGCCATGTGGAGGAGCTGAGGCGGCAGAAGAAGATTGTCCTCGAGGAAGCGGAGAAGGTCCTGGGCAAGGACGGCTCGGGCGTCGAGTACCTCGTGGGTACCATGATCGAGGTGCCGCGGGGGGCCCTCACCGCGGACGAGATCGCGCGCGAGGCCGATTTCTTCTCCCTGGGGACCAACGACCTCACCCAGATGGGCTTCGGGCTCTCCCGCGACGACGCGGGCAAGTTCCTGCTCTACTACCAGGAGCACGGCGTGCTCGACAAGGACCCCTTCGTGTCGCTCGACGAAGGGGGGGTGGGGCAGTTGGTGGAGATCAGCGTCCGCAAGGGGCGGCAGGTCAAGCGGGACCTGAAGATCGGGGTGTGCGGGGAGCACGGGGGCGATCCCGCCTCCATCCACTTCTTCCACCGGGTGGGGCTCGACTACGTTTCCTGCTCACCCTACCGGGTCCCCATTGCCCGCCTGGCCGCGGCCCAGGCCCAGCTCGAGAAGCCGGTCGGGGATTGAACGGTCGCGGCGTGGGAGGAGGGCGTCGCATCGAGCGCCTCCCGGAGGACCTCGTCAACAAGATCGCGGCCGGAGAGGTGGTGGAGCGACCGGCCTCGGTGGTGAAGGAGCTGGTCGAGAACGCGATCGACGCCGGGGCCCGGACCGTGCAGGTGGAGATCGAGGCGGGGGGCAAGGCGCTGATCCGGGTGCGCGACGACGGCCTGGGCATGAGCCGGGAAGATGCCGAGCTGGCCCTGGAGCGCCACGCCACCTCCAAGCTGAGGGCGCTCGTCGACCTGCAGGCCGTCGCCACCCACGGCTTCCGGGGCGAGGCCCTCCCCTCCATCGCCAGCGTCTCCCATCTCGTGCTGTGGACCCGCGATGAGGGCAGCTCCGCGGGCACGGAGGTGGAGTTTCGGGACGGGCGGAAGATCCACGTGCGGGACGCCGGGCACCCGCGGGGAACGACGGTGGAGGCGCGCGACCTCTTCGGGGGCGTGCCCGCGCGGCGCAAGTTCCTGCGCGCGGAGTCGACGGAGGCCACCCACGTGGCGGAAGCGGTCACGCTCCTGGCCCTGGCCCGACCGGAGATCGGCTTCGTCCTGAAGTCGGGAGGCCGGACAGTCCTGGAGGCGCCGGCGGCCGAGAGCCTGCCGTCGCGGGTCTACCAGGTCTTCGGGAAGGGCTTCCTGGAGGATCTCCTGGCCGTCGACGGCGGGGAGGAATGGGTCAAGGTCGAAGGCTTGGTGTCGCGGCCCGATCGCCCCCGCCCCCCGCGGGCGAGCCTCCGCCTCTTCGTGAACCGCCGGCCCGTGCGCGACCGGGCCCTTGCCAAGGCGGTGAGCGAAGCGTACCGGGCGGCGGGGGCGGGGGACCGGGGGGCGGAGGCCGTCCTCTTCGTGGAGGTGCCCCCTCACCTGGTGGACGTGAACGTCCATCCCGCCAAGACGGAGGTGCGCTTCGCGGATACCCGCACGGTATTCACGGCCGTGGAGCGCGCGGTCCGGACAGCCCTTTCCGGGGGCGTGCGACAGGCACCGCGTGCGGACACGGCGAGGGTGGAGGAGGCGGTCCAGGCCTTTTTGGCCACGGGGGGTGGAGAGGGCGCGGCCAGAGGGAGTCATTTCGGGGCGCTCTCCGGGCTCGTGGCCGAAGGCGGACCCTCCGCGGTGGGAGGCCCCCCCGCCGTGCTGGGCCAGCACCGGGACACCTACATCGTGGTCACGGACGGCGAGGACCTGATCCTGGTCGACCAGCACACCGCCCATGAACGGGTGCGCTTCGAGCGCCTGCTCGAGGAGCTCGGGCGGGGCGCGGTGGAATCGCAGATGCTCCTCGCGCCCCAGGTGGTCACGCTCCCCCCCGAGCTGCGGCCTCTGCTGGAGGCGGGGCAAGAGTCGCTGGCCGCCTTCGGCTGGGACGTGGAGGAGTTCGGGGGTGGTTCCACCCGCGTCCGGGCCGTGCCCGCCCTCCTCGGCGGACGCGATGCGGCGTCTGCCCTGGAGCGCTTCCTGCGGGATCTCCGGGAGCGCGAGGAGGGGGAATGGATCGTTTCGGGCGCCCAGGAACGCTCGGCCGCCACCCTCGCCTGCCACTCCGCCGTGCGGGCGGGGCAGGCCCTGTCCGCCGCGAGCATGGCCGCCATCGTTCGCGATCTGGGGGCGACTGCCCATCCCACCCTCTGCCCCCATGGCCGCCCGACCAGCGTTCGCATCCCGCGCGAGGACGTGAGCCGCTGGTTTGGGCGCACGGGCTGGAGGCGCCAGTGAGAGCCCGCTTGTCGCCCAAGAGGGGTGAGAACGCGGGGGTCTGGCGGCGCTACTTTCTCGGCCGCTTCCTCCAGGTCACGGGTCTCATGGTGACCCTGGTGTCGGCGACGGCCTTCTTCGGAACCCCGAGCACGATTGCCATGCTGCGCATGATGCTGGTGGGGGTGGCGATCTTCATTCCCGGCTGGCTCCTGGCCCGCCGGGACCCCCGTGGAGAGTGAGGGAGGGTCCCTTACGGGGCCAGGGAGGTCAATGGGAATGGAGGGGGGCGTAGGCGCGGAAGGCCTCGAGGATGCGCCGGGTGAGGGGGCCGGGGCGGCCCTCTCCGATCGGGGTCCCGTCCACGGCCCGGATCGGCATCGTCTCCCGGGTCGTGCTGGTCACGAAGGCCTCGTCCGCGGCCTTCAGGTCGTGGACGCGCACGGTCTGCTCTCGCACCGGGAGACCGATGTCGGGGAGCAGGTCGAAGAGAACGGCGCGGGTGACTCCGGCCAGGATCCCCGCCGCGAGGGGGGGCGTGAGTACGGTTCCTCCTTTCACGATGAAGAGGTTCGTGCTCGCTCCTTCCGTGATCTCGTCCTTTTCGTTCAGGAGCACGGGCTCCTCAGCGCCCCGGGCTTGGGCCTCGCGCACGGCCAGGATGTTGTTCAGGAGGTTGCTGGACTTGATGGCAGGATCGAGGGCGCGGGGGTGGTTGCGGCGGATGGAAACCACCACCACCGAAATGCCCTCCCGGTAGTGGCCCTCGGGGTAGGGATCGTAGGGTTTCACCACCATCACCACCGTGGGCCCCTTCACCCGCTCGAATCGGTAGGAGATGTCACCCACCCCCCGGGTCACGATCAGGCGGATGTAGGATTCTGGGTTCTCGGCCCGGGCCAGGAGGGCGTCGAGACGGGCGGCCAAGACTGCGTCCGCGAAGGGAATTTCGAAGCCCAGGCGGTCGGCGGAAGCCCGCAGGCGGGTCAGGTGCCGGCCGAGCGCGAAGGGCCGCCCGCGGTAGGTGCGGAGCGTCTCGTAGACACTGTCCCCGAACGTGAACCCGTTGTCGAGGACGGAGACCCGGGCCTCCTCGATCGGCACCACGTTCCCGTTCACGGAGGCGAAAAAACCCATGCCTGACACCTGGAATCGCGCGGACCGCGCAAGGAATTGCAGGCTAACAGACGCTCCGCGGAGATGTCAACGCGCCCCGGTCGCGCGATGACGTATCTTCAGGCGCTGGTCCTCGGTCTCGTGCAAGGGCTCGGCGAGTTCCTGCCCATCAGCAGCTCCGGCCACCTTATCCTTGTCCCCTGGATCCTCGGTTGGGAGGAGCATGGCCTGGCCATTGACGTGGCCCTCCATCTGGGTACCCTGGGGGCGGTGGTCGCTGCCTTCGCCGGAGACTGGTGGCGGCTCATCACGGCCGGGCTGCGCGGGCTCGTCCGGGGCGCGCCCTTTGCGGAGGCGGAGAGCCGTCTGCTCTGGCTGCTGGCCGCCGCCTCCGTGCCGGGTGCGGTGGCGGGGGTCCTCCTCGACAAGTGGGCGGAGACCGTCTTCCGCGCCCCCGGTCTCGTGGCCCTGACCCTGGCCGCGATGGGAGGGGTGCTGCTGGCCGCGGACCGCCGGGCCACCGGCCAGGGCGAGGCCCTGGGCGTGACCACCCGCGACGCCCTCCTTGTCGGCCTCGCCCAAGCCCTAGCCATCGTCCCCGGCGTGTCGCGGTCAGGGGCCACCATCAGCATGGGGCTCTTCCTCGGCTACCGCCGCGAGGAGGCGGCACGCTTCAGCTTCCTCCTCGCCACCCCCATCACCTTCGGGGCCGCCGTCCTGAAGGTGCCGCACCTCATCCGCGCGGGGGGCGGGCACGGACCCCTTCTCCTGGGAATGGTCGCCGCCGCCCTCTCCGGCTTCCTCGCCATCCGCGTTCTCCTCGCCTACGTGCGTACGCGCAACTACTTGCCCTTTGTGTACTACCGCTTCGCCCTCGCCGCCCTCGTGGGAGCGCTACTCTTGGTGCGGGGAGGGCACCTGCTGTAGAGTCGAGGGGTGCGGGCTGTCCTCACCGCCGCGGAAATGCGGCAGGCCGACCGCCGAACCATCGAGGAGATCGGCCTGCCCGGCGCCCTCCTCATGGAGAACGCGGGGGCGGCGGTGGCTCGCGTGATCCTTGAGCGTTACCCCGGGGCCCGCCATCCCGCCGTGCTCTGTGGCAAAGGGAGCAACGGAGGAGACGGTTTCGGAGCCGCGCGGCGCCTTCTCCGTCTCCGCCCCCAAGTCGTTCTCCTGGGCGCCCGCGCCGACGTGACCGGGGACGCCCGCTTGCACATGGGGGCCTACGAGCGCTCCGGGGGCACGCTCACGGAAGTGCCGGACGAGGCCGCCTGGCAGGGCGCACGCGAGCGCCTGCGGGGGGCGGATCTCCTGGTGGACGCGCTCCTCGGTACCGGCTTGCGCAAGGAGCCCGGGGGCGTGGTGGGGCTGGCGGTGGCGGAGATCGCACGCCGGGGGGAGGCGGGCACGCCGGTGGTGGCGGTGGATATCCCCTCCGGGATCTCCTCCGACCAGGGGGAGTTTCCCGGACTGGCGGTGACCGCCTCGGTGACGGTGACATTCGGCGCGCCCAAGTACGGCCACGTGCTCCCTCCCGCCTGCGACCACATCGGCGAGCTGGTGGTGGCCGACATCGGCATTACCCAGGAAGTGATCGACCAGACCGGGCCCCGGCTCTTCCTCCTGGAGGCAGCGGATGCCGCTCGGGCCTTCCCGGCACGGGCCCCCGACTCCCACAAGGGCACCTACGGACATGTGCTGGTGGTGGCGGGGTCGCTGGGCAAGACGGGGGCGGCCGTGCTGGCCGCGAGAGGGGCCCTCCTCACCGGGGTCGGTCTGGTGACGGTGGCCACCGCCGTCCCCGCCCTCCCCATGGTGGCGGCAGCCCGACCCGAGATCATGACCGAGCCCTTGGCCGCGACCGCGTCCGGCGGCATCTCCCGCGAGGCGGTGGAGCGGGCGGTATCGCTGGCGAAAAAGAGGGACGCGGTCGTGCTCGGGCCGGGTCTGGGCCAGGACCCGGGTACCCGCGACTTCGTCCGCGAGTTCGTTCGGCGCTGCCCGGTCCCCCTCCTGGTGGACGCGGACGGCCTAAACGCTCTTGCCCCCTCTCCCTCTTCGCGAGCGGCGGGCTCGTTGGAGGCCCTCCGGCGCGACAACCCCACCGTGGTGACGCCCCACCCGGGCGAGATGGCGCGGCTGGCGGGCCTGAAGAGCGACGAAGTCCAGAAGCGTCGCCTGGAGACGGCCCGGGCCTTGGCCCAGGAGACGGGGGCGCTCGTGGTTCTGAAGGGTCATCGGACGCTCGTGGTCGAGGCCGATGGCCGCGCTGCGGTGAACCCGACCGGTAATCCCGGCCTCGCCAGCGGCGGAACGGGCGACGTGCTGGCGGGGATGATCGGGGCCCTCCTGGCCCGCCATCCGGCGTGGGTGGCGGGGGCGGCGGGCGTCTATCTGCACGGGCTCGCCGGGGACCGGGCGGCCGCCCGACGGGGTCGGGAATCGCTCCTCGCCGGGGACGTGCTCGACGCCATTCCCGAAGCCCTGCAGTCCCTGCTGGCTCCTGGCCCCGGAGACCCCTCATCCGCGACCACCTAAGCCACGCCGAGTCGGAGACCGGCGACCTGGCCGCCGCCCTGGCCGCACGATTCCGCGGGGGCGAGGTGGTGCTTCTCAGCGGGGAGCTGGGGACGGGTAAGACGGCCTTCGTGCGGGGCCTGGCCCGGGGCCTGGGGGCGAACCCCGAGGAGGTGGCGAGCCCCACCTTCGTCCTCCTCACCTCCTACCCCGGTCGGCTGACCCTTCACCATGCCGACCTCTACCGGCTGCACGGCGACGGGGACGAGCGGGAGCTGGGGCTGGAGGAGCTGCCCGGTCCCCAGGGCATCCTGGCCGTGGAGTGGGCGGAGCGCCTCTCGCGCGTACCCTGGTCGCATCCCGTCCGGGTTACCCTCGAGCACGCGGGGGATGATCGGCGGCGCGTGCGCATCGAGGAGGACGCCGCGTGAGGCGTGTTCCCGCCCTGCTGGCCCTGGCCTTCATCGCCTGTCCCGGGCCCGGGAAAGAGGTCTCGACGAAGCCCTCCGCGGGGGGCACGCGCCTCAGCGTCCTCCTGCTCACGATCGATACCCTCCGGGCCGATCACTTGGGGACCTACGGCTACCCCCGGAAGACCAGCCCCCGCCTCGATGCCCTGGGGCGGGAAGGGACAGTGTTCGAGGAGGCCTATACGTATTGGCCGAAGACGCGGGGGAGTTTCGTGGCCCTCTTGACCGGACGGCGGGCCTCCCAGACCGGCTACAGCAAGACCCACCCCATCCTCGTGGAGATGAACCCCACCCTGGCAAGCGTGCTCAAGGCCGCGGGCTACGCCACCACCGCGGTCGTGGACAACCCGAACCTCGCGGCCTCGCTCGGCTACGCCAAGGGCTTCCAAGCCTACCGGGAGACCTGGGAGGAGGCGGCCCTCCCCTCGGAGATGGACCGCACGCGGGCCATCACGGAGGCGGGGGTCAAGTTTCTGGGGGAGGCGCGCCCCGACCGGCCCTTCCTGCTCTGGCTCCACTACGTCAACCCCCACGCCCCCTACACCCCGCCCCCGCCTTTTGACACCGCCTTCCTGGACCCCTCCGCCGCCGCGGGCCCGCACCTCAAGGTGGTGAGGGACTACCACGGGGGGATTCCCTACCAATGGGCGGTGCCGGGCCATGACCGACTGGGCTACTACGTCGCCCAATACGACGGCGAGATCGCCACCGTGGACCAGGAGGTGGGGAAGGTCGTGGATGCGCTCAAGGCCTCCGCCGTCCGCGACAACACGATTCTCGTGCTGACCTCGGACCACGGGGAGAGCCTGGGGGAGCACGACTACTTCTTCGATCACGGCGAAGACCTCTTCGACCCCTCCCTGCGCATCCCCCTCATCGCGATCCTCCCCGGCGGCCCCCCTGGGCAGCGCAGCGACGTGCTGGCCTCCACCCTGGACATCGTCCCCACCATTCTCGATGCGGTTAAGGTCTCCTACCCGCCCGACCTGGCGGGGGAGAGCCTCCTGCCCGTGATCCGCGGAGGGGCCGGCCCCGCCCGGCCGCGCCTCTACGCGCAGAACGACCGGAACCTGAGCGGAACCTGGGATCGGCGGCTCAAGGTCGTAGCCACTCCGGTGGGTGACGGCAACCGCTACGCGCTCTTCGACCGCCGGGCGGATCCCGGCGAGACCCACGACCTCGCGCGCTCCCGGCCCGACGAGCTCAGGGTGCAGCGGCGCGAGCTGGAGCTGCTACAGGAGCGCTCGGACCGGGAGTGGGTGCGGACGCGGGGGCTCCTGGAGGGGAAGCCGGGGCCGCCCCCCCTGAGCCCTGAGACTTGCGAGAAGCTGCGGGCGATCGGCTACGTCCCGGAGGGTTGCCCTTGAAGCACCTAGTCGAACGCGATCCCCGCCAGCGGGTTGTGATCTAACCGAGGCTGGACAAGGCTATGGGACCTGACTCGGCGTCGGTTCGTGGTAGCGTGGCATCCTGACTCGCCCACATGACGGGCGCTACGGCCAGGAGGCCGAAGGTTAAGCACGTGGAGCGTCCAGACCCCCGCCGACGTTAGGCGGACGCCGCGGGAAGCGTGAACGGCACGTCGAGGACGCTGACTCCGACGTGAGAGTATCGATCCGAGAGAGGTTAGGGATGGCACGATCGTTCGCGGGTGCGGGGGTGGCCCTGGTCACCCCTTTCACGAAGGACGGGAGCCTGGACGAGGGCGCGCTCCGCCGGCTGGTGCGTCGCCAGGTTGAAGGAGGGATCGACGTCCTGGTGCCCTGCGGGACGACGGGGGAGAGCGCGACCCTCAGCGGGGAGGAGCAGCGGCGGGTCATCGAGATCACGCTCGCGGAGGCGGGGAGGACCCCGGTCCTGGCCGGGGCGGGCAGCAACGACACGCGGGTCGCCATCGAGAAAGCGCGGGCCGCGGCGGCCCAGGGCGCACACGGCGTGCTCTCGGTGGGTCCCTACTACAACAAGCCCACCTCCGAGGGCTACTACCGCCACTTTGCGGCCATTGCCGACGCGAGCTCGGTGCCGGTGGTGGTCTACAACGTTCCCGGCCGGACGGGAAGCAACATCGACGCCAAGGCCCTCCTGCGCCTGGCCCAGCACGGGAACGTGGCCGCGGTGAAAGAGGCCTCCGGCAACCTGGGCCAGATCATGGACATCCTCCGCGACCGGCCACCAGGCTTCGAGGTACTCTCCGGAGACGACGCCTTCACCTTGGCCCTGATGGCGCTGGGAGCCGAAGGGGTCATCTCCGTGGCCGCTAACCAGGTTCCCCGTCCCATGCACGACCTGGTGGCAGCCTGCGCGCGCGGGGACTTCGCGGAGGCCCGGCGGCTCCACAACCGGCTCCTGCGCCTCATGAACCTGAATTTCCTCGAATCCAACCCCATCCCCGTAAAGGCCTCGCTCGCCCTCTTGGGCCTCTGTGAGGAGAGCTTCCGCTTGCCCCTCTGCCCGCCTGCCGACTCCACCCGGGAGGCCCTCCGCTCCGCCTTAGAGGAGCTGGAGCTGCTCTGAGCGTGCCAAAGGCGCTTCCCGAGCAGATCGAGGCGTATTACTCCTTGCCCGCGGAGGCCCTGGGCGACGAGGCCCGCGCCGTCTTCGACGCCTTCCGGGAGGGTCTGGAACTGGGCCTTATCCGCGCCGCCGAGCCGGGCGGTGACGGTTGGCGGGTGAACGCCTGGGTGAAGAAGGGAATCCTGCTCGGATTCCGGCTCGGCCGCCTCCTCGAGTTCCCGCCCGCGGGGCCCCTCCACTTCGTGGACAAGGACACTCTTCCGCCCCGTCGGCTGGGCTTGAAGGACGGTGTCCGAATCGTACCCGGCGGCTCCGCCGTGCGGTCCGGCGCCCATCTCGGGCCGGGGGTGGTGATCATGCCCCCCGCCTATGTGAACGTGGGAGCCCACGTGGGAGAGGGAACGATGATCGACTCCCACGCCCTCGTGGGCTCCTGCGCGCAGGTGGGGCGGCGCGTTCATCTCTCGGCCGGGGCCATGCTAGGGGGGGTGCTGGAGCCGGTGGGGGCGTTGCCCGTGATCGTGGAGGACGAGGTGCTGGTGGGGGGCAACTGCGGTGTCTACGAGGGGGCGATCGTAGGCCGGAGGGCGGTGCTGGGCTCGGGGGTGGTCCTGACCGGCTCCGTGACCGTCTACGACATCCCCCGGAAGACGACCTATCGGCGGACTCCGGACACGCCCCTGCGGATCCCCGAGGGAGCGGTGGTGGTACCGGGCTCCCGCCGGCTGGCGGAGCCGTTCGCGGAGCGGCACGGCCTCGCCCTCGCCACCCCCGTGATCGTCAAATACCGCGACGAGAAAACGGAGGCCGCGGCCGCCCTCGAGGAGGCGCTGCGCTGAGGCGCGCCATGATCACGGCCCAGGAATTGATCGCCCGGCTTCGCCTCGACCCCCTGCCTGTGGAAGGGGGTCATTTCCGCCAGACCTACGTGTCGGAAGAGATGCTTCCCGCCGCCGCCCTGCCCGCCCGCTACGGGCGCGCGAAGCCCCTCTCCACCGCCATTTACTACCTTCTCACCGACGAAGCCGACTCCTTCTCCGCCCTCCACCGCCTCCCCACCGAGGAGGTCTACCACTTCTATCTGGGAGACCCGGTGGAGCTCCTCCTGCTCCACGCCGACGGAAAGAGCGAGCTCGCGGTCCTGGGGCCCGACCTGGAGGCTGGCCAGAGTGTGCAGCTGGTGGTACCGCGCGGCGCCTGGCAGGGTTCGCGGCTGCGGGCCGGAGGACGCCTTGCCCTCCTGGGCACGACCATGGCCCCCGGCTGGGACGTCCTGGACTACGAAGGCGGCGAGCGGGAGGCGCTGATCCGGCGCTACCCGGGGGAGGCCGAGCGCATCCGGGCCCTCACCCGTACCCACCCCGCCTGACCCCCGCCGAGACCGGCGCGCCGCCTACTTGACCCCCTGACACTTCGCGCACACGTCCAAGAGGCGCCCCGCGAGCATGTCCTTCTTGCGCTGCTTGAGACGGTCGCCCTTCCAGATGGCCTCGATGGAGGTGGCGAACACATTGGCGGTCTTGGTGCGGCCTTCGTAGTCCGTGCAACAAGTGGTGACGTCGCCGTTCCACTGGACCACGAACTGGTCGTAGGGGGCGGGGCAGTAGGTATCGGGCACGACGGCGGTGGTGTGGCCCCCGATCACGTTGCCCCAGGTGTGGTAGCGCTTCCAGATGAGGTGGACGCCGTCCAAGAGGGTGTAGCGGCTGCCGTTCTCGTCCTGATCGAGGAAGCGGCGGGAGCGAACCTCCTCGTCGTTGTGGTCTCGCGGGGGAAGCCCGTACTTCTTCTCGAGGGACCGGGCGAAGGCGATCCAGTCTTGCACGAAGGCCACCGCTTGTTCCTCCGCGCTCACGATCCGCTGGCCATCGACGTGCTTGGTGTTCATGATGTCGATCTCGATGTTGGTCCGGGCCCGCAAGGCCGCCTTGCGCTCCACGGCCAGGCGCACCTTGTCCCGGTACTCATCGAACACCAGGCGGGGGGCCTTCCGGGTCTTGAAGGAGTCGGGGTCCGGGGTCTGGTAGGAGAGGATGAGGTTGGTGAGGCCGGCCCGGTAGAGGCCGTCCACTTTCTCCTGCGTGATGAGGCCACAGTTGGTGTTGAGCTCGATGCCCACCCCCTGGCGCTCCGCCCGCTCCACGATCTCGACCAGGTCCGGGTGCAGCATGGGCTCGCCCATCTGGTGGAGCTTCACCGGGTAGAGGGGGCCCAGCCAGGACTTCTTCTCCGCAATCTGGTCCAGGAGGCGGAAAACCTTGTCCTTCTTCATGAAGCCGCGGCGGCGGTTCATGATCTCGTCGGGGCACCAGGTGCACTTGAAGTTGCAGGCGTTGGTGATCTCGATGAACAGGTAGTTGATGGGATAGAACCGCCCCGGCATCTTTCTGAGCTCGGGGAGAGGGGCGAGCGCGGGGAAAGCGGCCACGTCGGTGGGCTCCTCGAAGCTCGCGCGGAGTCGGGAGACTAGGAGCTCGCGGCGAAACTCCAGACGGAGCGAGGCGCCCTGATTCTGGGTCCGGCCAGGGTCGAAGGCCGGGAGGAAGAAGAGGGCCCGGCGGAAGCGACGGAGGCCGGCGGTGTCGCCCGTCCAGCGCTGCTCGGCGGGCTTGTAGAGCCCGTCTTGGGGAAGGGATCGGTCCTGGGAGGCGTATTGGACGCGGAATTCACCGTAACGCTCCCCAAAGTACTCGACGTCGAGCCAGATCGCCTCCGGGGAGCGGGCCAGGACGTGGGGGGGCAGGGTTACGTAGAGGTAGTAGGAGGTCTCGTTCGGGGTCAGGCACGGCCGGCCCTGGACGGTCACCACTTCCCAGACCCCGTCCTCCGCGGAGGGCACGCCCAGCTCTCCCCGGGGCCCTGCGGGGCCCACCTCCATCTCCAGGCGTTCGGGCCCCCGCCACATCCGTCCCAGGGCGCCGCCCCAGCGGCCGAGCGCGGTCGTCGTCACGGGTTCTGCATTTCTGGCCCGATTTTCAGGCCGGAGGCAATGATATCGTACCAGCGCGAGACGCGGGGGTAGACGTCCTCGCGGGCCTCGAAGGTGAGCGAGTAACCCCGACCCTCCTGCGCACGGTAGAAACGCTTGACCCGGGAGACCGCCATCGGCGTCTCCGTACGCATCACGTCCGCGTAGCCGCCCCGCCAGGCCTCGTGGGTGAGGACTTGGAAGTTGGAGCCCAGCTTCTGCCGCGTCCCCTCGTAGAAGGCGTCCAGGGTGCCGGCCCCCGGTATCGGTTCCACGGTCAGGGTGAGGGAGGCGTGGGCGGTCTGAAGGTCCTTGTCCACGGCCAGGGCGGGGCTCGTGTATTGCAGGAGCAGCGTGCCCCCGCCCCCGAAGTGGCGGCTCTCGCGCCAAGACGGGGGTACGCGAACGGAGAAGGAAAAGGTCGGATAAGGCTGCTCGGGATAGGCGCCGAGCCGCTCCAGGTTCAGGCTCTTCGCCATCTCCTCGAGGATGGGGAAGTGGCGCTCGAAGAGGGGGGCCTCGGCCTGGGTGTAGAGGCCGTACACCCGGCCCTTCTCCTCGAGAAGCAGGAGGGAGTGGCGGGTGGACCCATCCGGCGACGCGAAAAGATAGGACCGGCCCTTGGCGTCGCCGCGGACCTCGTCACGGGATGAGGCCAGGGTGTTGCCGGCCAGATAGGTCTGGGCATAGTCGTCCAGGGTGGAGCCCAGGCGCCCCACGAGCAGGGTGACGGAAACGGCCGGCTTCTTTCCGGGGCCGGCGGGGGGCCCCAGGAAGTACCGGTACCAGACCCCGTCTTGCTCCGCCTGGTCGGTCTTCCAGCCCGCGGGATAGCGCAGGGAAAGGCCGTACTCTCCGTTGAAGTAGGTGAGGAGCGGCTCGCGGGGCCCGCCCCCGCAGGAGGCCGAAGCCAGGACGGCCGCGAGCAGGAAGCGCCTGCCGGCCTTCCTATTCGAGGCGGTAATTGGGGGCTTCTTTCGTGATGATGACGTCGTGGACGTGGCTCTCTTTGAGCCCTGCGGGGGAGATCCGCACAAACCGCGAGCGGGTCTGGAGGTCCCGGACGGAGGCCGCCCCGCAATAGCCCATGCCCGCCCGCAGGCCCCCCACCAGCTGCTGGATCATGGCCGAGAGCGGGCCCTTGTAGGGGACCATCCCTTCGATGCCCTCCGGCACCAGCTTGTCCCCGGAGCCTTCGAACTCCTGAAAGTAGCGGTCGCGAGAACCCTCTTTCATGGCTCCGATCGAACCCATGCCGCGATAGCTCTTGAAGGAGCGGCCTTGGCGGAGAATCAGCTCCCCCGGGCTCTCGTCGGTGCCCGCGAAGAGCGATCCGATCATCACCGAGGAAGCCCCGGCGGCAATGGCCTTCACCACGTCCCCCGAAAACTTGACCCCCCCGTCGGCGATGATGGGCACCCCGGCCTTGGCGGTGGCCCGCGCCGCCTCGGCGATGGCCGTTATCTGGGGCATGCCCGCTCCCGAGACCACCCGCGTGGTGCAGATCGAGCCCGGCCCCATTCCCACCTTGACCGCGTTCACTCCTGCCGCCACCAGCTCGGCTGCCCCGTCGTGGGTGCCTACGTTCCCCGCGATCAGCTCCAGATCGGGGAAGCGCTTCTTGAGCGCCTCCACCGTCTCGCGCACGCCCTTGGTGTGGCCGTGGGCGGTGTCCACCACCACCACGTCCGCCTTGGCTTCCGCGAGGGCGGCCGCCCGTTCGAGGACGTCGGGGGTCACGCCGAGCGCGGCTCCCACGCGCAGCCGGCCCAGGGCGTCCTTGCAGGCCCGCGGGTACTTGATCTGCTTCTGGATGTCCTTGACCGTGATGAGACCCTTCAGGTTGAAGTCCTTGTCCACGACCAGGAGCTTCTCGATCTTGTGCCGGTGCAGGATCTCTTTGGCCTGCTGCAGGGTGGTACCTACGGGCACAGTGACAAGGTTGTCCTTGGTCATCAACTCCGAGACGGGCAGGCTGGTGCGGGTCTCGAAGCGAAGGTCGCGGTTGGTCAAGATCCCCACTAGCTTGCTCCCCACCGTGACGGGAACCCCGCTGATGCGGTACTTGGCCATGACCGCCAGGGCGTCCTCCACCCTGGCCTGGGGGGCCACGGTGACCGGATCCACGATCATCCCGGACTCGGATCTCTTGACCTTGTCCACTTCCGAGGCCTGGGCGGCGATGGACATGTTCTTGTGAATGATGCCGATGCCCCCCTCCTGGGCCATGGCGATGGCCAGGGGGGCCTCCGTCACCGTGTCCATGGCCGCAGAGATGATGGGGACCTGGAGGGCGAGATTCCGGGTGAGGCGGGTGGTCACGTCCACGTCGGAGGGCAGTACCTCCGACTTCTGGGGGACCAGGAGCACGTCGTCGAAAGTCAGGGCCTCCGGCAGTCGCTCGTCGAGCATCTCCTTCAATTCCCCCCGTGACACCGCTTGTATTTCTTGCCGCTCCCGCAGGGGCAGGGATCGTTCCGGCCCACCTTCTTGCCCTCCCGGCGGTAGGTCTGCACCTCGTCCCCCCCGCCCTGCGCCTCCCGGGGCTCCGCCCGCGCGAAGGCGGAGGGAGATTCGGTGGGGTCATTGAAGCTCAAGTTGCGGGGGAGCGCGCGCGCTCCGGCCAGCGCCAGCTCCGGCTCCCGGATCCGTGCGTCCACGGGGGCACCGCGGTGGTCTCTGGTCGGCCTCCGCGCGGGCGTTGTCGGACCGCCTCCGCTCCCCTCGTCCTCCGGCGGCACCGGCACCGGCTGGTAGAGGAAGATCCAGCGCAGGATCTCCTCGTCGATCCGGTCCATGAGGGCCTGGAACATGTTGAAGGATTCCTTCTTGTACTCCACCAGGGGGTCGCGCTGGCCATACCCGCGCAGCCCGATGCCCTCCTTGAGGTGATCCAGGGAGTAGAGGTGGTCCTTCCACTGGGTGTCCACGATCTGGAGCATGATCATGCGCTGGTGGAAGAGCATGAGCTCCGGCCCGACCTGGCGCTCCTTCTCCTCGTACTTGGCCTTGATCCGGGCCTCCAGGCTCTCTGCCGCCTCCGTCCGGCCCAGCTGCGAGAGCTCCGCGAGGCTGACTTCGATCCCGTAGGTCTCCTTCAAGGCCAGGCGCAGGCCCTCCAGGTTCCACTCCCCCGGGTCCTGCGCCTCCGCGCAGTAGTTGTCCAGGTACCAGTCCAGCACCTCGCGCGCGAGGTTAACCACATAGGCGCGGGTGTCCTTCCCCTCCAGGACCATGCGCCGCATGTCGTAGACGGCGGTCCGCTGCTTGTTCATGACGTCGTCGTACTCGAGGAGGTGCTTGCGGACCGCGAAGTTCTGAGCCTCCACCTGCTTCTGGGCCCGCTCGATGGAGCGGGTGACCATCCGATGCTCGATGGGCACCCCTTCCTCCATGCCCAGCTTCAGCATCAGGCCGCTGATGCGGTCGGAGCCGAAGATGCGCATGAGGTCGTCCTGCAAGGAGAGATAGAACCGCGAGGAGCCGGGGTCCCCTTGGCGGCCGGCCCGGCCCCGGAGCTGGTTGTCGATGCGGCGGGCCTCGTGGCGCTCCGTGGCCAGGATGTGCAGGCCGCCCAGGGCCACCACCCGTTCGCGCTCGTTGGCTTCCAGAAAGGAGTCCACGGCGGCGAACTCGCGGGAGGCCGCGATGCCGTCGATCGTCGCTCTCAGGGGATGAACGGCGAGGAAGTCCACCGGCTTCTCGATCTGGGGATAGAAGGCGCGGGCGATCTTCTCCTTAGCCGGCCGGGGCAGGCCGCGCACCGTGTCCAGGTAGGCCCTTAGCCCGGAGGCTTCCGGGGCCAGGGTGAGCAGGGCCTGGACGGAAGGGTGGTCGGGGGCAAAGGAGGCGAGGATTCCGAGATAGCGCCGGGCCAACGTTTGGCGGTCCTCCGCCGAGGGCTTGTGCTCGACCAGCGTCTTCTTGTACTCGGCCGCCATTTCCCCCAAGGCCTGGTCGGTGGCGACCTGTCGCTCCGCGGGTGTTACCTTCTCGGGCTCGATCTCCTTCTCGAGGAGGATCGCCTTGACGCGGTGGTCGGGCACTCCTCCCAGGATGATGTCGGTTCCCCGCCCGGCCATGTTGGTGGCGATGGTCACCGCCCCGAAGCGACCGGCCTGGGCCACGATCTCCGCTTCGCGCTCGTGGTACTTGGCGTTCAGGACCACATGCTTGATCCCCGCCCGCTTCAGCAGGCCCGAGAGATGCTCGGACTTCTCGATGGAGATCGTGCCTACCAGCACCGGCCGTCCGGAGGCGTGCAGTTCCTTGATCTCGGTCAGCACGGCCTCGAACTTTTCCGGCTCCGTCCGGTAGACCACGTCCGGGTTCTCGACCCGGATCAGGGGCCGGTTAGTGGGAATGACCAGGACCTCGAGCTTGTAGATCTTGTCGAACTCCGGGGCCTCGGTCTCCGCGGTGCCGGTCATGCCCGCCAGCTTCTTGTACATCCGGAAGTAGTTCTGGAAGGTGATGGTGGCGAGGGTCTGGTTCTCCCGCTCGATCTTCACCTTCTCCTTGGCTTCCACCGCCTGGTGCAGCCCGTCCGACCAGCGACGACCGGGCATGAGCCGGCCCGTGAACTCGTCCACGATCACGACCTGGCCGTCGTTGACCACGTAGTCCACATCGCGCTGGAAAAGGGTGTGGGCCCGCAGGGCCTGGTTGACGTGGTGGAGGACCTCCATGTTGGAGGGGTCCCAGAGGTTCTGGACCCCCAGCAGGCCCTCCGCGTGCAGCATGCCCTGCTCGGTGAGGGTGACCGTCTTGGCCTTCTCGTCGACGATGTAGTCCCCGGTCTTCTCCAGCTCCGCCCGCTCCTCGGCCTTCTTGTCGCCCGTGATGCGGGCCCCCGGCTTCAGCTTGGGCACCACTCCGTTGATGCGGTAGTACTTGTCGGTGGATTCCTCCGCGGGGCCGCTGATGATGAGGGGGGTGCGGGCCTCGTCGATGAGGATGGAGTCCACCTCGTCCACGATCGCGAAGTGATGCCCGCGCTGGACGTAACTTCCGAGGTCGAACTTCATGTTGTCGCGCAGGTAGTCGAAGCCGAACTCGTTGTTGGTGCCGTAAGTGATGTCGGCCCCGTAGGCCACCTGGCGCTCCTGGTCGCTCAGGTGGTGCTGGATCACCCCCACCGTGAGACCCAGGAACCGGAAGATGCGGCCCATCCACTCGCTGTCGCGCTTGGCCAAGTAATCGTTGACGGTGACCACATGGACGCCCTTGCCCTCGAGCGCGTTCAGATAGGCGGCGAGGGTGGCGACCAGAGTCTTGCCCTCGCCCGTCTTCATCTCCGCGATGGTGCCGCGGTGGAGGACGATGCCGCCTATGAGCTGGACGTCGAAGTGGCGCATGTTGAGCACGCGCCGGCCGGCCTCGCGCACGACCGCGAAGGCCTCGGGAAGAAGGGCGTCCAGGCTCTCGCCCTTCTCCAGGCGGTGCCTGAACTCGGCCGTGCGGGCGGCGAGGGCGGCGTCGCTCTGGCCGAGGAGGGATGGTTCCAGTTCCCCGATGCGCTGCACCAGGGGCCTGATCTTCTTGAGCTCGCGCTCGTTCTTGGTGCCGATGATCTTGGTGAGGATCGCGTTCAGCAATGAGCCTCCACGGTCACCCCCGGAGAGAGGGCGGATCCAGCGGGGGGAGCCGATGCTGAGCCGCCCTCGACCCCACTATAGCCCAACAGAATAACAGGGCGGCCCCGACAGGGTCAAACCCCGGCAGGCGAAGGGAATAGTGAGTCTGGAGCGACCGGCCGCGAACGGAGGGTGCTAGGGGAGGGAGGGGAGATCTGGGGCTCCTAAAAGGAGGCGCCCCGCCTAACCAAAGCTCCGATACTCGTCCAGGATGAACTGGATCGGGTTCTGGGCCTGGTCACGGACCCAGACCTCGTAGTGCAGGTGAGGAGCCGTGGACTTGCCGGTGCTGCCCACGAAACCGATAACGTCCCCCCGCCGCACGCGCTGCCCGGGCCGGGAGTTGAACCCGGCCAGGTGGGCGTAGCGGGTGACGATGCCGAAGCCGTGGTCGATTACGACCGCGTTACCGTAGCCACCGCTGGGGTGCGCCGCAATCACAAGCCCGTCGGCCGGGGCCTGGACCTTGGTGCCCAGAGGCGTGGAGATGTCGATACCGGAGTGGAAGTCCTTGAGCCCGGTGAAGGGATCCAGCCGGTTGCCGAATGCGGCCGAGAGGTACCCGCGAACCGGCCAGATGGACGGGGTCGAGGCTAGGAGGACCTTCTGGTCCTGGTAGAACTCTTCAAGCCTCGAGGACCGCTCCGTCAGGTCCTCGACGTTCTTCTCCATGGCCTGCATCGAGAGCGACGGCTCGATGGACGGCGCGGTGGACTCCAGGCTTGAGACGCCCCCCACGCCTCCCAGCTTGGCGTCGGGCAGGCTGGGCTCGAGACCGGCCATGACCCCCAGCTTCATCACCATGTTCTGGAGGGTGAGCAGCTTGGCCTGGAGCTTGCCTGTATTCTGTTCGTAGGCTTGTGCCTTGGTAGAAAGGGCTAGGTTCTCCACGCGCAGGCGGCGCAGCTCGGCCACCTCCACGTTTATCCAGGTGTAATGGGCGAGGATGCCGACCAGAGCGAGGGCCAGAACCGCGACCACGCCCAGTACCCATTTGGTGAGCCGAACCGAAATCTGGAATTTCCGAAAGCGGGCCTTGGCGTGCGGAACCACGATGAGGGTGTAAAACTCGTTCGCCATCTCTGCTCCGAGCTTTCTCGGGCCCTGCGCGGGGCCGCCCAAACTTAGGTCACCAGACGTTTACACTTCGTCCCTGGCTTTGAGCGAAAGGCCACGAAGGCTAGCACGGGAGAGTAGGCCGGTCAAGGCAATTCTCCAACTTCTTGAAGAAGATGGGTCGATTCCGTATCCGGAGCGCAACATCCCCGATGGTGCCGCCCCAGGGTCCGGAGGGCCGCCCCGAGCGATTTCCACCGCGGCTCCGTTCGGGCGAACGGGGCGGGCTCAGTTCTTTGAGCCGCTGGCGGTGTAGATGGTCAGCGTCTCTCCCGCGGCGATACGGGTCCCACGCAGCCCGTTCCAGGTCTGCAGATCACGGATCGTGGTGCCGTACTGGGAGGCGATGGCGGTCAGGGTGTCACCGGGCTTGACCTTGTAGGTGATGCGGGCGGGCCGGCGGTCGGCGAGGTCCGTCGGGGAAGGCTTGACCGGCGGGGGGGCCACCTTGGCCGCCTGTCGCACCGGGGGCGCCTTGGTGCGGGGATCGATGGGGATGATCAACTCGGTGCCCACGGCCAGCCGTTTCTGGAGCGACAGGCCATTGGCGTCGGCGATGTCGCGGGCGCGCACCGCATTGGCCTGTGCGATGCTGGCGAGCGTCTGGCCACGGGCGACCACGTGCGTCCGGAACTTGACCCGCTTCTCAGGCGGCAAGGCCTCAAGGCAGGCTCCGAGCGGCGCGCCCCGTCCCTCCGGAACCTTGAGATCGAAGGTCCGGTTGGCGGGGGTCGCCAGGCGCCGGAGCTCGGGGTTGAGCATCTGGAGATCCTGCACGGGCGTCTCTACGCACTCCGCGATCACGCGCAGATCCACCGCTCCCCGCACGGGGACGCTCTCGTAGGCCGGGACGGGCTCGGGGGAGATCTCGATGCCGTACTTCTCTGGAGCCTTGGCCACCACGATCGCCGCGTGTATTAGGGGGACGTAGTTCCGCGTCTCCCGACGCAGTGCGCGGGTTCGGCTGAGCTGCCAGAAGTCGCTCGTCTTGTACCGATCGATCCCTCGCTGCACCACCAGCTCGCCTGCGTTGTAGGCGGCCAGGGCCAGGTTCCAGTCCCCGAACATAGCGTACAGCGCCTTCAGGTATGCGGCCGCCGCACGCGTGGCCTTCTCGGGATCGCTGCGCTCGTCGACCCACCAGTCCTGCTCCAGGCCGTAGCGCTTTCCCGTGGCCGCGATGAACTGCCACACTCCCTTGGCCTTGGCCCGGGAGTAGGCCGCGGGCCGGAAGGCGCTCTCCACCATAGCCACATAGGCCAGGTCCTGGGGGACGCCCTCCGAAGCCAGGACCTGCCGGATCCGGGGCAGGTAGCGCTGGCCACGGGACAGGGCCGCCTCGAACCAGTCCCGGAGCCGGCCCTGGTAGAGCTCGACGCAGGACAGCACCTTGTCGTTCAGCTCGACCGGGAGGTCAAAGGCCTCACCCTGGACCGCCTCCGCGGCCCGCGCCCGCGACTCCTCGGAGACGGGCTGCTCGGCCACGGGCAGGTCGCCCACGTCATCGATGGAGGCGGGCTCGGTCCGGGCTTCGGTGAAGCCGTCTCCGGCCGCAAAGGCTTCCATCTCGCGTAGGTGGATGACCTCGAGGGTTCGGCGGTAGGCCTCGCCGAGCCGGACGCTGGCCAGAGCACCGCCGGGAGCCGTCAAGTAGGTGTCGACGGCACGATCGAATTCCTCGCGGGCGCGGTTCAGGTGGCCATTGCCGGCCTCGGCGAGACCGGTGGAAAGGTGGGCGTCCGCGTCCGCGATCAGGGACGCGACTGGATCCGGAGAGGGGCTGGCTTGGGCCCGGGGTGCAGTGGGAGGAGCGGAGCCGCCGTGAGCGCATCCGGAGGCAATAACCCCCGCGAGCACAACAATTTCGCACCTCCGACCCGTCCACGATGGACCCAAGTGCACCCTCCGGGCGGCGTGTCACAGGATAGTAGCACAGAGCGCTCAGGACTTGGCGGGCGGGCCTTCCGGCGCGAGGAGAACCTGGGTCCCGGAGGCAGCGTCCCGGGCGGCGGGGGTCACAATGGCTCGGGGGGCCAGGCGCAAGACCCGGCCTTCCCGTAGAGCCCGCCGGACATCGTCCTCGGACACGAAGTCGAGGAGGGCATCAGGGGCAGGGGCACGGGTGGTCAGGGGTGGGGTTGGGGGCGGCGCCGGCGTCGAACCGAGGCGGCCCTCGACGAAGGCGGCCACCTTGTCGATCAAGGCAGGCGGGGTCTTGGCGGAGGCGCCGCGCGGCCGCTCGTAGGCCAGGCGCTTTATGTTGATGAGGTGGAGGGGCGTGATGTTGTCGGAGGTGATGTTGCCGGCGTAGGCCCCGCAACCGAGGCTCATGGAGGGGGCGAGGCCGGTCGTATAGCCGGTGGCCCCCATCGAGGTCTGGGTGTTGGCCACGATCCGGAAAACCGGCTTCTTGAAGGCGAACTCCCGGATTACCGCGTCGTCTCCGCTGTGGATTCCCAGCGTGTGGCCGGTTCCTCCGTAGCGCAGGAGTTGGAGGCAGCGCTCGCAGCCCTCGTGCCAGTCCTTGACCACATAGAAGGCCAGCACCGGTGACAGCTTCTCGATCGAGAGCGGGAAGTCACGGCCCACCCCCGCGAGGGGGGCCAGGAGGACACGAGTAGCGGGGGGGACCGCGAAGCCCGCCTTCTCGGCGATGTAGGGGGCGGGTCGGCCCACGATCTCGGGATTGGCCAGACGCTGGGGGGTGACCACCACCCGGGAGACCGCGGCCGTTTCCGCCTCGTTCAGGAAGTACCCGCCGTTTTTCTTCACCTCCGCGATGACCTGGTCCCGGATCGCCTCGTCGCAGACGAGCGACTGCTCGGACGAGCAGAGGGTGCCGTAGTCGAAGGTCTTGCCGTTGATCACGTCCCGCACCGCCTTGGGCACGTCGGCGGTCTTCTCGATGTAGGCGGGGACATTGCCCGGACCCACCCCGTAGGCGGGCTTGCCGGAGGAGTAGGCGGCGCGGACGAGGCCGATCCCTCCCGTGGCCAGGATCACCCCCGTGGCCCGGGTGCGCATCAGCTCCTGGGTCCCCTCGAGGGTCACGTCCGTCATGCAGGAGAGGGCGTCGGGGGGCAGCCCCGCGGCCACCGCCGCCCCGTGCATGACCTTGACCGTCTCCTGGATGCAGCGCCGAGCGGAAGGGTGTGGGCTCAGGACGACCGCGTCGCGGGCCTTGATGGAGATGAGGGCCTTGAAGATCGCGGTCGAGGTGGGGTTGGTGGAGGGGATGATCGCGGCCACCACACCCATGGGCTCGGCAATCTCCACCACCCGGGCCACGGGGTCCTCGCGCAGGATGCCGACCGTTCGCAGGGGCCGGATGTAGGCGTGCACATCCACCGCCGAGAAAAGGTTCTTGGTCGTCTTGTCCTTGACGTTGCCGAAGCCAGTTTCCTCGTGGGCCAGGCGGGCCAGCTGCTCGGCTGCGCCCCGGCTGGCCTCGGCCATGGCGTCCACGACGCGGTCGATTTTCTCCTGCGAGAACTCGGCCAGCGCCCGCTGGGCCTCGCGCGCTTTCGCGGCCAAGCTCCGCGCCTGCTGGATGGAGAGGAGGTCCGGGTCCTGGATCGTCATGGACGGCGGGGGAAGAGGCTAAGCCTTCTTGGCGTCGGCGCCGCCGGGGAGGACCTTCTCCACCTCCTGGTGGGGGCGCGGAATCACATGCACCGACACCAGTTCCCCTACCCGGCGAGCGGCGGCCGCGCCGGCGTCGGTGGCCGCCTTGACCGCTCCCACGTCGCCCCGCACGAGCACCGTGACGTAGCCGGCCCCGATGTATTCCTTCCCGACGAGGACAACATTGGCGGCTTTGACCATGGCATCGGCGGCTTCGATGGAGCCGACGAGTCCCTTGGTCTCCACCATCCCCAGTGCTTCCATGGACATTCGAACCTCCCGAGGCCGGCTTGGTAGGCGTCGACCGGGAACAGCGCGACTATAGCATATGGGGTGGGGCCTTCATTGACACACCTGTCCCGAATCAGTATCGTTGGGGGGTTTTGGCCGCCAAACTGCAACTATCAAGGACCGCCAGGAGAGGGAGAATGAAGCTTGGACGTTCCACGGGGCTGGCCGCCGCATTCGCGGTCATGGCCCTGCTGCCCGCCTGCAACCGGCGCAAGCCGGCCGAAGTCAACCCTATAGTGCCGTCCTTCAAGGTCAACCGGGAGCGCGCGCCCCTGGGCAGCGCCATCGAAATCACCTACACCTGGACGGTGGAACCAGGGGCCAAGAAGCTGGACAAGGACTACCGCGCCCTCGTGCACTTCCTTGACTCGCACGATGTCATGCTCTTCGAGGACGACCACATGCCGACCCCGCCTCCCTCCGCCTGGGAGCCGGGCAAGACCTACACCTACACCCGCACCAAGTTCATTCCCATCTATCCCTACGTGGGCGAGCTGGAGGTCCGCATGGGCCTCTACCCGCACCCGGGACGGGGGGAGCGGCTGCCCCTGAAGGGCGAGGACAAGGGGCTGCGCGAATACAAGGTCGCCCGGATGGAGCTTTTGCCCCAGACCGAGAACATCTTCTTGGTCTACAAGGAGGGCTGGCACAACCCCGAGGCCCAGCCCGAGAACCCCAGCGTGGAAAGGACCTGGACCAAGAAGGAGGCCCTGGTCTCCTTCAAGAACCCCAGGAAAGACGTGATCGTGTACCTCCAGGCCGACACCAGCGTGAAGTTCTTCCCCCAGCCCCCCGTGCTCACGGTCTCCATCGGGGGCAAGAACGGGGTCGTGATCCCAATCGAAGGCTCGGAGGTGTTCCGGAAGAAGATCCGGGTCAAGGCCGCCGACTTGGGCAACGACGAGTGGGTCGACCTCCGGTTGGCCATGAACCAGTCGTTCGTCCCCAAGCTCTTGACCCCCCCTCTCAACAACGATGACCGGGAGCTGGGCCTCCTGGTTTACCATCTGTACGTGGGTGAGGCGGACAAACTGGGTCCCCTGTCCGGGCCCGAGGTCGTGGACGCAGGACCCCTCCCGGCCACGGCGGGGAAGGCCCCGGTTCCCAAGGCCCCGGCGGCCACGAAGAAGCCCTAGCCGTCGGCAACTGCGACGAGCCCAGGGAGACGGGAGCGATCCCGTCTCCTTTTGTTTTTTGGAAGGTTCCTATGGGAGACGCCGGGACGGTCAAGCCGGACGGGCGGATCGACGTCGCCGAGGTCATGGCCGAGATTCGGGAGCGGATCCGCAGGAAGCGCGAGCTAGGCCGCTACACGGACGAAGAGGTTCAGGAGATGACGGCCCTCAAGCTCCAGGCCTTCGCGGACGAGGCCGAGATCGACCCCGAGCTCCTGGCCCGCCTCATGGCCCCCGACCACAACTGGAACATCTCCGTGGACTACCGGATCCAGACCCACCGGCGGGGCCTGCCCGGCCAGCTCATCGTCTTCGTCAAGAAGCTGGTGCGTCCGCTGGTGCGCCTCTACACCGATCACGTGTTGAGCCGTCAGGCCCAGATCAACCTCTACATGGTCCACCTCTGCCACAACGTGGTCCGAGAGCTCACCCGCCTCCAGCTTGAGCACACCGCCCTCAAGAACCGCTGCGAGGAGCTCGAGCGGGAGCGGGGGCGGGAAGGGAGGCCTTGAGGATCGGGCTCGTCGTCCAACGCTACGGACTCGAGGTCGTGGGGGGGGCGGAGTTGCATTGCCGCTGGGTGGCCGAGCACCTGGCCGAGCGGCATGCGGTTGAGGTGCTGACCACCACCGCCACCGACTACTTGACCTGGGCGAACGAGTACCCCGTCGGTCCCAGCCACATCAACGGGGTGGCGGTACGCCGCTTCTCGGTCGAGCGCCCCCGTAGGGTCGAGACCTACGACGAGGTCGCGAACAAGGTCTGCTTCTTTGAGCACACGGACGAAGAGGAACGCCGGTGGATGGACGAGCACGGCCCCTACTGCCCGGCCCTCCTTGCGCACCTGCAGGCGAGCCATGCCGGCTACGATGCCCTCATCTTCTTCTCCTATCGGTACTGGACCTCCTTCTACGGGTTGCAGGTGGCCCCCGGGAAGAGCCTGCTCGTACCCACCGCCGAGCACGACCGCGTGATCTACCTGCGGCTCTTTGCCCCCTTCTTCAAGCGTCCCGCCGCCATCGTCTACAACTCCCCTGAGGAACGCGACCTGATCCAACGCGTGACCGCAAACGAGTCGGTGCCAGGCGACGTGGTGGGGACCGGCATCAACTGCCCGGCCGTGATCCCGGTGGACGAGGTGGCCTCCCGCCTGGACCTTCTGGGGGACTACCTCATCTACATCGGTCGGATCGAACCCGAGAAGGGCTGTGCGGTCATGCTGGACCACTTCCTTCGCTATCAGCGCGAGACCCGCTCCAGCCTGACCCTGGCCCTCCTGGGCAAGGGAACCATGGAGATCTCGGAGAACGTCCACCTCCGCTTGCTGGGGGTGGTGCCGGAGGCGGAAAAGCTGGCCGCCTTGGCCCGAGCGCGCCTCCTCCTCATGCCCTCGCGGCACGAGAGCCTCTCCATGGTGGTTCTCGAGGCCTGGATGATGCAGCGTCCGGTCCTCGTCAATGGGGACTGCGAGGTCCTGCGCGGCCAGGTGCTGCGGTCGGGGGGCGGCCTCTACTACCGACGGTACGAAGAGTTCGCGGAGGCCCTGGACCTTTTGCGGTCGGAGCCCAAGGTCGCGGATACCCTCGGCCGCCAGGGACACGCCTATTTCCAGACCCACTACGCCTGGGACGCCATCATGGCCAAGTACGACCGGCTGCTCGCGCGCGTGACCGGGGCATGAGGCTAGCCTTCGTGATCCAGCGCTACGGGACGGAGGTCAACGGTGGTGCCGAGCTGCATTGCCGATGGCTGGCCGAGCGTCTGGCCCGCCGCCACCAGGTGGAGGTCTTCGCCACCCGGGCTCTCGATTATCTGGAATGGCGGAACCATTATCCGGCGGGGACCACGACCGTGAACGGCATCCCCGTCCACCGCTTCACGGTGGGCAAGCGCCGCAACGCCCGAGAGTTCGCCTCCCTCTGCAACGTGTGCTTCCACGAGCCGCACACCAGCGAGGAAGAGGAGGCCTGGGTCAGGGCCAACGGGCCTTATTCGCCCAAGCTCATCAAGGGCGTGGCCGGGGCCCGCGCGCGGTTCGATTTCTTCCTCTTCTATTGCTATCGCTACTACCAGAGCTACTACGGCTTGCCCGCGGTTCGAGAACGGGCCCTCCTCGTCCCCACCGCGGAGGAGGATCCCGCGATCCACCTCCAGATCTTCAAGCCCTTCTTCCGCTCACCGCGCGGCATCGTCTATCTGACCCCGGAGGAGCAGACCCTGGTCGAGGACGCGGCCGGCAACCGGGAGGTGCCCTCGGTGGTGATCGGGAGCGGCCTCAACCTGCCCGACTCCGACCCCGCCCTCGATTTCCGCGCCCGCCACCGGCTCCCGCGCCCCTTCCTCCTCTACGTAGGCCGGATCGACAAGAACAAGGGCTGCATCACCCTCTTCGCGTATTTCCAGAAGTTCCTGGAGGAGACGGGGGAGGACGTGGACCTTGTGCTGGCCGGGACCTCGGTGATTCCCGTTCCCGACCACCCCCGCATCCGTCACGTAGGCTTCATAACTGAGGAGGAGAAGGTGGCGGCCCTCCGCCAGTGCCGTCTGCTGCTCGTGCCCTCACCCTACGAGAGCCTGTCCGTCATCACCCTCGAGGCCTGGAAGCTCGGCACGCCCGTCCTCGCCAACGCCCGCTGCCGCGTGCTCATGGGTCAATGCCTGCGTTCGGGGGGCGGGCTTTTCTACCACGGCTATGCGGAGTTCGTGGAGGCCCTGAAGCTGATGCTCAGCCGGCCTGAGCTGGGCCGGACCCTGGGTGCGCAGGGCCGGCGGTACGTCGAAGACGAGTATTCCTGGGAGCGCGTGGAGGGGAAGATGGAGGACCTCTTCACCCGATTGAGCCGGTCTAACCCCTAGCCCTTCCCCTTAAGGTCCAGTTCGAGGTGGAGGATGAGCCGCTCCAGGCGACGGTTGCCCATCAACTTGACGGTGACCGCGTCCTCCACCACTTCCTCCTTCCCGTCCCGCTGGAAGGCCAGGTGAACGCGCAGGTCGGAGGCGCCCTTGAGGAGGCCATTCGGCACGTCCACGCTCACCTTGCGCTTCACCTCCTGCCGGGAGTCCCGCTCGGAGACCATCAAGTCCTGGAAGAGCCGCTCGACATCCTTCTCATGGGCGGGGGGAGACGCCTTCCGGCGGCCGGTGTTGGCGAGGGTCCGGAGTTTCTCCAGCTCGCGATGGATGTCAAGGAGGTCCCGAGTGGCCACCGGCCGTACCGCGTGCTTGTCGGTGTCCTCCTCCGCGAACTCGACTTCCACTTCCTTGACCTCGGGGGAGTCCGCGACGAGTCCAGCCAGTAGATCATCGCCAGCGGTGGCCGCGTCGACAGCGCTGGTGGCGCTGGCGGCCGGGGCCATGGGGGCCGCGGGAGCCGAGGATGCAGCGGGGGCAGAAGGAGCAGGCGCGGAAAACGAAATCGCCAGCGGCGCAGGCACAGGCGCCCCCCTCGGAATCCTGCCCGTGGCCACGCCCACGGGCTGAACGGCCTCCTGCTTGCGGTTGTCTTCGGCGATCTTCCTCCGGATAGCAGCGAGGCCCAGACGCGAGATTCCCTTTAGGGTCTCGAAGACGCCCACCCCGTGGATGGCCGCGGCTTCGAATTCCGGGACTCCCCCCGGGTTCAGCGCTTCGTGCAGTTTGTCGACGGGCAGGATGTTGCGTATGTCGCGCTTGTTGTATTGAAAGACGATGGGGACCTGTTCGATGGAGAGGCCGAGCTCGGCCAGGTTCTCGTGCAGGTTCTTGAGCGACTCGAGGTTGGTGTCCATGGCCGCGGTTTGGCTGTCCGCCACGAAAACGACTCCGTCCACGCCCTTGAGGACCAGCCTTCTGGTGGCGTTATAAAAGACCTGCCCGGGGACGGTATAGAGCTGCAACCTGACTTTCATGGCCCCGATCACGCCCACGTCGAGAGGGAGGAGGTCGAAGAAGAGGGTTCGGTCGGTTTCGGTCTCCAGGCTCACCATCTCGCCCCGGGAACGGGGGGCGGTCTTGAGGTGGATCCACTGGAGGTTGGTGGTCTTCCCGCAGAGGCCAGGACCGTAGTACACGATCTTGGCCGTCATCTGCATCGTGGTGTAGTTGAGGAACACCATGGGCCGATGAGTTTAGCACGGGGCTGCCCGGCTCCCCGGGCGGAGGGTTCAGAAGCTGATGCCCACGCCCCCGTAATAACGGGCATCCATCTTCATGAGGGCGTCGTTCGGGAGGTTGACCCATTCGTACTCGCCCTTGATGAGGATGCCGAGGGGTAGCTTGATCCGGGCCCCGACGAAGACCCCCGACACCGTCCCCCATTGGTCGTGCGAGGCGAGCGTCTGCTTGTAGGCGCCGACGGCAAGGCCGGCGTAGGGAACGAAGCGACCGATGGGAGGGGCGAGGAACGCTCGGCTGGAAGCGCTCAGCATGCTCGAATCGGTCACGACCCCTCCCTGTCGGGCCCCTTCCAGCTCGAGCCCCACCAGGTTGAGGAGGGTAATGGTGAGAGACACACCGAACCCGCCGCCGTTCCAGTTGGGGCCCGGCGTGGCGCCGGATACGAAAGCGGCGAGCTCGGCCGCCCCCCCTGGCCGGGACGCCAAGAGCAGGGCAGCGATGAGCAGGGCTCGGACGGTGCGGTGATAGCGGCGGTCTGAGTGGCTCATATGTGCTAAGTATCCTATTTTGATCAGGTTATGTCAAATCTCAGACACTCGTTGACAGCAGGAGGGAGGCCCCCTAGAATTGTTCTTGGTATCGCGTCCTCCGAAACTCCCTCACCCACACCCATGACCGCCTACGTCTCACAAAACGCTTTCTGGGGCCTCCTCATCTCCGCGGTCGAGGTCTACAAGCGCGAGTGCTTCGGGCTGCTCATCGGTTACCGCGACCGCAAGGGCCTTGAGGAGACGTTCATCGTTGAGCACGCCCTGCCCTTCCAGACCGCGGGCCGCCGGCACAAGGGCGTGGTCAGCAACCCTCGAGCCCACAAGAGGATCGAGCGTTTCCTTCAAAACATCCCCCAGCTCTCCGTCATTGGGGATTTCCACTCCCACACCATGTGGGGGTACAGCCGTGCCGCCAACCACCCCAGCGAGACGGACCTTCAGGGGATGACCTCCGAGAACGTCTACATCATCGTGAGCGTGAACGACCGGCTCCGTGAGGTGCCCTGGAACTACAACGACGACGGGTCGCTTTCCGGCACCACGGACGAGCACTATTTCCGCCTGACGGCCTACACCGTGACCGCAGCCGGCGAGCCCCGGCGTGCACCCATCCTCTGCCCCTACGCGATCGGGTTTGATGCCCGACCGCTCCAGATCGCCCGCTAACCTCTCGACTCGGGACTGCACCGGCGCGCCCAGCCCTCGCCGGGTTCCAGAGGTTCATCGACGCGACGAGACCGCGGTGCGAGCGGTTAGCCCTGTCGGGGCCCGGGCCCCAGGTCCACTCCACCGGGCGAACCCGGCTCGAGTGGGGGCTGGGTGGAGAGTCCTTGGGGAGTGCTTCCGGGCGGGAGACCGCCCCCGAGCCAAGCTTTTCCACAGACGTCGCGGAAAAGCTGTGGATCGACGTGCGGGAACCCACGACTGACGGCCCCGAGAGCGGATTGCACAGGGATTCAGCAGAGGGGACGAATGGTCACTCCACGGCGACCTTGCGGGTCTTCCGCCCGGAGGCGGAGGAGGCGGGCGGCCTTTCCATGCGCTCGAGCTGCCACTGGCATAGAACGACAATTCCCTCCAACACCTGACGCCGAAGGCGGCGCGCCCGTTCGCGGTCAAGGCCCGCTTCCTCCAGCATCTCCGAGATCAGGCAGCACGCCTTCTTCGGGCTCGAATCGGCTCGGCTCACGCGTCCTCCTTCCCACCGAAGGCCACCCGCAGCCGCTGCTCGGTGAAGGCGGCGCCCAGCAGCCGGCGCGAGGCCAACGTCCGCGGGAGCATGAGGTGTCGCTTCTGATTGTCCACCTGAACGACGAGCTCGTCACCCCGGGTCCAGACTTGAATCCGGTCCCTCTCGACAAAGGGCAGGCGAATGTAGAGCGCGTAGCCCTTGCCTTCCTTCTTCACCTCCATCGGCCGCTCCTGGTAGAGAACGGCCGTGGGGTCGGTGTCGCCGAACACGCGTCGGGCGAACTCGTCGAGGAGGGCCGCGCCCACCACTTCACGGTCGAACAGGGGGGCCTGGAAGAAGGGGAGGGGGTCGAAGGCCTGGCGGGCAGCCGCGAGGTGCCCGGCCTGGATCCCGAACCAGCGGTCGAAGTAGGGAGAGCGCGCTTGATCCGGCAGCACCCGGTTGGCGATGATGGCGTCCACCGGGAAGCCGAAGAGGTTGAGATAGGTGTAGAGTCGCTGCGACTCGCTGATCACCATCTTCTCGGGGTTGAGAACAATCCGGATCGAACTTCGGCGCGGGTCCTGAAGCAAGGGCCCCATGCCCTCGAGCTGCTGGTACAGCGACTTGACAGCGCCGAAGACCTCGTCGGAGGGGATGGGCATGTCCGTCATGCGCTGGGCCACCGGCCGCACGGTTTGGACGACCTTGCGCTGGATGGGGAAGATGCGCGCGAAGTAGAAGTTCAGGATCTCGGGGATGCCCAGCATGCGGAGGGTGTCTCCGGTGGGGGCGCAGTCGATCACGATCACGTCGTAAGCGCCACTCTCCGCGTAGTCCTTGACTTTGAGCAGGCTGAACAGCTCTTCCATGCCGGGCAGGATGGCGATCTCCTCCGCTACCGCCTCCTCCACACCCCGGAAGGTCATGAAGCGCGTCAGGAACTCGTGGATCACCCCCCAGCGATTTGCGAGCTCATGGTTCACGTCCACCTCCAGCCCCTCTAGCTTGGGAGCGAGGGGGGTAGGGGTGGGGCCAATCTCTTGCTCGAGGGCATCGGCCAGGCTGTGGGCGGCGTCCGTGGAGACGACAAGGGTCCGGTGTCCCAGCCCGGCGGCGCGGAGAGCGGTGGAGGCCGACAGGCTGGTCTTGCCCACGCCCCCCTTGCCCGAGTAGAGGATGATGCGCATCTCTTCTTAATCTTACGAAGATATCCGCCGCCGGGCTCGGCCGTCCGCGGGGGGCTCCCCCAACATCGCGTCACCCATTTCGCGTAGACCCCGCAGGTCGTGGACGTCCTGGTCGAGCTCGGGGACCAGTATCGGGCGCTCTCCCGTATCCACCTCCAGGCGGGCAATGGCCCGGTGCTGGACCCGGGCCACCCCTTGCTGATCGCGGTAGAGTTGGAGCAGGGCCTCGGCGAGCTTCGGGTCGACTCGCGTCGCCCCGCCCGCGTCGGGGGGCCCAGACCCGATCTCCTGCCCGGGATCGGGATGGACCCGGTTCACGATGAAGCCCAGGAACGGCATCCTCTTTTCCCGAAGCCGCTCGTGGAAATAGAGCGCCTCCTCGAGAGCGGGGCGAGTGGGGCCGGCCACCAACACAAACCCCGAGGCCTCGTCCCGCAGCAGGGCGTGCACGCGCGCGGCCCGGTCCTTGAACCCGTCGTACATACCCCCGAAGGCGAGGAAAAACTCCGAGAGATCCCGGAGGAACTGCAGGCCGAGGAAGCGGTCGACCAGCTTGAGGGCCGTGGCCCCCGTTCGGGTGGCCACCTTGATCGTCAACTTACCGGCCACAAAGTAGGGCCTTAGGAACCAGCGCAGGATGCTGGTATCGAGGAAGCTCATGAGCCGGTCGGGAGCCTCGAGGAAGTCTAGGGCGTGCCGGGTGGGGGGCGTGTCCAGCACCACAAGCTGAAAGCGCTTGTCCCCGGACAGTTCCAGGAGCTTCTCCATCGCCATGTACTCGTGGCTACCGGCGAGCGCGGCCGAGATCTGCCGGTAAAAGCGGTTCCCCAGGATGCGGCGCCGGTCGGCCTCGCTGGGCGCGTACGCTTCCACGAGAGCGTCGAATGTGGTCTTGGTGTCGAGAACCATCGCGGAGAGTGAACCCCCGGGCAGGGGGTGGAAACGGGCGAGGTCCAGGGCGCGGGGACGGCCGGAGAGCTGCTGGAGGCCGAGGCTGGTGGCCAACCGCCGGGAGGGGTCGATCGTGCAGACCAGCACGCGGCGGCCACAAAGCGCCGCCCGCAAACCAAGCGCGGCGGCGGTGGTCGTCTTGCCGACGCCCCCCGAGCCGCAGACGACAACGATCCGCCGGGCCTGGAGTTCGCTGGCCAGGGCATCCGCCGGGCTCGCTCCGTGCCGGCCCGTCACGAGACCTCGAGGCGGTCCGCCAGCAGGCGAACCTCGGCCGGACCGAGCTCCTCACACGGTAGGTAGGGCAGGCAGACGAGGGGCAGGTCGAGAGCCTTCCGCAACCGGGTTTGGTAGAAGCGGGTGAGCTTCCGTCGGCGGATGTGCCGCTGGCCAGACCGCAGGGCGGCGGCAAGGCTCACCCTCCCCGCCAGCCGTCCGTGCGCACCCTGAGCGACGAGCCGCCGTACCTCCTTCTCCTGGGCCTCCCCCAGCCTCCTCTCATGGCAAGCGTTCAGAATGACCGCGCTCGTGGCTATGCCGACCTCGCTCGCCACCTGTCGGTGGAACTGCAGCGCCTCCACCACCGCCATCTCCTCGGGCGTGGCCACGATGGCCAGGCCGGTGCGGCGAGGGTCTCGCAAAAGCTGGAGGATGCGCCGGGCATTGTGACCCACGGGGCCGACGGGGATGGCCTCTGACGCGGCCAAAGGAACCTTGAGGAAAGAGAGACCGTGGCCGGTGGCGGGAGCGTCGAGGATGATCAGATCGTAGAGGGGCCGCCGCGACCAGCGGTCGCGAGCCTCTTCCAACACCATGAGCTTCCCGAGCACCATCAGCTCGCGCAAGCCGGGGGCGGCGGAGACGAAGCGGCGGTAGACCGGGTTCTCCAGGATTCGGTGCACCAAGAGCTGGATCTTCACCACCTGCCGGACGTACTCGTCGAGCACACCGCCCGGGTCCAGGTTAACGGTGAAGAGGCCGGGCCTCACTTCGGTGGCCTGCGCGCCTGCGGGCCGTGCGCCTAGGTAGCGAGCCGCCTCCACGGACGCACCCACCTCAACCATGAGCACGCGTTTGGCACGGTCGCACGCGGTCAGAGCCAAGGCCGTGCCCACCGCGCTCTTGCCCACGCCGCCCTTTCCGGAAAGAATCAGGAGACGCTTCGACAGGAGCTCGTCAAGAATCATTTAGGGGAGCCTAACACGCCTCTCCGATCCTCACCGGGCGGTTGCCTGCGGAGCGCAGCCGGCGTTGATCCTGGCCGCGTCTTCCTCCCCTGCTCAGTGGTAACATCCCTCGCCATGAGATCAATCGTGACCGTTTTGCTCGCGGGAAGTCTCGTCGGGACGGCCGTGGCTCAGGAGATCGTGGAGCCCCGAAGCGGAGTGAGATTCGCGCCCAAGATGGGGCCCACATCTCTGCTCGGGATGGGCGTGCGCAGCAAGATGATGGGGAGAGTCAAGGTCTACGCGGCGGGCCTCTATGTGGCCGATTCCGCCCTGGCGGGGCCCCTCGCCGCCTACAAGGGGCAGGCGAATTCACCCGCCTTCTACCAGGCTCTCGTCTCGGGCGACTTCGAGAAGGCGATGGTGCTCAAGTTCGTTCGTGACGTGAGCACGGATCAGGTTCGGGACGCTTTCCGCGACGCGTTGAAGGGCGCCAACGCCGCGAAAGTTGACCTCCTCTTGGGTTACTTCAGCGACACCAAGAACGGGCAGGAGTACGTGTTCCATCTGACCCCCGCGGGCGCGCTGGAGGTCAAGGTGGCGGGCCTCAACAAGGTTCCCATCAAGGACAAGGCCTTTGCGGCCTCGGTGTTCGGCATTTGGCTGGGGGAGAAGCCCATCCAGGACGAGCTAAAGAAGGATCTAATAGCGCGTGCGGGAGAGCTGCTCAAGTAGGTCCGATAGCCGCGCGGTTTACGTGTCGTAGCCGGCGGCGGTTGCTTCTCTCATCGAAAAGGCCGCGCAGAACGCGGGGGCGCCACCGCAGTAGATCGGGATCGAACCCCTGACCCCGTGAATGCCATTTCCATGGTCGGCTCGCTGCGCTAACGAGGCGACCTACCGCGATGAGTCGTCGTTACGCGCGGCGCCATGTCTAGATCCTCCTGCGCCGGGCGGCTCGCGCGTCGTAATCAGGCATGACGATCGAATGCCAAGTAGGCGTGGACCGAGCGAACGGCGGCCGAGCCTTCGCCGACCGCGGCCGCGACTCGTTTGGTCGATCCGGAGCGGACGTCGCCGACGGCGAACAACCCCGGGTGGCTGGCCTCGAAGGGCAGCGGGGGGCGTCCGAGCGTTTCCCAACGCCCATCGAGGTGCTTGCGCTCGAGGGATCGGTCGGTGAGCACGAATCCGTTATCGTCAAGCGCGACGAAGCCCGACAACCAATCCGAGGCGGGGTCAGCGCCGATGAACGAGAACAAGGCGGTGCTGGCGAGCTTTTCCTCGCCATCGGGCCCGCTGACCCGCACTCCGGTCAGAGTTTGGTCACCCTCGAGCGCCACGATCCTGGTGTTTCGCCGGACGACGATCCGCTTGTCGGCTTCGATCCGATCGACGAGGTAGCGAGACATGCTTGCCGCGAGGTCCGGTCCCCGGATCACGAGGGTGACAGCGCTCGCCGCAGTGGCTAGAAACAGCGTGGCCTGTCCAGCGGAGTTGCCGCCCCCGGCGACCACCACAGGCGACCCCGCGCACGACCGGGCCTCCAACTCGGTCGCGGCGTAGTACACGCCACGGGACTCGAACTGCTCGAGCCCGACGGCATCGAGCCTCCGGTAGCGCGCTCCGGTGGCGACGATCACCGCCCGACCCGGGACATCGGCGCCGTCGGATAAGCGGAGTACGAGATGGCCGGCCTCCTCCCGCAGCGATACCGCCGCGCACGGGCTGTTGAGAGATGCGCCGAACTTCTGGGCTTGGACCGTTGCCCGCTGCGTGAGGTCCCCCCCAGAGATGCCAGTCGGGAAGCCCAGGTAGTTTTCAATCCTTGAGCTGGACCCCGCCTGGCCACCGACGGCGACCATCTCGAGGACGAGCGTGCGTAGTCCCTCCGAGGCGCCGTACACTGCTGCCGCGAGCCCAGCCGGACCGGCGCCCACGACGATCAGATCGAAGCAGCGGTCCGGCAGTTTTCCGACCGTCAGCCCGAGGTAGTCGGCTAGAGCACTCGGGGTCGGGCGGCGCAGCACCGCGCCCGTGGCGATCACGACCGGCAAGTCCTGGGGGGCGATATTGAACTCCCGGAGAAGGCGCTCGACTTCTCGGTCAGCGTCCGGGTCCAGCCACTCGTGCGGGATATGACTGCGGACCAGGAACTCGCGAACGCGGCCGAAGTCAGGTGAGAACCGCGATCCAATTAGGCGAATCGCCGAGGCGGCGCCACTCATCAGAATCGCACGGCGAGCGAGGAAAGCGGCCAGGATCTTGTCGCTCAGACTCGCGTCCGTGGCCATCAGTCGCCTGAGCACATCACGCGGAACGGCGATCACTTCGCCGGCCTCGGCAACCCGGGCCGAGACGAACACGCGCTGGCCGGTCAGGAGATTCAACTCGCCAAGGAACCGGTCGGCTCCGTGGCGGGCGATGACGCGTTCCTTACCCTCAGACTTGACGATGATTTCGACGGCGCCGGAAAGGACGACGTAGAAATCGTAACCGGGGTCGCTCTCCCGGTACAGGTACTCGCCCGCCCCGACCGCTCGCCGAACACCGAGCTGCCCCAACGTCGCCAGTTCGGCGCCGCTGAGTTGCGGGAAGGCATCTGTATCGGCAGCCACGGAGCAAGGCCCTACTTTTTGGCTCGAGCGTTCAACAGCGCGACCTGTGCCGCAGAGATGCCCTCGAGGGCGAGTCCGTACGACAACCCCTCCTGGAGCCTGCGACGAAAGCGATTCGAGAGCGCCATCCTCGTGTACCGTAACGTGAGTGGGCTCTGCTTCTTCATGTGCCGTGCCAGTTCCCAGGCACGCGGCAGCAAGGCTTCACGAGAAACGACCTCGTTCACCGCGCCATACTCCTTCGCTTGTGCGGCGCTCAGTTTCTGGCCGCTGAGCAGGAAATAGCGACCGCGAATCTCGCCGATGACTTCGGGCCACACGATATGCAAGCCATCACCTGGGACGATGCCGAATGCGGGATGAGGCGCATCCTCGAAGTAGGCATCTTCGGTGGCAATGACGATGTCGCAGAGCAAGGCATACTCGGAGTGCACCGTCACCGGCCCGTTGATCGCCGCGATCATCGGGACCTGTATGTCGAGAATGTTCTCGAGGAGCTTGGTGCCCTCCCGGAGGATCTTGTCGAATCCAATAGGTGTGAAGAAGTCGAAACCATCGGGAGTGATCTGGGCGCAGAATTCAGTGCCGGTGCCGGTCAGGATGACGACGTGGTTCTCGCGATCATCACCGATGTCGCGGAATGCCCCAACCAGGGCCTCATGCACGTAGCCGTTGAACACAAGAGGCCCGCCTCCCGAATGCAAGGCGACCTCGAGGATTCCATCTTCTCGTTTCATTCTCGCGTTTTCGTATCTGTTGCGATAGCTGTCGAACACAGCCTTACTCCCTTTGTTGGGCTTCCAGTAACCGGTGGCGAACGTTGACCATGAAGGGCCTTGCCCTGGACGCAGATGGATCACTCAGCCGCCAAGGGCGGCCGGACTCGCGTGGCTGCGGGTCGCGAGCCGGGGTCCCCGTCGGTCATCCAGCCGCCGTCTGCTCGAAGCGGTGAACGGCCCCTAGCATAGCCCGATGAACCCGGCCTCGTCCTGCTCGCCGGGCCCAACGCGCCAGCGCCCGCCGTTCCTCTCGAGGTAATCTAATCACTCCTATGACCCGGAGAAACGGGCGGCTCTTGAGGCGTGGGGCCGCCGGCTCGAGGCGATCGTCAGCGGCAAGCCGGCCAAGGGTCGCGTGGTCGAACTGTCGGCTGGCCGGCACCAGGCGAGCAGGAGCTGAATCCAGGCCCTACGCGACTCTCCTCCGTGTCGAGGCGACGATACGGACCTTGATCCCGAGCCGAGCCAGCATGTCGATGAGAGCATCGGCGCTGAAGAGTTCGACGCGGCCGCGGAGCAAGTCGCTGACTCGTGGCTGAGTGATTCCAAGAAGCTTGGCGGCCTGAGCTTGCTTAAAGCTACGGGAGTCGAGCTCCCTTTCGAGCCGGATCATGAGGTCGGCACGCACCAGGAGGTGCTCCGCCTTGTCGGGAGGGAACCCGAGATCCCGAAACACGTTTCCGCTGGAGCGAGTCACTCTAGGCTTTGCCTTCTGCTTCATCGTGGCCTCCGCCTCGTCGCCAGCACCTCACGCAGCCGATCGCGCGCTATGTCAATCTCCGTGGCAGGAGTCTTCCGAGACCGCTTCTCGAAGGCGTGCAAGACGTAGACGCATTCCTCGAAGCGGGCAACGTAGAAGACCCGGTGCTCTTGCCCGGTGCCGATTCGAATCTCTTCGAGACCGGTGCCCACGTTGGGCATCGGCTTCCAGTCGGTGGGCTGAAGCCCCTGCTGGACCCTCCGAAGCTCGAATCCCGCCATGCGTCACGCGTCCTCCGGAAACGCCCTCAGATCGTTCAGCGAGGGTCCAATCCAGCGAATTGGCTTGACCACGCCGATGGATTATACAAAGTCCAGTATACGAGTTCAAGCCAACAAACAGGCGAGGGCTGGGCACCCACCTCGTGGGGTCGCTCCAGAAGCAGAAGCTTTGTCGGGCATCTGGAGATGGGTGCCTGTTCAGTGCCGCGGTTCGGGGGCACGGTCTCCGTGAACAGCTCCTGGTGGACCTGAATCTCAACAAGCCGCGTTTACTGAAGGCACCCGAATGGGCGACACGGAGGTAGGCGTCGCGGCTCCCTACGGACCTACTACCAAGGGCTGAAGTCCTTCCGGTCTTGAGCGGTGGGACTTGAATACGACGGGGCGCCGACGATCGCTGTGCGCTGCTCGTGCGAGACGCGGACGGCCACCATGTCCTTTTGCAGGAACTCGCCGAGATGGATGCCGGCACCGAAGCGCGCGGCGACGAGGTCGTGCCGGCTGTCGTCCTGGGTGACGACGTCGAGCATCACGTCGGGATACTTACGCGTGAAGCGAGCGAGGTGTGGCATGATCGTCATAGAAGCGGCGACGGCGGGGGCGATGAAGCGAATGGTTCCGGCCGGCTCGTTGCGGAGCCGGCCGACCTCGGTGAGGGCAGCCTCGATGTCGCCGAGGGTCGGCTCCAATTGGGCGAGGAGACGCTGGCCGGCCTCGGTCGGCGCGACCGTGCGCGTGGTGCGCGCGAACAGCCGGACGCGAAGAGGCTCCTCGAGCCCGCGGATGGAATGGCTGATTGCGGACGTGCTGACGCCGAGCCGCACTGCCGCTTTGGTGAAGCTGCGCTCGTCGGCCACGACCGCGAAGGCAGCGAGGACGCTCAACTCGTTTTGCGGCATTGTTGAGCTGCATTCACAGCCCTATTCGGCCGTCCCCGTCTGGTCGCCGCCGGTCAGGGGGCGTAAGTTCGATGAGGAGGACGCGGATGAAGAAGCGCAGGCTCGGAAACAGCAACCTCGAAGTCTCCGCCATCGGCCTCGGCTGCATGGGGATGAGCTTCAGCTACGGGCCCCCGAAGGACAGGAAGGAGATGATCGCGCTCCTGCGGGCGGCGGTCGACCGCGGCGTCACCTTCTTCGACACCGCGCAGGTCTACGGCCCCTTCACGAACGAGGAGCTCCTCGGGGAGGCGCTCTCTCCCGTGCGCGACCAGGTGGTCATCGCGACGAAGTTCGCGTTCGGATTCGACGCCGACGGCAAGCCGTCGGGGCTCGACAGCCGTCCCGAGAACATCCGGCGGATGACGGAAGCGTCGCTCAAGCGCCTCCGCACGAACGTGATCGACCTCTACTACCAGCACCGCGTCGATCCGAGCGTGCCTATGGAGGACGCGGCGGGCACGGTGAAGGAGCTGATCCGGCAGGGGAAGGTGAGGCACTTCGGCCTCTCCGAGGCGGGTGTGAAGAACATCCGCCGGGCACACGCCGTCCAGCCCGTCACCGCCCTGCAGAGCGAGTACTCGCTGTGGTGGCGGGAGCCGGAGGAGCAAATCCTCCCCGTGCTCGAGGAGCTGGGCGTCGGCTTCGTGCCCTTCAGTCCCCTGGGCAAAGGCTTCTTGACCGGCAAGATCGACGAGACGACGCAGTTCGACGGCACCGACTTCCGTAACACGGTGCCGCGGCTCTCACCCGAGAACCGCAAGGCCAACCAGGCGATCGTGGACCTCGTGGCCGGAGTGGCGGCGCGCAAGCGTGCGACGCCGGCCCAGATCGCCCTCGCCTGGGTGCTGGCCCGGAAGCCGTGGATCGTGCCCATCCCAGGCACCACCAAGCTCTCGCGCCTCGAGGAAAACCTGGCCGCGGTGGACGTGTCTCTCACCCCCGACGACCTGCGCGAGATCGACGAGGCCACATCGCGCATCGAGATCCACGGCGCGCGCTATTCCGAGGCCTCGCAGCGCATGGTGGACCGATGAAAGCGCAAGTGCTGGTGGCGGTCGCGGTGTCGTCGCTGCTCGGTATTGGAGTGGCGGCGCCGGAAGAGGAGGTTGCCATGTCAGATCAGGACGCCAGGCTCGTCATCACTCGGGCCGAGGGGCAGTCCCCGCGCCAGGGACCGGCCGAGAACTTCACGGGTACCGTGCGCGTCGATCAACCGTTCCAGGCCGCCGCTCCGGGGCGGGCTTCCGGCGCGCGCGTGACGTTCGAAGCGGGAGCGCGCACGGCGTGGCACAGCCATCCGCTCGGCCAATCCCTGATCGTGGCGAGCGGGGTCGGCCGCGTGCAGCGGTGGGGGGATCCCATCGACGAGATCCGTCCCGGTGACGTCGTCTGGATTCCGGCCGACCAGAAGCACTGGCACGGCGCGTCACCCACGGCGGGCATGTCACACATCGCGATCGTCGAGCAGCTCGACGGCAAGAACACGGACTGGATGGAGAAGGTCACCGACGAGCAATACAGCGGTTCCGTTCGCGGGCGGCCGGCCGCCACCGCCGCCTCGCCTTCCGCCGCAGCCGGGCCGCCCACGCCAGCCCAGCGCCTCATCGGCGATTTCTCGCCGAAGCTCATCCAGCTCACCGACGATGTTCTGTTCGGGGACGTGTGGGCGCGCCCGCAGCTGTCCCCTCGCGACCGGAGCCTGGTGACGATCAGCGCGCTCATCGCCATGAACCGCCCCGATCAACTCCGACCGCACCTCGTCCGCGCACGCGACAACGGCGTCACCCAGGAGGAGATCGTCGAGTCGATCACGCACCTCGCTTTCTACGCGGGCTGGCCGAGCGCGATCACCGCCGTCACCGTCGCCAAGGACGTCTTCGAGAGCAAGTGAGAACACGATGAAAGCAACCGTGATGTACGCGGCCGGCGACGTCCGTGTGGAAAGAGTACCCGACCCGAAGCTGGCCCAGCCGACCGACGTCCTCGTGAGGGTGACCAAGGCCTGCATCTGCGGCAGCGACCTGTGGCCCTACCAGTCGATGGAGCGGACCGCGAAAGGGCGGCGCATGGGTCACGAGTTCATCGGCGTCGTCGAGGACGTCGGCAAGGGCGTGCGGACGGTCAAGAGGGGCGTCAGGAGCGGAGCCCGATCACGTTAACCTCCTGATTGCTAAATCAGACCGCTACATCTGTGAGCTCGCCCGCCCCTAGCCGCAAGGACATTCCGCGGAATCGACCGCGGCCGGAACGTGCTAGACTCGTTTCGTGCGTTTGGTCCCTGGCAGTCTTCGGCTGGATGCGTCGCAAAATAGGCTGAAGCCGATGTTGCCAGTGAGATGCCAGCGAAATCGCAAGCCATAAGTAGTTGATATCAATGCGCCCGTAGCTCAACTGGATAGAGCGTCGGCCTCCGGAGCCGAAGGTTGTAAGTTCGAGCCTTACCGGGCGCACCAATTAGGCCAACAACTTAGCAAAATCTTCCACGCAAGCCGCCTCCCCGTGGTTCCATTTTGGTTCCGTCATTCTTGAGACTTCTTGGAACACTCTGCAATCTCGTGGACCGGTCAGCGGGGTTGCCGGCCTTCATCCGCCGCCCCCAAAGGGCCCCCCGCAGCATGAGGGGACCTGAGATGTGGTTCGGGACCAAGAGGTCGGAGGTTCGAAAGAAGTTACCGCAACTGAGCCCTCTCCCAGGGTGCTATGCGATGCGTTCGAAGACGGCCTGCACGAGCACACACCGGTGTTCCTCGATGTTCCTGTGGAAGTTCGCAATCATCTCCGGAAACGCCGGGCCGAGCACCAGGTGCAAGCCGAGCGTCGGTGGTCCGGAGGTCCTTGTGTTCGCGATCACGCCTCCGAGCCAGTCCAGGGCGGCGACGGAGACGTCGTTCCACGCGACAAGAGAAAAGCCCGCGTGCAGTACGGCCTTTCGTAGTTCATCACCGGTGACGAGGTAGCTCGACGCTGCATCGCGCGCCCAGGGCACCGGAAAGCGAATGGATTCGCCGCCGGACCCCACGACGTCGTGCAGGGCGAACCTGCCCGTCCGTTTGAGCACTCTCGCGATTCCCTCGTAGAACGTCTCCTTCTCCGAGATGTTCATCGATACGTGTTGCGTCCACACGGCGTCGAAAGACTCCGCCGGGAATGGCAGACGCAGCGCGTCGGCCTGCCGGTAGTCCACTCGATCCTCTAGGCCAGTGTGTCGAGCGAGGAGGGAGGCGACTCGACAGTAGGACTCGCTCAGGTCGACTCCGCTGACTCGGCAACCGAAGTGTGCGGCCAGATAGCGCGACGGCCCGCCTAAGCCGGAGCCGACATCGAGGACACGGGCGTCAGCATTCGGGGCCAGCAGGCGCCCAAGGTCCGCCGTAGCACCGATTCCACCGACGTGGAACTGGTCGAGCGCGGCAAGAATATCCGGCGACGGGGGCTTCGCCTTGTTAAAGCCCGCCGCGCCGAGCACTTCGTCGATCCGGCGGTCGAGATCAGTGCCAACCGAGTAGTGGCGTGCGATCGCCTCGGGTGTCTCCATTGGCTGCTCCGTCACCGAAACTTCTTTGTCATCATCAACGCGTCGTAGTCCACCCCTGCGACCCGCAGAGCGCGCGGCATGACGCCGTACGACTCGAACGCGCATCGACGATCGCACTTCCAG
>Ga0210399_10000053_pt1 | contig 81364 bp, 62 predicted proteins | sample IncBWC14MmetaG_FD_150865 | JGI IMG/M metagenome (GOLD analysis project Ga0210399, IMG submission 150865) | Forest soil microbial communities from Barre Woods Harvard Forest LTER site, Petersham, Massachusetts, United States - Inc-BW-C-14-M | ecosystem: Environmental > Terrestrial > Soil >...
GACATCGGCGGCGAGCCCGAGGCCGCCATACCGTAGACCTTGGCAGCGTGGCGGTCGGCGATCTCGGGCTTGCCGCAGCGCAGCCAGATGCCGCTCACCGGGAAGCCGGCAAAGCCCCTAGCTTCGGGGATGCCGGATTTCTGCAGCAACGTTATCGCCGCACCGCCTGCGCCCAGGAAGACGTAGCGCGCGCCGATCCGGCGCGTCTCGTGGGTCTGCTCGTCCCTGACATCGAGCTGCCAGCCATCGCCGGTCGGCCGCCGCTGCAGGCCGGTCACATCGTGCGAGAAATGGACTTTGAACCCGTTCTGGCGCTTCAGGTAGTCCATCAGGTTGGTGGTGAGGGCGCCGTAGTTCACGTCGGCGCCGATGACCATGCGCGTGGCGGCGACGGCCTGCTTGGGATCGCGGCCTTCCATGACGAGCGGCGCCCATTCGGCGATCTTGGCGTGATCCTCCGAATACTCCATGCCGCGATAGAGATGATGCGCGCTCATCGCGGCGTGGCGTTTCTTGAGGAAGGCCACGCGGTCGGCGCCGATCACGAAGCTCATGTGCGGCACCGGATGGATGAACGAATCGGGCGAGGCGATGGCGCCCTTTTTGATGAGATACGACCAGAACTGGCGCGACATGTCGAACTCGACATTGACCTCGAGCGCCTTGGAGATGTCGATGCTGCCGTCCTTGCGCATCGGCGTGTAGTTCAGCTCGCAGTTGGCGGCATGGCCCGTGCCGGCATTGTTCCAGGCGCCCGAGCTCTCCTGCGCTTCGCCCGGCATGCGCTCGATGATCTCGAGCTTGAGATGGGGCTGCAGCTCCTTCAGGAACACGGCGAGCGTCGTGCTCATGATACCGGCTCCCACCAGGACGACATCGGCAGTCGTGACGTCGTTGCTGTCGCTCATGCGATTTCCCCTGAAAGGTCTATTGGGCGCGCTTGTATGGAACCGGCACGTCGTTTCCCAATACGACATAGACGCGCCGCCAGGGCTGATCGTCGACCAGCCGCCAGGTATGCCCGCCGCCCGCCGTATCCTCGGCCAGCAGGATATCGCCCGGTTTCAGCAAGAAGTGCTGGCCGCCGCGCGTCTGGAAGTCGAGGGTTCCGCTCAAGGTAATGACCAGCTGGCGGACCGGCGCGGTGTGCCAGGCGAGCGTGCCGCCGGACGCGGTTTCCTGGAACGACGCATGGGCGGTGTCGAGTTTGCCGCTGAGAAGGTCGCCGTGGGCGCCGGGCTCAAGCTCGATGTAGCCCTCCTCGAAGTGCGAGTTCTCGTCTTCGCCGGTCCAAATCCGAACGCATCGGATCATCGTGCTGTCCCTTGTTGCCCGGTAATATGGCGGTCGAAGACCGTAGTATGGGCCTGTTCAACAGGCAAGAAACCAGGAATGTCGGCAACTAATGGCCGATCTTCGCACGTCGCCGATCTTCGCACGTCATCGGACCCTGATGCCATGGATGACTGGCAACAGCGCTTTTGCTAGGTAACGCACGACGTCCCCGTAGCTCAGCTGGATAGAGCAGCGGTTCCTAATTTTGAAGATTTGTTCTAACCATTTTTGCTGTGGTTGGCGCTCGACCCCGCTTCCCTTGACTGGGGGTCTCTCGCGACTCTCATGGCGCTTGTGATCCAGCGTGCTGCGCATCGCGACACGCAGAGCGATGAAAGCTCAAGTGGCCTGCGCTGACCCCCTGCCCGACTACGCAACCGTTGTCGAAAAACAGGGCTCTTTCAACGCGCTACGGAGCGAAGCGCGGATTTCAAGCATTTAGATTTGGCCAGAAGCGTCTAATGGGATCTTAGGGTTCTTGGATTGTCTAACGGGCTCAATGAGCCGATCGAGGCAGCCGCCACGATCGGCTACAGTGCGGCCGCGTTCGTGGAGAACGCCGGAATATTGAAGCGAGCCTTCTGCTCGTCGCTCAGAGTGGCGTAGAAGGCACCAAGGGCCGGACGCACGTCTTTGGCCGCCCGAACCATAGCATCGAGCCGCATCTCCACCGCGTCGATCCGCTCCACCGGCGTTTCCGGCGCCTTCGCCGGGCAAGATGCCTGAAGCGAAGCGGCGGCGCTGGCCGATGCCGCTTTCAGCTTCTCGAAGGCGACCTCCTGCTGCTGGGTGGGTTGGATCGTCCGCTCGATGCGGTCCACGGGAAGTTGTGCAAAGCTTGCGGCGCGCGGGTCGCAAAGCGTCGCCACGCCGCTGGCGGCGGGCGAACTGCCGTTCGCCTGCTCGGCCATTGCGGTAAGGCGCGCCCTCTGCGCGTCGCTCAACGTACTGTAGAAACGCTCCAGCGGCGCCCGCACCATGTGGACCGCCTGGATCATGGCATCGAGCCTTCTTTCCACGGCGTCGAGCCGGTCCAGCGGCGTCAGCGGCACCTGGATCGGGCAGGACGCCTTGACGACGTCGCTCGCCCTGTCCACGCTGATTTCAAGATCATCGAGCGCCTGGATCTGATTGCCCGTCGGCTGCACCGCCTGCGCGATGATGTGGTCGATCGGCACGCCGGTTACGCCCGGCGCCAATCCGCTGCAGGTCAATGTCATATCGTCGGATGTCGGGTCCGTCGCCTGTTGAGCCGTGGCGGGTGCACCGACGTCGGTTGGCGGCCCGGCGCCATAGACGTCGTAGAGGCCGTCATACTGGGCATTGGACCAAGCGGAATAGGACGGGCCGGGCCAGTAAATGCCGGACAAGAAGGCATCAGGTCCGTAGGCCCAGAAGGGGTCGTAATAGGCGCCAGGCCAGAGGGAGTACGTCAGGACGTCGCCGTACAAATAGGGCCAGAAGACGGGCCCGTACCACCCGCCCCAGCGATGCCAAGCGGTACCCGAGTGGTGGTCGCCCCAGCGGTTCCACGCGTGCTCGCTGCCGAAGGCGTTGCGATTGAACTCATGGCCGTCGAGGTTTGCGACGTCGTGAAACCGATGGAGCCCGGGGCGGCCGCCAACGCCATCGTGGCCAAGGCCGGGCGTGACAATGTGGCCAAAGTGAGCGCCGCCGATATGACCTATGCCGGCTCCGCCGACATGACCCAGGCCGGCCCCGCCGACATGACCGAAGGCAGTGGCGCCAATGTGACCGCCGCCAAAATGCATGCTGCCGAAATGGCCGCCGCCACCGAAGTGGCCGCCACCGTGGCCGCCGCCACCGCCGCCGCGGGCAAAGGCGTTCGTCGTGAGGCACAGCGCGCCAATGGCGACGCTCGCCAGAAACACCTGTGTTGCCTTGGCCATCATGATTTCCCTCCTGACATCGGACTGCGCGCGCGCAGACTGCGCGTCGTTCACCCGAATCTATGTCCGTGCGGGGAAACGACTTCAGCCGCATTGCCGTGCTTGAGGCAGGCTTGCGCCAATGCCCGCGGCAATTTGGTTCTCGCCTTGGTCCGAGGAAGGGTGCGACGGCGGTAGGACGATGTTGACGCTGGCTGTTGCGGCAGAAGCGCCCACGCGTCGCCACGATCGCTCATAGCGACGGCGCGATGCAATTCGAGGAGCCGAGGCCGGCTGCCTGACCGCCTCGGGAAACCATCCAATGTTGTCCTTGGTGGGCGTTGAACATCGTGGATGCAGACCCAGCAGGCGGCTTGAGTCCGATCAGGCCTATCGCCAGGCGCTCCTCGAAGAGCTCCGGGAGCTGCGAACATGCGCGCCGATCGATGAAATGCCATAGCTCTAGCGAAGCGACATCAGTTTGCGGCAACAGCCGATGCCACTCCGGGATAGGGATGTGCCGATCGCCGGCCAATGCGCGCCCGACTGAATGAACCCGCTGGCTTCCAGATGGACGCTAAGGATGAGACCAAGTAGTCAATCTCGGCTTCGCTGTGAAGCGGCGAAGGGGTGATACGTAGCCGCTCGGCACCCCGGGCAACAGTCGGATAGTTAATCGGCTGGACATATATGCTGTGATTGTCGAGTAGCTGGTCGCTGATCTGCTTGCACAACACGGGATCGCGAACCATTACCGGCACAATATGACCGTCGTTTCGTAGGTACGGGATGGCCGCCTCATCCAATCGTTGCCTAAGTCTTGCAACGCGCTGTTGTTGTTGCCTGCGCTCCACATCGCTTGATTTCAGATAGCGGACACTTGCCAGCGCGCCTGCAGCGTTCGATGGCGGCAAGGCGGTCGTAAAAATGAACCCCGAAGCAAAACTGCGGATGAAATCGCAAAGAATTTCCGAGGACGCGACGTAACCGCCAACCACGCCAAAGGCCTTCGCCAGCGTGCCTTCGATAACCGTCAACCTGTGGCTCTGCCCATCGCGCTCGGCGATACCTCCGCCATGTGAGCCGTACAGCCCCACGGCATGCACTTCATCGAGGTAAGTCATCGCCCCATACAACTCGGCAACATCGCAAATATCGGAGATCGGCGCGATATCTCCATCCATCGAATAGACGGACTCGAATGCGACCAGCTTGGGACGAGATGGATCGATGTCCTTGAGCTTGCGCGCGAGGTCTTCAGGATCATTATGCGCAAAAATACGCGTCTCGGCGCGGCTGTGCCGGATGCCTTCGATCATCGAGGCATGATTGTGCGCATCTGATAGCACAATGCAGTCTGGTAGCCGCGAGGCCAGCGTGCTCAGCGTGGCCCAGTTCGACACGTAGCCCGATGTGAATAACAGGGCACTCTCCTTGCCGTGCAAATCGGCAAGTTCGCGTTCAAGCAGCACATGATAATGATTGGTGCCGGCAATGTTGCGCGTGCCACCAGCTCCAGCGCCACAAAGATCAAGCGCTTCATGCATTGCCCGAAGAACCAGCGGATGTTGTCCCATGCCGAGATAGTCGTTGGAACACCACACGCTGACGGGCTTTGCTCCTTTGACTGTATGATGCTTGGCCCGTGGAAAAGATCCAGCCTGCCGCTCAAGATCCGCGAAGACGCGGTAACGACCTTCGGCGCGCAGCTCGTCAAGCTGTCGGTGGAAGAAGTCGCTGTAAATCATTGCATCTCCTGTCAATGGCTTGCTCTGGCTAGTGCCAAGAGGTTGGCCCTGCCCAAGAGCAGACGGCGTTTTGACGCGACCGGCATCTTGTCAGTTTCCCCACTCCCGCTCTTTCAAACGGGCGTTCGATATTTCCATTCCGCACGCTTGTCCGACCACGACCTGTCCGGGGCCGCGCCAAGGAATTTCTCGCTCAAGCGCGCTGCCAGTCCGGAAAGACAATATGGCGCCAGCCACTGCGGTCGAACTTCTTCCAGGCGCCCTCGGGCTGGGCGAGCCGATCAGCGATGGCGTAGACAGCCGCCGGATGATGGCCGAGGCCGCAGTGGCTGCCATAGACCTCGATGTTCTCGGCCTGGGGCCCATCCGTGTTCAGGCAGGCCCGCCAGGCGCAGATGCCGTCGGTGCGGCTGAAGATGGAGGTCGTCGGCACGGGCGGCGTCTCGACCAGGGTGTCGAGCACATCCTGGTCTTCGACCTTGCAGCCGCTCACGATCTCGTAGGTACGCCAGGCGTTGGTCGATTTAGGCGAGCCAGCGAATGGACTGCCCAGGCTGATCAGGCAGCGCACCCTGTTGGGCACGATCTTGGCGAGGCGGCGGGCATAGAGGCCGCCCAGGCTCCAGCCCACCAGGCTGATCCGGGACCGGCCGTAGCGCTCGTACAACTCGTCGATGCGGGCCAACATGTCGCGCTCGAGGTTGGCGCGGAGTCCGAAGTTGCGTCCCTGGTTCCAGCCGTGCGCCGTGTAGCCGTGCGAATTGAGAAAGTTGCGCAGGGCACTGGTGCTGGCGTCGTCGGCCATCAGGCCGGGCAGCACGAGGACGGGATGACCATCGCCCATCGGCGTGACGGAGGAGAGCCACGGGCGCATCAGCCAGAAGGCGCCGAACTCCGGCACGGCACGCGCTTCGAGCAGCCGGAGCGCGGTCGACGGCGGAGGCAGCGTGGCTTGTGCAGCGTACATCAGGTTACTCCCTGTGGTTGCGCCGCAACACCGATGCAGTGGCTGCCGTAAGTCCTGTCTATGCTGCGACCTTTCCCACCATAGGTCGGCCAGGACAGACTTCTCCATCGTACGGAGGTTCGTTCGACTACCGTATTCGTATCAGGAGCTCATATCTTGGTTTGCCGATAACGCCCCGAGATTGGGGACGCGGGAGCCGTTGTTCCTAGCCCCAGGCAGTAGGCGTCCTGCAGCAACAGTTCAGTTATGAGGGGCAAACCAACGGCCAGGCATCTTTCCAACATGCCGACGCGACTTCCTATTCGCACTTTGCAAAGATACGCCGCGGTTCAGCCACTGCCGTATCCACAGCCGGCAATCGTCCGAGAAACTTCTTGATATGGAGAAATTGCTTCTTGGTTTGGGCAATCCACCGCTAGTACGCAGCATGATCGCGAGCCCATGATTGCCTGCATGAAGTTCAGAATCGAGGGGTGCAATTGACCGCAACCCCAACACTTCGTCATGCCCCGGTACCTGCGAACGCCTTGGGAGTGCCCGGAATGCAAACGTCGTTTTCATCTACGGAGAGGGCGTTATGTCCCTCGCGCATTACCAAGTAGCTGACACAGGAGAAGTCAAGCAAGGCCTGGCGTGCTTCTGCTCCACCACCTGTCTGTTTCTTTGGGAGCACCCGACCATGTTGGGGCTCATGCACTGAACGCGAACGCGGCTCGAACTGGAACGAGCTACGCTGAGCCCGTCGCCCCAGAGGTCGACGCGGTGCGAGTGACTTGCACTTCCCTATGTTCAAGCGTCCGGCATGGATCAGCCCCTCGCCGATCGACGGACCAGGATGCAGTGCAATCAAGATCTCCTGTCGGTCTCGGTGTGGAACACGCATCGCGCCGGCCGGCAAGGGAACCTTGACTTCGGCCCACGTCGTTGGTTGGTAACGGAGAACCCCAGGGTCAATGTCGCGCTGTTTTGCATCGGGATGGCATACGGCAGTAAACCTCCGTATGCCTTTGTGAGCGTTGCCGACGTGCCATATTAGCGCGACAGCCGTTCTCCATTGCCCTGCCATCACAAGGATCCGTATTTTGCCGAGTGCTCCAATTATCTCCATTGTCGATGATGACGAGTCCGTCCGAGCTGCAATGAGCAGCCTGATTCGATCGCTCGGCTATCAGTCGCGCGTGTTCTGTTCAGCGGACGAGTTCCTGACCTCTCTCGAACTAAATGATACCTCATGCGTCATCGCCGACGTGCAAATGCCAGGAATGAGCGGAATGGAACTCCAGGACGCACTGGCCGAACGCCGTCCGCACATGCCGGTCATCTTCATTACCGCCTTTCCCGAAGAGCGAATTCGCAAGCGCGCAGAGGCGAGCGGTGCGGTCGCCTTCTTCAGCAAGCCCGTCGACAGTCATGTCCTCATCGAATGCCTCGATGCCGCATTGAGGACCAGCTGAAAATGTCAGCAGCAATGTCGTGGCGTGGGTATGCGAGCCGGCAAATACAGAATGAAAATCGGCATCGGATGTGGCCTGCCGACCGGTCGTGACACGATCCGGCCGTCAATCCGAGTAGGCGCCAACCGAGCTCGGCCTATGCGCCGGTTGACTTGAAGGCGCGCCCCAGCCCACCGGCAAGCTGGTGAGAGGGAATTTCTCCCGAGTTATGATCGAGAGAACGTTCAGGTCGCCGATTCCTCAGGTTCGGGGCGTCATCGCATGCCCGCTCGGCGGCTTCCAGAAACACGACATCGCATTCATCGGAAAACGGAGCCGCAATCTGTCAGATTCCTGACGAACGTTCGGACAACAATAACCAAGTGTCGGCAATTCGGCACAAGCGACGGTCCGGAGGGATCCATAGCTTCCTCGGCAGGCACGGGACGCAATAGGGCGTGCCCGGCAAACTTCGAAAGGCTCCTCATATGAACAAGTCCACCTCACTTCTGGCTGCCACGATCGTCTCGCTCGTCGTCGGCCTCGGCTTCGCTACGGGCAGCAACGCCCAGTCGCCCACTCGGCCACCCATGAGCGACCAGGATTATTGCCGCTTGCTCGTCGACAAATACATGATCGGGTCCAACGAGGGCCTCAAATATGGCCGCACCGAAGTCGGCAACGCGACCGCCGTCGCCATCGCCCAGTGCCAGGAAGGCAATCCCGAACCGGCGATCCCGGTGCTTGAGCAGAAGCTGCGCGAGGCTGACATCCCCGTGCCGACGCGGACCTGACACGCTCGGCGCAGCCTCCACCCTTGCGGCAAAAAAGCCTTCGCCGCCGCGGCCGACCTGCGACCCGGCGGCGAAGCGCTGTCCAGCCCGCTGAAATCATGCGTTTCCGGTTAACCAACGAAGTCTCTTAACATGAGCAAATCCGCCATACTTATCGTCGCCGCAATCGGCCCGGGTCGGCGGCATGCCGGTGCGCGACATGCTGGTCCGGAACAGGATCGAGTTCGACGCCTTCGCAAGGCCGTCGAGCAGGACGTGCGCTTCGCCAACATCACCATCATCGAAGGCATCGGCGTCAGCCAGTACGGCATCGGCATGGTCTCGGCGCGCGTCGCCGAAGTGATCCTGCGCGACGAGCGTGCGGTGTTCCCGGCCGGCTCGTACAATCCGCGCTTCGGCACCACGGTCTCGTTGCCGAGCGTTGTCGGCCGCCACGGCGTCATCGAGGTGCTCGAGCCGGCAATGTCCGACGAGGAGAAGCAGGGGCTCGAACGGAGTGCCGCGCGCCTGAAGGAGACAGTGCACCAGTCCGTCAGCGCTAGAGAGCGATCCTAGCCGCTTTAAGCCTCGTCCCGCTTTCCAATACGCACGAAAGGTCGCCGGTCGATGCGCGCGCGCACGTTACGAGGTCGCCGCGCTCCCGCACCAAGGTATAGATGCCTCATACCTGCAGGACAGTCCAAAGCAACCTCCGTCCGATTGAGAGGCCCATCTCGATGGCACTAGTTTGGCAGTGTTCCAGACACGGAATCACAAGTGAGCTGGGACGTGCGAGCTAACCGACTCGAACGTCAAAGGCCAAGTCCATGCTAGTGACCTCTTCGTGCCCGAACGTGGCATCTTATGACCAACCCCATCAGCCTCTCATCGAAGCAGGGGCGCCCGTCCAGCGGCGTTTCGGGCACGGTACGCAAGCTTACCGGCTGCTCAATCGGCCCATGGTCGAGAAGACCAATCAAGGTGTGGAAGTCCATCCGGCCGACGTCGTGAAGCGCCACGTCGTCACCTGGGACGGCATGGCAGCGGAGATCGTGCACGCGACCCGGCGCGAGAGGCTGGAGTTCCGCTTTCGCGGCACGCGGCACCTTCTTGTCCTCTGCGAGCAGGGCGTACGAAGCGATGGCGACACCTTCGTCGAGGGCCTGCCGCGATCGACGCAGCGTGACGTGACGCGAAAGCTCACCTTCGTGCCGGCCGGTCGCACTTACCAAGAATGGCATGAACCCCGTGTCCTGACGCGCATCGTATATTTCTACTTCGATCCGGGCAACCTGCCGGTGCTCGCCGAGGCGGCCGCCGCCCCGCCGACTTTGGCCCCGCGGCTGCTGTTCGAGGACGCCACGTTGTCCGACACGGCACTCAAGCTCAGACGGTTGATCGAGACGACCGGCGCCGACAGCAGCCCTTATTTCGAAGCCCTCGGCACCGTCCTGGCACATGAGCTCGTCCGGCTCAATTCCGGGGCGCAACGCAGCGAAGCTCCGGCAAAGGGTGGGCTGGCCGCCTGGCAGCAGCGCCTCGTCACAGCCTACATAGAAGACCATCTCGCCGAGCCGATCTCGCTTGCGACTCTCGCGCGGCTGGTCGGGTTGAGTCCGTACTATTTCTGTCGGGCCTTCAAGCAATCGCTCGGTCTGCCGCCGCATCGCTATCACAACCACCGTCGCATGGAACGCGCCAAGCTCCTGTTGGCGAAGCCGGCGCCCTCGGTGACGGACATCGGATTGACCGTCGGCTACAGCGAGACAAGCTCGTTCACGGCGGCATTTCACAAGACGACCGGACTGACCCCGACCGCCTTTCGCCGGACCGTCACCTAGAATTCAAGCATTAAAGAAAGGTCGAAGCCATGAAGATGCAATTCGTGATGGCCACCCTGGCCGCGACGCTTCTGGGTTGCGGTTCCAGCTTGGCACAAGTTGGCGGGACGGGCACTTCGGCGCTCAGCGCGACGTCTCCCCTTGCCATAGGGTCGGGCTCGCCCGCCGCGCCCACCGGCATCCCACTCGGCGCGACCGAGATGGCGGCGCCGGGCACTAGTCCGGCACCCCTTTCCACCATGGGCATGCTGGGCTGTTCCGGTGCGGCCGGGTCGACGTCGCAAGCGGCTATTCCCCTCTTCGATGGCGGAGGAATGACCAATGCCGGAACGAGCGCGTGCGCGGGAGCGGGCAGCGCAGGAGCGGGCAGCGCAGGCTCGTCGATGCCAACTCTACCGACATTGCAGGCCGGACGCGCCGGCATCCCGTTGGGCGCCACCGAAATAGGTAGCGCGGGGCTTAGTCCTCCACCACCCGTGTCGACGACGTTCGCATCGCCCCTCGTTCCACCGACCACGGCTCCGTTGTCCACGATGGGTAGCCCGCCATCGCTGACAACCACTCCACCGTGCCCGGTCACGGGGACATTCCCCGACGGCTCCACGACGAGACAGATAAGAATGGGCTCCGGAGGGACGACGAGCGCTCCCGGCTGCTGACCCAATTCTCCTGCATGAGCAAGGTGGCAGATGAACTCGAAACCCACTGTTCTTGTGGCCTTGCCGACCGCCGCGCTGGCAGTCGCCGGTGCCCTGTACTTCTCGCTCGCTCCTGGCTTTGAAAAGGCGGCCGTAGCGCCGGCGGCGCCGTCGCCGGTACCGGTCGTTGCCGGCGTCGTGAAGAGTCACGATGTACCTCTCTATCTGCGCGGCGTCGGTACGGTGATCGCCTACAACACCGACGTCGTGCGTAGCCAGATCACGGGCGAGCTTACTCAGATCCCCTTCACCGAAGGGCAAACCGTCAAGGCCGGCGATCTGCTCGCCCAGATCGATCCCAGGCCCTATCAGGCGCAACTCGACCAGACGGTCGCCAATCGCACGCGAGATCAGGCGCAGCTCACTAATGCCATCGCCAACCTGGGCCGCTACACCGAGCTGCTAAGCAAGGGTTTCGCGACGCCACAATTGTCCGACACGCAGAAGGCGCAAGTCGCACAGCTGCAAAGCGCGATCAAGGCCGACGAGGCGCTGATCGAGCAGGCCGAGGTCCAGCTCAGCTATACGAGACTGACGTCGCCAATCTCCGGAGTCACCGGCGTGCGGCAGATCGATGTCGGCAACATCATCCATCCGACGGATCCCAACGGCCTGGTGGTGGTGACGCAGATCGAGCCGATTTCGCTGATCTTCACTCTTCCGGAATCGGACCTGCCGCAGATCCAGACACAAATGGCCAAGGGGCCGCTGACCGTGCTGGCCTACAGCCAGGACGACAAGATCAAGCTCGATGAAGGCACGCTTCTCCTGGCCAACAACCAGATTGTCCAGACGACGGGCTCCATTCAACTCAAGGCGACCTTTCCCAACACCGCGCATCTCCTATGGCCGGGCCAGCTGGTCAACGCCCGGCTGCTCATCGACACACGCAAGGACGGGCTGACCATCGCCGCGCCGGCCGTGCAGCAAGGCCAGACTGGATCCTACGTCTACGTGATTTCACCGGGTGGCAAAGCCGAGGTGCGCCCAGTCACGGTGGCGCAGATCTTCGAGGGACAGGCCCTGATCGACTCGGGCCTCGAAGCCAACGAGACCGTCGTCATCGACGGCCAGTACAGACTCCAGCAGGGCAGTCCGGTGCAAATGCTCCACGGCAAGGCCGCGAAGGAGGCTGACCTGCAGAGCGCGGTCGAGAAGGCAATCCCATGAACTTCTCCGCACCCTTCATCAACAGGCCGATCGCAACGATCCTGCTCATGACAGGATTGCTGCTATGCGGGCTCGCGACCTATCGCTTGCTGCCCGTCGCAGCGCTGCCGAACGTCAACTATCCCACGATCCTGATCACCGCCCAGTTGCCCGGCGCCGATCCGCAAACCATGGCGTCGACCGTCGCGACGCCGCTCGAACAGCAGTTGAGCCAAATTCCCGGCGTCACGCAACTCACCTCGGCGAGCGCGCTGGGTGTCACCTCGGTCACCGTCCAGTTCGAGCTCGCGCGCACCGTCGACAGCGCCGCGGTCGACGTCCTGGCGGCGATCAATGCGGCAAGTCCCTATCTGCCGACGAACATTCCTTACCCGCCGACGATCCGGAAGGTGAACCCGGCCGAGACGCCGGTCCTGCTTCTCGCGCTTACTTCCGCCACGCTGCCGATGACAACCGTCGATGCCTATGCCGAAAACATTCTTCTGCCTAAGATCTCGCAGATCTCCGGCGTCGGTCTGGTCGGCATCGGCGGCCAAGTGAAGCCGGCGATCCGCGTCCAGGTGAATCCCCAGGCGCTGGCGGCCCGCGGCATCGGCCTCGAGGACGTCCGCAACGTGATCGCCCAGGCCAACGTCGACCTGCCGAAGGGCACGCTCAACAGCCCGCGTCAGACCTACACGCTCAACACCAACGATCAACTGCTGAAGCCCGACGCCTACGACGCGCTGATCGTCGCCTACCGCAACGGCTCGCCGGTGCGCATTCGCGATATCGGCAAGGCAATCGAAGGGCCCGAGAACGACCTGCTGGCGGGCTGGTACAACAAACAGCGCGCCGTCATTCTCGCCATCCAGCGCGTGCCGGGCGCCAATGTGATCGACACGGTCGATCGCATCAAGGCGTTGCTGCCCCAGCTCGAGGCCTCGCTGCCTCCCGCCATCAAGGTCACGATCGCAGCCGACCGGACCACCACTATCCGCGCCGCCGTGGCCGACGTGCAGTTCACCCTGCTGCTGACCGTCGCCCTGGTCGTGATGGTCATCTTCCTGTTCCTGCGCAATCTCTGGGCGACCGTCATCCCGGCGGTGACCGTGCCGCTGTCGCTCGTGGGCACCTTCGCGGTGCTCTATGCCCTGGGCTACAGCTTGGACAACCTCTCGCTCATGGCGCTGTCGATCGCCGTCGGCTTCGTGGTCGACGACGCGGTGGTCGTGATCGAGAACATCGTGCGCCATCTCGAACAGGGCCTCAGCCCGATGGAAGCCGCCCTCAAAGGCTCCCGGGAAATCGGCTTCACCATCGTCTCCATCACCCTGTCGCTGATTGCAGTCTTCATCCCGCTGTTCCTGATGGGCGGCTATGTCGGCAAGCTTTTCCAGGAGTTCGCCGTCACGATCTCGGTCTCGCTGCTCCTGTCGCTCGTCATCTCGCTGACCTTGACGCCGATGATGTGCGCACGCCTGCTGAAAAATGAAGCCCACAGGCAACACGGACGGCTCTATCGGCTATCGGAACGTAGTTTCGACGGTCTGCTGGCGCTGTATGAACACGGGCTCAAGATCGTCATACGCCACCGCTTCATCACCCTGCTGGTGATGCTCGGCACCATCGCCTTGACCGGCTATCTTTACGTCGTCATTCCCAAAGGATTCTTCCCGCAACAGGACACCGGCCAGATCGTCGGCATCACCGAGGCCGCGGAGGATATTTCGTTTCCCGCGATGGCCCAGCGCCAGCAGGCGTTGGTGGATGTCTTGTTGAAAGACCCGGCGATCGAATCGGTCAGCAACTACATCGGCCCCGGCGGCCCGACCGCGACACTCAACCAGGGACGCGTCTTCATCGTCCTGAAGCCCGGCAATCAACGCGACGTCAGCGCTGACCAGGTCATCAACCGGCTGAGGCCGCAACTGGCCAAGATCCAGGGCATCGCCCTTTACATGCAGGCGGCGCAGGACATCACCATCGGCGCGCGCCTGACAAAGACACAGTATCAGTACACCCTGACCGACGCCGATTCGACCGAGCTTGCCCATTGGGCGTCGATCTTTGTCGAGAAGATGAAAGCCATTCCCGGCATCATCGATGTTGCCAGCGATCAGGCCAATGGCGGACCCATGCTCAACGTCACCGTCAATCGTGAGGTCGCATCGACCTTCGGGATCCTTCCGTCGACGATCGACAATGCGCTGGACGACGCCTTCGGCCAGCGCATCGTCTCCACCATCTTCAGCCCGCTCAACCAGTATCACGTCGTGCTCGAGGTCGACCCGCGCTTCCAGTACAGTCCCCAGGCGCTGAAGGACATTTATCTGAACTCGTCGGGTGGCCAGCAGGTACCGCTCAGCACCTTGGTGAACAGCACCATCAAGCCTGCGCCGATCGTCATCAACCATCAGGGAATGTTCCCGTCGGTCACGATCTCGTTCAACCTGCAGCCGGGCACGGCGCTGGGCGATGCGGTTGCCGCCATCCAGCAGATCGAGAAGCAGACCGGCAAACCGCTATCGCTCGCCACCTCCTTTCAAGGCAACGCCCAGGCGTTCCAGGCGTCGCTCTCAGGAACGCCCTTGTTGATCGGTGCGTCGCTGATCGTGATCTACATCATTCTCGGCGTTCTCTACGAGAGCGCGATCCATCCGATCACGATCCTGTCGACCCTGCCGTCGGCCGGCATCGGCGCCCTGCTGCTGCTGATGGCGGTGCACCTGGACCTGAGCGTGATCGCCATGATCGGCATCATCCTGCTGATCGGCATCGTCAAGAAGAACGGCATCATGCTGGTCGACTTCGCACTCGAGGTCGAACGCAGCGAAGGCTTGGGCCCAGAGGAGGCGATCTACCGCGCCTGCATCCTGCGCTTCCGGCCGATCCTGATGACCACCATGGCGGCACTGCTGGGCGGCGTGCCGCTGATGCTCGGCACAGGGACGGGGTCGGAGATCCGTCAGCCGCTTGGCTACGCCATTGTCGGCGGACTGGCGTTGTCCCAGCTCCTCACGCTGTACACGACGCCGGTTGTTTTCCTGTATCTCGACCGGCTCGTCAGACGGCGGCGTTCACCACTCCCGACAAAGGGGCGCGATGCGATGCAGGCCGCATCCGAGCAACCGGCAGCGGAATAGCAGGGCATCGGCCTTTCAACGCGATGCGCCAGTTCACTTACCGCACGGATTTGGGCTGACGCGAACCTATCACCGGAGGTGGCCGGTGTGGGTCCAGTGACGGACGTCGTCATACCGGTTCCTGAGTGGTAGAAGTGCCTATCCAAACCTTCGCTGGCCACCTCCGGAGAGTACCTGTTCAGCCCAACGGCGGCCTTCGACCTGACGGCGGATTGCGCAGATGGATCCATCCCATTGGTTGGGTGCTGGTGGAGTTAACAGCCTCCAGGTCTTGTGGGAGGACGGCGAACGCGTCTTCTGCAGGGGCGAGCGCCACGCCGACGGTGAGCGGGCCGTTGTGCTGGCCGTACTGCCCGCGGCGGAGCATCCGACGCCGGCCACGCTTGATCGCCTTGCCCGCGAATACGAATTGAAGGGCGAGCTGGATGGGGCATGGGCGGTGCGGCCAATCGAGCTCATCCGCAACCGCGGTCGGACCATGCTGGTGCTCGAGGACACCGGCAGCGAGCCGCTGCACCGGTTGCTCGGGGCGCCCATGGAGATGCGAAGCTTTCTCAGTCTCGCCCTGGCGGTTGCCGCAGCGCTCACACAAGTCCACCGGCGCGGCCTCGTCCACAAGGATATTAAGCCGGCCAATATCCTGGTGAACCGCACGACCGGTGAGGTCAAGCTCACCGGCTTCGGCATAGCGTCACGCCTGCCGCGCGAGCGCCAGGCGCCGGCGCCGACCGAGTCGATCGCGGGCACGCTGGCCTACATGGCGCCCGAACAGACCGGGCGCATGAACCGCTCGATCGATGCGCGCAGCGACCTCTATGCGCTGGGCGTCACGCTCTACCAGATGCTCACCGGCTCGCTGCCGTTTGTCGCGGCCGATCCCATGGAGTGGGTCCACTGCCATATCGCCCGAAAGCCGGTGGCGCCACGCGAGCGGCTGGCGACCGTCCCGGCCGCGCTCTCCGATCTCGTCCTGAAGCTGCTCGCCAAGACCGCCGAGGAGCGCTACCAGACCGCGGCCGGCCTGGAGCGCGACCTGCGGCACTGCCTGGCGGCATGGGAGGCCCGGCACTGGATCGACGCCTTTCCATTCGGCCAGCAGGATATGCCCGACCGGCTGTTGATTCCCGAGAAACTGTATGGGCGCGAGCGCGAACTCGAGACCTTGCTCGGCGTCTTCGACCGTGTCGTGAACAGCGGCCGGCCGGAATTGGTGCTGGTCTCGGGCTATTCGGGCATCGGCAAGTCCGCCATCGTCCACGAGCTGCACAAGGCGCTGGTGCCGTCGCGCGGCCTTTTCGCCTCCGGCAAGTTTGATCAGTACAAGCGCGACATCCCCTATTCAACGTTGGTGCAGGCGTTTCAGAGCTTGGTACGACCCCTTCTCAACAAGAGTGACGCGGAGTTGAGCCCTTGGCGCGACGCCCTTGTTGAAGCGCTGGGTCCGAATGGACGGCTCATGGTCGACCTCGTCCCTGAACTGAAGCTCATCATCGGCGAGCAATCACCTGTGCCTGAGCTTCCGCCGCAGCAGGCGCAGGTTCGTTTTCACCTGGTGTTCCGGCGCTTCATCGCCGTGTTCGCCCGGCCGGAACATCCGCTTGCTCTGTTCTTCGACGATCTGCAATGGCTCGACTCGGCAACGCTGGACCTCCTCGAGGACCTGTTGACCCAGCCGGACGTGAAACATCTGATGATCGTCGGAGCCTACCGGGACAACGAGGTCAACGCCGCTCATCCCCTGACGCGCAAGCTCGAGGCAATCCACAAGACGGGAGTGCAGGTGCAGCAGATCATCCTGGCGCCCTTGGCGGATGAAGACCTGAGACGGTTGCTTGCGGATTCTCTTCGGTGCGACGCAGACCGCGTCGCACCGCTCGCGCAGCTGGTTTACGGCAAGACAGCCGGCAATCCATTCTTCGCCATCCAGTTTATTTCTGCGCTCGTCGAGGAGGGGTTGCTCGGCTTCGATCATGATGCGGCACGCTGGCAGTGGGACCTCGATCGCCTTCACGCCAAGGGCTACACCGACAATGTGGCGGACCTCATGGTCGCGAAGCTCACCGGCATGCCGGCCGAGACCCAGGCCGCGCTGCAACGGCTCGCCTGCCTAGGCAATGTCGCCGAGATCACGCTGCTTTCGACCGTTCTCGAAAGCTCGGAGCAGCAGGTCAACACGGCACTGTGGGCGCCCATCCGCCTGGGACTGGTCGAGCGACAAGAGGGGTCGTACCGCTTCATCCACGACCGCGTCCAGGAGGCCGCCTATTCGCTGATCCCTGAACGGTTGCGCGCCGAGGCGCATCTCAGCATCGGCAGGCTGCTCGCGGCGCACACACCGCCGGAGGGGCGCGAAGAAGCCGTCTTCGAAATCGTCAATCAGCTCAATCGCGGCGCTGCCTTGATCGCGTCTCGAGACGAGCGTGAGCAGCTGGCCGAGTTCAACCTGCTCGCGGGCCAGCGCGCCAAGGCCTCTGCTGCCTACGCCTCGGCGCTTACCTATCTCATCGCCGGTGCGGCCCTGTTGCCGGAGGACTCGTGGGAGCGCCGGCACGAGCTCATCTTTGCGCTGGAGCTGCAGCGAGGCGAATGCGAGTTTCTCACCGGCGCGCTGGCAGAAGCGGAGCAGCGCCTGGCGGCGTTGTCCGCTCGCGCGGCAAATACAGTGGAACAAGCCAGGGTCGCGTGCTTGCGCGTCGATCTGTACACGACCCTCGATCAGAGCAGCCGGGCCGTTGCCGTCGGTCTCGACTATCTCCGGCATCTGGGGATCGACTGGTCGCCCCATCCGACGGAAGAGGATGCCCGGCGTGAATACGAGCGGATCTGGTCGCAGCTCGGGAGCCGCGCGATCGAATCTCTGATCGAGCTGCCCTTGATGAGCGACCCGGCGTCCCTCGCCACCATGGATGTTCTAACCAAGCTTGGGGCGCCCGCAGGATTCGCGGACGCGATTCTATATTTCCTCGTTCTCTCCAGGGCGGTTAATCTCAGTCTCGAACGTGGCAACAGCGACGGCTCTTGCTTCGCCTATGCGTGGCTCGGTGGGATGGTCGGCGCGCGCTTCGGCGACTACAATACTGGATTTCGATTCGCCCAGCTCGGCTATGAGCTGGTCGAACAACGAGGACTAAGGCGCTTCCAGGCTAAGACCTACACCAACTTTGGAAGTCTCGTGCCGTGGACGAGACATATCCTGGTCGGCCGTGACGTTCTGCGCCGCGCGTTCGATGCCGCAAATAGGATCGGCGCCCTTACTGATGCGGCGTTCTCCTCTTACGTGATGATCACGAATCTCCTCGCGGCAGGCGATCCGCTCGTCGATGTGCAACGCGAAGCCGAGCATGCTCGCGCATTCGCGGAAAAGATGGGGTTCGGCCTTGTCATCGATATTGCGACCACGCAGCTCGGGCTTGTCCGAACGCTACGCGGGTTGACTCCGAAATTCGGTTCCTTCGACGATAAGCACTTCGAAGAGGTGCGGGTTCAGCGTCGTTTCTCCAGCAACCCGGATCTGGCACGCGCCGAGTGCTGGTATTGGATCCGAAGGGCACAGGCGCGCTTCTTTGCCGGCGATTATGCTGCGGCCGTCGACGCGTCGTTGAAGGCGCAACGACTGCTGTGGGCATCGCCGTCAAATTTTGAAGTCGCGGAACATTGCTTTTACGGCGCGCTGTCCCGCGCCGCAGCCTGCGACACCGCGACCGACGACGAGCGGCAGCAGCATGTCGAAGCATTGGCCGCCGGCCACCGCCAGCTCCAGCTCTGGGCGGCGAATTGCCCGGACAATTTCGAGAACCGCGCCGCGCTGGTCGGCGCCGAGATTGCTCGCATCGACGGCCGAGATGTCGAGGCGATGCGCCTCTACGAACAGGCCATCCGCTCGGCCCGTGCAAACGGCTTCGTTCACAACGAGGCCCTCGCCAATGAGCTCGCCGCCCGCTTTTACGCGGGACGGGGCTTCGACAAGATTGCCCGTGTGTATTTGCAGGATGCCCGCTACGGCTATCTGCGTTGGGGAGCCGACGGCAAGGTCCGGCAACTCGACGAGATGTATCCATACCTCAGAGACGAAAAGCCAACACTCGCTCCGACGAGCACGATCGGGGCGCCAGTCGAGCAGCTCGACCTCGCGACCGTGATCAAGGTGTCGCAGGCCGTCTCGGGCGAGATCGTGCTGGAAATGCTGATCGACATGCTCATGCGCACGGCCATCGAGCAGGCGGGCGCGGAGCGAGGTCTGCTGATTCTTCGTCGTGGAGTTGAGCTTCGGATCGAGGCGGAAGCAACGACCGGTGGCGATCCGGTCATCGTGCAACTGCGCGACCAACCCGTCACTGCTTCCGTGCTGCCGGAGTCGGTGCTCAACTATGCCCTGCGCAGCCGCGAGAGCGTCCTTCTCGACGATGCTGCCGTCCAATCGGCGTTTGCCGCGGATCCCTACCTCCGCGAACGCCGGGCGCGGTCCGTTCTCTGCCTGCCCCTGATCACCCAAGGCAAGCTGATCGGCGTGCTCTATCTCGAGAACACCCTGACCCCCCGGGCCTTCGCGCCAGCCCGCAGCGCGGTGCTGAAGCTGCTCGCCTCGCAGGCAGCGATCGCGCTGGAGAATGCTCATCTGTACCGCGATCTCGAACAACGCGAAGCCAAGATCCGGCGCCTGGTCGACGCCAACATCATCGGCATCTACCTCTGGGACCTCGAAGGTCGGATCATCGAGGCCAATGACACCTTTCTGCGCATGGTGGGATACGACCGTGAGGATCTCCTTGCCGGTCGCGTGAGCTGGGCGGACCTGACGCCGCCGGAATGGCGAGACCTCGACGCACGCGCCGTCGAAGGGTTGAAGACGGCCGGGCGCTTGCACCCGGTTGAAAAGGAGTACTTCCGCAAGGACGGCAGTCGTGTGCGGGTGCTGATCGGCTCGGCTGCGTTCGACGATCAACGAGACGAGGGCGTCGCCTTCGTTCTGGATCTGACCGAGCAGAAGCGGGCGGAAGCCGAGGCCCGCGAGAGCGAGCGGCGCGTCCGCGAGATGCAGATGGAGGTCGCGCACGCGAACCGCGTCGCAACCATGGGGCAACTCACCGCCTCGATCGCCCACGAAGTGAACCAGCCCATCGCCGCGGCCGTCACCAATGCCCAGGCGGCGCTGCGTTGGCTGGAGGCACGCCCGCCGGATTTGCAGGAGGTCCGCCAGGCGCTCGACCACATCGTCAAGGACGCCAATCGCGCCGGCGACGTCATCGGCCGAATCCGTGAGATCGTCAAGAAGGCGCCGCCACGGAAAGACCGGGTGGACATAAACGAGGCGATCCGCGAAGTGATCGAGCTCACCCGTGGCGAAGCGGCCAAGCAGGGCGCGTCGGTGCGGACGGTACTCGGGGAGGGTTTGCCGCTCATCGAAGGAGATCGTGTACAACTGCAACAGGTTGTCCTCAATCTCATCGTCAACGGAGTCCAGGCAATGGGTGCGGTCGAGGAAGGGCCGCGAGAGTTGCTCGTTGCCACCGCTCGGGCCGAACCGAACGGCGTGCTGGTCGCGGTGAAGGATTCGGGGCCAGGCGTGGCCCCGGCGAATCTCGAGCGGCTTTTCACGCCCTTCTACACGACGAAGCCCGGCGGCTTGGGCATGGGGCTGTCGATCTGCCGTTCGATCATCGAAGCTCAGGGCGGTCGGTTGTGGGTGACCGCCAACCTACCCCGGGGTGCCATTTTTTACTTCACGGTGCCCACCCGCCCGGACAGCACATCGTAATTCCGACACTGCGATAGTCATTTCGACGTTGGCGCATTGCCGACAAGGTCATGATTGTATCGGCAATGCGGAAAGCAGCTTGTCCAAGGTGATCGGGTAATCTCGGACACGCGCACCGCAGGCGTTATAGATCGCATTGGCAAGCGATGCACCGGCTCCGCAGATGCCAAGCTCGCCGACGCCCTTGGATTTCAAGGGGTTTGATTTATCGTCAAGTTCAGGAAGAAAGATCGCATCCACATCGGGCACGTCGGCGTGCACGGGCACGTGGTATTCGGCTAGATCGTGATTGACGAAGTAACCGAAGCGTGGATCGAGAGTCATTCCCTCCTCCAACGCCGCTCCGACGCCGAAGATCATGCCGCCGATCGCCTGGGATCGGGCGGTCTTCTCATTCAGGATACGGCCGGCGGTGAAGACACCCAGCATGCGTCTCAGCCGGACCTCGCCGGTGTCGGCATCGACGCCGACTTCCGCGAAGTGCGCTCCGTAGGATTGTTGCGAGAAATTTCTGAGCGTTCTGCCGGGCCTGATCTCCCCGTCCGCGTCCAATCCGGCTCCCACGAGGTCAGTCAGCGATTTGGTCTGACCGGCGTCCGAGATGCGGCCGTTGGCAAAGTCGGCCGTGTTCGGGTCCATGCCGGCAATCCGGGCCAGCTTTGCCCGCAACGTATTGCAGGCCTCGAAGAGCGCCGAGCCGGAACTCGCAGCGCCGAAGGAACCGCCCGAGCCCGACGCTTGTGGAAAGCTGGTGTCACCCAGCTCCATTCGAATTCGCTGCGGCGGTAAGCCCAGCACTTCTGCGGCGATCTGGGTGAGGATAGTATAGCTGCCAGTGCCGATATCGGTCATCGCCATGCGTACGACGGCGAAACCGTCCGGCCCCAATCGCACATTGGCCTTCGACGGTTGAAGCGGGTTCCCGCGCGTCGCGGCGGCCACGCCCATTCCCACGAGCCAGCGTCCGTCCCACACTTGGCCGGGCTTCGGATTCCGCTTGTCCCAGCCAAAGCGCTTGGCCCCTTCCTGGAAGCAGGCCAAGAGGTGACGGCTTGAATACGGAACATGCCGCTCCGGATCCTCCGTCGGCTCGTTGCGTACGCGCAATTCGATCGGATCGACGCCGAGCTTCTCGGCGAGTTCGTCCATCGCGCATTCCAGCGCCAACAGGCCCACCGCCTCGCCCGGAGCGCGCATGGACGACGCAACCGGAATATCCAGAGGCGCCAGGCGATGCCGGGTCAGCCGGTTTGCGCCGGCGTAAAGCGTTCGCGTCTGAAGGGCGGCCCCCTCGTAAGTCTGCTCGCTGCGCAGATTGCCCGAAAAGACATCGTGGCCGATCGCCCGTATTCGGCCGCCCCGATCCGTACCCAATCGGATACGCTGGATGGTGTCCGAGCGGTGTGTGGTGACATGAAACACCTGCTGTCGGGTGAGCGCCGTCTTCACCGGGCGCTTGAGCTGGCGGGCTGAGATCGCCGCCAGAATGGCGTCGGCATTCACCCAGAGCTTGGCGCCAAAACCACCGCCGACATAGCGGCTCACCAGCCGCACGTTCTCGGGCGGAATCTTCAGGGTCCTTGCGATTGCCGCCTGACCCTGGTTCAACATCTGGTTCGATGTATGGAGGATGAGCTTGTCGCCATCCCACATCGCCTGCGTGGCATGGGGCTCCATCATGGCGTGACTTTGCAAGGGTGTCGTGTAGGTCACGTCAAGCCGGACGGGAGCCGCAGCAAAGGCGCCCGCGAAGTCACCCACCGCGCTATCGGGCGGAGCGCCGGCACCCCAGGGCGCACGTGCCTGATCGAGGCCGTCGCGCAGCGTGTACTTTCCGGGCAGCCGAACATACTTGACGCGTACGAGGTAAGCGGCTGCCCTGGCCTGCTCGAAGGTTTCTGCCACCACAAAGGCAACCGGCTGGCCGTAGTACGACACCTCCGGACTGGTGAGCACCGGATGGGCCTCATGATGATTGCCCGTGCCCTGCTCCGGCGCGTTTCGGTGGGTCAGCACGAGAAGCACGCCGGGCGCCCGCTCCGCCGCGCCCGTATCGATGGACTTGATCTGACCCTTGCCGATCGAGGCTTCGACGACAAAGCCGTAGGCCACCGCGGGACCGTGCTCCACCTCATACGCATAACGCGCGCTGCCTGTGACCTTCAGCCGTCCGTCGACACGATCGAGCGGCTTGCCGACAACACCTTGTGCTTCGACATCGAGCGCATTCGTCCCGATCGGTGTGTTCATCTCCATCGACGAGCTCCTTCAGGTCTGGGCGGCTTGCATCAGCACGGCGCGCAACGTTCGCCGTGTCAGTGGGATCTTGAAATCATTGCTGCCATAGCCGCGAGCTCCGTCCAGGACGGCCGTCGCAGCTGCGTCGAAAGTCTTTGCATCGGCGGACGCGCCGGCCAGTCGTTCCTCCGCCTGCGGCACGCGCCAGGGCTTGGGCGCCAAACCGCCGAAAGCGAGGCGCGCCGAGCGGATACCTCCAACCGAGAGCTCGACGATCGCGGCGACAGAAACCAGAGCGAAGGCGTAGGAGGCCCTGTCGCGGACCTTTCGGTAGATCTGCACTCCTGGAGGCGGTGGCGGGAGTGTCACGGCAGTGATGATCTCGCCCGCCTTCAGCGTCGTATCGATCTCCGGGGTCTTGCCGGGAAGGCGATGGAACTCGGCCATCGGAATGACTCGAACCTCACCCTCTGCATTGACCGTCTCCACAGTGGCGTCGAGCGCGCGCAGCGCGACCGCCATATCGGATGGATTTACGGCAATGCACTGGTCGCTGGCGCCGAGCACGGCATGCATTCGATTGAAGCCGCCGAGCGCTGCGCAGCCCGAGCCCGGGTTGCGCTTGTTGCACGGCTTGGTGACGTCGTAGAAATAGGAGCAGCGTGTCCGTTGCAGTAGATTGCCCCCGGTGGTGGCTCTGTTGCGCAGCTGCGCACTCGCCCCCGCCAGCAAGGCCCGGCTCAAGACCCCATACCGTTCGCGTACGCGACGGTCAGCCGCAAGATCGCTGTTTCGCACCGTCGCGCCTATGCGCAGGCCGTCCTCCGCAGTGTCCTCGATCTTGTCCAGCGGAAGGCGGTTGATGTCGATGAGCTCCGTCGGAGTCTCAACTTGCAGCTTCATCAGGTCGAGCAAGTTCGTTCCGCCTGCGATGAGCTTGGCGCCGGGCCTGGTCGAGGCGGCGGCGGCGCGAACAGCCGAGTCAGCGCGATCGTAAGCAAAAGCCTTCATGCCGGGCCTCCCGCGGCTTGTCTGATTGCCGCTACGATGTTGGGATAAGCGGCGCAGCGACAGATATTGCCGCTCATGCGTTCGCGGATCTCGGCGTCGGTCAGGTCTGGCCGGGCAAGCGCCAGGCTCTCGGTCACATAGCTTGCCATGCCCATGCGACTCTCATTGAGCATCCCGACAGCGGAGCAAATCTGCCCTGCCGTGCAATACCCGCATTGGAAGCCGTCGTGCGCCACGAAAGCAGCCTGCATCGGATGCAGCGTCTCGCCGTCTGCCAGACCCTCGACCGTCGTGATCGGCTGTCCGTCATGCATCGCGGCAAGCGTCAGGCAGGAGTTGATGCGGCGCCCGTCCAGCAGCACCGTGCAGGCGCCGCACTGACCGTGGTCGCAGCCCTTCTTGGTTCCCGTCAGCGCGAGATGCTCTCGAAGGGCATCGAGCAAGGTCGTGCGGGGATCGAGGCTCAGAACGTGGGGCTGACCGTTGATCTGAAGTTCGACTGTCACGGGGGCTAGCGACGTCTCGGCGTCGACCGGGCCGGCACCGAGCGCCACGTGCGGGAGCCCCGCGCAGAGGGCGGCTGTGGCCGTCGCAGTCCCCAGCACCGCGCGTCGTGTATACAGAAAACGTCCGTCCCGGTTCGCGTCCATGATTACTCCTTCCGTTCCCGGACGGGCCTGACGGATGTCCGGGGCCCGAGCGGCATGCCTTGCCTACGGCCACATCTCGTCCGGAAGATTGACAACGATCGGCGTTGAGGTGCTCCTCACGACCACCCAGCGAAAAGACTCCGCATCCGACGGATTGATCTCCATGTGGGGCAGGAAGGCCGGCACATGGATGAAATCGCCGGCTTTCGCGGTCGCGGCATATTCTCCCCGCGTGCCCCAGCGCACTTCGCAAATGCCCGACAGCACGTAGGCGATCGTCTGCTGCTCGCCATGATGGTGAATTCCCGTGCGAGCTCCCGGCTGGACCTCGAACAAGCCGCCCCACAGCACCGAGTCGATGCCGAGCTGTGGCGCGACCGCTGCCTGGCGTACGGAGCCTGGCGTCTGTGCCGTTGCCTGGTCGAACCTGGCCGGGCCGACAATGCGGATGGGGGGATAGTTGGTCATGTTCGGAAGGGCTCCTGGCTGATGATCTGGGGTTGCCTCAGTCCGTGCTGCCCACACTTGCTGCGCTGGCAAGCTTCAAGGCGCGCTGCAGATGATCTTCGATCTTCGGCAGGGTCTCGCGGGCAAATTGCCTGAGGTCCGGGTCGCTGCCGTTCTGGATCTCCTGCTGGAACAGCGCTGCATTGCCCTTCTGATATTCGACCTGGTCTTTCACATAGGTCTGGTCGAACGCGGTGCCGTGTTCGGCATAGAGCGTGAACAGCATCGCGTCATAGGCGCCGTGCAGCAGAGGATTCGACGGAGTGACATTCTTTCGCTGCAGGATCGCATTCAGCGCATCGACCACGGGTATGTGGCTGGTGACCATCAGATGCGCATAACTGCGAATCCCGGCGCTCGTGCTCTTTGTCTCCGCGATCCGACCGGAATCCACCTGGAAAGGGGCTCCGAGGTTGGCTTGGCCGACAAAGTTGAAATCGACGGCATTGAGCATCCCGGGCGCCTCCGGCGGCGCGGGCGTCTGTGCATTGGCGACGCCGACGCCGGTAGCCATCAAGACAAGCGCGTAGACAAGGCCGAAGCCTGCGATGCGCCTTGTTGGAGATGCTCCTTTCATTGGCGAAGCTCCATTCATTCGTCGCCGTACGCGGCTTTTCGCGCAGCCAATTCCCGTGGCTCCACACAACGTAGCCGTCTGTTGCTTTTCTGCTTGCCTGAGATTGCGGTTGTTGTTGCGCGCTTGCACTTTGTAAGAGCGGGATACCCGCCGCGAACGGTCACCTGAGATCGACCGCTCATCAGACGCTCACCGAAGCAGACAAATTGGCGGCGGCGCGTTGCAGCCGGCATCTGAGCAGCCCGCAGTGAAGATGGCGACAATTGACGCAAACCAGCGCCATCTTCGGCAATACAGCCAAAGCCGCGGCCCTGCTCGACTACTAGAAGCGGCGACAAGGTGTCGGAGGCTTGTTCGCGGCCCCCTAATCCAACGGAAACGCCAGATCGGAAGCAGCCAATGGGGATCGTTCGCTTCGCTCTGAGATTGCCGCACACGTTCTATGTGCTGGCCATTCTCATCTTGTTCCTCGGCGTCACGGCGATTCGCGTCATGCCGACCGATATCTTTCCGCAGATCAACATCCCGGTCGTCACCGTGATCTGGCAGTACACCGGTCTCAGCACGACGGAAATGGAGCAGCGTGTCACAACTTACAGTCAGTATTCGATCAGCTCCAACGTCAACAATATCCGGGATATCGAGGCGCAGACGCTCAACGGCATTTCAGTTCAGAAGATCTATTTCCAGCCAGACGTCAATCTTGATCTGGCGATCGCGCAGATCGTCTCGGCGACGAATTCGATCCGCTCGCTCATGCCCGCCGGTATCCAGCCGCCGATCGTGGTGCAATTCAACGCATCGAGTGTTCCGGTGCTGCAAGTCAGCCTCAGCTCCGACAGCCTCACCGAGGCACAGCTCTACGACTACGGCATCTACAATCTCCGTCAGCGGCTGGCGCCGATTCATGGCGTCACCCTTCCGACACCAGCCGGCGGAAAGTACCGACAAATCATGGTCGATATCGATCCATCAAAGCTCCTCGCCAAAGGGCTGACGCCGCTCGATGTGGTCAATGCCGTCAACGCGCAAAATCTCACGCTTCCGTCGGGCACGGCCAAGATCGGCGACACCCAGTTCGTCGTCCAAACCAATGCAATGCCGAAGACGATCGACGAACTCAATGCCATCCCGATCAAATACAGCAACGGCGCCACGGTATTCCTGCGTGATATCGGCTTTGTCCGCGACGGCTACGCCGTCCAGCAGAATGTCGTGCGTGAAGGCGGCGTTCGCGCGGTACTGCTTAGCATCGTCAAGAACGGAGAGGCGTCGACGCTTGACGTGGTCAACGGCGTCAAGGCCGCGCTCGGCATTGCGCGCGCTGCGGCGCCGCCGGGCCTCCAGATCAGCGAACTGTTCGACCAGTCGGTCTTCGTTGTCTCCTCCGTGATGGGGGTCTTGCGCGAGGGCGCCATCGCCGCGGGACTGACGGCGCTGATGATCCTGGTGTTCCTGGGTTCGTGGCGCTCGACCCTGATCGTCATGATCTCGATCCCGCTTGCCATCCTTGCCTCCATCGTCGCGCTTTATTTCCTGGGCGAGACACTGAATACGATGACCTTGGGCGGTCTTGCCCTCGCCATCGGCATTCTGGTCGACGATTCAACGGTCACGATCGAGAACACGCATCGTCTGCTTACTGAGGAACGCATGCCGCTGTACGAGGCGACGCTTCATGGCTCCGCCGGCATCGCGGTGCCGACCTTGGTTTCGACGCTTGCCATTTGTTGCGTCTTCACCTCCGTGGTGTTCCTCGAGGGGCCGGCCAAGTACCTGTTTACGCCGCTTGGCCTTGCTGTGGTTTTTGCCATGCTTGCCTCCTATGGCTTGTCGCGAACTCTGACGCCGATCGCCATCAATGTGCTGCTCAAGGGCGAACACCACGCCGCACCCAGCATCCCGGACGCGGCCGGCCGGTTTGCTCGTCTGCACGGCCATTTCGAGCGTGGCTTCGAACGATTGCGCCAGAGTTATGTGGAGATCTTGACCGCGCTGCTCTCGCGCCGCCTCATCGTGCCGATCGTCTCGACGCTCGTCCTGGCGCTTGGCGGTGCGACGTTTCTGTTTGTCGGCCGCGATTTCTTCCCCGCAATCGACGCTGGCCAGATCCAGCTTCATGTCCGCGCGCCGCCGGCCACTCGAATCGAGGAAACTGAAAGGATCTTCCAGGCGGTCGAGGACAGGATCCGCCAGATCGTTCCGGAGAAAGACCGCGGCCAGATCGTGGACAACATCGGCCTGCCGGCGCGTCTCTACAATCTCGCCTTCTCCGACGGATCGACGATCGGCGTGAATGACGGCGTCATGCTCGTGTCACTGAACGATGGCCATGCGCCGACCGCGGACTATGTGCGGGAGCTGCGGCGAATATTACCGGCAGAATTTCCGGAGAGCACGTTCTATTTCCAGGCCGCAGACATGGTCACCCAGATCCTCAATTTCGGTTTGCCCGCACAGATCAACGTTCGTACCGTCGGTTATGACCGCGAGAAGAACCTGCAGATTGCAGGGGCGCTACAGCGGCGGATCGCTTCCATCCCCGGCATCGTCGACGCCCATCTCCAACAGGAGATGTCCGCCCCTGCATTTTATGCATCGATCGATCGCGCTCGGGCTACCGAATTTGGCCTCACCGCCAACCAGATTGCGACGAATTTAAACGTGAGTCTCAGTTCATCCGAGCAGGTGAGTCCCAACTTCTGGACGGATCCAAAGAATGGAATCCCCTACTACATCGCGGTGCAGACGCCGGAACATAAAGTCCACTCCCTGAACGATCTGACCAACACACCGCTGGGCGCCGTCGCCACGCCGCCCAGCGGTCCCAATCCCATGCTGCTGGGCAATGTGGCCACGCTCAGACGCGCCTCGACCCCGACCAATACCAACCAGGCCAACATCCAGCCGGTCTACGAGGTCTATGCGGCGACGCAGGACCGCGATCTCGGCAGCGTTTCCCGCGACATCGACAAGATCGTCGCGGATCTTCGTCCCCAGCTGGCGCCCGGCAACTCGATCGAGGTGATCGGTCAGATCGACAGCATGAACAACGCCTTTCGCAATCTCGGCGTCGGCCTGCTCTTTGCAGCGGTCTTCGTTTACCTGCTCATGGTCGTCAACTACCAGGATTTCGGCACTCCGGTGGTCGTCATCCTCGCTTTGCCCATGACCATGTGCGGCATCGTCACGGTGCTCTACATCACGGACACGACGCTGAGCGTCCCATCCTTAATGGGCGCGATCATGGCGGTGGGCGTCGCCTCGGCCAACTCCATCCTGCTGGTGACTTTCGCTCGCGACCAGCAACTCGCCGGCATGTCCGCTCGCGACGCGGCGATTTCGGCCGGACATACCCGCATCCGACCCGTCCTCATGACGGCGGCCGCCATGATCATCGGCATGATTCCGATGGCCATCGGCGGTCCGGGCGAGGAGCAAAACGCCGCGCTCGCGCGTGCCGTTATCGGCGGCCTTGTTTTCGCCACGCCGACGACGCTGCTGATCGTGCCTTATCTCTTCGCCATTTTGCGAAAGCATAGCGACCACAAATCCACCCAGGGCGCACTCGAGGGGAGCGCCTGATGTCGGAGCAGGGACAGCCATCGCAGCCACCGGCACGTGCGTCGCTTGCTGCTGGCGAACAACGGCCCCAACCCCGTCGCGCTGGACGTCGCCTGCTTGCGTCCAGCGTCCTGATCCTGCTCATTGCCTCGCTCGTCGTCGGCCTATGGCAACACTATGGGCGCTACAGCCAGGCGATGGCGACGGCCGCACGGCAGCGCGACTTCGTCCCCCTTGTTCGGGTGCAAGAGGTGCGAGCGAGTGACGACATCATGCTGGTAACGCTGCCGGCGACGACTCTCGGCTTCGAGACGGCGAACATCTATGGGCGCGCGAGCGGCTATATCACCAAGCGACTCGTCGACATCGGCTCTCATGTCAAGGCCGGCGATCTGCTGGTAGAGGTCACGGCGCCCGAGCTCGATCATCAGATTGGCCAGGCAGAGGCCACTCTCGCCCAGGTCAAGGCGACCCTCGCCCAGACCGAGGCGAACCGCGATCTGGCCCGTGTCACCGCTGAACGCTCCGCCGCGCTCGCCCCGCAAGGTGCTGCCTCGCGTCAGCAGGCCGACAATGACCGGCTCGCCTACCGGGCACAGCAGCAAGCAGCGGTCGCCCAGGAAGCCACTGTCAAGGCGCAGGAGGCGCAGCTCATGGTGCTGCGCCAACAGAAAATCTATCAACAGGTGGTGGCGCCGTTCGATGGCGTCGTGACGCAGCGCAATATCGACATCGGCAGCTTGGTCCAGGCGGACGCAGGTGGCGGCACGCCGCTTTTCGCAATGGTCCATAGCCACGTCATCCGCGTCCAGCTTTACGTTCCCCAAGACCAGGCTTTTGGACTGATGCCCGGCGCCGCTGCCGTCGTGCGCGTGCCGGAAATCCCCGGTCGTGCCCTTCCCGGCACGGTGACGCGTATTGCCGATGCATTGCAGCCAGGCACGCGCACGCTCCTGACGGAGATTGATGTCGCCAACGACGACGGCACGTTACGACCGGGGATCTACTGCACTGTCGAGCTCAAGATTCCCCGGCGAACGCCGTCGCTGATCGTGCCCAGCGCCGCCGTCATCTTCAACCACGCAGGCCTGCAGGTCGCCGTGGTCGAGGACGGCATCGCCCATCTCAGGAAGATCGAGGTGGTGCGGGATATGGGAACCGAGGTCGAAGCCAGCGATGGCGTCGCCGCCGGTCAAAAAGTCATACTCAACCCGAAGGTCAGCCTCACGGACGGCAGCCGCGTTCGTGTCCGCACCGGCAATGTGGCAGCTTCGCCATGAGCAAACGTATATACCATGCCGCCGCCAGGGGAGCGGCTTTCATCGCAGCCGTGGCCCTTGGCGGTTGCGACCTCGGCCCCGACTACAAGCATCCCGACACGGTGACACCCGGCGAATGGCGGGAAGGCGACCGGGATGACATCGCCGCATGGCCGGCGGCGGACTGGTGGCAGGGATTCGGATCGGCCGAGCTGAACGAGATGATGACGACGGCGCAGCAGGCCAATGCCGATCTCGGCGCGGCGATCGCGCGCGTCAAGCAGGCCGACGCCCAGCTGCGCATTGCAGGTGCGGCGCTCCTGCCGTCCGTTCAGGCGAATGCCAGCCCATCGAACCAGCGGATCGTCTTCCCGACCATCAATGGACCGATCCCCTATACGGCCTACACCGTGGGAATAAGCGCTTCCTACGAGATCGATTTCTGGGGCAAGAACGCGGCAGCCCGCGACGCTGCCAAAGCTGCTTCTGTTGCGAGCCGCTACGACCAGCAGGTCGTCGACTTGACCGTCGTTTCCGGCGTCGCGACCACGTATTTCCAGGCGCTCGGGCTGCAAGATCGGTTGCAGGTGGCGCGCGACAACCTGGCAAATGCCGAGAGCGTCCTGAAGCTTGTCCGCGAGCAGGGGCGGGTCGGCACAACGACGGATCTCAACATCGCTCAGCAGGAAACCGTTGTCGCCGGGTTGCGTGCGGCAATCCCGCCGCTCCAGCAGCAATTCTCTCAGGCCCTCGACGCGCTGGCGATCCTGTTGAACAGGTCGCCCAACGACATGAGACTTGCCGCAAAATCCCTGGTGCCGCTACCCGTTCCCGTGGTCGAGCCCGGTCTCCCTTCGGAATTGCTCGAGCGCCGCCCGGATGTACGGGAGGCTGAAGCCCAGCTCATCGCGGCCAATGCCAATATCAAGGTTGCGCGCGCCGCATTCTTTCCAAGCATCACCTTGACGGCATCGGGCGGCTTCGAAAGCTTCGCGTTGTCGAACTTTCTTTCGCCGGCAAGCGCCATCTACACTGTCGCGGCCGCGCTCGCCCAGCCGATTTTCGAGGGCGGCCGCCTGCATGGGCAGCTCGACTATTCGAAGGCCCGTTACGAAGAGCTGCTGCAGAATTATCGCAAGGCGGTGATATCTGCGTTCAGCAACGTCGAGGACGCGCTCGCGGCGACACGTCGGACGGCCGAGCAGCAGGAGAGCCAGCAGATTGCAGTGGCAAAGGCGCGACGGGCCTATGACATCGCGCAGCTCCAGTATGGCGTCGGCAGCACCGATTTGCTCACGGTCTTGAACACTGAGAATGCACTCTTCTCGGCAAATGACCTATTGGCCCAGATCCGTATCGCGCGAATGCAGGCCCTCGTCAGTCTCTTCAATGCGCTGGGCGGCGGATGGCAGGACGGTGGACCCCAGGCCGCGATGATGGCGACAAGACCACCTCCTTAATCGATGGAGACCGGCGGCCGACAGAACCAGCTTCGTTGGTACGATTTCGTCGTGGCACCAAGGACTGCCGGCGTCGTCCCAAGCACTCCACAGGCCTTTTGTAGTCTGATCGTACGTGCGTCATGGCGTGACGCCGTGACGAACCGCGCGCCGCTATCGTTCTTGGCGCGTGGCTTAGCCTGAGGGATCTCGTTGGCTAACCAGAAATCCATGAATTCGGCTGGCTAGACAGCACCTCGCCGCCGGGTCGCATGTCGGCCGCGGCGGCGAAGCCTTTTGCTGCATGGGCGGCCGATGCACCGGGGCATCAGCCCCGCGGCGGCACGGTGACGTCCCTGTCGCGCAGCTGCTGCTCGAGCACCGGGATCGCCGGCCCGGGTTCACCTTCCTGGCACTGGGCGAGCGCGACGGCGGTCGCGACGCCGACCGGTGGTTCGCGCAGGGTCCCGATGCTTTCGTGGAATGCCTTCACGAGCGACTGGCAATAGTCCTGATCGCTCATGGGTGGCCGAGTGGGCGACTGGGCGTTGCTGCCCGTAGCGAAGCCGAGGCCGACGACGAGCGAGACGATCGTGGCGGCCAGAAGTGAGGTGGACCTGTTCATGTGAGGAGCCTTTCGAAGTTTGCCGGGCACGCCCTATTGCGTCCCGTGCCTGCCGAGGAAGCTATGGATCCCTCCGGACCGTCGCTTGTGGCGAATTGCCGACACTTGGATATTGTTGTCCGAACGTTCGTCAGGCATCTGACAGGTTTCGGTTAGGCGGCGCCTCTCATCATACGTAGGTGTCCATTCAGGTCAGCATCTCGAATATCAGGGTGCCGTTGAGAGCCAGGATCAGCAGCGCCAGGCCCCAGCCGCCGATCTTAGCGGCCCCGCCGAGCACGAATTCGCCCATCAGGCGACGCAAGCCGACGAAGCGCAGCAGCGGAACCATCGCAAAAGGCAGTTGCAGACTGAGCACGACCTGACTCAATACCAGCAGCCGCGTCGTATCGCTCTCGCCGACCACCGCGAAATAGAGCAGCACTGGGCCCAGAGCGGCAAGGCGCGTGATCAGCCGGCGGACCAGGGGAGAAAGCCGAATCTGCAGGAAGCCCTCCATCACCAGCTGCCCGGCCAGCGTGCCAGTGATCGTCGAGCTCTGCCCGGCCGCCAGCAGGCCGATGGCGAAGATCGTCGCGGCGATGCTGCTGCCGAGCACGGGGTTGAGCAGGGCATGGGCAGTGCCGAGGTCGGTGATCTCCGTCAGGCCGTGGGCGTGGAAGATGGCCCCGGCAGCAATCAGGATTGCGGCGTTGATGAGCAGCGCCAGGCCGAGCGACACGTTGGAGTCGCGCACATTCGCCTTGATCGCGCCCTGCTTGGCCTTGCGGTCGAGCGCGTGGCCGGCTGGAGCGAGCAGGCCGCTATGCAGGTAGAGATTATGCGGCATCACCGTGGCGCCGATGATGCCGATGCCGAGCAGAAGCATCGCCGGATCCGTCGCCAGCGCGGGGGTCGGCAGGAAACCCGCTGCCACCATCGACCAGTCCGGCGGCGCCAGGCACAGCAGCGCGGCGAAACTGGCGGCGATCACCAGGATCAGGCCGCAGACCAGGCTGCGCAGCCATCGCCAATCATCGCTCCCGAACAACAGAAGGACGAGCGTGCCGACGCTCATGAGCAGGACGCCGGGGACAAGGTCTATTCCGAACAGGAGCTTGAGGGCGATGGCCCCGCCCACCAGCTCAGCGAGGTCGGTCGCCACCATCGCCACCTCGGCCAGCAGCCAGAGCAGCAAGACGACGGGCCGCGAATAGGTCTCGCGAGAGAGCTCGGCGAGACCCTTGCCGGTGGCGATGGCGAGCCGCACGCAGAGCGCCTGCGCGACCATGGCGAACAGATTGGCGATCAGGACCATCGACAGAAGTGCATAGCCATAGCGTGACCCGCCGCCGAGATCGGTCGCCCAGTTGCCAGGATCGATGTAGCCAACCGCGATCAGCAGGCCCGGGCCGGCAGTGCCGATGAGCCGCCGCCAGCCGGGAAACCAGGGCCGGCCGAGGTGCGATGCGAACTGCCCCGCGCTGGCCGCACTCGATCCCGGAGTGGCCACGGTCAGCGCGGCGACACCGTCGGCACCGACTGCCACGTTCTCGAAAGGTCGACGTCCGGAGATTGTCTCCATCTCTCTGTCCTCCGTGAGCGCGCACCCATAATCCACCGAAGCGAGGTGCCGCTCAGATACGGACCAGCAAGTTAGAGACAGTCGCATCGCGCGGTCTTGCCGTGCGTTGCTCGGAGTTATCGGGGATTGCTTCAACCATAAGGAAGAGCTCGAACTTCCCGTGCTCGCCAAACTATTGTCTTCGCGGCAATTGCCGGCCGAACTCGGCAATTCCCCTAAAGCGGGCGCGGGCGACCGAGGTTACATCCGGCTATCGCAATCTGTCGCAACGCGTGCTGACGAAATGGTTGTCGTCCGTCGCAAGACAGGCAATCGGAGAGACCATCATGAACACCGTGTCACGTCGTAACCTTCTGGCGTTGACCGCCGGAGGCTCACTCGCCGCCGCCGCAGTTCAGGTGGCGCATGCTCAGTCCTTCGGCAATCCCGATCTGCCGCCGCAAGGGGCCATCAATGCCAAGAACAACCCGGCAAGCCTCACCGACCCCGGTCCGCAGAATCCGACGCTTGCCAGCCAGTTTCCCTCACCGCAGTCGCCCCCGGCGACCGATGTCGGCAGCATGCCGTTGCCTTGGGCCTCGTTCAACAACGCGCCGAAGCGCATCCAGAACGGCGGTTGGGCCCGCCAGGTGACACAGGCCGACTTCGCGATCTCGGAGGAGATCTCCGGCGTCAACATGCGGCTGACGGCCGGCGGTATCCGTGAGCTGCACTGGCATCTCGCCTCCGAGTGGGCATACATGACGTATGGCAATTGCCGGATCACCGTGCTCGATGAACTAGGCCGGACCTATGTCTCCGACGTCAAGGAGGGCGATCTCTGGTTTTTCCCGGCCGGTCTGCCGCATTCGCTGCAGGGGCTGGGACCCGATGGATGCGAGTTCGTCATCTGCTTCGACGACGGCAAGGCCTCCGAGTTCAATACGCTGCTGGTGACCGACTGGCTGGCCCATACGCCTCCCAATATCCTGGCCAAGAACTTTGGCCTTCCCGCCGACACCTTCGCGAAGATTCCGCTGCAGGATCTCTACATCTTCCAGGGCAAGCTGCCTGGCAGCCTTGAGGCCGACCGCGCCGCCGTGCTGGGACCTGAAGGTGCTCCGCCCTATCCGTTCACCTTCTCCCTGGCCTCGATGAAGCCGACCCGGCAGACCAAGGGCGGCGAGGTGCGGATCGCCGACAGTAACAACTTCAAGGTCGCGAAGACGACCGCTGCCGCCCTGGTGACCGTGCATCCTGGCGGCATGCGGGAGATGCATTGGCATCCCAATGCCGATGAATGGCAGTATTGGATCAAAGGCAAGGGGCGCATGACGGTGTTCAACACCGGACCGAATGCCGTCACCATGGACTTCAACCCGGGTGATATCGGTTACGTCAAGCGTAACCTCGGCCACTACATGGAGAATGTCGGCGACACCGATATGGTGGTCCTCGAAGTCTTCCGCAGTTCGTACTTCGCCGATATCTCCCTGTCCGACTGGTTGGCGCGCACGCCGCCGGCACTGGTCGCCCAGCACCTCAATGTTGACGTGGCGACAATCGCAAAGTTTCCGAACGACAAGCCGGAAATCATGCCCCAGTGATCGCACTTCATCGACATGAGGGTGAAATGCGATTGGCCATGGCATTTCTGGTCGGGCTGATGGCCTTTTGGCTCAGCGGATGCTCGCGGGGAGAAGATGGCCTTTTCCGCAGTTCAGATATGCGGCGGACGTACGGTGACGGGCTGTCAGTGAATATTGCAAGTGTGGAAAACGAGACGGAGGGCCGACCGTTTGCCGAACGGTATTGCAAATGTCTCGGCAAGACGGCCCATTTTGAGCGAACAGAATTGTTGAGCTATCGCCATGAGACCGCAATGAGCGCATTGTTCGAATGCGTGTCACGTCCGGCGTCTGCATCGAAAACCTGAATCCGAATGCGGGCGAGCCCGGGCCGCTCTACCCGACGAGCAACAACGGATTCGGCGCGTGGCGTGACCAGCCTGCCTCGGCAACCAGAACATCCAGGCCCAGTGTCGCAAGGTCGTCCGCGAACGGGTCCACCGCCATGTCGTGCGCCTGGTAAAGCATCTTCGCATAGGTGTGACAGTCGTTGCACGTCTCTGCTTTGACCGCGCCGGGATCGCCCTCGATTCCCTGCAGCGCCACGGAACGCGACTGACCGCAGGTAATGCAAACGGCGCGCACGTGATTCCAGGCGGTGGCGCAGAGTGAGCAATAGAGGTAGCGCACCCCTCGGGCCTGGCCCGATTCCGTGACCACGCCAGACACGGGCGTCGAACCGCAACACGGGCATAGGCCGCGTTGGGGCAGCAGACGCAGGGATGGCGCAGGCAACGAAGCGGCCAGCCGGGTGAAGTACACCTGCAGCGCAGCTGCCACATAGAGAGCGGCGCTTGCATCGGCCATGTCCACGCAGCCGCCGAGGAAGCCATCCGCCAGAGCTTCCACCCCGTCGACTCCGCGGTCATGAAGGCTTGCCACGGTCGCCCGCGCCGGCGCGGTGGTCTCACTGTCGTTGGCGACATCGAGCAACAGGGCCAGCCCATCGCGCCACGTCGGGTCTCGCTGATACAAGTCCGCGGCGAGCGGCGGCAGGCGCGCGGTCACTGCGCGTTCTACCGCAACCTGGTCCGGGCCGGTGATGGGGCCCATCGCGCTGGCCATGGCGTGCTGAGCCTCTGTGAGCCGCGCCATGAAACGCAGCCACTGGCCCATCGGATGGCGGTCCGACAGGGAGTCCAGGCGGGCCGCCGAGCGCGCGAACCGCGTCGCCGGATCAGGCAAGATCAGCGCGTCGGGTGCCTTCACGCCGCCTTGCGGGTTCCCCGTCCACTTGCTCTTCGGCGCCACTTGACCCTGCCTCATGCGCGTGGCCCTCCGCCGCCGAGGCGCGGTCGGGGCCCGCTAGAACCGGTCGCTGCCAGGCGCCGCAGCCATTTGCGATGATGCCGCCACGCCCAGCCCGGGGTTACGAAGCCTTGCGTCATCGTCCGCACCGAGCCCCTGACCCAGATCGCCGCATAGACATGGACGACCCAGACGATGATCGCCGCGACAGCCGCCAGGGAATGGATGAGGACGGCGACCCTGCGCTGCTCGATCGTGGTATAGGCGGAGAAATAGACCTCCCAGATCACGATGCCGGTGAGGAAGAGCACCGGGACCAACAGCGCCATCGACCAGAAGACGGCCTTCTGGCCGGCATTGAAGCGGCCGACCTCCGGAACGCCCTCCTCGTCGTTCGCCAGCACGCGGTCGACGGCGCGCATCCAAGCGATATCGTCGCGGTCCCACATGTTGTCGCGCCAGAACTGCACGACCATGCCGGCGTAGCTCAGCAGCAGCACGGTGCCGATCCAGGGATGGATGGTCCGTGTCGACTGGCCGCCGCCGAACAGGCCGGAGAGCCAGAACAGCATCGGATGGAACATCGAAAGGCCGGATAGCAGCAGCAGCACGAAGCATCCGGCGGTGATCCAGTGGTTGATCCGTGCCGCGGTGGTATTGCGGATCAGTGTCCAAGGGGGCCTGGTCATTTGCGATCCTTTGCACCTTGCAGCTCGCGTTGGGCCTGCGCTTCGTCCTCCGGTCGCACCTCGTTTGGCCCGACGACGACCCAGTGGAAGAAGCCGGCGAGAGCGGTGAAGGCGATGCCGGCCAGCGCCAGCGGCTTCAGAATCCCCTTCCACGCATCGACCAACGGGCTGATGCGCGGCTTGTCCGGCAAACCGGCATAGAGCGACGGCCGGTCGGCATGGTGCAGAACGTACATCACATGCGTGCCGCCGACGCCCGGCGGATCGTAGAGCCCGGCATTGACAAAGCCGCGCGACGTCAGGTCGACGATGCGCTCGCCTGCCCAGGTCGTCATGTCCGTCTTCGTTCCGAACATGATCGCCCCGGTGGGGCATGCCTTGACGCAGGCCGGCTCGAGCCCGACGCCGACGCGATCCGAACACAAGGTGCATTTGTACGACTTATGGTCCACCGGACTGACCCGCGGGATGTCGAACGGACAGCCTGCAATGCAATAGCCGCAGCCGATGCAGTTCTCGCTGATGAAGTCGACGATGCCGTTGGCGTACTGCACGATCGCCCCCGGCGCCGGGCAGGCTTTCAGGCAGCCCGGGTCCTCGCAGTGCATGCAGCCGTCCTTGCGGATCAGCCACTCGAGATTGCCCTTCTCATCCTCCCATTCGGTGAAACGCATTAGCGTCCAGGTGCTGGGATCCAGATCCAGAGGATTGTCGTAGGTACCCTCGAAATGCCCCACCTCGTCGCGAAGGTTGTTCCATTCCATGCACGCGGCCTGGCATGCCTTGCAGCCGATGCAGCGGCTGACATCGATCAGCTTCGCCACCTCTTGCTCGTGATCGCGGGTGGACGGTGGCGTCAGGGTCGATGCCGAGATGCGGACGTAGTCCTGGGACTGCAGATCAGACATCGGCCGCCCTTTCAGGGGCGGGCGCGTTGGTCTTCTCGACATTGACCAGGAACGCCTTGAACTCCGGGGTTTCCGTATTGGCATCGCCAACCGACGGGGTCAGCGTGTTGGCGCCGTAGCCCTTGCGCGCCTGACCGGTGAACCCCCAATGGATCGGCACGCCGATCACGTGCGTGGGCTTGCCGTCCACTGTCATCGGGCGGATGCGCTTGGTCACATACGCCTTGCACACGATCACCCCACGTTTCGAGGACAGACGCACCCATCCGCCTTGCTCGATTCCCTTTTCCTTCGCCAGAACCTCGCCGAGCTCGATGAATTCCTCGGGCTGCAGGATCGCGTTGATGCGGGCGTGCTTGGTCCAGAAGTGGAATTGCTCGGTCAGCCGGTAGGTCGTCGCGACATACGGGAAATCCTGCGCGGTCCCGAACGCAGCCCTGTCGCTGGCGAACACCCGCGCCGCCGGGTTCGATTGGACCTTGGGATGAAGGACGTTTGGCACGGGCGATTCGAAGGGCTCGTAGTGCTCCGGGAACGGGCCTTCCACCATCTGGTCGAGGGCGAACAGACGACCGACACCCTCGGCGTTCATGATGAACGGACCGACCGCATCGGACGGCTTCGTGGTCGGCGCATAGTCGGGCACATCGATGCCGACCCAACGGTTGCCGTTCCATTGAACGACCGGCTTGCTCGGGTTCCAGGGATTGCCGGCCATGTCGGCACTGGCGCGGTTGTAGAGAATTCGCCGGTTGGCCGGCCAGGCCCAGGCCCAGTTCGGCGCAATCCCCTGCTCGCGCGGGTCCGTCGCGTCGCGCCGCGCCATCTGGTTGCCCTGCTCGGTGTAGCAGCCCGAAAAGATCCAGCAGCCGGACGAGGTCGTGCCGTCGTCGCGCAACTGGGCGAAGCTGTCCAGCAATTCGCCGGCGCGCAACGTGACAGCCCCGGTTTCGTCCTTGAGGTCCACCAGCGCCCGGCCGTTCATGTCCTTGGCCAGTTCCTCGGGGTTGGGGCTCGCCGGATTCGTGTAGTTCCAGGCGAGGTTCAGGATGGGATCTGGAAAAGCGCCGCCCTGCTTGCGATACATTTCCCGCATCCGATGGAAGATCCCCGACATGATCCAGATGTCGGATCGGGCTTCGCCCGGTCCGTCAGCCGCCTTCCAGTGCCATTGCAGCCAACGGGCCGAATTGACGAGCGAGCCGTTTTCCTCGGCAAAGCAGGTCGTCGGCAACTGGAAGACTTCAGTTTGTATCTTGGCCGGGTCGGACGGATTCTGCGGCCCGAAATCCTGCCAGAACCGCGAGGTCTCGGTGTCCAGCGGGTCCATGGTGACCAGGAATTTCAGCCGGCCCAGTGCCCGGCGGATCTTGCCTCTGTCCGGAAACGCCTGCAGCGGGTTGAAGCCCTGGCAGATGTAGCCGTTCATCTCGCCGTTCACCATCATCTCGAAGGCGCGCAGGATGTCGTAGCCGTCATTGTCGAGCTTCGGTAGCCAGTCATAGGCCCAGTCGTTGTCGGCGCGCGCGGCGTCGCCGTAGATCGCCTTCTGGAAGCTGACGAAGAACTTCCGGTAGTTCTGCCAGTAGCTCGTCTGCCCTGGGCGCAGCGGCTTGAATTGCCGTGTCGCCATGTAGCGCTCGAAGGTCGATTCACCGTCCTTCGGCATCGTCAGATAACCGGGCATCGCGGCCGACAGCAGGCCGACATCGGTCAGGCCCTGGATGTTGGAATGGCCGCGCAGCGCGTTCATCCCGCCGCCCGCAACGCCGATATTGCCGAGCAGGAGCTGGACCATTGCCATCGTGCGGATGTTCTGGGACCCGACCGAATGCTGCGTCCATCCCAGCGCAAACAGGCTGGTCAAGGCCTTGTCCGGTGCGGCGGTGCTGGCGATCAGATCGCAGACCTGCAGGTACTTGTCCTGCGGCGTGCCGCAGATGCGCGACACCATCTCGGGCGTGTAGCGCTCGACATGCTTGCGCAAGAGATTGATCACGCAGCGCGGGTGCTGCCACGTGTCGTCGATCCTGGCGTAGCCCCGCTCGTCGAGCTCGTAGTCCCAGCTCGACTTGTCGTAGCTGCGAGCCTGCTCGTTATAGCCGGTGAACAAACCGTCTGCGAAGCCGAAGCCTTCCTTCACGATCAGGCTGGCACTGGAATAGGCCCGCACATAGTCGTGCTGGATCGCGTCCTTCTCCAGCAGAAAGCGGATCACGCCGCTCAGGAAGGCGATATCGGTCCCCGGGCGGATCGGAGCATAGAGGTCGGCCACCGCGGCGGTGCGGGTGAAGCGCGGATCGACCGCGACCAGCTTGGCCTGGTTCTCGATCTTGGCTTCGATCGCCCATTTGAAGCCGCAGGGATGCGCCTCGGCAGCATTGTCACCCATGCACAGCACGACATTGGCGTTCTTGATGTCCTGCCAGGTGTTGGTCATCGCGCCGCGACCGAAGGTGGGGGCCAGACTGGCCACCGTCGGACCGTGTCAAACGCGGGCCTGGTTGTCGAAGACCAGCATGCCGAACGCCCGTGCCACCTTCCACGTCAGATAGGCTGTCTCGGTAGAGGACGCGGAGGCTGCCAGCATGCCCGTGCTGATCCAGCGATTGACCGTGGTTCCGGCGGCGTTCTTCGCGATGAAATTCGTATCGCGATCCTGCTTCATCAGCGTGGCGATACGGTCGAGCGCGAAGTCCCAGGTGACCGGCTTGAAAGCGTTGCTGCCGGGCGCCCGGTACATAGGGACCTTCAGCCGGGTGGGTGCATGGACAATGTCCAGCAGCGCCGACCCTTTCGGGCAAAGCGTGCCGCGATTCACCGGGTGGTCCGGATCGCCCTCGATATGGATGATGTCGGATTTCGCGTTCTTGGCGCGGTCGCCCAGGCTGTAGATCAGGACGCCGCAGGCGACCGAGCAATAAGTGCAGGTATTGCGGGTCTCGCTCGTGGCCGTCAGCTTGAACGGCCGAACGGCCGCCGCCAGGGCTTCGCCGGCTGCGCCAAATCCGACGGCGCCCAGCGTCGACGTCGCCAGCCCGGCAGCGGTGAGCTTGATGAAGCCACGACGTCTCAATTCCACAGGCAACCCTCTCGCGAACATTCACCAGCGTGTGCTGATGCAAATCGAAAGTTCCGTAAAGGTAACCAGTCTTCGGTGGCGGTTCTTCTCGAACCGCACGTTTCTATCGCGAACAAGCGACGGCGGCAACGCCCGGTCGGCCCTTCGGGGACGCTGTTCGAGCGTAGCGAGGCGCTGCCGTCCCGTACCCTTGATTCGCGGCGGCCATACTAAGAACTGCCGATCAGAATTCCGGTACCGAAGACAAGCAGACCTCCCAGGACCACCTGGAGCGCTGCAGACAGTATCGGCGTATCCATCCAGCGATTGCGAATGAAGGCGATGACGGCAAGCTCGACAGCGACGACGCCGCAGGCGACTGTCGTCGCTGTCCAGAAATTCTCGATGAGAAACGGCAGCGCGTGGCCAAGGCCGCCGAGCATCGTCAGCAGACCGCATACGGCGCCGCGCAAGACCGGGCTACCGCGCCCGGTGAGCGAGCCGTTATCGGATAGAGCCTCCGCGAAGCCCATTGAGATACCCGCGCCAATCGCGGCAGCGAGCCCCACGAGGAGTGTCTGCGAGCTATCCTTTGTCGCCAATGCAGCGGCGAACAGCGGCGCCAGAGTGGAAACCGAACCATCCATGAGACCCGCAAGGCCCGGTTGCACGATCTGCAACAGGAACAGCCGCCGCTCCGATTCGTGCTCCTCCTTGTCCACCTCGGCCGTGACGAGTTGCGATTCGAGCTGCACTGCCTTCTCTTCGTGGCGCTTCTCCTCGGCCGCGAGATCACCCAACAGCTGACGGATGGAAGCGTCGGACGAATGGCGGGCCGCCCGGGTATAAAACCGCTTGCTCTCCGCTTCCATCAGCTCGGCTCGCGCACGCACCGCGTCGAGACCAAGCGGACGCAACAGCCACACCGATTTTCGCTCGACGAATCCCCTCACGTCCTGGCGACGGATGAAGGGGATGTGTTCGCCGAACTTTTGTCGGTACAGATCGAGCAGTCGGTGACGATGCCGGTCCTCCTCGTCGGCCATTGCACTGAATAGCTTTGCCGTCCCCGGATAGGCATTGCGCAGGGCGGCGGCGAAGTCGCTGTAGGTCCGATTGTCCTCTTCCTCCAAGGACACGGCGAGCGCCAGCAGCTCTTGTTCCGTTAATTCCGAGAAATTCTTCACGACTGGGCCTCTTGGTCGTCGGCGATAGCCTGCCCCATGCTCACCGCTGCGTCCTTCAGCCCTTCCAGCGCGAGCCGCGGATTACGCGGCAGAAGTTGCCACGATGGAAGTGCGAGTCCTTGTCAGCCAGCACGTCAGCCTTGACGTTGCCGAACGTCGTGTCCGGCTTGCGCTTTATCCCGTCGTAGAAGGCCTGGATGATGTTCTCCTTGAAAAGAGGCTCGCGGGGAAAGGCCGCGACCACGGCCTCGCGCACATTGTCCGGAAACTCCTCATAGGCGATGCCGAGCACGTCCATCTCGACGCCGGCAGTGAGCAGGGCCACGACCGGATGCATGTGCTCGGGAATGCCGGGCGTGGTGTGGAGCGCGGTAGCGGTCCACACAAGGGCGATGTCGCTCGGCGCGATGTGGTGGGCCCTGAGAAAGTCGCGCGCGAAATTGGCGCCGTCGACCTCGAAGCGCTCGGTCCGGCTGCTGTGCCGCGGCGTCAGGCCCATGTCATGGAACATGGCGCCGGCGTAGAGCAGCTCGCGGTCGAACGGCAGGCCGCGCCGCAGGCCGGTCAGGGCGGCAAAGCAGTAAACCCGGCTCGAATGATTGAAGAGCAAGTCCGACTCCGTGTCGCGGACGAGTTCGGTGATCCGCCGGCACAGCTTGCTGTCGGGGATGTCGATGCTCCGAATCGCGCCGGCGGAATAGTGCGCAGCCTCGTGTTTCCTATCGGTGATTGTGCTCATGTCACGGCTCCTAGCTCGCGGGCGAAACCAGTCACTCGGCGGCCTGGTCGAGTGCCAGGCCCAAGGCGGCGGCGACGCCGGCGCCATAGGCGGGATCGGCCTTGGCGCAATTGGCGATGTGGCGCTGCTTGACCCCGAGGCGGGCGTCACCCAGTGCGCGGGCGGTGTTCTCGAACAGCAGCCGTTGCTGCTCGCGGCTCATCTTCCTGAACAGGTTGCCCGGCTGCTCATAGTGATCGTCGTCGATGCGATGGTCCCACCAGGTCGCGTCGCCCTCGAGCGGCAGCGGCGGCTCCATCAGGGCCAGGTCGCGGTCCATCCACGCGCCCTTGCTGTTGGGCCAGTAGGTCGGCGTGGCGCCGAGATTGCCGTCGGTCCGCATCGCGCCGTCCCGGTGATAGCTGTGGAATGGGCATTTCGGCGCGTTCACCGGAATGTGGTTGAAATTGACGCCAAGCCGATGACGCTGCGTGTCGCCATAGGAGAAGAGGCGGCCCTGCAGCATCTTGTCGGGCGAGAAGCCGATTCCGGGAACGACGTTGGCCGGCGAGAACGCGGCCTGCTCGATCTCGGCATAGAAGTTGTCGGGCCAACGGTTGAGCTCCATCACGCCGACTTCGATCAGCGGATAGTCGGCCTTCGGCCAAACCTTGGTCAGGTCGAAGGGGTTGTGCCGGTGGCTACGGGCCTCGGCCTCGCTCATCACCTGGATCGACAGCGTCCATTTCGGGAAATTGCCGGCTTCGATCGCCTCGAAGAGATCGCGCCCGTTGCTCTCCCGATCGTTGGCGACGACCGCGGCCGCTTCCTGGTCGGTGAGGTTCGCGATGCCCTGCTGAGAGCGGAAGTGGAATTTCACCCAGACACGCTGGTTGGCAGCGTTGATCATCGAGAACGTGTGGCTGCCGAAGCCATGCATGTGGCGGAAGGATTTCGGGATGCCGCGGTCGGACATGACGATGGTCACCTGGTGCAACGCCTCCGGCAGGAGCGACCAGAAGTCCCAGTTGCTGTCGGCCGAGCGCAGCCCACTGCGCGGATCGCGCTTGATCGCGTGGTTGAGGTCCGAGAAGCGCAGTGGGTCACGGAAGAAGAAGACTGGCGTGTTGTTGCCAACGACATCCCAGTTGCCTTCCTCGGTATAGAACTTGACGGCAAAGCCGCGAATGTCGCGCTCGGCATCGGCCGCGCCGCGCTCGCCCGCGACCGTCGAGAAGCGGGCGAGCAGAGGCGTCTGCTTGCCGACCTGGGAGAAGATCTTTGCCTTGGTGTAGCGGGTGATATCGTTGGTGACGGTGAAAGTGCCATGGGCACCCCAGCCCTTGGCATGCATGCGGCGCTCGGGGATCACCTCACGGTCGAAATGCGCGAGCTTCTCGATCAGCCAGATGTCCTGCAGCAGCGCAGGACCGCGCGGACCCGCTGTCTGAATGTTGGTATTGTCCACCACAGGCATTCCCGTGGCATGGGTCATGGGCGGCGCACGGTCTGTCATAAGGCTCTCCTTCGTTTAGGGGGCTTCAAGATATCGGGCGACGAGAAAACCAGCGGCCGGGCGGCAAAGCCCGGAACGGGCGAGCGCGCCTGCATTTCGACAGGGAACGATGCCGATCCCGGTTGATACCGTCAGCGATGGCCGCCACCACCGCCTCCATGCCCACCACCGCCATGCCCACCGAAGCCACCATGCCCTGCCAGACCATGGCCCCACCCTTCAGCCGCGTGGGCCACTTCGACATGACCATCCCAGTGACCATGATCCCAACCGTGGTGCCAACCGCCCCAGCCCCAATAGGGCGAGTCATATGGCGAGTCATATGCAGAGTAGGCGTAACCGGACACGGGAGCGCTGTAGCCAACGCCCTCCACGCAAGCGGAAAGCAGGAGACCTGTACCGATCAGGAGGGGCAGCGTCGTCGCCCTTCTGCTGCGATTCATCGCAAATCTCCGGTGCTCGAGTTCGTCGATTTTCCACGCCCGTCTCGCCACCCCCGGTCACATTCGGTCGTAGACGTCGACGTAGTTCGTCATTCGGCCGTCTCCATCGCGCAACGCACCCTTGCAGGTCATCTTCTTTTGGTCGGCCGAGAGGCTGCAGGTCAGGATGTCCGTCTGCCCGCTCGGCCCCTTGAACGTCGCCTTAAGGAGGTTTCCGTTCAGGCCGAAAGCCGCCGTCGTGTCGCTGTTGATGGGATAGAACTCGCCGTTGGCTACGGCGTCGAAGGTCTCGACGCTGGTCTGCCCCTGCGTGGCAAGGACGGTGAGCGACCATGTCACGTGCATGCTGTCCGCGCGCGAAATCTCGGCGACGACATCGTTCGGCACGGGCTCGCCGGCAGGCGGGCTGGATTGGGCCCGGTTCCAGTGCCACCGGCCGACAAAGGAGGTGCTATCAGCCAACGCAGGACCGACCGCCAGCGCGACGCAAAGTCCAACGACCCATCTGGTAAGCCCAAGTGCTCTCATTTTGCCTCTCCTGATCCGCTGAATCAGACCTGCCGCCAGGCCGGCTTGCCTGGATCGACCAGTTCGAACTTCACCGGCGCGATCCCAAACAGGGCGATCACGGCCGGCTCCTTCGCCCCACGCTTCACGCCGTCATAGTGCGGTGTGCGGGCAACGCGCCGGACGAAGCTGCCGGCGGCAACGGGAATGGCATTGTTCGGATCGAAATCCGCACCGCTGTTCACCCACCATGTCCCAGACAGAACCAGGGAGAGGCGATCGGTGGCGTAGGAATGCGGCGCACTCATGTAACCGGGATTCCACTTCATCAGCACGAGATACGGCCCCGGTGTGTCCAGGCTGCCATACAAGGTCGCCACCTCCCCGCTATGGGGCGGGCCGTCGCTCCAGGTATTCCACTTGATGGCATCGGAACGCGTGATCGCCGTCTCGGAGGGATCGATCTGGCCAGCACGCGCCGTCGCGTGGAGCAGCGCGAGCGGCAGAGCGGCAAGGAATGGACCGACCAGCAAGTCTCGACGCGCGGGCCCGACGGCGTGGTCCGCGACGCAGACGGAGGCCGGCGTGCGCTTCAAGACATTGTCGGAAAGCACTTCGACGCCTCGGCTCACGAGAGAGTTCCTTGATGACATGCCATCAGAGTAGAGACAGACCTGGAAAACGGCTTTGGCCGTATTGCTGAAACTGGCGCTGATTTGCGCTGATCGCCGCGATCGTCTCCGCCGCTGACGCCGCGGTCGCAAATCTGCACCACGCGCGTGGCGGGTTCTGCGCAAGATCACCCCAAAGGCCGCAAGCTCCCGGAAGCACCGCATCCGCGCGTCACGACATGATGCGCTGATGCGGATCGAGAGATCCGAACGCCCGAAACCGGCACCGTAATCTGATCAGGAGGCATTCCTTGACCGACAAGTCTCGCGTCTTCGTCACCGATCACGAAGCGTCCGCGCGTGCGATGCCAGTGCAGGGCAAGACCGGCTTTGTCGGCCTGGGGCGCATGGGGACGGCCATGGCGGCAAACCTAGCGGCCGCCGGACATCAGGTAATCGCCTATGTCCGTCATCAGGACCGCATGAACAAGCTCGCAGAACTCGGTCTTGAGCCCACAACCGATATCACCGATCTATTCGACTGCGAGATCGTCGTCAGCATGCTGCCGGACGACGACGCCGTTCTCGACGCCGCATTTGGGCACGCGGGCTCCGGCATTGAAGGGTTCGCCGTTGGATTGAGACGCGGCGCAATTCATCTTTCGATGAGCACGATCGGCACAGGCGCTGCGTCCCATCTCGCGAAGGAGCATGCGCGTCACGGGCAAGGTTACGTCGCCGCGCCGGTATTCGGAAATCCGGATGCCGCCAAGGCACGCCAGCTCTTCATCGTTGTCGCCGGAATTCCGGCCGATATCGAGCGCTGCCGGCCGCTCATCGGAAATCTCGGACAACAGACCTTCATTGTCGGCGTCGATCCAGCGCAGGCCAATCTCGTGAAGCTGCTCGGGAATATGATGATGGCCACGACGCTGGAGATGCTCGGCGAAACCGTCGCCGTCCTCCGCAAGCGCGGACTTGACCCAAAGCGTTTCATCGACGTCCTCACCAACACGATGTTTGGCGGGCGCGCCCACAGGATCTACGGCGACAAGATCGTCGCTCGAAGCTACACGCCAGGATTCGCTTTGCCCTTGGCGCTCAAGGACGTCCGACTGGCCCTTGCCGAGGCCGAAAACGCAAGAGCCCCGATGCCATCCGTGAGCATCGTGCGAGATCGCCTCATCACCGGAATCGCCCGCGGCTACGCCGATCTCGACTGGACAGCCCTTAGCCTGATCGCTGCCGAGGAAGCGGGCATCAAGGCTGCGCTCTCATGAATCAAAGACCTTGCAACTTCGCTCTCACAACAAGGAGTAAAGATCATGGCTAGCCAAGCCGACATCTCCCGAGTGACCACGGACCTAGCCGCCATTCCCGGTACCACGCTCAAAGTGTCGCCTGTCGCGCTCGGCACCTGGGCCATCGGTGGATGGATGTGGGGTGGAACCGATGAAGCCGAATCCATTTCAACCATCCGGGCGGCGCTCGAGCACGGCATCAACGTCATCGATACCGCGCCAGTCTACGGGTTCGGCCGCTCCGAGGAAATTGTCGGAAAGGCAATCGCCGAAGGGGGCCTGCGGTCCCGCGTCGTCATCGCCACCAAGACCGGCCTTGAATGGCAGCATGGCAGTGTTTTCCGCAACGCTAGCCGCGCGCGCATCTTGCGCGAGGCAGAAGATTCGTTGCGGAGGCTGCGAACCGATCACATCGACATCTACCAGGTTCACTGGCCTGATCCGCTGGTGACGATGGCGGAAACCGCCGAGGCGATGCACACGCTGTTCATTCAGGGAAAGATCGGGGCGATCGGAGTGAGCAATTTCTCGGTCAATCAAATGGAGCGATTCCGTCGTGTCGCGCCCCTGCATGTGTTGCAGTCACCATACAACTTGTTCGAACGCGGCATCGAGGCCGATCTGCTGCCCTATTGCCGCAAAAACAACATCGCGACATTCGGCTACGGCGCGTTGTGCCGTGGCCTCCTGTCAGGACGGATGCGCCCCGACACAACATTCGGCGGCGACGATCTGCGCCGCAGCGATCCGAAGTTCCGCACGCCTCGATTCACCGAATATCTCACCGCCGTGCGACGGTTCGACCGCCTTGCCCGCGGATGCTTCGACAAGCGCGTCATTCATCTGGCGGTCCGCTGGATACTCGACCAGGGTGTCACGACGGCACTCTGGGGTGCACGCCATCCCGAACAACTGCAGCCGGTCGACCAGATAGCAGGGTGGCGGCTCGATGCCGCCGCGCGGACGGAAATTGACCGCATCCTGGGCGAGACGATCGCCGATCCAATCGGCCCGGAGTTCATGGCGCCGCCGACGCGCAGCCTCGCGGCATAGAGAGGAGCACGGCGTTGTTCCGAATTGGCATGCCACTCGCGCTTCTTGCCGGCGCGGTGACGCTCGCACTAGTCGGCTTGAGTAATGCGCAAACGTCGGCCAGCTCGCAGGCCGCCCAACCGGAGGCTTATCACCCAAGCTTCGGCGACCTGATGACCATTGCCATTCAACCACGCCACATAAAGCTGGGATTGGCTGGGCAGGAGAGAAATTGGACCTACGCCGCGTATGAATTTCGGGAGCTGCAGAGCGCTTTTGACAGGGTCGCACGCGCGGTACCGACGTACAGGTCGATGAACACGGCCGATCTGATCAGTGGGACAATCAAGGCGCCGATGGAGGACGTTGCGGCGGCGATCAAAGCTGGCGATGCCGTAAAGTTTGCCGAGACCTACGCCCAACTTACGGCGACCTGCAACGCTTGCCATCAGGCCACCGACCACGGCGCCGTTGTCATACGAGCGCCAAAGGCGTCGCCGTATCCGGATCAGGACTTCGGACCGGCGAAGCCTTGAGACATGGGCCAGTTCGACCAACGGTCGAGACGCTTCGGCGGGCGATCTTCACGACAACAACGACCAAGAGCTGGCAATCCGGCACAAGCAACAGTTCGAATGCATCCAAACTTCTTCGACGTGCTCGGCTCGTAATCCTTCTGTCCCCTGCAAAAGAGGTCCGTCCATGAGCAGAAATCGCGGTGTCGTCTACACCAGGCCCGGAGAAGTCCAGGTTCAGGATATCGCCGACCCGAAATTCGAGAATCCACAAGGCCGGAAGATCGAGCATGGCGTGATCCTGAAGGTCGTCTCGACCAATATCTGCGGATCCGACCAGCACATGGTCCGCGGTCGTACGAGCGCTCCGGCGGGCATGGTGCTCGGCCACGAGATCACGGGCGAGGTGATCGAGAAGGGCTCGGATGTCGAGATGATCGAGGTCGGCGATCTCGTGTCGGTGCCGTTCAACGTCGCCTGCGGACGGTGTCGTGCCTGCCGGGAGACGAATACCGGCGTGTGCCTGACCGTCAACCCTGGTCGCGCGGGCGGGGCTTACGGCTATGTCGATATGGGCGGCTGGATCGGCGGCCAGGCCCGCTACGTCATGGTCCCCTATGCCGACTTCAACCTGCTCAAGTTTCCGGACAAGGACAAGGCCCTGGCCAAGATCATGGACCTGACCATGCTGACGGATATCCTGCCGACCGGCTTCCACGGCGCCCTGATGGCGGGCGTAAAGCCGGGCTCGACGGTCTATGTCGCCGGCGCCGGTCCCGTCGGGCTCGCGGCGGCCGCCTCCGCCCAGCTCCTGGGTGCGGCCGTGATCATGATCGGCGATATGAACGAGGCGCGGCTGAACCACGCCAGAAGGGTCGGCTTCGTCCCGATCGATCTCGCCAAGCACGATCGCCTCGGCGAGCTGGTCGCCGCGGTCGTCGGCGAACCCACGGTGGATTCGGTCATCGATGCGGTGGGCTTCGAAGCCAAGGGCCATGGCGGTGGCGATCAACCAGCCATCGTGCTGAACCAGGCGATGGACATCATCCGCCCGGCCGGCGCCATCGGCATACCGGGATTGTACGTCACCGAGGATCCCGGCGCACACGACGAAGCCGCCAAGACGGGAAGCCTCAGTCTTCGCCTCGGCCTTGGCTGGTCGAAGTCGAACTCCTTCCACACCGGCCAGACGCCCGTCCTGCGCTACAATCGTCAGCTCATGATGGCGCTGCTGGCTGACCGCCTGCCGATCGCGAGGATCGTCAATGCCCAGGCCATCAGCCTTGAGGATGCGCCCAAGGGCTACGCCGAATTCGACAAAGGCATCGCCGCCAAATTCGTGCTCGACCCGCACGGTTTGTTGGTGAAGGCGGCCTGACGATCCTCAATCAGGAGTTCGACTGTCATGCTGACAATGGATAAAGCCCTGCTGATCATTGAAGCGGCGATCGAGAAGGCGAAGGCAATCGGCCAGCCGATGAATGTCGCGATCGTCGATGCCGGCGCCAATCTCGTGGCTTTCATGCGCATGGATGGGGCGTGGCTTGGCAGCATCGACATCGCCATCAACAAGGCCTTCACCGCGAGGGCCTTCGATATCACGACACTGGACCTTGGCCGTAACAGCCAGCCCGGCGGCCAGTTCTTCGGCATCCACGCATCGAACCACGGCCGGGTGATGGTCTTCGCAGGCGGCCTCCCGATCAAGATGAACGGCCAGATCGCCGGCGGCGTCGGCGTCAGCGGCGGCAGCGGTGAGCAGGACCAGGCGGTGGCCGAGGCAGCGGTCGCCGCCTTGTCGTAGCGTACCTATCTCGGGCTCCAGCAAGATTCGCGCCCGCAACCCCAACCTAGCGGCCAGATCGGAGAACTTTGCGATGGATGTCAAAACCCCAATGCTGTCCGGGACGACCATGCGCCCTGTCGGCCTGATCATTCGGCAGAAGGACCCGAACAATCTTGAAATGCCGTTCGATCAGCTCGACGATTTCATCACGCCCTCCGAGCTCTTCTACATACGTAGTCATTTCCTCGTACCCGAGCTTAACGTTGCCTCCTATCGGCTTTCGATACGAGGCGCCGTGCGCCGTGAACTGAGCCTGAGCTATGCCGATATCCGCGCTATGCCGTCACGGACCTGCATCGCCACGCTGGAATGCGCCGGCAACGGCCGCGTATTCCTCGTGCCGCCGGCGCCGGGTGCACAATGGGAGCTCGGTGCGGTCGGCAATGCCCAATGGACTGGTGTTCCACTTTCCGTGCTGCTCGAAAGGGCCGGGCTGGCCGATGAGGTCTGCGAACTCGTGCTCGAAGGCGCCGATCGCGGCGTGCCGAAGGAGGAGCCGAAGCCGCCGGGCACAATCTCCTACGCCCGCAGCATTCCGAGAAATCGGACGCTCGAGCCCGACGTGCTGATCGCCTACTCGATGAACGGACAGGACCTGACGCCCGATCATGGCTATCCGTTGCGCGCCATCGTGCCGGGCCATTACGGCATGGCGTCGGTGAAGTGGCTGACCGACATCATTGCGACCACGCAACCCTTCCAGGGCTACTGGCAGACGTCCGACTACGGCTATTGGGACGATTCCGCCGGAGTACCCGTTCGCCGGCCACTCGCCGAGATGCAGTTGAAAGCCCAGATCGCGCGCCCGCGCGTGTATGAGACGCTCGAGCCTGGTCGATCCTATACGATTTTCGGCGCCGCATGGGCGGGGGACACCGATGTAGCGGAGATCTGGGTCAGCGTCGATGGCGGCACATCGTGGGTGCAAGGCGACTTTCTCGATCCCATAAGCCGGCACGCGTGGCGGCGCTGGAAGTACGAGTGGGTTACGCCGACATATTCCGGTCGCTACACGCTTTTCGCGCGTGCGAAAGGTGCGGACCAACGCATTCAGCCCGACAATCACCATCCGAATTTCGGCAGCTACGTGATCGATCACCCGCTGCCGATTGAGGTCTTTATCACCGAGCCTTCTTCCGCCGCAGTCTGCAACAGCGCGACCGCGAAATCGTAGTTCATGATGTGGATCACCTGGTTCCACGCCAGCATCCGGCCGCGCCACGTCACGATGGGCTGGCACGCGACTGCACCTGGGCGCTGTCCCATACGAAAGTATGAGCCGTCGACCCTGCCGCCGGCGTGCGAACGCGAAAGTGCTTTGCCGCTTTGAAAAGACCTCCCTCCGAGTTTCAGCGAGGATCGTGCCCGCGGAAACGAGTTGTTCGTCACTCCCTGCAGGCGTGCCTCCCCCCGATCATCACGCCTGCTCGCCGGGCGACTTTCCCTGCTGCCCCACCCAAGTCGCCCGGCGATTTCCACATCGACAAACATCTATCGCCGCCTGCGACAAGCATGGGTTGTACGCATACCAATGTATACTTTCCGTGCAGGCGCCACCGTCGCTACTCTTGGGAGGGTCACAAGATGACGACGTTCGGTCCTACGTGGCGGCCTCAGTCCGCCACGATCCTCGTCTATGCTGTTGCGATAATTTCGGTGACGGCGGCGCTGGTCGCTGGACTGCTGCTGGAGGGCTTGCTGCATACCATTCCCTCCGTGTCGCTGTTCCTGTGTGCGATCATGTTCGCCGCCTGGTTCGGTGGCCTCGGCCCGAGTGTGCTGGCGACCGTCGCGGCTCTCGTATCGTTCACCTATTTTTTTGTCGATTCCGATTCCCTGAGAATGGCTTCCAGCGACATTCCCCGTATCGTTCTGTTCGGCGTCACCGCGATCTTCGTGGTCTCGCTCAGCGCCGCGCGAAGACGCAACGAGGAATCGCTCCGGCGGGCGCGCGATCAATTGCTAGGCGCGCTTCAGGAGCAGGCGCGCCTCAACGAGGCGCTGCGGGCCGAGAACGCCGAGCGCCGGCGCATCCAAGCCTATCTCGACGAGGCACAACGGCTCAGCCGCACCGGTACTTTCAGCTGGAAGCTCGCCACCGGCGATATCTTCTGGTCGAAGGAAGGTTGCAGAATGATGGCAGCCGGACCCGCTGGAGTGCCGCCAATCGATGTGCTCCTGCAGTGGGTGCACAAGGACGATCTGGCGATCGTGCAGCACGAATTCGAGCGGGTCCGACGGGGTGAGCTGGAATACGACTATGAGTTTCGCTGGCTGCCCCCGACAGGTGCACCGCGGCATCTCCACATCCGTGCCCGCCGGGTGCGTCTCGAGTCGGGCGACGACGAGATCGTCGGCGCGCTGATGGACGTCTCCGAAACGCGCGAGGCGCAGGAGTGCCTGCATACGGCACAAACCGCGCTTGCCCATGCCGCGCGCGTGGCCACCCTAGGCGAGATGAGTGCCTCGATCGCCCACGAGGTCAACCAGCCGCTGGCGGGCATCGTCACCAACGGCGAAGCTGCGCTGCGCTGGCTTGACCGCGGCGAACCGGAGTTCGGCGAGGTGCGCGGCGCGATCGAGCGCATGGTTCGCGACGGTGAGCGCGCCAGCCAGGTAGTCAAGCGCCTGCGCGCGCTTGCCAGGAAGGCGCCGGCCCAAACCATGCACCTCGACCTGAACGAGGTCATCGCCGAGAGCGTTGCCCTGGTCCAGCACGAGATCCACAATCGTCGCACTGCATTGCAACTCGATCTCGCATCCAGCCTGCCGGCGGTCGTCGCCGACCGCGTCGAGCTGCAGCAGGTCGTCATCAATCTGGTCACAAACAGCGTGCAGGCGATGGAAGCCGTGCCCGACCGGCCGCGCCATCTTGTGGTCCGATCCTTCGCCCAGGCCGACGAGGTCGTCGTCTCTGTCCGGGATTCCGGCATCGGCATCGAGCCGTCCAGCATGGGCCGCCTGTTCAATGCCTTCTTCACGACCAAAGCCGACGGCATGGGTATGGGGCTGTCGATCTGCCGCTCAATCATCCAATCCCATGGAGGGCGCATATGGGCGTCGAACAATACAGGGCCGGGAATGACCTTCCAGTTCGCCCTGCCTCTCAAGGCCGGCGAAACATCATGAGCCGCGTCTCGCAGGTCCCGGGCATGGCCAAGGTCGCCGCGCCGATCGTCTTCGTCGTCGACGACGAACCGTCGGTGCGCCAAGCGTTGAGCGGCCTGTTTCGCTCGGTCGGCCTGCAGGTCGAGCTCTTCGGCTCGGCCGCGGAATTCCTGCAGCGCAAGCAGCCGGACGGTGCGAGCTGCCTAGTGCTCGACATAAGGCTGCCGGGCGTGAGCGGCCTCGACTTCCAAGGCCAGCTATTGAAGGCGAATATCCGCACGCCAATCATCTTCATGACCGGCCATGGCGACATCCCGATGTCGGTGCGGGCCATGAAAGCCGGCGCCGTCGACTTCCTAGCCAAGCCGTTCCGCGACCAGGACATGCTGGATGCCGTGGCCGCCGCCATCCAGCGCGACCAGCACGCCCGGCAAGCGGACGACGCCGCGTCGGCGCTGCGCGCGGCCTACGATTTGCTAACCGTGCGCGAGCGGGAGGTGATGGCGCTGGTCTGCTCCGGGTGGATTAACAAGCAGGTAGCTGCCCAGCTCGGTCTCAGCGAGATCACGGTCAAGATCCATCGCGGCCAGGTCATGCGGAAGATGAGAGCAAAATCCCTGGCCGACCTTGTAAGGATGGCCGAAAGCCTCAAGCTGAACCTGAAGGCACATCCATCGTAGACGTTCGTATGGTCGCGGCGACGTCGACCGGTCATGCTGTCGCCCAATTTATCGTGCGCGTCGCCCCGCAATTGCGACCGCCATCGGAGGACGCCCAGTGCCGAGAGCCGCCATCATCTCCATTGTCGACGACGACGAGTCCGTCCGCGCGGCGATGAGCAGCCTCATCCGCTCGCTGGGCTACGAAGCCCGCGAATTCGACTCGGCCGAAGCTTTCCTCGCGTCGCCCCGTCGGCAAGACACGGCGTGCCTGATCGCCGACATCCATATGCCGGCAATGAGCGGGCTGGACTTGCAGGACATGCTTCTTGCCCAGGAACAGGTGGTGCCGATCATCTTCATCACTGCCTTTCCTGCGGACAGCCTGCGCCGGCGCGCCGAGGCGGCGGGCGCTGCGGGATTCTTCAGCAAACCCGTCGACAGCCAAATGATTATCCGCTGCCTCGATGCCGCGCTGGGCAGCTCCGGTCCGTGAATCGTATCACCCCCGACCATGGCTGGCGTCTCCTGGCTCGCATCTCTTGTTCTATGCGCAGATGTTCGCGCTGCCGCTGATCGCCTGGACGATGCTATCGGCGGGCAGATAGACCCTCGCCATGGTCGGCAGCGTTCATCCGCCCCGGCCTGTCGGCTTCGATCCCGCGCGGTTTGCGCTGATGCGGCGGCCCTACACCTTTCTTGCCCTTATCCACTTCCTAACCATCCTGGTGTATTTCGGCGCCGGCCCGTTCCATGCCCGGGTCGGGCGCGCTGGCGCATTCCGAAGCATGGTGCCCTAGCGCTAGCCGGCGCCAGCGGTGCGGAGTCCCGCCAGCAAAGCGCTTGAAGACCGTGGTGAAATGGGCCTGGGTCTGAAAGCCGACGCTCAGCGCGACATCGACCAGCGGTCGTTCGGAATTGCGCAGCAGCTCCTGCGCGCGCTCGATCCGTCGTTGCAAGACGAAATCGTGTGGCCGCATGCCGGTACCTGCTCGGAACTGGGCAGCGAAATGCATGCGGGTAAGGCCGGCGGCGGCCGCCATGTCTGCCAAGGTGATGCGACTGGACAGATGAGCATCGACATGGTCCGCAACCCGCTTCATTCGCCAGTTCTGAAGCGGTGTGCAGCGGCGGCTCGCTCTGGGACTCTCGGTCGAAGGTATCGGCGCGGCGACATCGCGTTGCACCGAAATGAGGATAAAAATCCGGTCGAAGGCCAATCCGATGGCGGTATGTTGGGCCAACTGAACTAGCATGGCCTGCCTCCTCTTGAGATCGCAGGCATAGATGACATTATTTGGAGAGCGACATCTATTGTACGCATAGTCGGTCGACCTAATACTAGCGTATGCCGCTCAGGCTCATTCTTTCTCGCATTCGAGCGCGGGAAATGGCGGCCGAGGTAGCAATCTCGACGGCATACTCTTTGGGTTTCCGTACGTGGTCTTGCGGGACGCTCGACTCGCGCATCAGCTTGTCGATTTCGTTGTGGTCGGTAGTCAGCAGAACCAGCGCGTCATGCGGATCGACCCCTCCGAGGCGGCTTGGACGAGAGCCAAGCCCCCTGAGCTGCGGAAGCATTCAAGGGCAAGAACACCACTTGCGAAGTTCCCAAAGCAGATGAAGCGGACAGTTGGCGCACTGCGCCAGCAGGCGCTCAAGCTGGGTATCGGTCTCGGACACCGGCGCTGAATCGTTAACGCTTCAGTCTACCTGCGCTGCCATCTCTCCGTTAGGGCTGTAGTTTGTAGAAAGGCCAGAGCCGGCGTTGGCATATCGCGCAGCTCGTTCTTCTCCTTCTCTGAGACACTCGTCCGAGCAATAGTGCCGCGCGCAGTTTCGGCCCTTGTAAATATTACGCACGCCACGAAGCATTCCTGTGCACCAGTGACAGTGCGTGGGCATGTCATTTAGATGCAGAGGCTCGGGCTCTCTAAGCCGATATAGCATGATTGCCTCCTATGGAAATTGGGATGGCAGTGCGCCATCACCAGGGAAGCTTCTCGAAAAACATTCCTGAAACGGCTGCGAGAGGCGCATGCCGTGTCGCCCTTCATTCAAAGCACACCTTTACCAGCGCATTCGGAAAAGTCTTCTATCCACGGGTGTGAAGACATGCATACGTCCGTGAGATGCGAACGAACCTCTGTAGGTGTCCTCTCATACCAAAGGAAAGCCCCGGCGCTGCGGCCGGGGCTTCAGGTGTGGATACCCAATCGATCCTCGATTTTGCGCTCGCTTCAGGCGCCCATCGTGCAGGTGGGGCGGCGAGTCCTTGATGCCGCGCAGCGGGAAGGTCTTGATGGCTCCATCGCTTGTGGCTTGCACGCCGTTGATCATCACCGGCTTGAAGAAGTGCTCGGTCTTGAGATCGTGCATCAGATTGTCGGTGTAATAGGGCGCCGCGTGGCAGGTGCTGCACCGTCCTTTGCCGAAGAAGATCTCCTGGCCGCGCAGCTCGGCGGGCGTGGCCTTGCTCGGATCGAGCATGCCGAACACGTCCAGCTTGGAGGCTGGCGGGAAACCCAACTCCTCCTGGAATTCCGCCATCAGGTCGACCTGATTGAGTCGATCGAGGGGATTCATGCCCTTCTTGGCCGCGATCACGTGGTCGCCATCGAAATATGCCCCGGCCTGCTCGAACTGGGTGAAATCCTCGATCGTCTTGAGGGCGCGCTGCGAACCGAACAGCCGCTGGATTTGCACGCCGCGCAGTGGCGGGGTGACGATGCGATGGTGGGATTCTTGGGGACGGGCATCGCAAGGCGACCGACCGCACGCTCAACAAGGCGCCGTCCCGCGCCTATCGCTGGCAGAGACTGCTCGACGACGGCGTCTACGTCAGCATCACGGAGATGGCGGACAAGGAGCGCATTAACCCGTCCTACCTCTCGCGGACGATCCGGCTATCGCTCCTGGCACCGGACATCGTGGAGACCATCCTGAACGGCACGCAACGCTACAGCTTGCAGACCTCGATGGGCCGTTCTCGATCGATTGGAAGCAATCTTTGGCCTCAGTCCTGGTCCGGCGCCAGCGCCGCCACTTCGACGTCGTGGCCGAGGTCGCGAAAGGTCCGTCGCATCTCCTCGAGGGCGAAGGCGAGCGCGAAGAAACGCTCCACCGCCTCATCGGTTAGTTCGCGGGTGAAACCCTCGCGGCGCAGCGCCGTGGTCTCGGCCAAAGCCGCGACGAACGCCGTCTCGAGCTCGGCCACCGACGGGCTCGGCCGGCGGGCTGCCAGGGCCATGCCGCTTGCCCTTAGATAGTTACTCCCCGCACGACCGATGGCGGCAAGCTTGGGCGCCAGCCTTCCCTGAACCGGCTCGGGCAACGGGTCCCCTCGGGCGATACGGCCGACCGTGACCACGTCATGGCGCAGCCGCAGCAAGGTGCGCCTGAGCGGCTGCGTGTCCGGCTCGACCGAGAGCCGCGCCGAGCGCTCGCGCTCGCCTTCTGCGGCGCTGGCGGTGAACTCGACCAGCGACTGGCCGATGCTGTCATAGGTCCGCCGCAGGGCCTCGATGTCGGCGGCGGTGAGCGGACCGGCCAGCACGCGGCCGACCGCCTGCGCCAAGAGGTCGAGCGTGCGCGCCGCCTCCTGCCGCGCCAGACGATGGCCGCCAGCGGGCAACACCAGGAAGGCCACGACCAGGCCCACGATCACGCCCAGCCCGACCTCCAGCACGCGGTAGATCGCCGAATCGAGCGGCCCGGCATGGGCGAGCGCCGGCATCAGCACGACGATGATCGACGCCACCGGCACGGCATTGAGATTGCGCTTCAGGGCCGCCACCAAGGCGACCGGCGCCACAGCGAGGACCAGCACCAGCAGAAGCGCCACCTCGCTGTTGTGGGGAATCAGGAGCGCCAGCGCCGCACCATAGATCGTGCCGCCCACCGTACCCACGAAGTAATCGATCGACGTCTTGAGCGAGCGGCCGATGCTCATCTGGGTGACGATCAGGGCGGTGAGCACGGTCCACAGCGGCAGCGGCAGTGACACAGCTTGTGCGATCCCGAGACCCGCCACGGCGGCCACCGTCATGCGCACGGTCAGCGCTAGCTGCACCCGGTGTTTGCGCATCCAGGCGCGCAGCCAGCGGCGGAAGATTTCCAGACGGTTCACGGGCCCTGAGAAAAGATCCTTAAGGCCTCTGCCGGTAAATAACAGTCGCAGTGCCCAAATCACGATACGCTGTCCGGGTGGGCGGGCACCGTGAAGTTAAAAATGACGCCCCGGGGCTGGTTGGCGGTCACCCACAAGCGGCCGCCATGAGCTTCGATGATCGAACGGCAGATCGACAGCCCCATGCCCAAACCGTCGGGCTTCGTCGTGTGGAAGGGAGCGAAGAGCTGCTCGAGATTCGCCGGCGCCATGCCTGGCCCGGAATCCTTCACCGCGACCAGCACGCCGCTCGGTTCGGCCCGATCGGTGGTGATGGACAGCTCTCGTGGCCCTTGCTCGACCATGCCCATTGCCTGGACGGCGTTGACGATGAGGTTGAGGACGACTTGCTGCAACTGTACGCGATCCCCTTCAATCAAGGGCAAACCCTCCCCGAATGCAGTCCGCACCGCCGCGCCATGTTTGGCCGCTTCGCCACGGGTAAGCTCGATCACCTCGCAGATCGCCTCGTTGATATCCACCCGGTCCTTCCGTGAGGGCGCCTTTTTGACGATGTCGCGGATTCGGCCGATGACGTCGCCGGCGCGATTGGCGTTCTTGACGATAGAGCCGAGCGCCTGCCGGGCCTCCTCCAGATCCGGCGGTCGTGCCGCCAGCCAGCGCAGCGCCGCCTGGGCGTTGGTGAACGCCGCGGCGATGGGCTGGCTCACTTCATGGGCGATCGAGGCGGTGAGCTGCCCCATGGTGGCGACGCGGTTGGCGTGCGCGACCTCCATCTGCATCTCGCGGTAACGCCGCTCGCTCTCGCGGGCTTCGGCTTCCGCCAGCTTGCGCTCACTCAGATCAAGCACGAAGGCGACGCCCTGGTCTCGTTGTTCGTCGAACGCGGCCGAACCGATCAGCGCCGGCATTCGGCTGCCGTCCTTGCGGAAATACTCCCGCTCGTAGGGTTGGACCGTTCCGGTCCTCTTTAGCTCGGCCGCTGCCCGCCCATGGCGGTCCCGCCATTCCGGTGGCGTCAGGTCCGTCCAGCGGACGCGCGCCCCGACGAACTCGTCACGGTCGTATCCCACCATCCGCAGGAATGCGTCATTGGCCTCCAGAATGCGATCTTCGACATCGAAAATGAAGATGCCGATAATGTTGGCCTCGACCAGGCGCCGGACCTTCGCTTCGCGTTCCGCGAGATCGCGGTACAAATCTGCGAGATCGCGGTACAGGCGGGTATTCTCCAGCGAGATCGCCGCCTGCGAGGCGAGCAGCTTGAGGACCGCGAGCCGGGCGGGAGCGAAGACACGGGGGGCCAGGTTGTTCTCGAGGTACAGCACGCCGATGAGCTTGGCCTGGTTGAGCAACGGCACGCAGAGGATGGAACGAGCCTGGCGCTGACGAATATAGGGATCCGCGGCAAACGGGGACTGGGCCGTGGCGTCGTCGAGAATGACGCTCTCCTGCGTGCGCAGGACGTAATGGAGGACCGACTCTGACAACGCTGCCGCGCTCACGGGCTGGTCGCGCAGATGCACGGTGACGGCGTCGCCGCTGGTGGTGGCTTCCGCCGCGATTCGCGGCTCATCCCCTCTTGGGAGAATCAACAGCCCGTGCTCGGCACCCGCCTGCTCGATCGCGGTGCGCATGAGTGTGTCCAGCAGCTTGTCGAGGACGACCTCGCCCGACACCGCTTGCGAAACTTTGATCACGGTCGCGAGATCCAGGCGTTCGACGGATGCCTCGATCATGCTCGTCGACCCGGCAACAGGCGACTCATCAATGAGCTGCGGGTATGAGTGATCGAGCTGCCTTACCTTGCCGTCGGCGCCCCAGCGGACATAGCAAGAACGCGCGTTTCGCAGGTAGAGACGCGCGAATTCATCGAAGCCACGGGCCGCGTAGAAGCGCGCGGCCACTTCGCAAGCGAGCGCCTCATTATGGACAAAGCCGTTTGCGCGGGTCGAGCGGATGGCCTGTTCGTACAGACGTTCGGCATCGAGGTCGCGGCCCTCCAAGCGGGCGATCTCGGCGCCAACCAGTGCGGCGCGGTTCTCGAAATTCTCAGGGCAGTGCTCAGCCCAGATCTGGAGTTGCCGGTGGTGCGCGGCCAAGGCTTCCCAGTGACGGGCTCGCTCTGCAGCGGGCGCCGCATGGCAGAGTGCGGCTTGCGCCAGCGAATCATAAAGATGGTATTCAGCCCGTTCAAAGATGGTTGGCGATAGCCAGAGGAGGCGCTCTGCCTTCCTGGCCGCCGCCACCGCGGCGAGGGGTTCTTCGGCGAGGACAAGTGTTTGTAGCTTTCGGATCCAATACAACCAAGCGGCGATCGGAACCTCCTCAAGATGTTGTTCGAACCGTTGCTCATCGAATCCGGCGCCGCTGAAGGAGCCGAAGACCGCGGTCTGGCCGCGAAGAACCCGGACAAGCCCGAACTGCGCGGTGATGAGGTCGACGACGAGGTCGAACTTCGCTTGGTGCGCGAAGGCGAGCCCGGCCTCAGCCTCGCGCTGCACTTCGGCGAGCGGATTGCCGCTGGCGAGAAGTTGGCTAAGGACGTGGTTGCCGCTAAAGGCCGCGTAGCTGAGATCGCCTGCCCGAAGCGCCGCGTCGAAGGCGTGCTGCGCGATTGCGCGACCCATTGGGAAATGCCGAATCGAAGGCTTCGCAAGGGTCCCGAACGCCAGGTAGACGCGGGGCTTGAGGCGGTCCCCTCCACGCTGCTCCACCATCTCGAGCCCAAGCTGGCCGAAGCGGAACCCTGCCTTGTAGTCACCGAAGAACAGGCCCAGCACGTTGGCGACCGTTGTGTACGCGTAGCACGATGCGTCGCTGTTTCCATGCTCCAGGCTGAGCGTCACCATTCGGCCGACGACAAGTGCGCGCAGGTTCTCGTCGGTAAACAACGCTGGCGTCACGAGCGAGGTGAGGACATCCATTGTCGCGCATGCGACCGGATCGGCCATTGGCGGCAGGTCAAGCAGCGACTCGATTGGGCGGTCGCCGAGCTGCTGCCATACCCGCGCGTATTCCTGCCGGACCTCGTCCGTCGTCGGATGCGCCAACCAAGCGATGCCCACGCGGTGCAAGTAGTCGAGGCCGACCGCGACGGCCCGGTCGCTTCTGCCTAGAGGCATGAGGAGATTGACCCGCAGCCGGGTGACGGTGGCTAGGTCGGCGAGGCTGACCGCACGGCCTGCCAGTTCGGCGAGGCGCGCTTCCGCTTCCCCAAGCGCGCCGGTGAGGAATTCACATTCGGCGCGGTGCAGCTCGAGTGCGAAAGTGAGCTCGTGTCGGCATTCCCAGGCATTTTCCGGCAGCAGTGCTGCGCCGGCGACGAGATATGTGAGCGCCGAGGCGTAGGCCGTGGAAGCCTTGGCGCGCTTGCCCGCGATCAGGTTGAACTCGGCCAGTTGCTCGCGCTCATCTCGTGTGGCCATCAAAGCCGCGCCGCGATTGAGCTGATTGACAATCTCGAAGATCGCCTCCTCCCGCTTCTCCAGCGGCGTATGCGCCGCAAGCAACCTCCCTATTCGAAGATGCGCCTCGCTGCGCAGCTCCTCCGGGACCAGCAAATAGGCGGCTTCTTGAATGCGATCGTGGACGAACTTGTAGGAGCGGTCCGATCGCTGGATCAGTTCGAGACGGACCGCCTCCCTCAGATCCGCATGGATCTGCTGCTCCAATGCTCCCTGCACGAGCGAAAGTGTCGATACCTCGGCCGTGTTTCCCAGGCACGCCAGCGTCTGCAAAGCTCTCTGCACACCGTCAGCCAGCCTGCCTATCTTGCCCACCATGAGGTCCACGACGTTCTCGGTGTACGCCTTCGCGTGGATGTGCTCGACGTCCCAGCACCAGCGCGCCTGGTCATGCTCGAACCTGAGTAGTCCTTCTTCAGACAGCGATTGGAGAAACTGGATCAGGAAGAACGGGTTGCCGACCGTCTTTTCGTGCAGCAACGCCGCCAGCTCGGCCGAGCGCGCCGGCTCGCACCGCAGCGCATCTGCGACCAGCTGACCCGCATGGTCAGGAGCGAGCGGTACCAGGCGGATCTCCTGCACCCGTGCTCCGGCGCGGCGGATGGCGTCGAGCTTGCGCATCAACGGATGGGCGGCAGTAACTTCGTTGTCGCGATAGGCACCGATCAGCATGAGGTGCTGCCGATCCGGCCGGGTCAACAGATCCTCCAGCAGATCGAGCGTCGCCGCGTCGAGCCACTGCAAGTCGTCGAGGAAGAGCGCGAGTGGGTGCTCGGGCCGGGCAAAGACGCCGACGAAGCGCCGCAAGACCAGCTGGAACCGCCGTTGCGCGTCCTGTGGCGGCAGCTCCGGGACCGCCGCCTGGTCTCCGATGATGAGCCTCAGCTCCGGGACGAGATCGACCATCAGCTGTCCGTTCGGGCCGAGCGCCTCCTGGAGGGCGTCGCGCCAATCGCTCAGCTCAGTGTCGCTGCTGGCGAGAAGAGGCCGGATCAGGCTCTGAAAAGCCTGGGCAACCGTCGAATACGGAATGTCACGCTTGGACTGGTCGAATTTGCCGGACGCGAAAAGGCCGTGCGGCACCAGCACCTTGTGCAACTCGTTGACGACCGAAGATTTGCCAATTCCGGAATGGCCGGAGACCAGCACCAACTCGGGCGCGCCGCTCTTGACGACGCGATCGAAAGCAGCGGGCAAGGCCTCGACCTCGCGCTCACGGCCGTAAAGCTTCTCGGGAATCAGCAGCCGGTCGGAGATGTCGCGTTCGCCGAGCGGGAATTCGTCAATCCAGCCCCGCGTTTCCCATTGCCTGAGACAGCGATCGAGATCGTGCTCGATGCCGGAGGCAGTCTGGTAGCGTTCCTCGGCGGTCTTGGCGAGCAGCTTCATGATGATGTGCGAGACCGCGGCCGGGACATTCTCCAACCGCTCGCTGGGCGCCATCGGCTTCCTGGCGATATGGCAGTGCAGCCATTCCATCGGCTCGGACGCGGTGAACGGCAGAGATCCCGTGAGCATCTGGTACAGCGTGACCCCCATCGAGTAGAGGTCGCTGCGCGCATCGATCGAGCGGTTCATCCGGCCGGCCTGTTCGGGCGCCATGTAGGCAAGAGTGCCGGCGATGGTCTCGGGCGGCTCTGGCGCCGGCCGCTCGCGCAGCAGCCGCGAGGCGATGCCGAACCCGGTGAGCCTGACTTCGCCCGTCGTGCGGTTGACGAAGATATTGGCCGGCTTGATGTCCTTGTGGATGAGGCCGCGCCGGTGCGCCTTGCCGAGAGCGCTGGTAATGCCGATGGCGAAGCGCAAGAAGCGTCTCAGCTCCAGGGGCGCCCCGAGCAACCGGTGCAGCGGCTCGCTGCCGGTGTCCTCGAGCACCAGCATGGTTCGACCGCGCTCGCGAACGAGCTCGAGCGGCCGCACCGCCCACGCCCCGTCCAGCTCGTCCTTCAATCCATGTTCGTGAACAAGGCGATCGAGGGTGGCACGTGCCGGATGTTCCGCGGCAGGCAGCACGGCCAGGACGGAGGCCCGTTGACCGTCGGCATTGCGCTCTCCCCTGCAGAAGACGCGTTCGTCGTCCTCCCACAAGACCTGGAGGCCACTAACTCCACCAGCGCCGAACGAAGAGGATGGATTCATCTGCCGGATCCGCCGTCAGGTCAGTGGCCGCCTTTGCTGAAAGGGTACTACTGAAGAGCGCTGAATGCAGGCGTTTGCCGCTCCAGGACCAGCTCGGGACGAACCCGTTAGTTGCTAGCCTTCACGGCCGCCCGATGTACTCGATGCACAAAATGAATTATGCGATCGGTCAGACCTCGGAGCGTCCAAGTCCGGTGTAGCATCGCGCAGCCTTCGGGGCGAGCGTCCTCGACTATGACCTGGCTTCGACGCCGCGAAGATTACAGATCGGCACAGGCGTAGGTGTTGATTTCCATGCCGACGGCGATCTCGACGACGCGAGGTGTTTTCCAGGCCATGACGTTTCTCCTTGCGGTGGGATGAACATGTCGATGATCCTATGGATGGACTCGATTAGACGCTTGTTCTGAATTGCCGAATTTGTTGTTGGATTTTTCGATTAGCGAGGGTGGAGCGGCTTCGAAGTCGCCCGACGCACGGACGGTATGTTGCGGCCGGCATCAGAGATCGCCCAACGGGTATCAGGCGCCGATCAGCGCAAAACGGCGCCACCTTCGGCCATACGGTTAAGGCCATTTCTGACGACCGTGGTGGCGGAGCCGGCGAGTAGCGACTTGTTCCTTAACAACCCGTCATGCATGCTGGGTTCTTCACGTCGGGACGGGGATCGCCGACGAACATGCTCCGGTTCGGCATCTTGATCGCGCTCAGCGTCTTGGCGTCGAGCATCGCATCCGCCGGAAGCAGTCCGTTTAGATTGAGGATGTAGGCGGAGACCGCATAGACGTCCTCGTTGCTTAGCGATTGCGGCGCGTTCTGCGGCATGGCGCGGCGGATGTAGTCGAACAGTGTCGGCGCGTACGGCCAATAGCTGCCGACGGTCCTGATCGGCTTTGGCGTCGCCAGCGTGCCCTGCCCGCCCACCAACTTATCGCCAACCCCGCCTTCGCCTCTTGCACCGTGGCAGGCCGCGCATTGCTGATCGAACACCTTGCGCCCGTGACTAACGCTGCCGCTTCCCGCCGGAAGGTTATGGCCGTCGCGATCGATATCGATGTTCCAGCCCGCGATCTCCGCCGGCGTCGCTGGTCGACCGATGCCGTAGGGGCTTTGCGCCTGTGCACGTGTAACGGCCGCCAACGCAAGCACGGCGAGCACCGCGACATGGAACTCACGCCTTGGCATTGGACACCTCGCCATCCGCTGCGATGCGCCAGGGCCAAATGGCGTTGTTGTGGTAGTAGTAATTGTCGCCACGCACCGCGAGAAGCTCGGCCAATGTCGGCTGGACGTAACCGGTCTCATCTGTTGCGCGACTTTGAATCACAGCCGGTTTGCCATCCCACTGCCAGGGGAACCTGAAGCGGGTCAGGGCCCGCGTCAGCACCGGCTCCTGCAGCTGCGCTTCCTGCCAGCTCCTGCCGTCATCGACCGAGAGGTCGACCCGCTTGACCTTGCCATGTCCGCTCCAGGCGATGCCGCTGATCTCGTGAAAGCCTATGGCGCTCAGCCGCTGGCCGCCCGAGGGCCGAGTGATGATGGATTTGGCTTCCATGTAGAACGTGAACTCGCGCGCCGACCCGTCCGGCATCAGGTCGGTATATTTGGATGTTTCTTCGCGTGAGTAAGTCGGCTCCGCAGCGACGCGCAGACGGCGCAGCCACTTTACGCTCATGTTGCCTTCAAAACCTGGCAACAGCAGCCGCAGCGGATAGCCTTGCTGCGGGCGCAGCCGTTCGCCGTTCTGGCTGTATACCAGCATCGCGTCTTCGAGACATTTTTCGATTGGAACGCTGCGCGTCATCGCCGCGGAATCCGCACCTTCGGCGACGACCCACTTCGCGCCCGGCTGCAATCCCGCCTCCTGCAAAACGAGGTTCAGGCGCACCCCGGTCCATTCGGCACAACTCAAGAGACCGACGAGGTCGGATGCCGTCTTGCCGTAGGGCTTCGTGTAGGTGGGATTGCCAGAGCACTCGAGAAAATAGATGTGCGATTCCGAAGGGAAGCGCCGGATGTCATCCATGGTGAAGAGCAGCGGTCTATCGACCAAGCCATGCAGCAGCAGTCGATGCTGCGCCGGATCGATCGCGGGCACCCCGCCATGATGACGTTCGTAGAACAGTCCGTTTGGCGTGATGATGCCATCGAGATCCTGCAGCGGCGTCCGCCCGGACGCGGATAGATATTGCGGCAGATCCTTCGGGATATTCTTGATGACACCCTTCTCGAACGGCGAAGGCGTTCCATAGAGCTGGCTTCCCATCGGATCGCCCGGCGTCTTCATCCATTCCGGGACGTTGGGTGGGAGGTTGTCGACATTATCGTCGGCCGCCAGCGCTTCGCCACCGGCGAGACCGCCCGCCATGACGGCTCCGCCCACCAACACTCCACCTTCACGCAGAAATCGCCGGCGCGATGGCAGGGCAAGATCATCGTCGACGTCGGTCGGTTCGGTCATCGCGCGTCCTCCGTTCGAATGCGGCGCCTATGGAACACCGAGCAAGGCGCCGCTTGCCGGGGATTGCTGCTCTTGCGCCATTCTTGCCGCTTTATGGGCCTGCATCGGGCGGGGCCGGCCGCCGAACGAGGTGCGGCGTTGCCATCACTCGTCCCCATCCCTCGCCAAGGTTCGGCTGCCCGATCGCAAACCTAGGTATGCTCTTCTGAGACCAATGGAACATACGAATGAACCTTCGTGCAATGGTCGGACCCGTCTCTCCGTGACTAAGCTCGTAGTGGACCTTGGGTAACCGAACGGTATTGCAATGACACTCCATAGCCCCAGCCGCAACACACCTGACCGGATGAATCTGCCCTTCAGCGGAAAAGCGATTCGTCCGATACTTGTGTCGTTTCCCATCGCCTATTTCACGGCCGCTTTTGTCACCGATCTGGCCTATTGGCAGACCGCAGATGTGATGTGGGAGTCGTTCTCCGACTGGCTGATCACTGCCGGCCTGGTCACGGCAGGCTTTGCGGTCATGGTTTTCGTGATTGACCTTGTTCTCGGCAAACGGAGTCGTGCGCTGGCCTGGCCTCACGCGGTCGGCTACGTGCTCGCCGTCTTGCTCTCCTTGCTGAATGCGTTCGTTCACAGCCGTGACGGTTACACCGCGGTGGTACCAACAGGCTTGACGCTTTCGGCGCTCGTCGTCGCCATTCTGTTTATCACGGGCTGGGCGGGTCGGGCGCTGATCGCTCACCATCGCGAGGGAGCAGACCTATGATGCGTATCCTCAAGATTACACATTCAGCGACGTGGCCGCGTCTGGCCATCGTCGCCATCGTCGGGTTGGGACTTGCCGGCTGCTATGACAATGGCGGCGATCCGAAGATTCAGATCGGTGCTAATCCCGTGTTGCCCCCACTGCAGCAGTATCTGATACCACCGATCCGAATCGCGAAAGTAGTGCCGTGGGCAAACGAAACGCCGACGGTGCCGCACGGCTTGCAGGTCCAGGCATTGGCCACCGATTTTGAGCATCCAAGGTCCGTCTACGTCCTTCCCAACGGTGACGTGTTGGTGGTTGAGGGCAATGGTCCGGAAGCGCCGATCCATCGCCCCAAGGATCTGGTCACAGGCTGGGTGCAGTGGTTCGCCGGCGCCAAAGGCAAGGGCGGAAACCGCATCACCCTGCTGCGCGACACCAACGGAGATGGCATTCCTGATGTACGAACCGTTTTCCTGGACCACCTCAATTCGCCCTTTGGCGTCGCTTTGGTTGGCCAGGATTTCTATGTAGCGAACACTGACGCAATCGTCCGCTATCCCTATCAGGAAGGGCAAACCAGCATCAGTGCACCTGGCACCAAGCTCACCGACCTTCCTGGCGGACCCATCGATCATCACTGGACAAAAAGTCTGTTGGCCAGCCTGGATGGCTCCAAGCTCTATGTCGGGGTCGGATCAAACAGCAACATCACCGAAAATGGAATCCAGGCCGAATATGAACGAGCCGCTGTCTGGGAGGTCGATCGCGCATCGGGCGCCCATCGCATCTTCGCCAGCGGCCTGCGCAATCCCACCGGCCTTGCGTGGGAGCCTGAGACCCGCAAACTCTGGGCTGTCGTCAACGAACGCGATGAGATCGGGCCCGACCTGGTTCCGGATTATTTGACCTCGGTGCAGGATGGAGCCTTCTATGGCTGGCCCTATAGCTATTACGGCCAGCATCTGGACCCGCGGGTCCAACCGCAGAGACCCGACCTGGTGGCCAGGGCGATTGCGCCGGACTACGCCTTGAGCTCTCACGTCGCGCCATTGGGTGTAGCGATGTACGCAGGCGCCGACTTTCCCGCAAGCTACCGCGGCGGTGCGTTCGTCAGCGAACATGGAAGCTGGGATCGAAGCCCTCTTAACGGCTACAAGGTGGTTTTCGTGCCGTTTAGAGGCGGACAGCCCAGCGGCCCTGCGCAGGACGTCGTCACGGGCTTCCTCGACGCGAACAATCAGGCGCGCGGCAGGCCGGTTGGTTTGGCCGTCGATCGGTCCGGCGGACTGTTGATCGCCGACGACTTGGCAAACATCGTGTGGCGGGTGTCATCGAAGCGGAGCGAGCCGTCGCAAGATGCAGCCGAATCCAAATAGGGCGTGGCCCGCAAGCTAAGCCCGTGCGCCGCGCCGGAGCCGTGGCATATGCAGCCACAAATCCAATTCCACCTTCGCAATACGACGTGAACAAATTGAAGGAGCGCGGCCAGATCCACGACCGATAGTGCCGCCAGCAAACTGCAAAAAGGCCGTCAAGATGCGTGCGGAAGGAGCCGCCATATGGCCGGGGCGAGGCACAGCTGCCAGACTCGTCCTTTATGTATTGACTGGTCTGTGTGTCGTCGGAGGCTCGGCTTACTGCCAGACCGGCATGGCCGAAACTCATTTGTTGGGAGACTGGGGCGGCATGCGAACGCGCCTGGTGGACCGTGGCGTGCAATTCGACTTCCAGTATGTCAGCGACACCCTCTGGGGCTTCAAGAGTCAGCAGACGCCATTTGCGTCCTGGAACCGCTTCCGCGCAACCGTCGACATCGATTTTGGCACGCTGGCCGGGCTGGACGGATGGTACTTCCACGCGACGGGACTCGCGCAAGGAGGAGGCAATCTCGGACTGGATCTGGGGCTCCTGACGGGGCCCAGCGGACTGGTGAGTGCGAACACAACTCGCCTCGATTCGTGGTGGATCGAGAAGCGATGGCTGGACGAGCGTATCGCCGTACGCGTGGGACAGTTTGCGGGCCAGGATTTCTACGGAAACGCGCAGTTCGGGTCGTCATTTATCATCGCCCCACTGAACTATGCGCTGGGCAACTTGTCTACGACCCTCGAGACCTTCAATCCGTTCGCGACGCCGGCGGCGGAAATTCGCATCGCACCGATCGACCATTTCTATCTGAAATCGATGGTGATGGCTGGCGATCCGTCGCCTTCTACAAGTAACCCAACCGGACTGGTTCCGCAGTTCCGTGGAAGTCCCGTCGTTGCTTCGGAGATCGGCTTCACCCCGGGTCGGAACGCAACCTCGGCGCCCGTCGACGACGTCGAGAGCCGGAAAGGTTATTCCGGCCTCTATCAGTTCGGAGCGGCCTACAATCCCGCGGCCTTCACGGCGCCCCTGAGCCCAACGCCCATGTCGGGCAACTATCTCTTGTATTGGAAGGCGAGCCAGGCTCTCTGGCGAGTCGACCCGAAAGAGGCACGGGGCCTGGATGCGACGTTTGCGCTCGACTGGAGTCCGGCGAATGTCAATCGCAACTTCATGCAGCTCACCGCGGGGCTGCGCTTCAACGAGCCGCTGCCTCTGGGTTTTCACAACACCATGTCGCTGGGCTATGTACGAAACAGCCTGAGCCCGGACTTCCTCCCCGCCGACCTGGCTGCCTGGCAAACTGAGCACGGCATCGAGTTCAACGTACTGTTGGGCTATGGACCATTCGCGGTCCAGCCCGTGTTCCAGTACTATGCCAATGTAGGTGGGATGGGCGGAGATGCTTTCGTCGGCGGGTTTAGGATAAGGATAGATTTTTAAGAAGCGGAAGTTCGCCTCTCAATCGATGCCCCGTCGAGCCGCCCATACGGATTACTTCGATCCTCTTGTCTCCGTCAGATAGTCGACGATCGCCGGTACATCCTTTTCGGCGACCGGCGCCTTGTAGGCGTGGATCATCTTGTCGACCACGCCGGCCCACGTCGCCTTGGAGAGGTTGTGCTGGGTCAACACCATGCCGGCGGAGTGGCAGGCGAGGCAGTTGGCGTTGATCGCCTCGGCCTCCGTCCCGCCGGGAAAGGCGATGTCGCTGCTCGGCAGGTCGACCGATACCGATTTCAGTACGAACGTCCGTGGCGCGCCGGTCGGGACCGGTGCGGCGGCCGGAACGACGATCGGCGCTCCCGGCGGCTCGGGATGGCCGATGATCGCGAGCACCAAACCTGCCAGGAGGGCGGCGCCGAATCCGACCGGGGCGGCGGAGAGGCTCATGCGTCCCTCATGCTGCCGTCAAGTAGACGGTCTCGATCGCGTTGTGCATGAAGCCGCCCGGATTCCAGTTCGGCGTCGCCGGCTGTGCCAGACCGTCGCTGTTGGTGCAGCGGACCATGACCGATACGACGCGCGCCGCGGGGACGAACTCCGCCTGCCATTGCCGGAAGCTGTACTTGCCCTCGTCGCGGCTGAGCACCGTCGGCAACCAAAGGGTCCCGCCATCGAGCGAGATCTCAACCGACTTCACGCCCGTCGAGCCGCCGAAAGCGATGCCGCGAACTGTCGTCTTCGTCCCCGCCTTGAGCGTGGCGCCGGCCGTGAGGTTGGTGACGAAGGAGCGCGGCACCATCTTGTTGATTGGCACCATGGTCAGGCCGGTCTGCCCTGGCTTCATGGTGGCACCCGACGTATCGGGAATGAGATAGGCGCTTTTCATCCAGAAAGTATCGTCAGGCCCGTTGAGCACTTCGATGCGGTCGAGCATCTTCACCCAATAGGTCGAGTACCAGCCAGGCACAATCAGGCGCAACGGAAAGCCGTTCAGCAGCGGCAGCTGCTCGCCGTTCATGGCGTAGGCGATCATCACCTCGCCGTCGCGCGCATGGTCGATGTCGAGCGACTTCATCAATTTCGGCGCGCCGTCGACCACCGGCTCGTCGAGGCCGGCGAAACGAACCCGCTCAGCCCCGCGCTTCACGCCGGCCCGGTCGAGCACGTCCTTCAGCCGGACGCCCATCCATTTGGCATTGCCCATGGCGCCGTTCGACCATTGCGCGCCCGCTACGGGCGGCGCCGTGTAGCCTCGCGAATTGCCCGAGCACTGATTGACCGCCGCCAGTTCGACCCGCGGCAGCCCGTCGACGATGTCTTTCAGGGTCATCGACAGCTCGTTGTCGACATGGCCACAGACGGAGAGGCGGAATGTGTTCACATCGACTTCGGTCGGAATGACAGCCCAGTGCCAGCGGACGAAGAAGGAATCGTTGGGCGTGAACACGCCGCGGTCGAAGACCTCGAACGGCGTCTCGAGAAGCGGCGGCCGCGTGCGTTGCAGGATCATGGCCGCCTTCTGCGGGAAGGACGTCGTGACCACGCGCGCCTTGGGGCCCTCGGGCAGCGGAAGATCGATCAGCGTTTCGGCCCTCGCCGAAGCGATCCAGGCCGAACCTGAAACGAGCGCAAGGCCGCCGGCGCCCGCTTGTCTCAGGAACGACCGTCGCGTGGTTCCAATCATCCTGCGCATCGATTCGCCCATCTGCTGATGACCGCATGCTGGCCTGCTGCTGGGGCATAATGCCCCTGTCATGAGTCAACACGCTATCGAACTAAGGTATGAGGTCTTCATTTCGACGTTGGTGATGAGCCCCAACATCGTCAGGTGAGCACGCGAGCCTGACAGATCGCGGCTCCGCTTTCGCAGCGTGCGAACTCGAAATCGGCGCGACATTTTGGGAAGACTCCGGGCGGGGGTGCAGCGACACTTCAGGAGCGTAAGCTCTGGTCGGATGAAGTGGAGGAACTCCCCCATCCGCTTCGCCATTTCGCATGTGCTGTTGTCGTTCTGATAGCCGGCCCGTGCGGTGACACGATTAGATCTGCCGAGGAGGGTTAGGGAACGCGGCGTTGCCGCCAGGGAAGTCAGATCATGTCAGTTGTCCGATTTGTGCTCAGGCATACGTACACGGTCGGCGCCGTTCTGATACTCGTTTGCCTGCTGGGAGGCGGCGCCGCCCTGCGGATGCCGATCGACATCTTCCCAGAGATCGACATCCCGGTCGTCAGCGTGGTCTGGACCTACAACGGCATGAGCGCGCAGGACATCCAGGATCGAATCCTCTCCTTGCATGAGCGCCAGCTTGCGTCGTTGGTTGACAACATCTCCCGCATCGAATCGACGAGCTATATGGGCGTCGGAGTCGAAAAGATATACCTGCAGGAAGGGGCCAGCGCCGGCCAAGCGGTCTCCCAGGTGGCGAGCAGCGCGCTGGTCGTCCTCAAATACATGCCGCCCGGCATCACGCCCCCGCTGGTCCTGCGCTATGGGGCCACGGACGTGCCGATCATCCAGCTCAGCCTTTCCAGCAAGTCGCTCTCGGATACCGAACTGAACGATCTCGGCCAGAACATCATTCGCCCGGATCTGGCGATCGTCCGTGGCGCCGACGTCCCCCAGCCATATGGTGGCAAACCGCGCGTCATCATGGCGGATCTCGACCCGCAGGCCCTCGTGGCTCGCGACCTGTCGCCCGCCGACGTCAGCACAGCCCTGCAGCGCCAGAACGTGATCCTGCCCGCCGGCGACGTGAAGATCGGGCGTAAGGATTACATCCTGGCCATGAACAACAGCCCGGATGTGATCGGTAGGATCAACGATTTTCCGATCAAGCAGGTCGATGGAAAGACGATATTCGTGCGCGACATCGCGCACGTGCACGACGGATATCAGGTCCAGACCAATTCCGTCTCGGTCGACGGAACACCCGGCGCGCTCATCACCGTGCGCAAGACTGGCGCGGTGTCGACGCTCTCGGTCATCGACGGCATCCGCAATGCTCTTCCCCAGATCGAGAACATCATTCCCAAGGAAGTGTCGATCCAGGCTCTCTTCGACCAGTCGGTCTTCGTCCAAGCGGCGTTGAGCGGCGTGGTGATGGGCGGCCTGTTGGCGGCTGGCCTCACCGGGCTGATGATCCTGCTGTTTCTCGGCAACTGGCGGCTGACTCTCATTACGCTCGCCTCGATCCCGATTTCGATCATCGCCGCCGTGTTGGCGATGGATGTCTCGGGCCAGACCCTCAATACGATGACTCTCGGCGGCTTTGCTCTCGCGATCGGCGTCCTGGTCGACAACGGGACGGTGGTGATCGAGAACATCGAGCGGCACCTCGGGCTGGGTGAACCGCTGGAAACGGCCATCCTCGACGGTGCCGGCGAGGTCGGATTGCCGACCTCGCTCGCCACGCTGTGCATCTGCATCGTCTTCGTGCCCGTCTTCCTGCTGCAAGGCACGGCGAAATACCTCTTCTCGCCGCTGTCGCTCTCGGTCTGCCTGTCCCTGATCGCAAGCCTTGCCTTGTCCTTCACCCTCGTGCCCGTCCTGTTCAAGTACTTGATGCGCGGCGTGGTGGGCCGTCCTCAGCCGACAAGGCGAGCTCGCACGCACTGGAATCCCCTGGGCGCGATGCACAGCCGCTTCGACCGCGGCTTCAAGAGCTTTCGCGACTCCTACCGCAGCAGCCTTGCCTGGGCTCTGACCAGGCCCTTGACCACCATCGCCTTCTTTCTGGTCCTGATGGTCGCCTCCCTGCTTCTCTTCCCGCGGCTTGGCCAGGACTTCTTTCCGCGCGTCGACGCCGGGCAGATGCGGCTGCACGTCCGCGCCCCCGTCGGCAGCCGCATCGAGCAGACCCAGGCCGACTTCGCCCGCGTCGAGGCTGAGATCCGGCGCATCGTCGGCGACGGCAACATCGACACCGTCCTCGACAATATCGGGCTGCCCTATAGCGGCCTCAACATCGCGCTCAGCGATTCGGCCACCGTCGGGCCGATGGACGGCGAGATCCTGATTTCGCTCGCGCTCAAGCACAGACCCACCGCCCTACTCATGGCGACGTTGCGTCGGGAATTGCCGGAGCGCTTTCCCGGGTTCGTGTTCTTCTTCCAGCCCGCCGACATCGTCAGCCAAGTGCTGAATTTCGGCCAGCCGGCGCCGATCGATATCCGCGTATCGGGGCCGGACAGCGACGAGGCCTATGCCCTGGCGACCAAGCTTGCCCAGGACCTGCAGCGCGTGCCCGGCATTGTCGACTCCCATGTCTTCCAGGTTCCGGATGCGCCGACGCTCTCCGTCGATGTCGATCGCATCCTGGCGGCGGAGCTCGGCCTCGATCAGTCGCTCACAGCCAACAACGTGCTGGTCACTACCAACGGCAGCGCGCAGACGGCGCCCAACTTCTGGGTCGATCCGCGGAACGGCGTCAGCTATCCCCTGGTCGTCCAGCTGCCGACCTATCGGATCAACACGACTCACGACCTTTGGACGCTGCCGGTCTCGGCTGGCGGCCCGGACGGCCGGGGCCAGCTGCTGATGAACCTGGCCGAACTCGGCCGTGGCGAGACGCCCCTGGTCATGTCGCAGCTCAACATCCGACCGGTCTTCGACGTCCACGCCGATGTCCAGGGGCGCGATCTGGCCTCGGCTGCCGACGCCATCGACAAGGTGATCGCCGCCAATCGGCCCGACTCTTCGAAGGCCATTACGGTGCAACTGAGCGGGCAGGTCGACACCATGCTGAAGAGCTACAGCGGGCTGTTCTCCGGCATGGCGCTGGCCGTCGTGCTCGTCTACCTGTTTTTGGTCATCAATTTCCAGAGCTGGCTCGACCCGATCATCGTGCTGATGGCCGTGCCGTTCGCGTTGGCCGGCGTCATGTGGATGCTCTACCTCAGTGGCACACATCTCAGCGTTCCGGCATTGATGGGCACGCTGATGTGCATCGGGCTCACGACGGCCAACAGCATTCTGGTGGTGACCTTCGCCAATCAGCGCATGGCGGCCGGCGAGGGGCCGCGGATGGCAGCACTCGCCGCCGGATATACAAGGCTGCGGCCGGTGCTGATGACGGCGGGCGCCATGATCCTGGGCATGATTCCCATGGCGCTCGGAGTCGGCGAGGGCGGCGAGCAGAATGCCCCGCTGGCGCGTGCCGTCATCGGCGGTCTGGCCTTCGCGACCTTCGCCACGCTGGTGTTCGTGCCAGCCCTGTACCGGCTGCTTCGCCGCGGCACCCTGACCATCCTCGGTGAGCGCACATGACGCAGCAGGACCCCCAGCCGAAGACTGAGCAGGCCGATACTGCCGCCATGGGAGATGCGATACGGCCCCGCACCGGTCGACGCGTGCAGGTCGTTGCGGGTGTCGTGGCGGCCGCACTGTTGATCGGCTTTGTCGCGACAAATGCGTCGCGGTCGCGTTCCAGCGAGAGGCTGGCGACGGAGACCGAGGCGCGGGCCGTCCTGGCGCCCGCCGTCGCCGTGGCGACGGTCCAGCCGGCCCCGTCGGTCAGCGTGCTGAGCTTGCCCGGCGAGACGGCTGCCTGGTACGAGAGCACGATCTACGCGCGGGTCGACGGCTATGTCGCCAAATGGTTCGTCGATATCGGCGACCATGTCGAGGCGGGGCATGTCCTGGCGACGATCGAGACACCCGGACTCGATGCCAGGCTTGTCGCCGCGCGCGCCCGGCTCAGTGTCGCCAAGGCCGAGCTGCAGGTCCGCCGGGCCGAGGCCGAGTTCGCGCGAACCACCCATGAGCGCTGGCAGAACTCGCCCAAGGGTGTGGTTTCCGAACAGGAGCGCGAAGACAAAAAAGCAGGCTTCGAGAGCGCCAAGGCCAAGGCGAGCGCCGCCCTGTCCCAGGTCAACCTTGCCGAGGCGGAGGTCGAGCGGCTCGCAGCAGACGAGCAGTTCAAGCAGGTCCGCGCGCCCTTCACCGGCACGATCGTGCAGCGCCGAATCGACATCGGCAATCTCGTCACAGCCGGCAGCACGTCTGGAAACACCCCGCTCTATCGCATGACCCGGAACGATCCGATTCGCGTCTTCGTGGAGGCGCCGCAGGCCGTGTCGGAATCGATGAAGGTCGGCACGCCGGTGCGGATCCACGCCGTGCAGAACCGGCCGTTCGACGGCCGGATCACCCGAACCGCCCGTGCCGTCGATACTCACGCGCGAACGCTGCGCGTCGAGATCGACATTCCCAACCATGACGACGTCCTGCTGCCCGGCCTCTACGTCAAGGTCGGCTTTCACCTCGATCGGGTGGGCACGGCGCAGGTACCGGCCGCGGCCCTCGTGGCCCGTGCCGCCGGCCCGCAAGTTGCCGTCGTCGCCAGCGACGACACGGTTCAGTTCCGCGACGTGTCGATCGCCCGCGACGACGGCAAGACCGTCGACCTGGCCTCCGGCGTGGCGCCGGGCGACCGGGTCGTCCTCAATATCAGCAGCCAGATCGCTGCCGGCCAGAAGGTGCGCCCCAGCGCAGTGGGCAGTCACCTAGCCGGCGCCGTCCCTGCTGCAGCCCCGCGCTCCCGATGATGCGACTGAAGCCTTTTGCCGCCGCCACGGCCCTCATGCTGGCCGGCTGCACCGTTGGGCCCGACTACCGCGAGCCTCATATCGACGTTCCGCAGAACTTCGCGTCGCCTTCCGCCGTTGGGTCCGTCAAGCCACCGAAGTCGGAGCCGTCGCCGACGACTGCAAGCGCGCGCCCGGGCGATCTCGTCAGATGGTGGAAGGGCCTCAATGATTCCCAACTGGATTCGCTGGTCAGCCGGGCGATCGAGGCCAATCTCGACCTCGGCATCGCGCTCACCCGGGTGCAGGAGGCGCGCACCAAGGTGGCCGGGGCGGTGGGCCAGGCACTGCCATCCGTGATCGCGAGCGAAGGCGCAGGCTGGGGCACCGGGCAGGATCTGACCCGCGGGCGTGTATCCAATCCGCTGCGGTCCGGCGAGAATGGCAGCGGATTGGATCAGGTCACCCAGGCGGTCGGCGTCTACACCGACTGGGAAATCGACCTGTTTGGCAAGTTTCGACGCGAGATCGAAGCGGCGCGCTATGACGCCGAGGCCGCGATCGCGGCCCGCAACGATGTCCTGATATCGGTCGTAGCCGACGTGGCGCGCGCCTATCTCAGGCTGCGCGCGTCGCAGATGCGGCTCGCCATCGCCCAGCGCAGCGTCGCAACCGCCCGCCAGACCCTGACCTACGTGCAGGCGCGCGCCGAGCGCGGCCTGACCAACGAGCTGGATGTGAATATGGCCAGACGCGAGCTGACGACGCTCGAGGCCACTCTCGCCCCGATCGGGTCGGAGATCGACACCGCGCGCTACAGCATCGCGGTTCTGCTCGGGCAGTATCCGGGGATACTGGGCGAGGAGCTCAAGCCGGCGACCATTCCGGCGCTGCCGGGCAAGGTCGACACCGGCCTGCCTCTCGACTTGCTGCGGCGCCGGCCGGATATCCGCGAGGCCGAACGCAATCTCGCCGGCGCCACCGCGCGAATCGGCGTGGCGACGGCCAACCTGTTTCCTCATGTGTCGCTGATTGCGGCGACGGGCCTGCAGTCGCCGGCGCGAGTCGCCGCAAGCGGCTTCATCGGCGCGGTCGGCCCCTCGGTGTCGTGGTCGATCCTGGATTTCGGCACGCTCGACGCCATGGTCGGGGTCGCCGATCTGCGGGCCCGCGGTTTCCTGCTCAACTACAAGCAGACGATCATCCGGGCGGTCGAGCAGGTCGACACCGCCTTGACCCATTATGCCGCTCAGCAGGACCGTCTGGGCAGCCTGGACAACGCCCTGGCCGCGAGCCTCGCGGCCGTGACACTCGCCTCCGAGCGCTATGACCGCGGTCTCACCGACTTTTTGAATGTTCTCGACGCCCAGCGCGCCGAGTTCGAGCTCGAGAGGGAATACGTCATCGCGCAGGAAGCGGCGGCCCAATACCTCGTCAATCTCTTCAAGGCGCTGGGCGGAGGCTGGGAAGACCATCAGTCGCTGCCGCCGATTCGCAAGCCGCAACCCGCCGTCGTCGCCGCTTTTCGGGAGCTGTTGAGGCCCAAGGATGGTATGCTGTGACCTTCAGCAATAACGACCCACCTATCGACGGCTCAGGCGCGTCGTCCTTTTTGTGCTGAGTGCATTCTGAAGGCTCTACAACTGATGCGATTTTGCTTGTTTCATCACGAGTCGATCGTTTCGCGAAATCGAGCGCTCCTGCTGGGCAACTAAGGTCCACGTGGCGCCGCAGATGGCGACATCGCCCTTTCACAATGACGAATAGACGGCCTTCCGACTTGAGAAGCGACCGACCCGGCACAAGGCGCGTGAAATTACTTCGATCTTAATCCAAAGATAGTGGGGTCTCGTCGAGCTCTTCGGCACGCTCTACCTCGATCAGCACCGCGAACCCCTTCTAGTCGGGATCTCGATCTTTTTCTAGCTGATCAACCGCGTCCAAACTTCCTCATAGATGGCTCTCGACTTGTACAGCCGGGCGGTGCCCCGTAGAAGCGTGCGATGGCACCTTTCGGCAGAATACCGTCGGCGCGAAGCTGCGGCTTGCGGAAGTAGACTGTCACCTTTGTGCCATCGACGAGATTGCCGTCGTCGAGCCCTTGCCCCGTTCCCATAATGAGAAATGTCCGTCGTCGAACACCAGCGTGCTGCCACGTGGCGTGATCTGCGCATCGTCGCTCGGCAGTACCGTCGCGATCAGACAAACATCTTTGGGAAGCGCTGTGTTAATGTATGTCCAGAGAGTCTTGGGTATTCTTACCATAATTCGGGCGGCGCGAGCCCTCGGCTGGATGGCAATTCAGTTCCTAACCACAGACGGGCGATTACGGATATCAGCCGGATCCTCGACCTCGAACCCGGCGCTGGGAAGCGAGCAAAGGCATCTGAGCTGCTTTAGGTCGTGGTCGTTCGACAACGCTGCGCACGCCTTAGTGCCCGAGATAGCCAGCCGTCGAGCAACATGCCATCGAACTCGACAATCCCCTCAGAGTGCGTCCTAGCTCTGGATCAAATCAATCGGGCGAGCATTTCCTGCTGGTGCTCGCCGAAAACGGTGCGAGCTACGTCTGCTCAAGGCGTTATCCCCTGGGGCACACCAGCGTCAGCCGCACAATCATTTTGCTGCGTTCCGACCCTCTGATAACCAGCCATCAAATTGAGCCTGATGAGAGCGGATCCACTCCTGCGCATGGCGCTTTATATCGTCTGATTTGTTTTGGCCGGCATTCATCTGGGCGTTCTGTTTGAGAACATCCTCGAAGGGAATCGAAGCCACCTCCAAGAACCGCACTATCGCGGGATTTTTCGCAAGGAATGCTTCATTGGCGACGGGTCGAATATCGCTGTACGGCATGCCCATGTGGCACGGATTGGATGCACAGCCTTCGACGTTCGGAACATTGGTCCAGTTGGAATACGCCTTCAGCGACTCCGGCAGTTTTGTCGATTTGGTCTCGAGCCAAACGACATCTTTGCCCGGCTTCAGAAGGCCAACGGTCCAGTTTGGCGTCCAGGTATAGAAAAATATAGGCTTGCCTTCCTTAAACCGCGCGACAGCATCCGCCATCGCCACATTGTACGCCGCTTTTATGGTATGAATGGCACGGTCGAGACCGTACGCCTTCAACTGGTAATCGACCAACAGTTCGCATCCCCACCCTGGCGGGCACGCGACCAAGTCGGCGTTCCCTGTTCCTTGGCCGTCGAAGAGCTTAGCAATCTCGGGCCGCGAGAAATCCTCAAGATACTTGATACCATTCGCATCTGCAGTTTTCTTGTCGACGAGATAACCCTGCAGAGATCCTCCCTTTATCACGTACCCAATCGGACGCGCTTTTCCCCCGAATATTTTCTTGTATTCGTCATGTGTGGGGAAATAACCGTCGAACCACAGATCGATGTCACCCTGAGAGACGGCCTGGTAGAAGATCGGATTATCAAGCGTCTTCACCTCTGCGGTTTTGTACCCGAGCTGGCGCAGTCCCTCCAAATAGATCTCGGTATAAAAATATCCTGTATCCCAGGTCGGGCGGGCCGCGCGCACTTCGCGATCATTGCCGGGCTCGGCCGCTTGGCTTGGCTCAACTGCGCTCAATCGCCCCAGAACGGCAGTTGCCAATGTCACAAGTGCAATCAATTGCCAGCGAATGAGTGATGTCACGTCGTCCTCTTGCTTGCCTGTTGATCTATATCAATCGCTTCTGTCTCGCTGGCGCAACCGCGTAGAGCGCAGCAGCTTACCCGGCCACCTAAATGCTCTCGGGCTCGTCTTCGTTGCAATCGACTGTTCCCCAATAGCGAGCGTCATGCGGTCGAGAAGGATTGCTAGTAGCACGATGCAAACGCCGCCAACTGTCGCCATACCGATATCGAGACGGCCAATTCTGGTGAAGACAACCAGCCCAAGACCGCCGGCCCCGACCAGTGCCGCGATTACGACCATGGAACG
>Ga0210399_10000058_pt1 | contig 77342 bp, 68 predicted proteins | sample IncBWC14MmetaG_FD_150865 | JGI IMG/M metagenome (GOLD analysis project Ga0210399, IMG submission 150865) | Forest soil microbial communities from Barre Woods Harvard Forest LTER site, Petersham, Massachusetts, United States - Inc-BW-C-14-M | ecosystem: Environmental > Terrestrial > Soil >...
TTCGCCCGTAAGTTCTTCCATGCGGCGAATCCCGTTGGAAGATATCTCAACAAGAATCTGTTGATCGTAGGAATCGTAGCGGACACAGTAGGGTCCTCCGCCGGTAGATTGACCACAGACGCGGCCCCTTTAACGAGCGAAGAGACTATCTATCTCCCCGCTGCACAGGTCGATGACGCCCGATTTCTCTCCACGGTGCATATCTGGTTTCAGCCGAGCTGGATTGTTCGAACCGCTGGCCCGGTGCAAGGTTTGACCGCCCAGATGCAGCGTGCCCTCGCGAGCGTGGATCCCAACCTACCTTTTTCCGGGTTTTACGACATGAAGGACCTTATGGCTGGGACACTGGCGACACAAAGGATCGAGGTCGCGCTGCTAACCGCAATGGCATCGCTCGCGCTGTTGCTGAGCGCGGTTGGTATCTTCGCGCTGGTGGCAAACATCGTCGTGCAGAGGACGCGCGAGATCGGAATCCGCATGGCCCTAGGTTCGACGATTCAAAAGGCGATGATCCACATCGGCACGCCGGGAGTGGGGGCTTCGGCTGTGGGAATGGTCCTGGGACTACTGATTTGCGGGGGGGCGCTTCGCGCCATGCGTGGCGTTATCTATGGCGTAGGCGTGTACGATGTGCTGACCATCGTTGTCGTGATGCTGACGCTCTCTGCCGTAACGCTTCTCGCAACGATGGTGCCTACCCTGAGAGTTGCAAGGATCGACCCGGCTAAAACACTGCGCGAAGAATAGGGGGGCCACGTCTCCTAGGGAACAATACAGTCGAACTTTTGGCTTCAGCGGCGCACAGAATGTCCCTATCTGTTGAGGACATCACATCTCATAATCGAGAGAGTGCTTAGGCACCAGAAAGTCCCCGATTCGGCCAATTTCCGAATGGTCGGCAATCCGAAAGTTATCGGCCTGTCTTCGCTGCTAACTTCCGCATAGCCCGTGATCCGCGCGGAATCGGCGATAAGTTTCAAACGCAGGATCGTACTTCCCACGCACGGCACCTGTTGCTTTCCCAAAGGAAGTGTGGCACCTTTCCTGTTGGAAACCAAAATGGCGGTGCTATGAAGCAAAAAACGGATGTCCTGCAGGGCACGCTGGCGTTGATGGTCCTCAAGACTCTCGATGTTCTGGGACCACTCCACGGCTACGGAATCGCGCGACGCATCGAGCAGATCAGCGGAGATCTTCTTGCAGTGAATCAAGGAACTCTGTATCCGGTGCTGTTGAAGCTGGAGCAGGAAGGCGCGATCGCGTCGGAATGGGGCGCCTCAGAGAATAATCGCAGGGCGCGCTTCTATCGACTGACACGTGATGGACGTAAGCAGTTGCTGGTCGAGACCAAGGATTGGGAGCAGACGGCAGCGATCATCGGCCGGTTCTTCGATGCCAAAGCGGAGGATTTGTCATGAAGGCTCTGAGGCGGTTTCTATCGCGTTTGGGCCACTTCGTGACCAGGCGGCGAGACGACGAACGATTGAGGCAAGAAATTGAGGAACATATCACTCTGCAAACCGACGAAAATCTTCGCGCTGGCTTATCACCGGTCGAGGCTCGCCGCCAAGCCATGCTCAAGTTTGGCAGCGTGGAGGCGATGAAACAAGACTTTCGAGCCGAGCGAGGCCTGCTCTTCATCGAGAATCTCCTGGGGGATTTGCAAAACGCGGGGCGATCGATTTCCCGCATGCCAGGGCTTGCGGCGGTGATCATCGTTTCGCTGGCCATCGGTATTGGCGTGAATACAACGATCTTTTCCTGGATTCAGATGATCCTGTTCCAACCGATGCCCGCAGTGACGGGTGCATCGAACTTTCTGCTGGTCGAGCCTCGCTCGGACACAGCGGGGTATCCAGGCGCTTCCTGGCTGGAATACCGCGACCTGCAAACGCACGTGCCAGCACTACGGGATATCGTGGCATCTCAGATGATGCCCTTCAACGTGGGCCAGCCGGGCCAGACCGAGCGGACGCACGGGCAACTCGTTTCGGGCAATTTCTTTTCCGCACTGGGACTTAAGCCTGCGATCGGACGATTCATTCGGCCGGAAGAGGCGCAGCGGCCCGGAACTGAGCCAATCATTGTCATTTCGTATGATTACTGGCAAACGCGATTTCGCGGCGCTCCGGAGGCCATCGGGCAAAAACTGCGCGTTAACGATCGCGAGCTGATCGTCGTCGGCGTGGCGCCTAAGGATTTCCAGGGCACCATGCCCCCCTTGAAATTCGAACTGTGGGTGCCGGCCACCATGACGCCTGCGTTGCTCGGCGGAACAGGCGACCTCGAAAATCGCAGCTCCCGCGCTTTTTCGTTAATCGGAATGTTACGGGCTGGAGCGACACGCCAGGAAGCCCAGTCCGAGCTCAGCACCACGATGGCGCAGCTGGCGCGCGACTATCCGGATGCCAGCGCTGGATTTGAGGGCGAGATTCTTTCCTTCTGGGAGGCACCGCGCGGTCCGCAGCGCTTGCTGATCAGCGGGCTAGCCATCTTGCAGGGCGTTATGCTGCTCCTGCTTTTGGCGGTCTGCGGGAACACCGCAAACCTCATGCTGGCTCGTGGAAGCACCCGCCAGCGCGAGATGGCCGTGCGCGTGGCCCTGGGCGCGGGACGCTGGCGCATTATCAGCTTGGTGCTCACGGAAAATATGCTGCTCGCTCAGCTGGGAGCAGGGCTCGGCGCAGCCTTCGCCGTTTGGGGCACCACGGCATTGCGCATCGCTCCCATGATTGGCGCATTTCCGATCCTGTTTCCGACCAAAGTGGATCAATTCACGCTCGCCTTCGCGATAATGCTCGGTGTTGCGTGCGGTTTGATTTTCAGTGCGGCGCCGGCCGTCCATCTGGCGCGGCTGGATCCACAGGATGCGCTGCGCTCCGGTTCCCATACGTCACAGCGCAGCCGTGGGCGCAAAGTTCTGATGGGCGTGGAAGTCGGACTTGCCATGGTCGTGCTGATCGCCGCGGCGCTCTTCTTGCAAAGTTTTCGCTCGGCACGCCAAACGGATCCGCGATTCCGGGCCGAGGGCGTTTTGCTGGCCGCCTACGACTTAAGCGGGCGCAATCCCGACGATGCGTCGGAGCGCGAATTTGCCGTGCGCCTTCTCGAACGCCTGCGCTCCTTGCCGGACGTCGAGGGCGCCGCCATCGCCACGAATGTTCCCGTAGACTTGCATGGAATTCCGCGACGGTCGTTCACGGTGGAAGGCCGCGTGCGTACTGAGCAGGGGCAGGATCGAGCCATTTCCAACACGGTGACGCCGGGCTACTTCAACGTGATGGGCATCCCACTGGTCGAGGGAAACGACTTTGCCGACCTGAGAGATAAGGCGGCGCCCGCGCAAGCCATCGTCAATGAGGAGTTTGTCCGCCGTTACCTTAATGGCGCGGATGCCATCGGCCGCCGCCTGCAGACGCGCACACAAAGCTTCGCGATCATCGGAGTGGCGCGCAATTCGGCCTACGACGCGCTCGGGGAGCCCCCGCAGCCGGCGCTCTATTTCTCGTACCGGGATCGTCCGGCGTATCAAGGCGAGATTCACCTGCGGGCCCGCAGCGGCAACGAATCCGCACTCACCTCGGGAGCGCGTGGCGTTCTGCGCGATCTCGATCCCATGCTCGCTCTTTACGACGTGCGGACATTCTCGCAACATATCGAACGAAACCTGTATCTTCGCCGCATTCCCGCGCGGATGTTCGTCGTGCTCGGGCCACTCCTGCTCGGCCTCGCCGCCATCGGAATCTACGCTGTGGTTTCCTACGCGGTGGCCAGGCGAACGAGGGAGATTGGCGTGCGCCTGGCGTTCGGGGCAACCAGCGGCCGCGTCGTACTGCAAATTATTCGCGAGAATCTGGCTGCGATCACCTGGGGCACCGCGATTGGATGGGTACTCGCGCTCGTGATTTCCTTTCACGTGACGATGAATGGCCCGGTCAACCTCCCGGCTTTTCTCGGTGTACCCGCGATTCTGTTGAGCGTCGCGACGCTGGCCTGCTGGATCCCGGCACGGAGAGCTAGCCGAATTGATCCGATGGAAGCGCTCAGGCACGAGTAAGAGTACGTAGGTGTCGGACGACGGCACCAGCAGAGAAGGGGGCATAGCGCGCCCCGTTCTCCACGGGCGGACTGCCGATTCCGAAAACCCAACGACGTCAGTCTTTGGGCGTCACGACACGCTCGGCGTCACTGGTAACAGCAACTCCCGGATCCGATACAACCGTGTGAATGAGATCGCCAGAGTGGCTTACTACGATCGCCAAGTGAAGTGCCGGTTGGTCTTGGTTGAATATCGTCATGATTCCGGTGCAATCGGAGTTCAGAGTATAGGCGCCCGTGCCGGGGCGCCAAATCTGCGCAAGGGTGCCATTTTCAGCGACCGCGTCCAATTGCGTGAGGTTGCCGTGACCATCGAAAGTCGTCTTTGCGATGCCGTCAATAAGAAGCGGTCCGCCAGGGGTTAAGATCTGCCCGTGGACCGTAAAGGCGTAAGTGCCCTTGATGGTCAGATTTGAGCATTCATTGGGATGAGCGCTTGCTGCGGACGACAAAGCAAGAATCATGCCCAGCAAGAAAACAGTTGTGCGTAGTTTCATAGTGCCTCCAGGTTTTTTTGGGTGGCGTGCATCTTCACCCATATTGGAGGCCGATGTTGCAGCCTGAGCGCGTAACACACAATGGAGAGCGCCTGTAGGTTGTCTGTAGGACGCGTAGCAGAACCTCTGCCGAAAGGCTGTACAATACCCCAATTCTCTTTTTGGACGGGCCGCTGTGTCTTCGGAAAGAATCCATCTGGGCCAATTCGTGCTCGACATAAGCCGTTATGAATTGACCTGCGCGGGTAAGCCGGTCCGCATGGAACGCATCCCGATGGATTTATTAATCCTCTTGGTCCGCGAGAATGGGAGATTGGTCAGCCGGGATGAAATCATTGACCGGCTCTGGGGCAAGGATGTTTTCTTCGATACGGACAACGGCATCAATACCGCCATAAGAAAGATTCGGCGCGCTCTAGGGGAAGATCCAGAGAAGCCACAATACATCGAGACAGTCCAAGGTAAAGGATACCGCTTCAAAGGTGCGACAGACACAGTCACAGGTATCGCTTCATCGCAGGTGCACGTCGGAAAGCCTCGCATCATGCTGGCGGTGCTTCCCTTCGAGAATCTGAGCGGCGATCCAGACCAGGAATATTTCAGCGATGGCCTAACCGAGGAAACGATCATGAGGTTAGGCAAGATGTCGCTATGCGGCTTGGGCGTAATCGCGCGCACTTCGTCCATGGCATATAAGCATTCCGATAAGTCTGTCTTGCGAATCGGACAGGACCTGAGCGTGGATTATGTGCTCGAGGGCAGCGTCCGACGCGAAGCGGGCCGCGTTCGCGTTACCGTGCAGTTGATCCGAGTTTCCGATCAAATCCACTTGTGGGCCGAAAATTTCGATCGCCCGTCTCAAAGCATCCTTGATATCCACAGCGAAGTCGGTGCGGCAATCGCGGCGCAGGTGAAGCTCGAGCTGACTCCTGAAGGGGAGCGACAACTACGAAGCGTGCGGAATGTCGACCCCCAGGCATACGATTACTACCTTCACGGCCGTTATCATTGGGCGCGACTCACCTTTCCTGAGATGCAGAAGGCCGCGGAATACTTTCGCAAGGCAACGGAGCGCGACACGGGATTTGCTATGGCATTTTCGGGACTGGCCGATTCGCTGATGAGCTTGCCCATCAACAGCGATGTAGCTCCCAAAGACGCATTTCCAGAAGCGAAAGCTGCGATAACCCGAGCCTTTGCGTTGGACCAGGATTCCGCTGAAGCGCACAATTCCGAGGCAGCCATTAAGTTTTGGTTTGACTGGGATTTTGAAGGGGCGGAAGCAGCGGCGCGAAGAGCGGTTAGCCTGAACTCGAACTACTCCCTAGCACATCTATATCTCGCTCACGTTCTTTCGAACGTCGGACGGCACGACGAAGCTTTACGCGCGATCCAGCAGGCGCTAGTGCTCGATCCATTTTCACTCATCGCGAATGCGATGCATGGCCAGTTTCTCTACCAAGCGGGAAGAATTGAGGAATCCATCGATAAATTGTTGGGAACTCTCGAAATGGAATCCCGATTCTGGATTGCCCACATCTGCCTGGCAAAAACGTATGAGCAGAAAGGAATGTACGCTGAGGCGTTACAGGCTTGCGAGAACGCTTGGAACTTTTCCGGAGGAAATACCGAAGCATTGTCGATTGCCGGTTATGTTCAAGCAGTTGCCGGCGACAAGACGAAGGCCGAGAACAAGGTTCTGGAAATGCTGCAGCGCAAAAAAGAGCGGTATGTGCCCCCGTATAATTTGGCATTGGTGTTTGCCGGTCTCGGGGAAACCGAGTCCGCACAACGTTGGCTTGAGCAAGCCTTTGAAGACCGCGACGTGCATATGACCTTCTTGCGGGACCATAAGTGGGACAGCATGCGAGGCAATTCTCAGTTCCAGAGGATCGGGGAGCGTGTGGGACTCATGCGCCCATAGGGGCACATTGAGTCGAAGAGTGGAAGCGTCTCATCTATCCACTGGGCCTTTCGCCCATGCTATAAGCGAAATCCTTGCTGCGCTAGCCCGCCCGGAAGCCGGCCTCTACAAGGGCAACACAAGGGCACTCGATGGCACAGTTACTAGATGGCGGGCCAAATTCGCCGCTGCGGAGGCTGGACGCTGAACCGTTCGACTTCGCCTTGGTGCACAGCCAGGAATGGCTGTGCCACGGGACTTCTTCGAGCCAGCGGGGATGCAGGCGCTACCAGACGGTCACACACTTGTCACTCGGGAACGCGTTGGAGGAAGCTGCGGTCTTCGACGAGGATGCAGCGGGAGGCGTCGGCTGCGGCCACGTTGGCGATGGCGTCGGGATCTTTGGATAGGGCTTCGCGGTATTTTTCGTAGGCGGTCAGGTTTGCGAAGCGGATAAGGGCGTAGGCTACGTTGGTGGGGCCGGCGAATTTTGTGGGGAGGAAATAGCCGAGGAGGTCGCCGCCGCAGCGGCGGATGGGTTCGGGCCAGCGGCGAGCGTATTGTTCGAATTCGGCGGTCTTGTGCAGGTCGATGGTGTAGCAGATGCAGACGGTGATCATGGTTTGTTCTTATTCCCCTTGCTGGCTATTCGGTGACTTCGAGCTTGCGATTTAGACATCGCTCCAGGAAGCTGCAGCCCGACCTGGTAGCACGCGCTTACGCCGGCGCTAAAGCCCGGCCTCCTGAAGAAAGACCCTTTCGGCAGCCTTCGCGGGTCACTTCCCCGCCAAGATCGTCGATCTGTCGATGGACGAAGGGAAAGTCGCGATGCCACGCGGTTGGAGGGCTACGCCCTTCGCGGCGTCACACGGCATAAGCCGTGCCCTTCCCAGCGTCTGCACGGGGGGTGTACCGTGTCGCGACGCCACACGGCTGTGGACCGTGCCCTCCCGAACGCCACAGAGGCCGTAGCCGTGACCCGCCACGCATGCGAATGGATCGTTTCCAGTTTGTGAGGTTAGGGCCGAGCGGTGTGTTCATGTTTCATCTGCGAATGAAATGTCGTCGTGGCGATCGCGCTAGAATCAGGACATGAAGACGACCTCTACCAAGAGTAGGAACTCTGTTTCAGCGGATCCAGCCTGCTCGCACCTTCGCGCGTCGATTGCGCGCGACACCTATCCGGACGCTTTCTCCGAGGGAGCTACGTATCCGCTTGCGGTGGTCGCGGAGTTGATTGGGGAGGCGGCGCGGGCGGCGATTTTGATTGCGTCGCTGGATGGACGGGCGCGGACGGCTGGGGAGCTGGCGTTGATTGCGAATATTTCGGCGCAGTCGGCGAGCGGACATCTATCGAAGCTGGTCGATGGCGGCTTGCTGACGGTGCAGAGTTCGGGGCGGCACCGGTATTACAGCATGGCGGGTGCGGACGTGGCGCACGCGATCGAGACGCTGGGGTCGATTGCTACACGACCTGTGTCCAGGTTATCTCGCTCGGGAGTGGCGGGCGCGATTTCGCGGCGCATGAATGCGGAGATTTATGTCGCGCGATCTTGTTACGACCATCTCGCGGGGCGCGTTGCGGTGGAGATGACCCGGGCGCTGGAGGAGTCCAAAGTGATACGGGCTCTCGGCGAGCGAGAGTACGAATTGGGACGGGATGGGCGGAGTTGGTTTGCGGAATTGGGAGTGGATGTGGACCGCTTGCGGCAGACGCGGCGGTCGTTTGCGCGGCGGTGTCTGGATTGGACGGAGCGGCGGCCACATCTGGCGGGGGCTTTGGGGGCGGCCATGCTGGCGCGGATTGTGGCGCTGGGGTGGGTTGCGCGAGGGCGGGAGACTCGAGTGGTGCGGATTACGCATTTGGGAGCGCGGGAGCTGCATGCGCGGTTTGGGGTGGCGGTGAAGTAGTGTGCGGTGAGCTGGAGAGATGAAGAGAAGAAAGCCCCACCCGTTGCGAAAGGCAAAAGCGCAAGGATGGGGCACCCGAGGAGTGGGAAGGTCATCGGGAAACGGCCTGCGGACTCTACGGCGCACGTTGCAACGACGAACTCGCTACGCATAATAGTCGGGAGATTTTTTTAGGGTTTTCCATTGGCTGCCATCGTGGCCGAAGACCACTAGTTGGATACTTTCGCGTTTGACGAGCTCCAGGAGTTTCACGGTGCTGGCGCGTAGTTGCTCCTCGTTGTCGTCTTTGGGCCACGCTTTGCGGTCGGGCGTGAAGGTGTGTTGCATCATTACAGCGTCGATGGCTAAGAGGACTGAGCCGGTTTGCGGAAGGCGCACCAGGACGGATTGGTGGCCAGCTACGTGGCCGTTGGTCTTAAGCAGAGTTAGGCCTTGGAGGAGTTTGGTATCGCCGTCGACTTGGCGGTAACGGATGGTTGGGCGGTCCCAGTGAGTGCGAGCGGCCGCTAGCCGCTCGTAGCCGCTGCGGGCCAGTTCGTAGTGTTCGCGTTGCACGATGTGTTCGGCTTGGGGGAAGGCGTCGTTGTAGCCGGCGTGGTCCACGTCGAAATGGGTGCAGATCAGGGTATGGATGTCGCCGGGGAGCAGGTTGAGGACAGCGAGTTGGTCGATCACGTTGGTAACGTTGCGGCCCTTGGGCGCGCCTGGAGGAAGAGGAGCGTCGGGGGCGATGCCGGTGTCGATGAGGATGTTTCTACCGTTGCTTGTCTGGATTAGGTAGCAGCCTAATGACATTTCGAGAGTGCGGTTTGGGCCGATGGGTACCGTGGTCGAAGACAATTGCAATAGATAGAGCTTTTGCGGCGTAGAGTTGTTTGTGGTCATGCGGTGGCCTCGTTTCTAGGGAGTGGTGGAAGGAGGCGGGCTCTCTAGCGGGACTCCAGCACACAGCGGGTTCCGCGAGTGAGTAGAGCAGCGCTCCCGGCATATAGTTTATCATATTTTTGCGCTGTTGTCAAGTTGTGTAACCTTCGCGGATAGGGCAGATAAGAAACTCCACCGGAAAAAAAAGAATCCACCCTTTAGAAACCAAGGGGTGGGGCGCTCCCGCCGGACTTAAGACTAGGAAGATTAGGAAGCCGTGAAGAGTACCCGCGCGTTGGCGACGTCCGGCGCGTCTTGCCGAGATGTGGCGCAGTCGTGCTGCGCCCCTACGGTGAAAAAAAGGCCACCCTCGAGTGGTGAAAGGTGAACGGAAGCTACTGCGGGCCGTTCATGTAGTTTTCGAGGTAGGTGTAGCCGTTGGGCGCGATCTCCTTGTGGAGATTGGGATCGGTGGTGCTTAGGCCCTGATTGACCTTCCACTCGTCGGGGATGCCGTCGTGCAGGGACTCGGTGCACGCGGAAAAGTCGGTGACCGGATGATCGATCCACGCGGAGCCAGGACTTGGGAGCGATGAGGTAACGTTGATGTGATGCGTTGATCGGCGCCGTCGCGATGGCTGACCCACTTGCCGGTGCAATCGAGGTGCTGCGAATTACCGACTGTGGAGAGCAGGACGTTGTCAAGATTGCCGACCGGATCAACCGCAATGGGGAAAGCGGGCTTCGGCGTCGGCGAGCTGCGAATCCAGATGGAAGGCACCGTGCCGGTTTCGTCACCATTTTCGCCGTCGATCTCCGCGGCCATCTGGTACTGGTTGCCCGAGGGATCGGACAAATTCGGGCCGATATTCCCCGAGAGATATACGGACGGATCGCCGGGTAGTGGTGGACTCTTGGTGGTGAAATGGATTTCGTGCTTCTGCGCGGCCTGGAAGTTCAGGTTGCCGGCGACGTACTTGTTTCCAATTTCATCGACGGTCATGGCACCGAGCCACTCGCTGGCGTAGAAATTCCAGTTAAAGATAATGTTGTTGACGAACCGCGTGGAATGATTGGTGCTCTCCGGGATGCGGTGGCCGATATCGGCGAACAAATTGTGGTGGAAGTCGATGTCGCGCTCGCCAGAACTGAAACATGGGGAACTCGAAGTGGCGACGCAGTTCGGATTAGTGCCGTTGCCGGGACCCACGGGATGATTGACGTGTGGCTCGTAGAACATCAACCACTGGGTGGTGATCTGGCGATTCGGGCCGACGTAGTTGCTGGCGGAAATCCAGAGCTTGTTGCCAGCCCAACGACTGGTGACGTGGTCGAGAATAATGTTGTAGTTGTCGCCGTTGGCGATTTCGATGTTCACGGTGCCGGTGCTGGGGCCCGCGGGGATATGAATATTGCCGGCGCTGAAGGTGCAGTAGCGAACGGTCACGTCGTGCGTGGCGATGAAGACTGACTGGCGATGCTGGGGCCACCGATGATGACCTCGCCGGGAGCGGTCTGGCACGCGATGGTGAGGAACGGATTGGAAATTCGATACCTGGACGCCGGCGTGACAATTCCGGCGACGCGGAAGATGCAAGTGCGCGGACCATTGGCGCTGGTGCATGCGCGGAGTGAGCCGGGGCCGGAATCGTTGAGGTTGGTGACCTCAAACACCTGGCCGCCGCGACCACCAAGGGACGCCGCACCGCCGCCCTCCGCGCCAGGGAAGGCGGGGAGAGCGCCGGATGCGACTGGAGCCGTGATAGAAATGGTGGCAGTAGCGAACTTACTGGTGTCCGCGGCGCTGGTGGCGGTGACCGTGTCGGTGCCTACGCTGGACGGGGCGACGTAGGCTCCCGCGGACGAAATGGTGCCGCGTTGGGCGATCCAGGTGACGGATTTGTTGCTGGAACTGCCTTGGACAGTAACGGAAAACTGCATCGTGCCATCGGTCGTGACCGACGGGGCGGACGGCGAGACACTTACCGAGCTTACTGGCGCCGAAGCCGTACCGGAAGGTGGCATGGACGAGGATGTCGCAGCGGTAGCGCTCAACGGAACCACGACGGGACTTGCGCCAGCGCTGGTCAAGATCGTCAGGCTACCCGTCGCATTCCCAGGGGGTGGTCGCGGCGAACACGACATCGAAATTTTGGCTCGCGCCGGGAGCAAGACTCCCCGGTACTGCGAGGCCCTTGGTGCTGAAGCTGAAACCAGGTCCGGTCACGGTGACCTGGTTGATCGCGACGCCCGTCGTGTCATGGTTGGTGGCGGTGATAGTCTGCGAACGTTGTACCGACGACGGTGGAAACGGACACGCTACTCGGGGTAACCGCGAGCGCGGCAGGTTGCGACACAGGGATTGTACTTGCCTTAGAAGACGTAACCCCGACGCAGCCGGAAGACCAGCAGCACGTCGCGAACAGTAAAGCGAAAAGCAACACGGAGACTGCGCCTCGATTCGAGAGCGAAAAATTCAACGTTGATCGTCCTTTTCCTAGATGTTTGTACGGCGCGGCGCGGACCGAGTTCGTATCGCGAGCAACCTGGTGTGCACTGCGACCCAAGCTGAGCGGATGCTAATTTCTGAAATGAAAAGCAACAACTTGTACGGAGAGACAGTTTTGGGGCACGGAATGGACAGTGCCAGTACCGTGCTATTGAACTCGCAGACGGGAGACGGAATTCTTTTACAGTTAAGCGTCTGATTTTTAAGGACATGTTGCAGACGGTTGACGAATGCTTCGACGCCTCATAGAGTGGCCAGTCGCTGTTGCGACTAGACGGGAGCTGACCTTTATCATGGATTTCACAGGGAATTGGCGCCGGCGTCCGCGTTTCAGGATTGGTGGGAAGGCATTGCTGATATTGGCCTTAGCAGCGCAGGCTGCCCGCGGGCAAGCGGATGCAGGCGTGGAAAAGAGCAAATTGCTCACGCCTGAGGCTTCGCTGAACCTGCGCACGATTTCGGATTTGCAATATTCGCCGGACGGGACGCGTCTCGCTTTCGTCGTGACCGAACCCCCGAAAGGCACGGGTCGCAACCGCCACATCTGGGTGCATGACAATCAAACGATCGGCGTGCGCCAATTCACATTCTCGGCGAAGTCGGAAAGCTCACCGCGATGGTCGCCGGACGGCAAGCAGTTGGCGTTTCTATCCGATCGCGGCGAGCAGCAGCAAATCTATTTGATGCGCATGGATGTGGGCGAAGGAATTGCCTTGACCAAGGGCAAGCGCGCTGTCAAGAGTTTCGAATGGTCGCCAGATGGGAAGCTGATTGCGTTTCTTGCGCCGGATGCCAAGACGGACGCCGAAGAAAAGAGGGAAAAGGATAAGGATGACGCGCACGTTGCGGACAAGGAAGACAAGCGCGCGCGTCTGTGGCTGGCCGATCTGGCCACGGGCGAGGCGCGTGCGCTGACCCCGTCGACCTGGGACGTCAGCGAGGTCGTATGGGGGCCGACTGGGGACCACCTGATTATCAAAGCCACCGACCGACCGCAATCGGATGAAAATACGGAGCGTATTTTCAATGTACAGGCGTCGGATGGAGCCACGAAGCTGCTGCTCGCCCCGCGCGGACCGTTCAGCGAACTGCGTCTCTCGGCGACTGGCACTACGCTGAGTTTTGTCGGTTCGCGCGAGGATGGCCCCGAGCCGCACGATCTTCACTTGTTGCCCTTGAATGCGCGAGCGGCGCGAAATCTGACCGGGGCGAGCCTGGACCGCCCGGTGGAAGACTATCACTGGCAAAAGGACGGCTCGATTGTGCTGGTGGCCGCTAACGGGTTCGGGACCCTGTTCGTGAAATATGCCGGTGACGGCACAAAGGAGGATCTGGCGGCATCACCTGTGCCGACCGGCAGCGTTGCGCTCGGGTCGAGTGGCGAGATCGCCTATGTTTCTCAGAACGCGACACATCCGCAGGAACTCTGGCTGTGGGATCAAAAGACAGCGCCCAAGCAGATCTCGCATCTGAATGACTCGTGGACGCAGTTCACCTTGAGCGCTCCCGAATACTACAGATACAAATCCTTCGATGGTGTAGAGATCGAAGCTGCTTTGCTACGGCCCCAGGGAGCCGACCCTAAGGCCAAGCTGCCGCTGATCGCGCTGATTCATGGCGGACCCACAGGTCGCTGGTCGGATTCGATCGAGACCTGGGGACAATTGCTGGCAACGCACGGCTACGCCGTCTTCTATCCAAACATCCGCGGATCCGTCGGCTATGGTCAGAAATTTGTGGAGTCCAACCGCGGCGACTGGGGTGGCGGCGATTTCAAAGACGTGATGGCCGGCGTGAAAGACCTTGTCGATCGCGGCATCGCCGACCCCAATCGCCTAGGCATCGGCGGCTGGTCCTACGGCGGATACATGGCGGAATGGGCGATCACGCAGACAAATGACTTCAAGGTCGCAGTCTCCGGCGCGGGCATGGCCAATCTAATTTCCGAATTCGGCATGGAAGATCATCCCGCGGGTGATGAGTGGTTTTACGGTGTCCCCTGGGAGAAGCCCGAGGGATTTCTCAATAGCTCGCCTTTCCTTCACTTGAAGAATGCCAAGACGCCGACCCTGGTGCTGCAAGGCGACGCGGACACCATCGATCCACTGGGGCAAAGCCAGGAGCTGTACCGAGGCCTAAAGCGGTACGGCGTCGAGGCCGAACTGGTCGTCTATCCACGCGAGCCGCACGGTTTCCACGAAGAGAAGCATATGCTGGACCGGCTGAATCGCATCCTCGCTTGGTACGACAAATACTTACACGGCGCGCCACCCAGCGTCTCGGCCACTGCAAAGTAAATCGAACTGGTAGCGGCCGGCATGTTTGCCGATTTCTAGCCAGCTCAGACACGTCAGTCGGCGTCCCCGTAAACCAAGGCACGGAACAAATCGGCCAGCACAATCTCCTCCCAGGAATCCTGGGCGGAGCCCCGTAATTTCGCCGCTCACTAGTGCCTGTATAAAAAACACCACAACCCTTAGCGTAAGTCTTTACAGGTTTCGCGCATCGTGTTACCGTCATTTCCCGTACCGCCATCCTTCGCGCCAGGCGGCTGGGCCTCTGATCGAGAACCTGCCATACGTTTTGACGGGCGACCGTGAACCGGTCGATTTGTATTCGCTAACGGCGACCAGACAACGGTCTTCGACAAGCGCGACCACGCAGCGGCCGACAGTACGTGCGACCGCCCAGCGGTGGGCTCAAGCCCCTTCCCCTCGAAAAACACGTCGTGGTCCAGTTTCGCGTGTTGTGCTGCAGGCTCGTGCCGATAGGCCTGGCACAGGCTTGATCGTGCGAGAGCCCGGAAATGCCCGGGGGAAACACCGCAACTGGGACTAACAAAAGGGGATAACTTGCTGAAGCTGCGAAAAGTCGAAATTATCGGTTTCAAGTCCTTCTGCGAACGTACCGTTGTTACGTTCAGCGGCATTGGTACCACGTGCATCGTCGGCCCCAACGGCTGCGGAAAGTCCAACGTGGTGGACGCCATCTCCTGGGTGCTGGGCGAACAGAGCCACAAGTCCCTCCGCGCGGAGCGCATGGCGGACTGCATCTTTAACGGCACGATCAAGCGCCCACCGATGGGCCTCGCGGAAGTGACGATTACTCTGGAAGATGCGGAATTGGCCGAGGCGGCTCGGTTCGTTCTGGAAGGCGCGGTGGCCGCAGCCGGATCGCCAACTGAGGGCACCGCGGCTTTGCTGGCGGAGGGATCGGACTCTGCGCCCGTAACGGAAACGCAGACCACGACCGAAGTCCTGCCGCTCGATGCTGCGCCGGTTTCGGACAACGCGGAGACCACCAGCAACCAAGATATTCCCGAAGTTGCGGCGGAAGCGGTGCCGGAATCCGAGTTCCTCAAGGGCAAGCGTCGCAAGAAGTCCGCGGACAAACTGACGTTGGCCTCGAAGCCCGGAGAAGTGGTCGTGAGCCGGCGGTTGTATCGTTCCGGGCAGAGCGAATATCTGATCAACGGCCGTGTGGCCCGCCTGCGCGACATTCAAGAGATGTTCATGGGCGTCGGGCTGGGCCCGGATTCCTACGCCATCATCGAACAGGGCCGCATCGGCCTGATCCTTTCGACCAAGCCGTTGGAGCGCCGCGCGATCATCGAAGAAGCGGCCGGCGTGACGAAGTTCAAAACGAAAAAGCGCCTGGCGGAAGCGAAGCTCGAATCCTCCAAGGTGAATTTGTCGCGCGTCAACGACATCGTTGTGGAAGTCGAGAAACAACTCGGCTCGCTAAAGCGCCAGGCAGCCAAGGCGCGCCGCTACTCAGAAATTCGCGACCAGATGCGCGGCATCGTCCGGCAGATGCTAGCTGGAAAGGCGCGAGAGTTGGATGCCGAGGCCGAGCGCGTTACCAAGCGACTGGAAGAATTGTCGGCGGCAGAGGCGCAGCATGCGCAGAGCATTCAGACGCAGGAGAGCGAGCAGGACATTCTCAATCAGCGCATTTACGAACTGGACGCCGGCATCCGGCAAAACCAGAATCACCTGAACCTGACGGCGCTGGAAGTGGACCGCAGCGAGAACCGCATTGCCTTCAACCGGCAACGCGCCGAAGAACTCGGGGGACGTGGCGGACAGATTACCGCGGAAATTACGCAAGCGGCCGCGCAAGCGGCAGAGTGGGAATCGCGTAACTCTTCGCAAAACGAAACCGTGGTTTCGCTGCGAGCCGAATCGAGCAGGCTGGCCACACAAGTGAACGGTCTGGCGGTGCGAGCCGAAACACGCGCCACGCAAATTCACGAATCCGAAGTGCACATCGAGGCGCTACGGCAATGCGCTTCGGAAGCGGGGCAGAGCTTGCTGCGCCTGCACGGTGAGCAGAAGCAGTCCGAAGAAGCGCTGGTGCATCAGGCGGCGGCGCTGCAAAAACTCGAAACCAACGAAGCGGCGCTGTTGGAATCGTCGATTCAGATTCGCGACAGCGCCGAGCGCGCCGCCTTTGACTGGGAAGCGGCGGACACACAGCTTAGCGCGCTGCAACGACAGGCGGCGTCGCTGCAAACGCGCATCGCCGGTCTGCGCGAACAGCGCGAAGCCGGCGCGAAGGAGGCGGAGGCGCTGCGCGATTCCCTTTCGGCGACGCGCGCGCGGCACTCCACGCTGACGCAAGTTCTCAACGACCGCTCGTACACCGCCGATGCGGTGCAGAAGCTTTTCGCGGCCAACGAGCGCGGCGGCGGGCACGATTTCCACGCTGTCGGCGTGCTGGCGGACTATGCCGAAGTCGAAGAGCAGCACGAAGCGGCCATCGAGCAATATCTGCGCGACGAGCTGGAATATGTGGTCGTGGAAACCTTCGATCACGCGCGGGCGGGTGTGTCGCTATTGCGTGACGAAGTCGGCGGCCGCGCTACCTTTTTCGTCGATTCGCTGCGGAACTTGCGCCTGGACGAATACGAACCGATCATCCACTTCCGCGCGGAACAGGGCGTGGTGTCGCGGCTGGATAAACTGGTCGAATTCCGCGATCCGCTGGGTGCCGCCGCCAAGCAATTTTTGCCGCGTTTGCGTTCCGCCTATTTAACAGATAGCGCGACCGCAGCCGAGAAGCTGGCCCGCGACAATCCGCAGTTCGCTTTCCTCACGCCAGACGGCACCTGCTATCAAGGACGCATGGTCACCGGCGGCCGCGCCGATGAGGCTGGACCCCTGGTGATGAAGCGCGAACTGCGCGCTCTCGACGCGGACGTCGCGGCGCTGGAAGCGAGAGCGGAGACCACGCGACTCGTGCTCGAAACCATCGGCGGCGGGCTTCGCGCGGCCGAGCAGACGCTCGAAGAAGTCTCGGCCCAGCAGCGCGCGGCCGAGCGCGACGTTTTATCCGCAAAGCATCGTCACGGACAGACCCAAGCCGACCTGGCACGACTCGGCCTGGAATTGACCGTTTGCCAGAACGAGTTGAGCCATATCCGCCAGGATGTGGACAACGCCAGGTCTCGCGCCGAGCGCGCCAAGCATCAGCTGGCGGTGGCCACTACCACGCGAGCGGAAGCGGAGGCCGAGAGCACCCGCCTCGCCGAAGAACTGGTGCAACTTCGCGGGTCGATCCAGCTGGAACAAAATGAGCTGGCCGTGGCGCGCGCCGAGCTTGCCGCATTGAATGAGCGATTGTCCGCGGCCGAAGCCGTGGCGGCGCGCTTGCAGCAAGAGCGTGCGGAGATGGAACGCCGCGAGGCTGCGCTGCGCCAGCAGGAAACGTCCATCAGTGAGGAGACTGCCGCGCTTGCCGCGCAAAGCGAGCAGCTTGCACAGCAACTCGAGGGACTGCGCGCCGAAAAGACACGCCTGGAAGCAAGCCAGCGTGAGCTGGAGGCGGAATGGGAAACCGGCCGCACGCGCGTGACACAAATGGAAGATCAGTTGCGCCTGGGGCGCCAGTCGCTACAGGAATTGCGCGATCAGCGCAGCCACGCCGAAGTCGAGCGCGCGCGCAACGACTCCGATCGTCAGCATTTGCGCGAAACCTGCATGTCCGAAGTCAACGCGCAACCCGAAGACTTGATCGCCACGGAAACGGCGTTCATCACCGGCGAAGAGTTGGCGATCGCCGAAGCCAACTACCGCGAGATGAAAGCGCGCGTGGAAGCGATGGGCGCGGTGAACATGATGGCTCTGGAAGAGTTCAACGAGTGCGAGCAGCGCTTCGCGTTTTTGACGCGTGAGCGCGACGACCTGCTGCAGTCGATCGCGGACACCCAGCAAGCCATCACCGAGCTTGATCTGGTTTCGCGCGAAAAATTCGAGCTGGCCTTCAACGCCATCAACCACAACTTCTCCGATGCCTTCCACACGATTTTTGGCGGCGGCACCGCTGAAATGCGCCTGACCGAAGTGGACAGCTCGGGCGACGCAGGCATCGACGTGGTCGCATCGCCACCGGGCAAGCGCCTGCAAAACATCTTACTGCTCTCGGGCGGCGAGAAAGCGATGACCGCGCTGGCGCTGCTGATCGCCATCTTCAAGTACCAGCCGAGCCCGTTCTGCATCCTGGACGAAGTCGACGCCCCGCTCGACGAAGCCAACGTCGGCCGCTTCACCCGCCTAGTCGGCGAGATGAGCAGCCAGACGCAGTTCATCATCGTGACCCACAACCGCAAGACCATGGAAACCGGCAGCGTCCTCTACGGCGTCACCATGCAGGAACCCGGTGTGTCGAAACTCGTCAGCGTCCGCTGGGAAGGCGACGAAGCGCCGCAGAAGAAGCAGCGCGCCGCAGCGGCATCCGCCGCCTAGAATCTATGGCCGCACAAAGGACGGAGTGCCCTGGGAACGGAGTTTTGCAACTGACGTGCTCGGGTGTTGTAAAATAAACTCAGTGCAAGAAGAATTTTCTGCCTTGCACGAGTTTTGCAGAGAAATCCACCGTACGCGCGTTTGACATCGCGTTGCGCTGCGCTAAAATCATTTCACTCTCTTCAGGGGAATTTTGCTTTGCCTTCTGGTGCAGCCATGCGCGTTGTGCGCGAAACGAATTTTGCGGGCATCTCACCTGCCGCTCGCGGGAAAGTGCGCGACATCTACGATCTCGGCGACAAGTTGTTGATCGTCGCGTCGGATCGGTTGTCGGCATTCGATGTCGTGTTGCCGACCGGCATTCCCGACAAGGGCCGCGTGCTCACGCAGCTCTCGCTTTTCTGGTTCGACCGCCTAAATGACGTAATTCCGAATCACGTGCTGAGCGCCTCCGAGTTTCCCGCCCCGTTTGATGACTATCGCGAGGAACTCGCCGGCCGCTCCATGGTCGTGCGCAAGACGCGGCCGTTGCCGATCGAGTGCGTCGTGCGCGGCTACGTCTCGGGCTCCGGATGGAAAGACTATCGCGCCACTGGAAAGATTTGCGGCATCGCGCTGCCGCCGGGCTTGCGAGAGTCGGATCGGCTCCCCGAGCCGATCTTCACCCCCGCGACGAAAGCCACGAGCGGTCACGACGAAAATATTTCCTTCGACCAAGCCGCGGATCTGATCGGGCGCGAACTTGCCGAACGAGTCCGCAGCGTCAGCATCGAAATTTACCAGCGAGCAGCGAAATACGCCGAGCCACGCGACATTTTACTGGCGGATACAAAATTTGAGTTTGGCCTGCTCAAGAATTCCGCCGGTGGTGACGACCTCATCTGGATCGACGAAGCGCTCACCCCGGACTCTTCGCGCTTCTGGCCCGCTGCGCAGTACCAGCCGGGCGGGCCGCAACCTTCGTTCGACAAACAGTTTGTGCGCGATTACCTTGAACGCATTCAGTGGCCGAAGACTCCGCCGGGCCCAGAACTCCCTCCCGATGTCGTCGCCGCAACCCGCGCAAAATACCGCGAAGCCTACCGCATCCTGGTAGGACACGAATTAGATTAGACAAATTAGATTGGAAAGTAGGCCCGGGAAACCGTAGCGTTTAAATTTCTGGAGCGTGCCAAATTGAAGGATCAACTGGAAGGGCTTGTGAGTCAGATGGTGGAACACGGCATACTCTTTGACGAGGCCGTGGGAGAATTCGAGAAACGATTCATCAAGCGCGTTCTGGACCGCGTCGACGGCAACCGCTCGCGCGCCGCGGACGTACTCGGCATCCACCGCAACACGCTCAGCCGCAAACTCACCGAATATAAGCTCGACCATCGGCGTCACGCGTCACGCTGAGCGCAATCGCCTTGCTTTCGGTAATCCTCTAAGAAACGAAAACGGCGCCCCGACAAAGTCGCGGCGCCGTTCCTGATTCCGTCCGATTTCAGCCGACGTTACTGCTGTTTCTTCGTAGCCGGCCGCTTCTTCTTGCCCTTTTCCTTTTCCTTCGGGATATCCTCGGCGTTTACCTTGGCCTTGTCCCAGTGCAGCATGAAGGCAGGATCGGGATCGTAGGTCACCAGCGTTCCGGTGAAGCGAACAGGATTGTCTTTCTCCAGCTTCGCGGCATCCGGCTGACCAACCACCTTCACATCCATGTCCGGCGTCGTCTTGGCATCAAACTCCGCGTCGCTGGTCACGAACGCGACCTTCAACACTGCGCCGTCACCCCCCGGAGTGATTTCAATCAACTTGCCCGGCACGTCGGGAAATTCCAAGCCGCAAGAAGCCAGCCAGGTTACCTTGGCCTTGTCGCCTCCGGCCTTCAAGTCGGTGATCACCGAAGCGATGGTCATATCCTTGCGCGCGGCATCGAGGTCCGCGGAACTCGGTAGCGTGTAGGTCGCGGGACGATCCGCGGAGCTCCCCGCCAGCTGCAACAGCTCATTGAGCTCGGCGTCGGTTAAGTTGTCGCAAGCTGCCTGCTGGTAGTTCACGATCAACTTACGCAGGTACGTTTTCACCTGGTTGGCTTGCGCTGCGTTCGGGTTCTTCGTAGCCTTGGCGAAATACCAGAAGGCATCCATCTGCTGCGGCGGGGTCATTGCCATGTAGGCCTGGCCGATGCGGTAGGCGGTGATCGGATCATCGGGCGTGAGTGCGAGAACCGCCTTATACGACGCGATCGCCGCGGGATAATCCTTCAGGGTCATCGACGCGTTGGCCGCGGTGTAGTTAAACAAAATCGCCGGCGCTTTCTTTTGCTTGTCGAAGTCGTCCTGGCTCATGGCGTCAGGCTTCTTGAGACCATTCAGCGTGGCCAGGCCGTCGGTCGCTCCCTGCCGCGCCTTCTTGGCCATATCTGGATCGGCAGGCGGGGGATTAATGTTGCTGTAGGCAAAAGCCCGCGCGTAATAAGCCTGATACTTGACCGGCGGCTCGATCTTGTCGCCGAGCGCCAGGAGCTTGTCGGCGTACTCGATCACCTTCGGGAAATTCTTCAGCTGACTATAAGCGTTGTAATAGAGCGGATAAACGTAAATCAACAGCGCGGAATTCGGATACTTGGCGACAAAATCGTCGAGTTGCTTGATCTGCTGCGTTGGATCTTTTGTGGCTTGCGCGGCGGTGTAGGCGTTGTACTCCGCCATGGTGTATTGGGGCTTCGCGCCGGCGTCCTGTCCCGCAGGTGCCTGGGCCTTCACGCTGGCTACTCTCCCGACCATCAGGCAAAGCGCCGCAGCCATCGCGAGGCTCGCCAGTCTCCGTGATCCGTTCATTCCGATTCTCCCTCGCTCAAACTCCAAGCCCTTGTCATGGTTTCCTACTGTACCCGGAATGCTTCAGCCGGGAATTACCGTCCTGATTATAAAACTTCGGGATTATAGGGAAAGCTGGGTGACATCCGCAAGGCAGTACCCTACAGGGAACTATGTATCTACGGGTATTTGTCCATGCACCTGTCGGTTCGTCCGCCCACGCAACCACGCCCGGAGCATAATTCAGGCGAAACACACCCTCGCTCCGAATGTTGTTAAGAAGTGTCGCATAAATTTGCGGCTTTCACGAGTGATATCCATCCTACAGGTGGGGCCTCCGGTCAGATGCGCCACAAGTGGGTCGTGAGTTTGGCGTAGGTTTCCGCCAGTGTCCAGCGCAATGTTATGTTTTGGTGTCCTCCGGTGTCCAGCTGAGGAGTACACGGTGTGACGCCGGTCGCTTTTAGCTGACGATACGGGACGTAACTTTTCGAATGGCTTCGACAATTCCCGTCAGGTCGGTGGGCTTCGAGAGGACAGCGTCCACGCCGACAGCCTCCGCTAAGGAATTGCTAGGTACGTCGGTGAGAAACGAAAACAGAATGATCTTGGTGTCCGGTAATAGTCGTTTGATGATCGGCGCTGCTTGAGCACCGTTCACTTGTGGCATGACGAGGTCCAGCAGAACTACGTCGGGCTTGAGCGCTTGTGCCCTTTCAATTGCCGTAGTGCCATTACCGGCTTCTCCACATACCCGAAAAGATGTTGTGATTTCCAGGTACGCGCGAATTATCGAGCGAATCGTCGGGCTATCATCGACAATCAGGACGCTAGACATCACGTGAAAGTGCCTGAACTATTCAAAATTGAACATACAGTGATGTCCGTACATCGATGTCCGCGCCACGGATCCTCGTCCGTCGATCGGGTTGCGCTGGCGGGGCTGTGGAAAGTCTGTAGACCCGCGCGCTATAGTGGACACCAACGGTTGAAAACCGTTGTGCTGTGGCTCTGTTTCCGGCCCTAGCTCTTAGACGAGGAAAAATTCCGATGGCGGTGATGGCTGAAACGAATCCGGGGCCGCGTAATTATGCCCCGTTTTCCGGCTCGGTGGCTCTGGTTACGGGTGGGAGTCGCGGGATCGGCCGGGCGATCGCGTTGCAGTTGGCGACGCTGGGATCGTCCGTGGCGGTCTGTGGCCGGGACCCCAAAGCGCTCCAAACGGTCGACATAGAGTTGCAGGCGAAGACGAAGCGGGTATTTTCTCACGTTGCGGACGTCACGCGCCCGGCCGATGTCGCGGCGCTGGTCGCGAAGACGGAAGCCGCTCTCGGGCCGATTTCAATTCTGGTGAACAATGCGGGCGTCGGCGGGTTCGGGCCCGCGCACGAAAAATCCGAGGAGGATTGGGATCGCGTCCTGAATACGAATTTGAAGAGCGTGTTCCTGGTATCCCGGGCGGTCGCGCCTTCGATGATTCGCGCTGGGCGCGGAGACATCATCAACATCAGTTCGCTGGCGGGACGCAATGTCTTTCCCGGCGGAGGGCTTTACTGCGCGTCGAAGTGGGGCGTCCAAGGATTGTCCGGGTGCATGGCGGAAGATTTGCGCGAGCACGGGATTCGCGTATGTGTCATTTGCCCCGGCAGCGTGGCGACCGAATTTTCCGGGCGAGGGCCTAAGGATCCGTCGAAGGTACTTACGGCGGACGACGTAGCGCACGCGGTGGTGATGGTGGTGACCCAGGGCCCGCAGAGCTTCTTGAGCGAGATTCACGTGCGGCCGTTGCGGAAGGCATAAGCAAAGCCATCTCTAGAGTAAGAATGGTCGGCTGGCTGGGAACATAGGCAGGAATGGCTCTCCACTGCGCTTTTCCCTCTTGACAATAATCGTTATAACGACTATTGTAGCGTATGAGTTCACGCGAAGCACCGACGCGACCACCGGCCTCACTGGAGGCCCACATCTTCGTCACCCTGCAAAAAATTGCCGACGCTCTGGGCCAGGAGGCCGAGCAGTTGCTCAAATCCAACGGGCTGACCGGCGCGCAATACAACGTGCTGCGGATCCTGCGCGGAGCGGAGCCCGAAGGCCTGGCTTGCAGCACCATTGCGGACCGCATGATCTCTCACGATCCGGATATGACCCGCCTGCTCGATCGCATGGAAAAGCGCGCTCTGATCACGCGCCAGAGGCAAAAGGACGATCGACGCGTGGTCAAGACGCGCATCACTCCAGAAAGCCTGGAGCTCTTGAAGCAGTTGGACCAACCTGTTCGCGAGCTTCATAAACGTCAGTTCCGGCATATGCCCGCGGCGCGCCTCAAAGCTCTTTCCGATTTGCTCGATCAGATTGTCGTTCCTGGAGAGAAGTAAGCGTTTTATCGAATCAGCCGTCAAATTCAGAGTCGAATCAAAACACTAAATCAAAAGGAGATCGAAACCATGGGCCATTCTTTAGCTCGCATCGCACTCACCGCAGGCCTCGCCGCCATCCTGTCACTGCCGGCTTCTGCGGCGACTTCCACCTGGCAGATCGATCCGCAACATAGCGCCGCACAATTCTCCGTGAAGCACCTGGCAATTTCCACCGTGCGCGGAGGCTTCAGCAAAGTAACCGGCACGGTCATTTTTGACGACAAGGATGTCAGCAAATCGACGGTGGATGTGACCATTGACGTGTCCACGGTAGACACGCGTGAACCCAATCGCGACAAGGACCTGAAGAGCGATCACTTTTTCGACGTGGAACACTACCCCACGATGACATTCAAGTCGAGGAAAGTGGAGCAGGCCAGCCCCGGCAAGTTGAGGGTTATTGGTGATCTGACCATCCACGGCGTGACCAAGGAAGTCACTCTTGACGTCGATGGCCCCACGGCGCCGGTGAAAGATCCCTGGGGCAACCAGCGTGTCGCCGTCAATGCCACCACGAAAATCAATCGCCAGGATTATGGCGTGAAGTGGAATGCCACTATGGATAACGGCGGCGTGGTTGTCGGCGATGATGTTTCGATCAACATAGATGCGGAAATGATTCAGAAAAGCGCCGCGAAGTCCAGCAACTGACCTCGCTGCCTCAAAATCGTCGTTAAACGCGATCGCCCGGCGAGTCTTATTCATGCACCGCTCGCCGGGCTTTACTCATCCAACATGTAGCGAACAGAAGAGTATCTTGGGCTCTCCGCCAGGCGTCGCGTAAATAAAGTCTTTCCTTTTGCGATTTTTGATGTCTGGCCGGGGCGAATCGTTTTCGGCCAGGCGAGTTTGAACTTGGCACAGGCCTGCGTGCTTGTCGTATTTGACGTCAGATTGCGCCAAAACACAGAAGCCCAGTATCCGAAGTGACGCAGTATCCGAAGTGAGAGGTTAAGGTCATGAAGCGTCCTGCTCCCACCGAAGTACCGATCCATGAAATTGTTCGTGAACGATGGAGTCCGCGCGCATTTAGCGACAAAGTGGTTGGGCCGGAAGTGCTGCACAGCCTGTTTGAAGCGGCGCGATGGGCGCCATCCAGCTCGAATATGCAGCCTTGGGCCTACATTGTCGGCACGAAGGATGACAAGGAAAATTTCGATAAAGTCCTGAGCACGCTGGTGGAATTCAACCAGGGCTGGGCTAAGAACGCGCCGGTTCTGGCTCTTTCGGTAGCGCAGGTGAAAAATCCTAAGGACGGCGCACCCAATCGCTGGGCGTTTCATGATGTGGGCAGCGCTTCAGCGCAGCTGACAACCGAAGCGGTCGCTCGGGGACTTTACGTTCATCAGATGGCTGGCCTCGATCCGAGCAAGGCGCGGCAAGTCTTTCACATCCCGGACGATTGGGACGCGGTCGCCGCCATGGCCATCGGTTATCCCGGCGACCCCGCTTCGCTGCCTGACAAGCTACGCGAGCGCGAGTTGGCTCCTCGCACACGGAAACCGCTCTCCGAATTTGTCATGACGGGCGGCTGGGGGCATACTGCTTCTTTCGTCTCGAAGTAACGATCCAAAGTAACAAGCGAGTGAGGAATCCCAGCCCGACGCCATGCACAGCACCCTGGAATTTCTTCTGCGCCACGGATACGTAGTTCTGCTGGGCTGGGTATTTGCGGAGCAGATCGGTTTACCGGTCCCTTCCCTGCCGCTGTTGCTGGCGGCCGGTGCGCTGGCGGGCACGCACCGCATGAACTTCTTTTTCGCGCTCTTCCTGTGTGTTCTTGCCGCGGTGGCCGCGGACTCCATCTGGTATGCGTTGGGGCGTATCAAGGGAATCAAAGTCCTTCAGCTCTTGTGCAAGATTTCGATGGAGCCGGATTCCTGCGTTCGTCGCACTGAAGGGGTTTTCTCGAGACAAGGGGCGCGCTCGCTGCTGGTGGCAAAATTTCTTCCTGGCCTGAGCACCGTCGCGCCGCCGCTCGCAGGAATTTTCCATATGCGAACGCGCCGGTTTCTGCTTTTCGACGGGTGCGGTTCCTTACTTTGGGCGGGCACTTTCCTGGGGATCGGCTTCGCCTTTACCGGAGAGATTGAGCTCATTGCCGAACATGCGATGAGCCTGGGCGGATGGCTGCTGGTGCTGCTGATCGCCGCGCTCATTTCTTACATCGCCTATAAATTTATTGCCCGGCAACGCTTCATGCGCCAATTGCGCATCGGCCGGATCACGCCGGAAGAACTGAAATCGAAAATCGACGCTCGCGAAGACCTGATCATCGTGGATCTGCGACACGAACTGGATTTCGAAGCGGACCCCGAAACCATCCCGGGTGCTTTTCGAATGGACGCCAAGGAACTGGAGGAGAACGACCGGTTGCCGCACGACCGCGAAGTCATCCTCTATTGCACTTGACCAAACGAAGCTACGAGCGCCCGTGCGGCGCTCCTGTTACGAAATCGGGGCGTGCGTAAAATTCGGCCGCTGCAGGGTGGGCTGGATGCGTGGCGCGAACTCGGGTACCCGGTTCACAATGCCACGCTCACCCAAATCAGCGCCACCACCGCATCGATCACCACTTAGCTGCATCTGGGGAGGCGTACCTTGTGAGGACACAGCACTGCTGTGCCAAGGAGAAGCTCATGAATTCGGACGTGATCCACAAGTGATGACGGAGACGCAGGCAGGCAAACTGATCTTCCCCGAGGTTGTACGCAGGCTGCTGGAGGTGGACGTCGAATCCTATTTCTGCGATCTTGCGCCACTCGAAGAAACTTTCTACATGCGGGACGGTAAAACGCATTCACAAAAGATGACACTTCCCGCGGAATCCATTGCGGAAGAATTCTCTTCTTCCGAGTTGGTTGCAGCGATTCGCGGGGCACAAACCGATACCATCCGTTATCCCGAATTCTTCAAGCGCTCGGCGGCAGCGGGCGTAATCGCTTATTGGGCGTTCTTGACGGGTAAGAAGGTGATCTACTTCGGCCGCAAGGGCGAGTTTCATATTGAAGAGTTTCCGCGGCCCAAGCCATAGGGCTGCAGCACATCGAGCCCGTGCGGCAAGAGGAGGGCGCTGCGTTATCCGCGTCTTTCTGCGCCCGTTATCCGCGCCTTTCTGCGCACTTGTAGGGGCGGAGGTTGCTCCGCCCGGCGTGTACGAGATGCACCACTTAGCCGCGAGCACCAAACTCGACACGACCGGAGTTGCGCTAGCCACACGGAAACGCAAAGCTTTGGGGCAACTGTTGGCTCGTGTTTCGGCAACCGCTAAGAGGTACTTACAGCCTCGGCAAAACGATCCCGCCCTGCGCCTGGTACTTCCCCTTTTTATCTTTGTAGCTGACTTCGCATTCCTCGTCGGACTCGAAGAACAGGACCTGGCACAGCCCCTCGTTCGCATAAATCTTGGCGGGAAGCGGCGTGGTATTGCTGATTTCCAACGTCACGAAGCCTTCCCACTCCGGCTCGAAGGGCGTCACGTTCACGATGATCCCGCAGCGCGCGTAGGTGGACTTGCCCAGGCATATCGTCAGCACGTTGCGCGGAATCCGGAAATATTCCACCGAGCGCGCGAGTGCGAAAGAGTTTGGCGGGATCAGGCACGCGTCGCCTTTGTAGGACACCAGCGAGCGCGGATCGAAATGCTTAGGGTCCACGATCGTCGAATTCACGTTCGTGAAGATCTGAAACTCGTCCGCCACGCGGATGTCGTAGCCATACGACGACACTCCATAGCTGATCACCCCTTCGCGAACCTGGCGGTCCGTGAACGGTTCGATCATCTTATGTTCCAGCGACATACGCCGGATCCACTTGTCGGGCTTAACGGACATCCAGGCCTCCTCGATGGGCTTCGATAGGAAATTTCAACGCAGCGCAGCGGAAAAGAAGGCCAAGTGTAGATTACCCGTCACGTCTTGACAACCTGGGGCGTACCCTCTAGCATCTGCCCACGTATAAAGCTGGAGGAATGTGTGATTAAGTTAGACATCGTGAATGCCGTGGTCAACGCCACGTCGCCGAACATCAGCCGCACCAAGGCCGAGCAGGCGGTTGAGACCGTTTTCGAATCGCTGAAGAGCGCCCTCGGCCGCGGCCAGCGCATCGAATTGCGCCGCTTCGGCGTGTTCAGCGTCAAGCCTCGCAAGACCGGAATCGGCCGCAATCCGCGTACCGGCGAAGAAGTGAACATCCCCCCAGGCAAAGCTGTGCGCTTCAAGCCCGGCAAAGAACTCCAAGGCTTGGAAGCCCCCGCAAAGCCCGCGGAATAGCTTTTCCGCTTGTGTTCAAGTCGCAGCCGATCGTCTCGGATCCGAACCACCCTTTCATCGAACACGTTATCCATCACGTTCCTGGCTACCGTTCCATTCTGCTCGCTTAGCGCGTCCTGGAGGGCATCCACATGGCGAACGAAGCCAACGGGTCGACTGTGCACGTTAACGGAATCGACCTTTTCTACGAAGTCGAAGGCGCGGGCGAGCCACTGTTGCTACTGCACGGGGGTACCGGAACCCACGAGAATTGGGCCTACGCGGGGCGCAACCAGTTCCTGCGCGAATACAAGCTTATTGCGCCGGACGCCCGCGGTCATGGCCGGTCGACCAACCCGCAGAGAACTATCACGCACCGGCAGTGCGCACTGGACATGCTCGGTTTGCTCGACCATCTTGGGATCCAACGCTGCCGCGCCATCGGCATCAGCATGGGCGGCAACATTCTTCTGCACATGGCGACCATGCAGCCCGAGCGCATCGCCGCCATGGTGACGGTCAGCTCGACGATGTATTTTCCGGAGCAAGCGCGCGCGATCATGCGCCAGGTCCCGGTGGAAAATCAGCCGCCGAGCGAGTGGGAAACGATGCGTCAGCAACACAGGCTCGGCGATGACCAGATCGTGGCGCTTTGGGAATGGGGGCGGGGCATGAGCGTTAGTTACGACGACATGAATTTCACGCCACCGCTGTTGTCGCGGATCACGGCGTCGACGCTCATCGTCTATGGCGATCGCGACTTCCTCTATCCCATCGAAATGGGAGTCGAGATGTATCGCGCTATTCCAAAATCCGCGCTGTGGGTCATTCCCAACGGCGGCCACGGACCCGTTTTCATGGATGCGGCCGCGCAGTTTGCGCAAACAGCGCTCACCTTTCTGCGCAACGCAGCTTGAAGGGCTACACGACTTCGCTTTTGCACAAACCATGGGGTTGTGCTGTACTTAATCGAGACAATTTCTCGCATTGTCTCGATTCTCCGGACCTTGTGACCAACTCATTTCCAGATAGCAGCGCCGTTCTCTCATCAGATCCTGTCGATTGGCGAACCGCCAATATCCCGCCCTCCTACTACTCTCCGGTACCGCGGCATCCGCCGGTGAAGACGCTCATTGTGGCGTGCGCGCTGTTTTTCCTCACGCTTTGTACCTGTCTCGTCGCGGGCACGCACTTCGCCGCGGCCTACGCACAAAATCAAGCGGTCTCCTGGGACGAATTCATCCGCGCGCTTACGTTGCTCTATCGCCAGCCGGTCGCGCTGGTTAGTGGCCTGCCCTTCGCGCTTACACTCCTCGCCATACTGCTCACGCATGAGCTCGGTCACTATTTCGCGTGCCGCCACCACCACATTCATTCCAGCTATCCCTACTTCATTCCCTTTCCAACGTTGATCGGCACGCTCGGAGCTTTCATTCTGATTCGCTCGCCCATTCGCACCACTCGCGCTCTCTTCGACGTCGGCGCGTCGGGGCCCGTGGTTGGCTTCATCGTGGCTGTGCCCGCGCTGATTTTTGGCATACTGCACGCCAAGTTTGTTCCCGGCCTCGGTGACCCTGCTCATGCGAGCGTCGTGCTCGGCACGCCGCTGATTTTGCGCCTTCTCGCGGGGCTGCTTCATCCCGGCGTACCTGCTAGCAGCCTGCTGCTCCATCCCGTTGGGCGCGCCGCATGGGTCGGGCTGTTCGCCACTTCGCTCAACCTTCTTCCGGCGGCGCAACTCGACGGCGGCCACATCCTTCGGTCACTGAGCGCGCGCGCCCATCGCTACTCGTCGATCGTGCTTCCGTTGCTTCTCGTGGGCCTCGCGCTGCTCCATTTCTGGGCCGGCTGGTACGTTTGGGGAGCGCTGCTGCTCATCATTCGCTTCTTCCGCTTCATCCCTATTTACAATCCCGTTCCCCTCGACAACGGTCGCCGCTTCGCCGCCGCATTTACACTGCTGATTTTCATCCTTTGCTTCATGCCCGCCCCGTTCATCGAGTGATCGCTTCGCGCGGTGAAGTCTCCGCTTGCGCCGCGCCGAACACCCGCTAGAATCGACCGCGATCAATGGCTCCCCTCGTCCGCACTCTGCGCCAGAGCGATCTGCTCCTGCTATTCATCGGCTCGGTCATCGGCTCCGGAATATTCCTTACCCCCGGCCTTATCCTGCGTCAACTGAGTGGCTCGGTCGGCCTTTCGCTTCTGGTCTGGCTTGTCGGAGGAGTTCTCTCGCTCCTCGGTGCGCTAACGTACGCGGAACTGTCCGCCACGAACCCGGAGGCTGGCGGCCTATACTGCTTCATTCGCGACGGCTTCGGGCGAATGGCCGCGTTCCTCTACGGCTGGTCGTTGTTTCTCGTGATCGCCAGCGGCACGATAGCAGCCCTGGCGCGCGCCTTTACTCGCTATCTGGCCGAAATCATCCCGCTCTCCGCCACGGGCGCGACCGTCGTTTCCATCGCGATGATCACCGTGGTCACCGCCGTCAACGTCTGGGGCACGCGCAAAAGCTCCGACCTCCAGAACTGGACCACGCTGGTCAAAACCCTGCTGATCGTTGTGCTCAGCGGTTTCCTGCTCTCTCTCGGTCATCATGGCGGTGAACTCGCGTCAGCCATGGGCACCCCGCAAGGAGGCTCCGCGCTGCTTTCGAGTTTTGGCCTCGCGATGATCGCGGTGCTGTGGGCCTATGAAGGCTGGCAATTCGGGACCTACAGCGCCGGCGAAGTCCTCGACCCACAAAAGTCCTTCCCGCGCGCTTTTCTTCTCGGCTCGCTCATCCTGGTGGGGCTTTACCTGATCGCGAACGTCGCGTATCTCGTCGCGCTGGGTCCCGCTGCCGCCACCGCCAGCGACGCCATTGCGGCCACCGCGGCCACCGCGGTCCTCGGCCCGTGGGCCGGCAAAATCATCGCGCTCACCATCCTGATCTCGACCTTTAGCTCCACCAACTCGGTCATCCTCACCGCGCCGCGCGTCTTCTACGCCATGGCCAACGACAATCTCTTCTTTAAAAGTCTTGCCGAAGTCCACCCACGCTTCCGTACACCCGCCGCCGCCGTCATTGCGCTGGGTGTATGGTCCGCGGTATTGGCCTGCGCCGGGAAATTCGCCGAGCTCATCGGTGGCGTCATTTTCATCGGCTGGATTTTCTACGGCCTGGGCGCGGCTGCGATCTTCCCACTACGCCGCGCCTCGCAAGGCAAGCCGATTCCCTATCGCGTCCCCGGCTACCCATTCACACCGTTCATTTTCGTCCTCGCGGCCGCCGCCATCGTTGCCAACGCAATCTATCTGGCCTTCCGCGACCCGGTCCAGTTTCGCAATCTCGCGGTTGCTATCGTCCTGTTCCTGCTCGGCCTGCCCACTTATTATTTCTGGCGCCGTCGGGCGGCCTAAGACTTAACAGGTGGTCCCTCCCCCCGCTTTGTAAGTGCGGATTCTAAAAGAGTTATGGGTGCGTTTTGCGGAAGTGCGGATTCTAAGGGACTTAGCTTTTTGGGCTTCGCCTGATGTCCGCTCTTGGAGCCCCGAGCCGGGGCATTTGCATGAATGTCGAATAAAAGGAGTTGCGGGAAGCGGAGTTTGCAGGTGGATGAAAACATTGGGCGTTTCCTGCGGGCGTTTGTTAGGGCCGCGGAAGAGGCACAATTTGGAAAGGCTGTGCTTCAGGATGCACAACCAACGGTACCATAAAAGTTATCTCTTGTCGACTGATATCTTTATATACATCACTGGAAGCGGATCGAAGTACTGAGCGAGGTGCTCGCAGATTCTCACGTTCCAGCATTAAGCATCTTTGGGCGGGGCGAGGTCCCGGCCCAGCGCTTGAAGGCGATGGGGAGGGCCGTTTCGGAATGTCCTCAGGGGCTAAAGCCCCGTTTTTCTTGGCTCTAATGTCGGAGCTAAAGCTCCGACCCCTAAAGCGGCAGCACCTTCCGACCACTAAAGCAGCAGCACCGCGAGTCTAGACGCGCTGGACGCTGAAAGGACGGCCAGTGCTGGACGCAAGAGGGCTCTCCAGTGTCGCGTGCGCCGGGGTTGCCGCGGTGCCTAGAAACTTTCCAACGTAGTATGGTGTCCAAAGAACACTCGCGTTTCGCACAGGTTTGTCTGGACGCTGAAAGGACGGCCAATTGCTCGAAGCAAGAGGGCTCTCCAAGTACTACGGCTCGGTGCCAGCGGTTCAGAACGTCACGTTTCGCCTCGAACCCGGCCAAATCCTCGGCTATCTCGGCCCCAACGGATCCGGCAAGAGCACCACGGTCAAAATGCTCACCGGACTGCTGCAACCCAGCCGCGGTCAGGTCACGCAAGACGGCGAAGACATCCACAAGAATTTAGTCGCGTATCGAAAGCGGCTGGGATACGTTCCCGAGGAAGCCAACCTCTATCCCTACTTGACCGGCGAGGAATACCTGGAAATGATCGGCACGCTGCGCGGCATGCCGGAATCGCTCAGAAAACTCCGCATCGACTCATTCCTGCAGCTCTTTGCGCTCGCACCGCATCGCCACGTCACCGTGGGGTCCTATTCCAAAGGCATGCGCCAGCGAATCCTGCTCATCAGCGCCCTCATGGACAACCCTGATGTCCTCATCTTCGACGAACCCATGTCCGGCCTTGACGTGACGTCTTCCCTGGTCCTGAAAAATCTCATTCAAACGTTGAGCGCGCGTGGCAAAGCCATTTTCTTCTGCTCGCACGTCCTCGAAGTTGTGGAAAAAATCTGCACCCAGTTGATCATCCTCAGAAAGGGCCAGGTCATCGCCTACGGACCCACCCGCGAGGTGCTGCAAAGCATCGGCCAGGCCACGCTCGAAGCCACGTTCCTGCAGCTCGTCGAGAATCGCGACGTCACTCAAATCGCAAACGACATTGTGGATGTAATGGTCTCGTAATGCGCCCTTGGAAACCGTTCATGCGATTCGTCCAGAATCGCTCGGAGGCATTCGCGCGCACGCGATTCGGATGCCTCTTCCGCCTTTTCGTCGGCCGCATGTTTCACGGCGGCGATGAACCCGGCGCCGAAGAGTTGAGTCTCGGCATCGGCGCAATCCTCGCGCTGCTGGCGATGCCCGGCCTGCTCGTCTCCCTGCTAATGTTTGAGAAATACGGTTCGCTCATCCGCTTCTTACGCGGCGCCGGCGTTTTCGATCCATTCACGGCTACGATCCCGGACGAATACTTCTTCATCGTTCTGTCCATGACCGTCACGGGCGCTGCCGCGCTCTGGCGCTGGGATGCCATCTTTCTGGACCGCCGCGATCACACCAATCTGGTTCCCCTGCCAGTGTCCCTCCCCAACATCTTCTTCGCGAATTTCTCGGCCATCCTCGTTCTCGCGATGCTCTTCACCTTCGTCGTCAATGCCGCCTCGATCGTGCTGGTTCCTGTTGCCGTCGTTGGCAGCCAAGGCTCCTTTGCCATCTTCGTTCGCTTTGCCGCGGGACACGGTGTCGCCGTCCTGTCCGCAAGCGCGTTCAGCTTCTTCGCAGTTTTCGCTCTTGCGGGTCTCTTGATGGCGCTGCTGCCCGCCGCTGCGTTTCGCCGAGTCTCGCTCTTCGCGCGGTTCGCAATCGCGGTCGTGCTACTCGTGCTGCTGGCCAGCGTTTTTACCGTGCCGTCAATGCTTCTGCAAACGGCGGTTGTCTGGGCTCACCGCATAGCGATGCTGCCGCCGGTTTCATTCCTTGGCGTGGCGCGAACCGTTTGGGGCAAAGGCGACGATCCTTTTGTTGCTGCCATGGCTCACGCCGCCCTCTTCGCGTTCGTCCTGGCCGTCCTGGTAGCCGTCATCACCTACGCGCTCAGCTTTCGCCGGTCTTTTCTCAGGATTCCCGAAACCGCCGACGCAGGCCCGCTCCCGCGCGTGCATTCCTTGTTCTCTCCCCTCGCTCTCTTCCACAAAGCATTCCTGCGCGAACCTCCGCAGCAGGCCTGCTATCACTTCATCGTCCGCACACTCCTGCGAAACGACGCGCATCTGCAAATTGTTTCAGCCTTTGCCGCGCTTGGACTGGTCGCCGCCTCCGAATCTCTCCTGTCCATCCGAACCGACCCGTTCTTCCTGATCCGCCACTACCCGTCCGCCGACTTTCTTTCCATCCCGTTCGTCCTCAGCTACTGCCTGATCGTAGGCATCCGCTTCGCCTTCGAAATCCCCGCCGACTTGCGCGCCAACTGGATTTTCAAACTATGGCTGAACCCCGACGATCAACAAGCCCGACCGATCGCGCGTCGCGTACTCCTGGCCGCAACTCTGCCTTGGATCGCACCAGCCTGCTTCACGATCACCCTGTTTCTCTTCGGATGGACCAGCGCCCTATTGCACACCACGATCCTGACCATTTCCAACGTACTGCTGGTCGAAATCCTGCTCGTAAAATTCCGCAAAATTCCATTCACCTGCTCCTACCCGCCATTCGAAAGCAATTCCGGCGTGATTCTAATCGCCTATTTATTTGGCTTCTTCGTATTCACCGGCACGATCCCCGACCTGGAACGCTGGTCGTTCGCCGATCCTCTCCGCGTCACCTGTTTTGTTCCGCTTTTCGCGATCACCCTGGCGGTCCTATATGCCTACAGAAAACAAATGCTAGAAATGGACAAGCACCTAATCTTCGAAGACATCCCCTCTTCAGGTTTTTAATCGCAAAGCAGTTGTCGGCGACAATCCTGTAGCAACCCTTTCCGAGACGGCGGGATTTAGACTGAATCCCGCCCATGCGGCCAATTGCTTACGCAGGTTGCAGCCCGAAGGGTATGTTAAATTGCACAATCGGAGCCAAGGCTGAAGATTGTTCGCGGAGGGAGCAATCGTGCGCACCCGAATCATGCTCGTCAAATCGACTCTGATTTCTCTGACTGCTTTGAGCGTCAATGCGTCGCTTCCCCCTTCTACAACTAGACTATCGCCGGTCTCGCGCGCCAATCTTTGCGTCACGGAAGGGGCCATCGAGGAACTGCCTGGACAGCGACTGGCGGTGAGTGTTCCGAAGATGCGAGCGTATTTGAATGCGTTGACACCGCAGTCGGTTGAGGCCGATTTCACTTATCTCGGGTCGACTGGGAACGAAGCGCGGCTTGGCTCTGGCGAACTCCGGCGCCAGTTCGGCCTCAAGCTACGGGCGCAAGACGCGTGCAACCTGGTGTATGCGATGTGGCGCATCGAGCCGGAGTCGAAGCTGGTCGTTTCCGTAAAGAGCAACCCCGGCCAGCACAGCAGCGCGCAATGCGGCAATCGTGGATACCGCAACATCAAGCCGGCGCGCAGCAAGCCTGTTCCGGTTCTGCGTCCTGGTGGCACGCACTCTCTTCGTGCGGAGATGAATGGAGCCCAAATGAAAGTCTTCGCCGACAACGGGCTTGTTTGGGAGGGCTCCGTGGGAGCAGAGGCGCTCAGTTACGACGGCCCCGTCGGCATACGTTCCGACAACGCCCGCTTGGAGATTCAACTGCGCGCGGCCCAGCCCCTCAAAGCGCAGTCCGCAAACGTGCAAGGCTGCCGCTCCGGACCGGGAGAATCCGAATAATATGGAGCAGCGACTTTCGAAAAATGCGCCTTCGTGATTTGCAAGGCCGCTGGAAGATCGGCCAGAAATCATGTATACAGCAGGCAGCGGGACTTGTGGGGCGTGGATTTTCAGGGCCTGCATTGAGTCTTGATTTGGAGGAATGTGATGAGCAAGGCTGATATCGAGCGGTTTGCGGATGACGTGAAGAAGAATCCGGCACTAAGGGAAGAGCTTGAAGGAAAGAATGGAATTCCCGCGGTCCTGGGGGTTGCGACCCAACACGGGTATGAAATCACGCAAGATGATTTGCTCGCGTATGCCCAAAGTCAGAATCCAGAACTCAGCAACGAGGAATTGAATGCGGTTGCCGGGGGCGCGGGTAGCACCTTCGTGGTCAATACTCAGAGGTTCGATCCATACAAGAACTTCAAATTCTGATCGTTACCGGGCGTTCTAAATTATTTTGGCTATCGGTGGATGCTGCTGCGCCATGCCGCCTCATTTGTTGCTTTGAATATCCCCACGAGGAAGAGCACCATCGTGCGCCGAACGCCCGGGCGTCAAACCGGGCCTACAACAGACTCAACGGGTCCATATCCACCAAGACTGCCGTCTGGGGAATCTCCTTGGCATCGCAGTAAGCCAGTGCCCCGCTGAGCAATTTGGTCAGCATGGATCGCCGTGGCGACTTCAGCAGAAACTGGAAGCGGTGCTCCTTCTTTAGACGCGCCAAAGGCGCCGTCGCGGGTCCCAGGATTCGCGCGCCCTTTCCGTCGTGCGGCGAGAAATATTCCGAGAGCTGTCGCGACCAAGTGATCGCCTTTTCCAGACTCGTGTCGCGCACCATCACATTGGCCAGCGACGTGAACGGCGGGTACTGCATCATTCGCCGAAAGTGCATCTCGCGTTCGAAAAATGACGCGTAATCCTGGCGCACCGCGTCCTGAATCGCGTAATGCTCCGGATAGTACGTCTGAATTAGTACGCGACCCGGCAACTCTCCGCGGCCTGCGCGACCCGCCACCTGCGTCAGCAATTGAAAGGTGCGTTCGGCGGCGCGAAAATCGGGCAAGTGTAGTGAGGAGTCCGCGCTGATCACGCCGACCAGCGTCACACGCTGAAAATCGTGGCCCTTCGCCAGCATCTGCGTCCCCACGAGAATGTCGAGCGCTCCGCCGGCAAATGCGCCCAATGTTTCCTGATATTGCCGCTTGGTTCGAGCCGTGTCGCGATCAAGCCGCGCGATGCGCGCACCTGGAAATTCCTTGCGCAGACGTTCCTCCAGATGTTCGGAGCCTTCACCGAAGAAATAAACATATTTCGATTGGCACTTCGGGCATTCTTTGGGCACCTGCTGGATCGATCCGCAATAATGGCATTCCAGACGGTTGCGGTGCTTGTGATAGGTCATCGAGATGCTGCAGTTCACGCACTGAACAGAAGCCCCGCAGCTGCGACACAGCACCGACCACGAATAACCGCGGCGATTGATCAACACCAGCGCCTGGGTTCCGAGCGTCAGGCACTCTTGTATACCCGCGTGCAGCGCCGCGCTGATCGGGCTGGTCTGATGCGTACGCTGAAAATCTTCGCGCAGATCGACAATCTCAACGCTGGCTAGCGAGCGGTTCGCCACGCGCGAGGCCAGTGTCAGCAACTCGTACTTTCCGTTGCGCGCATGATGATAGGTCTCCAGGGAAGGCGTCGCCGATCCCAGCAGGGCCACCGCGTTTTCCATTTTCGCGCGAACGATGGCCACGTCGCGCCCGTGATACCGCGGCGTTTCCTCCTGCTTAAAGCTGCTTTCCTGCTCCTCGTCGACGATGATGAGCCCGAGATTTTCCAGTGGCGCAAAAACCGCCGAGCGCGTTCCCACGACCACACGCGCGTCGCCGTGCCGCACCCGCCACCATTCGCGCGCCCGCTCGATGTCGCTCAGTGCGGAGTGCAGCACCGCGACGCCTTCGAAACGCGCACCAAACCACGCGCGACATTGCCGGCCAACCCACAGTGTCAGCGCAATTTCCGGGACCAGAACGATCGCGGTCTTGCCGCGCGCCAGGGTCTCCTGCACGCTGCGCATGTACACTTCGGTCTTCCCGCTGCCGGTCACGCCGTGCAGCAGGAGCACGCCGAACTCTCCCAGCTCGAATCGCGCGCGAATCGCACCGAATGCGCTCTCCTGCTCCGCATTCAGTTCGTGCGCGGGAGCTTCGTAACCTATGTCGAATGGATCCTCGGCGGGATCGACGCGCTCTTCCCAGCTCTCCAGCAGGCCATCGCGCAACATACGCTCGACCAATGCTCGCGATACACCGGCCAATTTCAACAACAGCGGCATTGGCAACGGGCCGCGCTCCGCGAGCATCGATCGCACCCGCAACGATTTGTCATCCAGGTCGCCGCCTGCTATCTGTGCGCCGCTCTTCGCTGCGATGACGCGCTGCGTCTTTGCTTTTCGTCCGAGCATCGTCTCGCGAGTCTCGATCAAGCCGTGCCGGCGCAGGCGATCGAGCGCGTCTGGGTCTACGCCAAGCTTTGCCGCCGATCCAAACGGCAAAGGCTCTTTTTTCGCGGTGAGCTTCGCGAGGAATTCGACCTCGTTGCGACTGAGTCCATGCGTCAGCTCGCCACCGCTTAAACTTGCGACCGCGGCGCGCCCCGGTTCGGTAAGCACGATCAACCGCTGCGTGCGCATTTCGATCACCGGCGGCAGCATGGCGCGAAACACTTCACCGACGGGAGCCAGGTAGTAGTTCGCTATCCAATACCCGAGTTCGATCAGTTTCAGTGTGAGTGCCGGCACGCGATCGAGCGCCTTCGTGATTTCGCGGATCTTCGTGTCTGCAGGCGCGTGGTCCGTGAGCTCTACGACCACGCCGACCATCGCCTTCTTGCGAAACGGGACGATTACGCGCGCACCCGGCTGTACGATTTCGCGCAGGGATTCCGGAACGGCGTAGGTGAACGTCGTGCGCAACGGCACGGGCAACGCAACATTGCAAAAAGGAAGGCTCATACCGGCGTGTAGTGTACCAGCACGGTTCCGACTGGCCTTAAGTGACTGGGCAGCCTGGCAGCAAGTCTCAGCGCGATCGCGTGACGTACCTGCAGCCGCGCTCCATCTTTCGGAGGGCGGTCTTTTCGGAGGGAGGGGTTTAGGTGATGCGCGGGCTACTCGGCACTTCGCAGCTCGAGCAGACAAATTTGAGGAGGCATCCGTGCACGACCGGTGAGACTTAACCCGACACTCGTCTAAATCCCGCGGTCTCAGAGACCGCGGCTACAGTTGCCGAGACGTGGACCGTGCTAGCGGCTGATCAGCGCGATGCCAGCGAAGATCGCGGCGAATGCCTAGCCATTGCCAGCGCGACATTTTCTCGCGGAGGACGACGGTGGAGAGAAGAACGGTTACCGCGCCGTACAGAGAGGCGAGGACACTCACGATGGAGACCTGCTCGAGTTGCATGCCTAGATTGTTCAGGACGAACGCACCGGTGTCGAGCACACCCATGCCCAGCAGCCACAGGGAAACGGAGTCGTTGCGTCGCAGCGTGATTGGCTGCTTCAAGGCGACTATGACGATCGCGGTGAGCGCCGACGAGGTCAGCCGAATCATCCAGACCGTGGAGGCGAATCCTACGCGCGGCACGACGCGATTACCGAGCAGCCAGAACAGTACGCCGAATCCCGCCGCTGAGATCATCGCCGCGCCGATGCCGCTGGCTGCTCTCTTTTTCGGCCCAGCTGGCGATGGAGCGGTGACACTGTTCGGCTCAACGCTGGCCGGCTCGTCATTGTCCGGCTCAACTTCGCCGCGTACCACTACGATGACGCCCACCAGGATAAGTGCAATTCCGGCGGCGCGCATCGCCGTCAAATGCTCTCCGGTGAAAACCGCTATTGCCACTGTGAGCGCGGGATAGCTGGCCGATAGAGGTGCGACGACCGACAATTTCCCGACTTCAAAGGAGCGGTACAGCGAAAGCGTCGAGGTTCCGTTGAGCACCCCGGCGAGCGCACCCCACGCCCACGGCTTCCAGCCGGAGCCATCGAACAAATGGCCCCAACCACCAATCCAGGGCAGAAAAATCGTGAGCAGCGCGAGGCCGATCAGTTGCATGTACAGTGTGGTGCGGAGGGAACCGATGCGCCGCGATGCGAAGCGCGCGAGGAAATCGGAACTGCCCCAGGAAAGAGCGGTGAGCAGGCCTAGTAAAATTCCCATGAGGGATTATGCGGGGTTTTGCGTCCCGGCGGGCTTGCCCTTCTTTACTTCCAGACCGAGAACTGCCATGACTTTCTGAAGATCTTTCCAGACGTCGGCTTTAGCGGCGGGATTTCGCAGCAGATACGCCGGGTGATAGGTAGCCATCAGCTTTCGACCGCGAAAGTCGAGCCACTGGCCGCGAAAGTGAGAAATGCCGCGATTGGTTTCCAGCAGCGTTTGCGCCGAGCAAGCTCCGAGGCAGACGATTACTTTGGGAGCGATGACGTCGAGCTGGCGCAGTAAATACGGCGAGCAGGTTTTGATTTCGTCCGGTTCAGGCAGGCGATTTTCGGGAGGGCGGCACTTGACGACGTTGCAGATGTAGACGTCGGACCGCTGCAAGCCCATGGCTTCAATCATCTGCGTGAGCAATTTTCCGGCACGTCCGACGAAAGGCAGGCCCTGCGCGTCTTCGTCGCGGCCGGGCCCTTCACCGACGAACACAAGCTCAGCCTTGGGGTTGCCATCGCCGAAGACGAGTTTATTTCGTGTGGTGTGCAGCTTGCATCGCGTGCATTCGCCGTAGTCCTCACGAATTTTCAGCAGGGAGTCGTCTGCGATCTTATTGACGGCATCGAACAGCGAAACCTTAGGTGCTATTGGCAAGACGCTGACCTTCGGCTTGGTGGGCGCGACGATGCTTGGAGCCAACGGCACGATTGGCTTGGGCGAAGTCTTTGGCAAAGTTTCCTCTTGGGGAATCGGAATAGTCGCAACGGCTTGCTCGAACCCCTCGGCCGCGCGCGCGACAACTCGATCGCGGTAGAACAGGCGAATGCCGATGTCTTCGTAGTAGCTCAAGCGCCTGGAAAGTTTATCGTTGAGAGCGTCGGGGAGGCGATCTGGCATGTTCAAGGCGCGGAGCGCTGCGGGGAGTTTAGCACGGAGCGCAGGCGCACCACTTCGTCGAGAATACGCTGCGCCACTTCACTCTTGCTCATGCGGGGCAGCGGCAGGTCGCGGCCGTCGCGAGCGAACAGCGTAACGATGTTGGTGTCGTGGTCGAAGCCCGCGCCTTCCGCGGTGACATCGTTGGCCACGATCATGTCGGCATTTTTCGCGGCGAGTTTCTTGCGCGCATTTTCGGCAACACGTTCGGTTTCGGCAGCGAAGCCTACGACGAAGCGGTCGCCCTTATTCCTGGCTGCGCTGGCCAGGATGTCCGGCGTAGCTTCCAGCGAGAGCGTCAGAGGTTCTTTGTTGCGCTTGATCTTTTGGTCCAACGTCCGAACCGGACGATAGTCAGCTACCGCAGCGGCGAAGATTGCAATCGAGGATTCGGGGAAATTCTCCGTGACTACGTGATGCATTTCATCGGCGGTCCTCACATTGATTCGCTGTACTCCCGCTGGGGCCTCGAGAGTAGTTGGACCGCTGACGAGCATTACGCGCGCGCCGCGACGCGCGGCCGCCTCGGCAACCGCGTAACCCATTTTTCCGGACGAGCGGTTGGTTAAGTAGCGCACGGGATCAAGATCTTCGCAGGTCGGGCCGGCGGTGACCAGAACCGTTTGGCCCTCGAGATCGCGGCGGAAATGGAGCGTTTCGCGCACGGCGGCGACGATCTGTTCCTGGCTGGCGAGGCGCCCTGCGCCGGTCATCCCGCAAGCGAGATAGCCTTCGTCGGGATCGACGATTTTCACGCCGCGCGCCCGCAACATTTCCACGTTTTCCTGAGTTGCCGCATGGTTCCACATGTTTACGTTCATCGCGGGCGCGACTACCACCGGCGCGGTGGATGCGAGATAGAGGGTGGTCAGAAAATCGTCGGCGATGCCGCGTGCGAATTTGGCGAGGATGTCGGCAGTGGCTGGCGCAACTAGCAGCAGATCCGTACGCTGCGCCACCGCGATGTGTTCGATGGCGCTTTCCACATTGGCTTCGCCGCCGGATTCGGCGAAAAGATCGGTGATGACTTTCTGGCCGCTCAGAGCGGCGAACGTAAGCGGGGTGATGAATTCGCGGGCGCCGCGAGTCATCACGACCTGGACGGTGAAGGAGTCTTGTTGGAGGCGGCGGACGAGTTCCGCGGTTTTGTAAGCCGCCACTCCGCCGGTTACGCCTAGAGTGATTCGGAGTTGAGTCATGGTCGTCTTGCGCGCCCCGAGGTTGATCGGACCTCAGCGGCTAAAGCCGATTTTTTAGCTGAGTCTAACGGCACGACTAAAGTCGTGCCCCCCCCGAAACCTGGGACGCGCTAAAGCGCGCCCCTACATTTTCCGTGCCGCGATCGCAATTTTCCCATGCGTTCACGTTCTCGCCTTGGCTCACCAAGGCGCTCGCTTCGGAAAGCGGCCGCTACAACTACACAATTGCTACAACTACACCACCGCTGCAAATACTTGGATGCCTGGGCCGCGCCGGGTGCTACTTGCGGCGCTTGTTGCCGTCTTTGTCCGTATCGATCGAGTCTGGCTCCGTGAAGTCGTACTCGATGTAGCCGTGATCCAACTCTTCGCACGCGATTCGTGTGGCCTTCAGGGTTCTTGGATTTTCGACCATGGGCGGGGCTCCGGCCATGATCTGCCGGGCGCGCCTGGCGGCCAGCACTACATACGCGAACTGGCTCTCGGGAGCTTTCGTCAGCACATTCATCTCAGTCTTTCCCTCCAAACGATGCCAGAAGTTGTTCGACCCGCTTACGACGCCGCGCGCTCTGGCAACGCAGCGCAACTACGATGGCCTGCGCTTCCTTGCCCGCACGTTCCACATCTTCGTTCACCACACAATAGTCGTAATACTTGCTGAACGCCAAAATCTCGTCCCGGGCCTTTGCCAGCCGGCGCGTGACTTCCTCGTCCGAATCCTGACCGCGGCTGCGCAAGCGTCGTTCAAGTTCCTCGCGGGACGGCGGCAAAATAAAAATAGCCACCGACTCCGGGAGTTTCTGTTTTACCTGGGCCGCACCTTGTACATCAATCTCGAGGACAAGATCGAGATTCTTACTGCGAGCTTCCTCGAGCCATTTTTTCGGCGAACCGTACGAATGCTTGCCGAAGACGCGCGCGTATTCCAGAAATTCCCCGCGCGCAACCATGGCATCGAATTCCTCTACCGTGACGTAAGCATAACACTTCCCACTGGCCTCGGTCGCGCGACGCGGCCTGGTAGTACACGAGATCGAGGGCATGGTGCCCGGCAGCTCCAGAATGCGCTGCACCAGCGTTGATTTCCCCGAACCCGACGGACCCGAGACGATCAAAATCAGCGGTTCAATATCTGGCGCGGTGCTCATTCGATGTTCTGCACCTGTTCGCGCAGCTTTTCAATCTCTGCTCGAATTTCCAGCGACAGCGCAGTGATCGTGAGCGCCTCGTTCTCGACGCCCGGCGTTTTCGACAGCATGGTGTTGGCTTCGCGGTGCATTTCCTGAAGAAGGAAGTCGAGTTTTTTTCCGAGCTCTCCGGCGCCGTCGAGCAACTTTCCAAATTGCTGGAGATGACTGCGCAGGCGGTCCAATTCTTCGCTGATATCGCTGCGTTCGGCGAGCAGCGCGGCTTCCTGCGCCAGACGCGCCGGCTCAATGCCGGTGCCGCTGAGCAATTCCTTCAGGCGGGTTTCCAGACGGCGTGCGAATGCAGGCGTCAGCACAATCGCGAGCTCGCGCACTTTTTCCGTTTGTTCGGCGATGCGCGCCAAACGCATGCGCAATTCTTCGGCGAGGTGGCGGCCTTCGGCGTGGCGCATTTCGTCGAGCTTGGTGAGCGCTTCGTGCAGACACGTATCGAGCGCGTGTCCGAGCTGATCCTGTTCCTCGTCGGTTTCCGGAAGCGGTGGCGCCAGACCACCAATGACACCAGGTAAGCGCAGCAGGGACACGACGTCCAATTCGCTGGAGGCATTCATCTGGCGGCGCAGCTCCTCCGCAGCGTGCAGATAGGTTTGCAGGAGGTCACGATTTACTTGCACGGGCGCGGCGGTACCTGGCTGGACGTTGAGGTTCACATCCAAATGGCCACGATGGATTTTTTCGCGCACGATCTGGCGCAAGCGGAGTTCGTAAACATCAAAACCTTCAGGCAAACGGAACTTGATATCGAGAAATCGGTGGTTGACGCTTTTGACGCTCATGCGAATGGCCCAACCATTGGCCTCGGCTCGGGCTTGCGCGTAGCCGGTCATGGAAACGACTTCGGCTTTTTTCGTCGGGGTCTGTTTGGTTTGAGCGGAAGTGTTCTGGGTCATAGGATCTTGCCCGGGGTCGCTAGATTTGCCGCCGCTTGCGCGGGGGTGAGCATATCGTCGTCCGCGAACTGGAGGCCATGGAGCCGCGCGTACGTACCGCCGCGAACCATGAGTTCGGCGTGGGTGCCGCTTTCTCTGATCTGGCCATCCTCGAGGACGAGGATTTTGTCGGCGCGACGGATGGTGGCGAGGCGATGGGCGATGACGAAAGTGGTGCGGCCTACCATCAGGTTGGCGAGGGCTTTCTGCACGTACATTTCGGATTCGGCGTCGAGTTCGGAGGTGGCTTCATCGAGAATCAAAATCGGAGAATCTTTCAGGATGGCGCGGGCGATGGCGATACGTTGCCGCTGGCCGCCACTGAGCCGGGTGCCGCGTTCACCGATTACCGTGTCATAGCCTTGTGGAAGCTCTATGATGAAGTCCGCAGCGAGGGCGGCCTTGGCCGCGGCTTCCACTCGTTCTTTCGGAACGTTGACGAGGCCGTAGCAGATATTGTTCCAGACGGTGTCGTGGAAGAGGATGTTTTCTTGCGCGACCATGGCGATTTGTTCGCGGAGGGAGCGGATGGTGACCGAGCGGATGTCCGTGCCGTCGATGCGGATCTGCCCGGAAGTCAGCTCGTAGAACCGCGGAATCAGATTGACCAGCGTGGTTTTGCCGGCGCCGCTGGAGCCGACCAGCGCGATGACTTCTCCACGGCGGGCTTCCAGGCGGATGTTCTGCAGAACCGCCGCGGGTCCGGAATAGGAGAAGCAGACATCGTCGAAGGTGATCTCTTGCGAGAAAGGAGGCAGGGATTTTGCGCCAGGTTCTTCGGTGTGCTCTTCGTCGAGATCAAGATACGCGAAGACCTGGGTGCTGGCGCCCTGAGCGGCCTGGAATTGCTGGTAAACGGTGCCCATGCGTTTGAGTGGGGTGTAGGCCTTGAGCAGCGCGAAGATGAACGCGAAGAACACGCCGAGGGTCATCACGCCATGATGAATTTGATCGCGCGCGAAGAGGATGAGCACCGGGATAACAATGGCGCCGAGTAGATCCATCATCGGTGAGGTGATGACGGCGGCGCGGACCCAGCGCATGTTTTCGCGGAGGAGGCGGCGTGCGGTTTGCCGGAATTTTGCGATTTCAAAATCCTCCATGCCGAAGGCTTTGACGACGCGGTTTCCGGTAACAGTTTCCTGAAGGATTTGGCCGAGATCGCCGAGGCGAGATTGACTGTTTTCGGCAGAGCGGCGGATTTTGCGGCCGAACTTGTTGACCGGCAAAACCACCATGGGCAACAGCACGATGGAGCCGAGCGCCATTCGCCAGTTCAAGCAGAAGACCACGGTGACAAAAACCAGGAGAGTGAAGCCTTCGCGAAAAAGGTCGGCCAGATATTCGGAAAGGGCGATGCGCGTGCGCTCGACGTCGTTGATGGCTACGGAAAGGAGGCGTCCTGTCGGATGGTGCTGAAAAAAACCGATTGGCTGGCAAATCAGCCGGGCGTAGACGGCGTTGCGCAAATCGGTGACCGCGGCATGGCCCACAAATTGGATTTGCGTGGTGCCCAGATATTCGGCGACCGCTTTGATACCGAAAATCATGAGGAGGGTAAGGGCGAAAATGGTCTTAACGTTGTGAAACCCAGCGGGCAAGAAGGTGTTCAGGTAAACGATGTGATCGGTGAAAGGAATTTTTCCAAGCGGGAGTTTCGAGCCGACCACGGACGGATCGAGCACGTAGTCGACGGCCGGCTTGATCATCAACGCGATGAGGCCTTCGGCGAGCGCAACGACCGCAACTAATACGATGCCTACCGCTAGCCGGAACGCGTAGGGCCGGACATAACCTAGCAACCTTTTCAATTGTGGTGAGAACAGCGATGCCACGCGTCAAGCTCCCATGCGTAGTGCACTTGGTACGCTATTCGCCGCATCGCGGTGTGTCAAGCTTGGGCCGGCGTGGTGATGACGATGGAGCATGATCTGGTGGTCCCTATTTCTCAATGTCGCGATGAACGACTTTGGTGGAGTAGCCGCGTTTCGCCAGAGCTTCGCTGACGGATTCGGCGAGCATCACGGAGCGGTGCCGGCCGCCGGTGCAACCGAACGCGATGGTGAGATAGCTTTTTCCTTCGCCGATATAGTGCGGCATCAAATAGACGAGCAGGCCTTCGATGCGCTTAAGGAATTCGCCGGTTTGGGGAAAAGAACGGATGTAGCTGCGGACCTTGGGATCCTGGCCAGTGTATTTGCGTAGCCGTGGAACGAAATGAGGATTCGGCAGAAAGCGCACGTCGAAGACGAGATCGGCATCGCTGGGGACGCCATAGCGATAGCCAAAACTGACGAGGGAGACGAGCATGGGGCGCTTCTCGGGATTCTTGAAGCGCTCAGTGATGAAGTGGCGGAGTTCGTGGACGTTGAATTTGGACGTGTCGATGACCACGTCGGCGAGTTTACGAATGGGCTCCATGAGTTTGCGCTCGTGGACCAGGCTCTCGCGCACGGAAAGATGTTTGCCGAAGGGATGGGGGCGGCGCGTTTCGCTGTAGCGGCGCAGCAGGGCGTCTTCTCCGGCATCGATAAACACGAGCGCGATGGGATGCTGGCGTCGCAAGTGTTTGAGCAGCGCTGGCAGCTTTGCGAGTTGCGCGCCTTCGCGGGCGTCGACAAGCAGAGCCGCGCGCGAGAAATCGGCTTCGCCGGCGGCGTGCAGTTCCGCAAAAATGGGAATGAGCTCGACGGGAAGGTTGTCGACACAGTAGAAGCCCATATCTTCGAAGGCGCGAAGAACGGTGCTTTTTCCAGAGCCGGAAAGACCGGTGAGGATGACGAGTTGCCGTGAGTCGGTTCTGGACCGTTGCTTCACGGACACGGGCCGGCTGCTCAGCTTTTTACCCTGCGTTGGTGCGTGCTGGGGATGCGCATGTCTTCGCGGTATTTCGCGACGGTGCGCCGGGTGACGTGGATGCCGTTGTCGTCGAGCTTTTTAGCGATTTGATCGTCGGTGAGCGGCTTGGTGGAATCTTCTTCCTCGATCATTTTCTTGACCAGGCGCTTGAGGGTGAGCAGCGACATGCCGCCACCTTCGGGGCCGTTGACGGACTCACTGAAGAAGGAGCGCAGCTCCAGCACGCCCTGCGGCGTGTGCGCGTACTTACTGGCGACAGCGCGGCTGACGGTGGATGGGTGCACACCAACTTCTTCGGCGACTTCCTTGATCATCATGGGCTTCAGCGCGTCGGGCCCGTGAATGAAGAAATCGCCCTGGCGCGCGATGATCGACTGGCAGACGCGCAAGATGGTGTGCTTGCGCTGCTCGATGTTTTTCATCAGCTGGATTGCCGCGGTGAAGCGCTCTTTGACGTAGTTGCGGACGTCGCGGTCGGAGGCATCCTTCACCAGCAGGCGGCGATACGTGGGGCTGAGTCGTAGCTGCGGCATGTCGTCTTCGTTCAGGAAGGCCTGCCACTGATCGTCTACTTTCCGGAAGTAGACGTCGGGCTCGACGAGACGCGGCTCGGTCTTGTTGTAGCGGAGGCCCGGGCGCGGATCGAGCTTCTTGATGACCTCGAGAGCGCGCTTGACGACATCGAGCGGACGATTGAGAGCGCGGGCGACGTCCTTTAGTTGGTTGGATTGCACTTGCTTGAGATAGTCGGAAACGATTTGCTGGGCCAGCGTGTTCTGTGGGTCGAAGGCTTTGAGCTGGAGCAGAAGGCATTCGCGCAGGTCGCGGGCGCCGACTCCGATGGGATCGAAGTCCTGCACGACGGCGAGCGCGTCGTCCAAATCATCCTGCGAATACTTGCCCTGCTGCGCGAGTTCTTCGGTGGAGGCAGTTAAGTAGCCATTCTCGTCGAGGTTGCCGATGATGCTCTCGGCGATTTCCTTCACGGTGTCGGAACAAATGGTGACGCTCAGCTGCCAGGTAAGGTGGTCGGTGAGGCCGGTGGCCGAAGACAAAAATTTCTCGAAGGAGGGCCGCTCGGAAACTTCCCGTTCCTGAGATTGCCCGCCGTCGCCGCCGGAGTCCAGATATTGATTGAAGAAGCTGCCGACATCAAATTCATCAAAGGGATTGGGCTCGGGCTTTTCCGGCACCTTTTCGGTTTCAGCTTTCAGAAAGGTTTCGTCGCTATAGTTGTCGGTTTGCGTGGGCTCTTCGCTCTGTTCTTCCAGGACGGGATTGGCGATCATCTCCTGGTTGATCATCTCGCGCAGTTCCAGACGATTGAGCGCGAGCACGCTGACCATCTGCACGAGACCTGGCGTCAGAATCTGCCGCTGCGACACCTTCAGATTCAGTTTTAATCCCTGCCAAGCCATAGGTATCTGTTATTCCCTTTTCGACGTCCTTTAGTTCAGCCGGAAGTGGTCGCCCAGGTAAACCCGCCGGACTTCCGGATCGTTGCTCAACTCGTCCGGGCGGCCCTTCCTGAAGATTTTGCCATTTCTGAGGATATATGCGCGGTCGGTGACGTTTAGTGTTTCTCGCACGTTATGGTCCGTGATCAAAACGCCAATACCCGAGCGGCTTAAGTCTCGAATGATCTCCTGAAGATCTTTGACTGTCAGAGGGTCAATCCCCGAGAAGGGCTCGTCCAACAGAATGAAGGACGGCTGGAGGGTCAATGACCGCGCAATTTCCAAACGGCGCCGTTCGCCTCCGGAGAGGGTATAGGCTTTGCTTTGGCGAACCGTCTCCAGGCCCATTTGCACCAACAATTCCTCCAGCCGGTCGCGTTGCTGCTCCGGCGTCAAGGGCAGAGTCTCCAGGACGGCAAGAAGATTCTCTTCGCTGGTCAATTGACGAAACACCGAGGGTTCCTGGGGGAGGTAGCTGATTCCGCTGCGGGCCCGGAGGTACATGGGGAGGTCCGTAATTTCGTCGCCGTTCAGCAGGACACGGCCGGAATCGGGGCGGGCAAGACCCACGATAATGTAGAACGTTGTCGTTTTTCCAGCGCCGTTGGGGCCCAACAACCCAACAACTTCACCCTGACCAATCTCCAGCTCGACGTCGTCGACGACCTTGCGTCCTCGATACGACTTGCTCAACTCGACGGCCTGGAGCTTCAGCATACCTCTTCATTCGTGACCGCGGGGCGGTCAATTCAATTGCGACTGCAGAGCGGTCGATTCATCTGCGACCGCGGAGCGGTCGACATCTCTCCGTTCGTTGGCGCAAGACGCCGAGCCTTTCCAAGGCACTACTGGACTCGATGTTTCGTCAACGTCCGCGATCCATTTTCAGAATCGACGATGATCGTATCATCCGCTAAAAAGAAGGTCAATTGACGGCCGACGGTTGTGCCCGCGGAACCATCGTAAAGAGTGGGGTTTCCGCCAGTCATCACGAACTTGCCGTTCGCGGCGGTATATTCACCGCGCTCGGCGGTCGCTTTGCGGTCGCCTTCTTCAACGATCACGCCGCCCGTGCCCACGGCGCGGCTAATTTGCTGCGCGCCTCCCTGGGAGCTTGCACCGGTTCCCGGAGGGTTTGCCGGCTGGCTGCGCGTGAAATAAAGGTCCAAGACCGGGCCGCGCATTTTCTGGTCGGCGGACTGCACGACTACGTTTTGCTCCAAGTGCGCGCGACTCTCTTTATCGTCATACGTCAGGGTTGCGCAGGTCGCATGCCACAACTGCGGCTTCTTGGGCACCACTTGCGAGGTATTGACCTGCTTCGGTGCGGGATCGAGTGCATCATCCTTGGCGGATTGCGTGGACTGGCCGGCTGGTGGGCTCGAGGCTTGCGGGAACACCGCGCGCACATTCCCGGAAGCATGCAGCACGCGGGAATCACGCAACAGCTCGATGGAGTTGGCTTCCAGGACAGAGTCGCCTTGCCACAGTCGCGCATGGCCTGTGTACAGAGCGCGGCCCGTTTTTGAGTTTGCTTGCAGCGAATCGGAGGTGATGTTGGCAGGCACCGGAGCCAGCTGCACGGTGCTGCTCTTGCCCGAGAAATCCGTGGAACGCACGCCGCCATCCGCGAGAATCTCGCCCGTGTTTTGGACGAAGGTGATGCGGGGCGCGTGCGTCTCGGTGGTCGAATCGCGTGCGACAGCCTGGCCCGTTAGCGTCGCCGTCTGCGAGGCGCGCTGGAAGGTTGCACGATCGCCCTGGCCGCTGCGATCACCTTCCTTCAGCTTGACCTCACCTTGCAGGTCCATTTGCGACCAGCCGCCGTCCGCGGACATTTGAGCGAGCCCGTTCCTGGCGGTGGCGACCTGTAGGGGGTGGCCGGTCACCCATCGCTCCGTTTGTACGTTTCCGTTCGCCTGGAGTTGCCTGGCTTTGCCGGTGTCAGCGAAATCCATGACCAGCCTATCGGCTTGAAGTTTAGTTCGTGCCGGAGGGGCAGAGCCGCCTGACTGGGATGAAGAGTCAGTCCACTCCATTACGCCTGCAGCCAGAGTCTCGGCCTTTTGCGGCTTGCTGGGCTTATGCTCCCCGCCACCGCTAAATTGCATGCGGAAAGCGGCAGTCTGGAGGATGCGCGCATCTCCGGTTTTCTCAAGTTTGGTCTTCAGCAGCACGTTCCCGGACAAATGCAACTCCCTTGGCTCGTTGAATCGCGGCCACATTTCAAGGGTGCCCGCATCGGCTTTCATTTCGTCTGTTTCGGCGGCTCCACTTCGCAGACCATACACCGCGCCCGACGCATCCAGCTTGGTAATCCAGCCCTCAGGCGCAAAGTGCGCCGTTAAAGTGTCGGCGTCCAGGTCCATTTGATCGGTTGTACCCGTGGATTTTATCTGTGGACGGTTGATCGGAGCCGAAGCCGTAGCCACGAGAGTTTGCGCGCGAAATTGTTCATCGAGCTGGAGTGAAATTTCGCCGGCGGTGAGCCGCTCCGTGGTCGTCACGGCTTCCGCAGGTCCGTGAAGGTGCATCAGCCGGCTATCGCGCGCAAAGTCCAGGCTAGTCCCTCGAACGCGCACGTCCTGGGAGGGCTTGCCTGCCGCTGCAACCGGCGCTGATTTCTTACTCGAAGGAGCCACAGGCTGTGTCAACCGCAAGCGCACATCGCGAAGCAGGTGAAGCGTCCCTTCTTCAGACTTGTATTCCAGACCGATTGCGTCCCCACTTCCGTTGGGAAAAGCGAAGGTCACGCGTTCGTCGGTCTGCGCCGCCCCGGTGGAGCGATTAAAAGTGACACCGCGAGTCTCCACGCGCGTGGCACGAGTTTCCGCCAGCGCCGGATTCTGCGTCACGAGTTCCGCGTCGGCGGCGCTCATGAGGTCAAATCGCACGTCGCCACCACATATGACGTTGCCGTCCTTCTGAGCATATTGGCAACTGTGGGTGTGAATGACGTCATGACGATCGCCGGTCTTCCCGAAGATGGTGATCTGGACTTCTTCGAGCAGGCTGGCGTCCTGGCCTTTGAAATCGGTGGATTTCGACGCCGTGACTTCGAAAATCGCGCGGTTCTGTTCGTTGAATTTCTTGAAGGTGATACCCGAGGATTGACGGGTAACGTCAACGGGAGTCGGCGGGGGAGCCTTGGCGCGCTCGATGTGCCGAACCCAATCGCGCTTCAGATAAACGAGGGTGGTGATCCCTGCGAGGAGCAGGGCCAAGGCCGCCGACCAGCGCGCGTAACGCGCCGCTTCACTTCTCCGCATGACCTCAGTGTAAGCAAACCTGGCTCAGGGTGTATAGGCGCAGCTTTCGTGGAGTCAGACTTAGGCAAGCCGAAAGCAAGCGCCCGCTTCGGAAAGCGGCCGGTACACGGCTTACGGTGAATGGTGAACTACCCAGCTGATTCGGCGGCGGGGGGTGCCGTGTCGGGCAGGATGCCGATATTGGCAGCGGCTACGCTATCGCGGTTGGTGTTTTTGACTAAGTACATGGCCTCGTCGGCGAGGTGCAGCAAACCTTCTTTTGTGCGCGAGTCTACCGGGTACGAGGCCACGCCTACGCTCGGCGTAACACGGACGCGCAGCCCCGCATCGTCCAGCCAGGTCGTGCCGCGAATTAGCTTGTGGAGCCTGCGGGCCACGTTCAGAGCGTTTTCCTTCGAGGTCTGCGGCAGCAGGATCACGAACTCATCGCCGCCGTAGCGGAATGCGAAATCGATCAAACGGCAATGAGACTTGAGGGCGTTGCCGATCTCCGCCAGCAGCCGCGAGCCAACCAGGTGGCCATGTGTGTCGTTCACTTGCTTGAAGTGGTCGAGATCGATAAAGACCAGCGAGAATTCGTAGTTGTAGCGCTGCGAGCGATAGATCTCGGTCTCCAGGATGAAGCCCATGTGGCGCGCGTTGTACAGGCTGGTGCAATCATCGGTGATGGTGAGCTCGTGGATGCGCTTGACGTGGCGGGCGTTTTCGAGCGCAATCGCGGCGAAGTCGGAGAGCGCTTCGAGGAGTTTCAAATCGCGCGGATCGAAACCATCCGGGCCGATGCAATTGATCAGCTCGATCACTCCGAGGCAGGTGTCGCGAAACTTGACCGGCACGGCAACGATGGACTGCGTTTCCATCTTCGTTTTTTCGTCGACCTTGCCGAAAAAGCGCGTGTCCTTGGAAGTGTCGGTGACCACGACCGCTTCCCCATTTTGCGCGACCCAGCCGGCGATGCCCTGCCCTACCTTGACCCGCACATCTTTCAGCGCTTGCGAAGCTTTGCCGACGGCCAACTCGAAGTAAAGTTCTTGCGTGGTCTCATCCAGCAGCAGCAGCGACCAATTATCCGGGCGCAGAAACTCGTCTATTTTCTCCATGATGGTGCGGAGCACTTGATCGAGCTGCAGCGAAGACGTGAGCGCCTTGCCAAGTTCCTGAAACACAGCGACTTCGCCTGCTTCGCGATGCTCGTAGGGAACGGCCGGGTTGCGGCGGCGTTCGACGGCGGGAAATTGTTTAACGTCCTCCACGTTCGGTTGGACCTGATCCTTTAGAGGCATAGTTGCATCCGGGGACTGCCCGCCGCCATAGATTCGGCGTCCGCTGCGGACGCGATTCGGCCAAGGTTCGCGAATCCTCGCCAGTATAGGCGCCAGTCAAAAAGCTTCGCAACACACTCGTGGTACAGGCGTTGCTATGTCGCCATCATCCCGGAAGATGTCTCGATTCCGGCTCCGGCGCCAAAGCTCGCCATGGTTTGACAGGCCTTCCGCCCCCTTTTATAGTGCCGTTAGACTTGAGGCGCACGACCCAGACATCAGGTCTGGAAGCGGCTGGGCGCGGGGCTCGGCCGGCGGATTTTCCGACGGGTCGCGATCTTCCTGATGTTTCCCGCCCCAACCGTGGCATCTAACTTGTTTAACGAGATATGGACACAGCTTCATGGCCAAGCGGAGTTTCGGCGAGATACTAAAGAGCGAACGCGAGATACGTGAGGTGACCCTGAACGAGGTCACAGTCGCGACGCGCATCCCTCCGCGTTTTCTGGAGGCTTTTGAACGGGAAGAGTGGGAAAAGCTGCCCGGCGGAGTTTTCAACCGTGGCTTTGTGCGTGCGATTGCGCGTTACCTTGGACTGAACGAAGAAACCCTGCTGTCGGAATATGACCTGGCCTATGGCGAGCAAAAGGCGGCCGCCTCGGCTCTGATTGAAAATCCTATACCGACGCCACCGAAATGGATTGTTGCGGTGGCGGCACTGGGTATCGTGGTTGTGATCGCAGCTGTAATAGCCGGCGGCGTGTACGGGTGGCGACGGTATAACGCGCACCGTGCGGCGAAGCGCGCCGCGGTTGCAGCATTGACCGCAGCCCCTCAATCTGCCACGGGGCTAGCGAATCGCAACGGCAATTCCGTTTCGCCGGCATTGCCGAGCGCGTCCGGTCCGCCAGTCTCCGCTTCCTCCGCGCCGGTGCGCCTGGATCTCTCGGTCTCCACTTCGGACGTCACGCGAGTTCGCGTGGTTGCCGACGGCAGGGTCCTGCTGGATGCTCGGCTGCCGGCCTCTGAGACGCGTCACTTTTCCGCACGGAACCAGTTCGTAGTATCCGCGGCGCACCCCTCCGCGGTGTTGCTGGAGTTGAACGGGCAAGCAATGCCGCAGCTCGGGTCGGGCGGCGCCTCCGGTACAATAGTGCTTAGCCAAAAGAATTTGAGGCAGGCACCCAGTGGAAACTCTCAGCCCTGAAGTCGTAGACGATTTGCGCCGCGGACGCGCCACCCGCGAACGGAAGATTGCAGTGTGTTCGACCGGCGCGCACTTGCCCGCTGCGGACCGCGCGGAAATCCTATCCATCCTGGCCCTCGATGCGGATGAAGTGATTGCGGAGCGCGCCAAGGAAGCGATCCTTGCGCTGCCCATCGAATACTTTTTGGAAGCGCTGCATCGGCAAGAAGCTCTCGAACCGCTGTTCGACTATGCTGCGAGGAATCTGGCCGTCAAGCCCGCGGTCTGCAACGCTCTGATCGACAACAAGGCCTGCGATGGTGATCATCTCGCTCCCGCGGCCCGCCATTTCTCGACTTCCAACGTGCAAACGCTGATGGAGGACTTAGGGCGTGTGAGCGAATCGCCGGCCCTGGCGGTCGCTCTCGCGAATACAACTTCTGTTACCGCGGAGCAAAAACACCTGCTCCATGAACTTCTGAGCGAGGCACACATCGACGAAGCCGCGCTTGCCGAAGCCGCAGCGGAGGCGGAGCCTGATGTCGTCAAACGGCAAACTCTTCTGCAGCGGCTGGCAAAGATGACCGTGGCTCAGCGGGTACAGTTCGCGATCAAGGGAGGTTCCGAGGCGCGGCGGACGCTGATTCGTGACTCGAACAAAGTGGTGCAACGTGCCGTATTGCAATCGCCGCGGTTGACCGATCAGGAGGTCGAGGCTTTTGCAGCCATGTCTTCGCTGACCGACGAGATTTTGCGGCTGATCGCCAACAATCGAAATTTCCGGAAGAACTACTCGGTCGTGCGCAACCTGCTGAACAATCCGAAAACTCCGCTGGACGTAAGCTTGCACATGCTGCCCATGATCAATCCCATCGACCTCAAGCGTCTGTGTACCAACAAGAATGTTCCGGAGACGCTTCGCACGACGGCTATCAAGCTCCAGCGGCAGCGCCAGGAATTTAAAAAGGGATAACTCTACCTCCAGGATGACGGTCATCCCTGTGGCGGTTCGTTTCTTGCCAGACTACAATCAAGGCGGAAAATGAACTCACGTTATCAATGGCGATCGCGTTTCACGCTTTGCGCCGTGCTTTCGTTGACGGCAATCACTTGGGGAGACGCGCGTCCGCAGGTGCAGCGCACCGACGCCACTCCCTGGGCACCTGCGGACGCGATTGAACCCGGCCGCCTGGTGGAGGAACTCGCGCAGGCAACCGGGGGCGAACACGCCACAATTCTTTACGTCGGCTTTACCCCGCTCTTCGAGGGCGGCCACGTCGCGGGCGCCGTATTTCACGGCACCGCGTCCACCCCGCAAGGCATGGCCGATTTGAAAAAGTGGGCTTCGGCACAACCTCGCTCGACGAGTCTCGTCATCTATTGCGGCTGCTGCCCGTTCGGGTTTTGCCCCAACATTCGACCCGCCTTCGTGGCCCTGCACACAATGGGCTTTACGCACGTGCGCGTTCTGGTTATGCCAAACAGCTTCGCGTCGGATTGGGTCGATAAAGGCTATCCCGTCGAAAAGGGACATCGGTGAATCGCCTGATCAATTTGCGGAATGCGCGCCGTTCGTATCCGACAAAAAAAGCCGCCTTATGGAAAGATAAAGCGGCTTTTTTATTTCGTAAAACTTTGACGACTTACCGGCGACTTGAGCGTCCCGTGGAATTTCCCGTCGTCGGTGCTGTTGGATTCGATGCGGAAACGTTCTGGCGCATCTCCTTCGCTTCTTTCAGGTGATCCTGCAAAGTTGGCAGCGTCTGTGTTGCAAAATCCTTGATGGCCGCGTTCTTTCCGCCGTCGGCTTCCCTGTTGAAGTCGGCGATATCTTCCTCGTGATCCCGTACCATGTCGCGCGCATAAGCTCGGTCGAATGCCGCCCCCGACAACTTAGATAGCGAATCGTACGTGGCCTTGTCCTTTGCACTGATGTCATCCGGTAGAGTGATATTTTCGTGAGCCGCCGCGCGCTTCATCTCGTCGCCGGCCTTGGTGTGGTCTTCCACCATCCGCTGTCCGAATTTCTTCACGGAGTCGCAGGTTCCCTTTTCTTGCGCGAGCTGCCCTAGCTTCATTTCAGCGATGCCGCCCTGCGCGGCCTTCTTTGCGAATTGCGTGTCGCTCACCGCCGTGTGCGTCGGCGTCTGCGAATTTTCCTGGTGCGCTAACACCACCCAGCATCCCAAGAATGTGCAGAACGTCGTGACTCCGGCAACGTAAGCCACTTTCATGAGGGGACTATCCAGATTCCGCATACCCTTCCTCCATCGCACGCAATCCACGAAGCGTGTACACACAGTAGGAGCGCCCGGGAACAACCACAATCCGGTCTTAGCTGTAGAGTCGCCTAGGGGAGAGTGTGTAGCGTCGTGGAGAGCCCGACTTCGTTGGGCGTTGCGGGAACAGCGCGGAGCTTAATTTTTGCGCAATACCAGGCAGCTTGCGAGGATGTCATGAAGTGCCTGCCGCTTCTGCGTAAATCCAGCCATGGCGTACCCGATGCCGAGGGGAATGAAACTCGTGACGATTTTCCCAAAGTGGCGGCCCGACGCCCGCGCGAACGTAACCCTGCGTCCCTCCATGTCGGTCACGATCAATCCCAGCGCTTTCTTGCCGGCGGTGCCTTCCCACTCCGAGCTTTCCAGCAGCGCGTGGTACAGCCACGTGCCACCCACTCCAATCAGCACGCAAAACCAAATGAACAGCAGAAACATGGGAGGCAGCCCATTGATGAATGGATCTCCGTCGCGGGGAATTCTTGCCAGGACCCCACCGATGCCCATGGCCATCGCCGCACCGACCACGATCGGAATCGCGAAAACCCCCAAGATGATCACATCGATCAAATAGGCGAGGACACGCAGCCAAAATCCAGCATACGCCACGGAAACCGCAGGGGGCACAGGCATGCGCACAGCCACGGTCGCCGGGATAGCACCTGGCGCCGCCATCGGCGCGGGCACCGTGCCTGTCGCCGTCACTGGCACGACTCCGGTGGATTGTCCGCATTGATTGCAGAAGGTAGAGCCATCCGCGATGACGCTTCCACACTTCGAACAGTACACGGCGATACCTCCGGATTTGCTTACTAGGAGTTCACGGGCAGCGGCATCGTACGTCGTGCTGTCCTACCGGTCAATACGCAGTGCTCTGACAAATGTTCGATTAGGCCGATATGCGCTACGCCTGTTATCCTTCCGGCCCTGTAGTGATTTCGGAGGTGCTACCGTGCGAAGAAATTTGGTTTTTCTCGGCGCAATTTTTGCTTTCGGCGTCACGGTGGTCGCACAGCAACCGCCTGCGAAGCGCTTTGACTGCAACTCCTGGTGGAGCCACGTCCAGTTTCTGGCCGATGACAAACTCGAGGGACGCGAGACTGGCAGCGAAGGTCTGCGCACCGCGGAAGCCTACGTCGTCGATCAACTTACCAAGGCGGGTCTACAGCCTGCAGGCATCAATGGTTTTTACCAGCCGGTCAAATTTGTCTCCCGAGAAATCGTGGAGAAGGATTCCTCGGCAGCGCTGGTTTCAAACGGCAACGCAGCGCCGCTGGTGCTCGGCGAAGATGCGTACTTCAACACCCGCGTCGACCTGGCAACCGAAGAAATCTCCGCTCCGCTGGTATTCGCCGGCTACGGCTTGAAAATTCCAGAGATGAACTACGACGATCTCGCCGCGCTCAATTTGAAGGGCAAAATCGTCGTGTATATCGCGGGGTCCACGGCGGAAACTCCTACCGCGCTCGCGGCTCACTACCAGACGATCGGCGAACGCTGGAAAGCTCTGAAGCAGGCGGGCGCTATCGGCACCATCGGCATACCGAATCCGGCCTCGATGGACATACCGTGGTCGCGCATGTCGCTGAACCGCATGCATCCTTCGATGGATTTGGTGGGGGATGAGTTCAACGAGACCTCTGGCTTAAAGACCTCGCTAACCTTCAATCCTGCACAAGCCGAAAAGTTATTCGCGGGATCTGGACACACCTTTGCGGAAATCGCCGAACTGGGCAAAGACCGCAAGCCGATGCCGCGCTTCCCCCTCGGCGTTTCGCTGAAATGCCACGCGGTGGTGAAATCCACTTCCGTCGAGTCCGCCAATGTGATCGCCAAGCTTCCGGGCAGCGACCCGGCGCTGAACAACGAATACGTCGTGTTATCGGCGCACGTGGATCACGTCGGCATCGGTGCGCCGATCAACGGCGATCGCATTTACAACGGAGCGATGGACAATGCCTCTGGCGTTGCGGTGTTGCTGGATATCGCGTCGTCGTGGAAAGCGAAGGAAGCGCATCCCCGGCGGTCGATCCTGTTTGTATTTGTCACAGCGGAAGAAAAAGGACTGTTGGGGTCAAAGTATTTCGCTGCTCATCCCACCGTGCCGTCCAAATCCATAATCGCCGATGTGAACATCGATATGTTTCTGCCGATCGTGCCCCTGAAAGTGCTGAAAGTGCAGGGACTGGCGGAATCCGATCTGGGCGATCGCGCACGTGAAGCCGCACAAGCATTCGGCGTACGCGTGCAGCCCGATCCGCAACCCTTGCGCAACGCGTTCATTCGCAGCGATCAGTACAATTTCATCCGCCACGGTGTACCTGCAGTGAAACTCGACGTCGGTTTCGATCCCGGGTCACCTGATGAACAAATTTTTAAGGATTGGCTCATGGTCCGCTACCACGCGCCTTCCGACGACCTTGCGCAACCCGTAGACCGCGCCACCGCCGCAACCTACGAAGATATCACTCGCCAGTTGCTCATTTCCGTAGCCGACGCTGACGCCCGGCCCCAATGGAAGCCCGACTCCTTCTTCCGCCGCTACGCAATTGGCGACTAGCATGCCAAGTCCGGGCACAGCCGTGCTGTGCCTACAAGATCATCCCAGCCACTGCGGGTTATGGCCGGTGCCATCGAAATTGTCGGTCGTCTTGTATCCTTCGAACTTGCCATCGCGGGCGGAGTCCGCGGTTTTCCCCAGCAACTCCGCGACCTGGGTCTCATTCATTGGACGAAAGCTCCGAGCGGCTTGCAGGGACGATTCCAGAATTTGCAGCGAATCGCACCCGGTGATCACCACGCTGGTCGGCAAATTCATTGCGTAGTGCAGGCACTCCTCGGACTTAACGACGTTGCTTCGCAGGATCCATCCACTCCCCATCGGTTTCATTCCCAACACGCCGATCTCTTTCTTCACAAGCTCCGGCAGCACCTTTTTGCCAAAGCTGTTGAAGTGCGCGTCCATCACATTCAACGGCATCTGCACCGCATCGAAGTGAAAACGATGCGCGTCCGCCGTTTCGAGCATTTTCAAGTGAATGTCCGGGCTCTTGTGCCCGGTAAAACCGATGTAGCGCACCTTGCCGGCCTTTTGCGCCTCGACGATCGCTTCCATGCCTGCGCCTGGCGCAAAAATCTTGTCGGGATCGCCCATGCGAATCACTTCGTGGAATTGCAGCAAGTCGATGTGATCGGTTTGCAATCGCCGCAACGATTCTTCCAGTTGATCGGTAGCGGCTTTGCGAGTGCGCCCATCGATCTTGGTCATCAGGAAGGCGCGCTGCCGGTAGCCGTCGCGCAGCGCCTTGCCCATGCGTACTTCGCTCTCGCCGCCGTTGTAATCCCAGCAGTTGTCGAGAAAACTGACACCGTTGTCGACCGCGGTCCGAATGATCCGAATGCTCTCTTGCTCGTCCTTTTGCACCCCGATGTGAAAGCCGCCCAGGCCCATCATCGAGACTTTCTCGCCAGTGCGTCCAAGCGTCCGGTAGGTCATCCCCGTTTTCGAGTCGACCGCCCAAGCCAATTTCTCCGCGCTCGCCGCCACGGTCGCCGCCACCGCCATGCCGACAAATTCGCGCCTCGATATGCCTCCGTCTTTCGCGCCCTTAGCGTCGTCGTCGAACATATACGTCTCCTCCTGGTGGCTGAGAGCCTTAGCCTACACCCGCGCCTATTGGTGTCAAACCGCATTAGACGCCTGGCGGCGGAACGGGCAGACGAGGCAAGAAAGTTGGTATGGGAGCGGTTCGGCAGCTATAATCCGCGTGTTTCGCCGAGTTCGTTCAGCTGGTAGGGCAACCGAGGTGTGCATGCAAGTGCGTGTTCTGGCCGTCATCGCTTCGCTGTCTTTTATTCTGCTTTTCGTCTCCACGCTAGTCCGGTCAGGCCCGGCGGCGCAAGGACTCCTCGTTGTCGCGAATCAGTTCGAACACACCGCGTTGCTCGTCGATCCTGAAAGCCGGCGTGAAGTCGCCAAAATCGTCGTCGGCGTCAACGGCCACGAAGTCGCCGTGAGCAAGGACGGCCGCTTCGCCTACGTTCCGATCTATGGCAACGCCGGCGTCGGCAAGCCCGGTACCGACGGCACCAGCATTGATGTCGTTGATATTCGCGAGCGCAAACTCGCTTATACCATCGATCTCGGAAAGCCTCTGCGCCCGCATGAGCCGGCCATTGGCCCCGACGGCCGACTTTACGTCACCGCCGAGCTCTCCCAATCGCTCGACGTGATCGATCCCGCCACCCGCAAAGTAATCGCTGAGAATCCCACGGGCCAGCCGGAATCCCACATGTTCGTCATCACTCCCGACGGGAGGCGCGCCTACACCGCCAACGTGCATGCGGGTACCCTCAGCGTTCTTGACCTTGTTCATCACACTTTGATCACCACGATTCCCGTTTCCAAGATTGTGCAGCGAATCACCATACAGCCCGACGGCCGCTACGTCTTTACCCACGACCAGGATGCGCCGAGAATCGCCGTGATCGACACCACCACCAACAAAATATCAGGGTGGATCGATCTGCCGGAAACGGTCTACAGTTCCGAGCCCACGCCCGATGGCCGCTGGCTGGTGGCCGCCGGCTTGAAGGGGCATATTTTCGTGATTGACTTGAACACGCGCAAGCTGGCCAAGACCTTCGACGCCCCGACAGCCCTCGGCAAAGTTCTCGTCCGGCCTGACGGTGGCGTTGCGTACGTCTCTTTCCTCACGGCGGGAAAAATCGAGGTTCTGGATCTGCACTCGTGGCAAATGCAACCCTCGATCGACCTGACGCCCGGAGTGGACGGAATGGCCTGGGCCGGGAATTAGTGATCACGCAAAGCAGAGCACGCCGTCATGAACATCGATCAGCTCCGCACACTCTGCCTCTCTTTCCCCGGCGCGACTGAACAGACGGTCTGGGAAGGGGATCTCACATTCAAGGTTGCCAACAAGATGTTCGCGCACACGGTCCTTGAGGTCGCGCCCGTCTGGCTTTCCTTCAAGTGCTCGCCGGATAATTTCGCCGAACTCACCGAACGCGCAGGAATCATCCCTGCGCCATATCTTGCCCGCGCCCAATGGGTCGCGCTGGAAACCCGAGACGCGCTTCCGCTAGACGAACTCACTCGCCTGCTGCACGAATCCTACGATTTGGTCGTCGCTAAGCTGCCGAAGGGAACGCGTGAGATCCTATCTCGAGGCGGCACGCCGAAGGGTAAGACGTCGCCGCGAAAACGTGCGGGTGACAAATCTACGAAAAGGAAGAAACGACGCTAGTTACGTCGTTGGGTACGGTAGGGACTATGAAATAGTGTCGTGGCGGTTCGGCACAAACAGGGAAGAACTGTGCTACTTAGAAGAACTACGGCCGGTCTTCGTCGTCGTATTCTTTGGGAACGTCATCTTCCAGCACTTCGTGGGTGACGACTTCTGACTCCCCTGCATTCCCCGCTTCTTCCACACCGCTGATGATGCCCGCCTCGAACGCCTGGCCCTCTTCCAGCAATTCGTCCGCGCTCTCCGAGTCCACATCCTCAACGATGGAAATACCCTGGAGGTCGCCCGCGCCGGTTCCAGCCCGCGCCACCCGCGACTTAGGCTTCAGCCGTACCGTCTCGACGTCCTGGTTTCCCCTGACCATGCTCGCTTCCGAAATGGGCGGCATCCTCTTCGGCAGGGTCTTTTTCTTCGCAGCTGCCTTCGCTTTCATTGCGACCTTGGCTTTCGCAACTGGCTTTTTCTTCGCGCTAGCTGCGAGTTTCGCCTTGTGCGCGACTTTCTTCGAGGTCGCCGCCTTCGGTGACCTTTTCACTTTTTTCAAAGCTGCTTTTTTCTTAGCCATATCCGGAGTCTAGCACCAGCGCGGCCCGGCGCAAATACACACCTGGTTTTTCACCACTCAATCCCAATAAGCTGACGAAGAAGGGACGCGCAGAAGCGTCGCCCCTGCACTTTTCGTCGAGATCGATGCCTCATCTCAACTTTTCTAAATCCACAAACTCCAGGTCCCACGGGGTCTTCCGCAAATTCAGCCGCGCCACGGTAATCGGCAATTGGAACCGTCTCGGGCCCGCGCTCCCCGGATTGATGTACAACACGCCCGACCGCTCGCTGCGCCCAAAGTTGTGCGAGTGACCGCTCACGACGACATGAAAGCCAGCCGCCGCAGGATCCAGATCGAGCGTCTTCACGTCGTGCAGCACGTAAATTTGCACCGCTCCGGCATCGGCAACGGCGGTAACAGGCAGCGTCTGCGCCCACTCCGCCGTGTCCACATTGCCGCGCACCACTACGACCGGCGCCAGTGCTCTCAGTGAATCCAGGATCTCCGGTGCCCCCACATCACCCGCGTGCACAATCATTTCCGAGTCGCGCAGCGCGCGCAACGCCTCTTCCCGCAAGAGTCCATGCGTATCCGATATCAAGCCAATGCGCTTCGGATGATTTACCACAGCTGAGATTATGGGTGAATTGCAGTACAAGAAGAATCAGGAAATGGAAAGAAGGCCTAACTCAGCGCCGCGACTTTCTCTGCGTACCGCCGGCGCAACGGCTTTGCTCCCGGAGCCGGGAAGGCCATGTGCCAAAAATTGAGATGCTGATCGGTGAATTCGATACCCACGTAAACCTTGCCATCGCGGGAGCGCTTAACCGCGACGACTTTCCCCTCGGCTTGCTGGTTCGTCAGTTCGTTTTCCAGCAGCAGGATGTCCCCAAGCGCCACCGGATGTTCAAGCTCGATGGACGCGCCGTGCAGACTCACTGTGTGGGACTTCGTTTCGACCGCGTAGGTCTCGCCCTCTGCCGTGATTCCATGCACCTTAAGCGGCACACTCAACATCACCCTCATCGTGCGGCGTCGCTCTTTACAACGAAAATGAAGAATGGCCATGGGACACTAGCCTCTCACGCAAATTCAGACGTTCAACCAGACGACGCACTCGAAAGGTGCTGTGCGAACCAGGTCCGCACACCAGCGATTCTGCCTGCCGCCGGATGATGGCGCAATGGCATGTCGGTACCACAATGCCCTGCCCGAAAACAGTACCGTTGTACCTAGCCCTGGGTAACAAGCACGCTGAACACAGAGATTTAGTGTCCATTTTGCTATGTTGGTCACGTTTGTTATTCGCTTTTTGTTTGCTGCTGACTATTGCTTGCCCACAATCGCCAATGCATTGACGCGCGCCCGATCTACCGTTAGGCCCCAATGCAAATGTGGTCCGGTGACGCGCCCGGTAGCGCCAACCTTGCCGATCACCTCTCCGGTTGCCACCATGTCTGCGGCCTTCACCGCGATCTCCGAAAAGTGGCAATACAGCGTGTACACACCCCAGCCATGGTCCAGCACCACGGTATTCCCCGAAAAGTAAAGAGGTTCCGCCAGCACCACACGGCCACGCTGGGACGCGTGAACCAGCGTCCCCGTTGGCGACGGAAAATCCACGCCCGTGTGTGGCGGTCTAGCTTGTCCGTTAAAAACGCGGCGCTTGCCGAAATTTCCACCAGTCTTGACCCCATCCAGCGGCACTCGAAACCGCCCCGTCCAGAATCTCTCGGGGGTCACCGTCGCGTAAATTGCCTTCAACTTCTTGCTGTCCTCTGCGGCCTGAGCTTCTTGCTCCGGATTCGGCTCCACGAAATTTGGCGCTACTGCCAGTTTTTCGGTCGCGAACTTTCCCGCCCTTACGGTGATGCCAGCGTCGCAACGCACCGCTTCGCTAGCCTCAGACTTTCCGGAAACGTTGAGCTTATACTCCCCAGCCGCTTGCTCCAGATCCACTCCGAGCAGAGCTTGCCACACAGGGGTTCCCTTCGGCGCCGCGGCGTCCGATTGCCAGAATGGAATGTCCTTGTCCGTCCACTTGCCTGCGACTTCCAACAGCGGCTTCGCGCTGCGCAGTTCCAGCAGCAGCAAGCCCCCCTGGTTCGCGGACGCGGCGCTCACTCGGAGTTCGATACCTTCACCGCAGTCGTGCTTGCTCCAGGTCGAAACCGCCGTCTTAGGCGCCGGATGCTTCTTGGTTTGGCGCGAATTTGCATGCCCCACCGTCGCGCAGGCCATCGCGCAGATCGCCAAACAAAGCATCCGGTATTGCGCCGGGGCAAATCCCCATGAGTTTGCGGATCGCATTTCGCCTCTTTGTTGGCACCCAGCTACTAAGATCGCGCGTCCCGCTTTTTTGCCGGACGTGCTAACTTTTACAATTTTCTTACGCGAGCTTCAGGACTTTCTAAGCCTTCGCCCCCTAGTCTTCCGTTCGTGGGGATGCAGCCGGCTTCCAGGCCACTTGCAGCGTTCACTCCTCGTTGCGGCCGCAGAAGTTCGCGTCCCCCAGTTTCATATGCCGACACTCATTCTATCGACGCTTGCTTTGCTTGGCTGTGCTTTCCTGATCTATGTGTTCTTCCACTGGCTGCGCGACGAACTGAATCCCAAGCGCCCGGTGAAACGCATCCAGCGACGCCCGCAGTTCCCGGCACCACAACGCCCCTACGTCATCCGCTATCCGCATCAGCGAAGTATGTAGAGAGCTGCCTCAAGCGGAGCATTCCGAATCTGTCTGGCAGCGCGAGCGCGTGGCTTCAGCCGTGCCGTAATCGCTATTTCCGCTGACCTTTGCCGAGTAGTCGTAGCGGCCGCTTTTGAAGCGGGCGCCTTTACTCAACCCGGGCTTGGACCTCAACGAGCCCGCCGAATCTCCTAGGGCGCCAACAGCTGCGCATGGCGGCGCGGAGGTCACTATTCAAAGCCGATTCACATTTCCAGGCCGATCAGGCGCATCAGCTCGATGGCATTGCTCTTGGTTACCACGCCGTCTCGCAGTTTGTAATCGAAACGCATCTTGCCGTCTTCGACCTGATCCTCGAAGTGCACGTTGCGGATCGAATTTCCCAGTGCCGCGGTAATCTCGGTCAACGCCAGATCATGCGTCGTCACGATGCCGATCGCGCGACGCTGCGACAGGGCGCGGATCAGGCTCTCGGCGCCGATCCGGCGGTCCTTGGAATTGGTGCCTTCCAATAATTCGTCGAACAGGAATAACAGCGGCCGGTTTTCGTTGGCAACCGTGCGACCCCGGTTGGCGACGCTGCCTGGCGCCAAATCTCCATTCGCGGCGTCACGTTTCGTAAGCTCCCCGCCAGCCAAGTCAAAGACGCGCCGAATGTGCAGGATTTCCGTGTAAAACGTCGATCGTCCTTCCTGAAGCGAATCCGTGCTATGGATGCGTGTGCCCACATTGAGTGCCGTCAAACGCAGCGATTTGGCGCGAACCGGAGCGCCGGCCATGGCCAGTACCGTGTTGATTCCGACGACCCGCAACAATGTGCTTTTGCCGGACATGTTCGACCCACTGACCAGCATCACGCGCGTCTCCTGATCCAGCCGCACGGAGTTTCGCACGCACTTTGCCGCTGGGATCAGCGGATGTCCTAGCTCTTTTCCATCAAAAAGCGCGGCCGAATTCGACGGCTCCACCAATTGCGGGAACGGATCGGCGGGATGCTCGTAGGAATAGGTCGCCAGCGAAATCAGCGCTTCAATCTCTCCCACGATCTCAACGCTCGCGCGCATGCGAGCACCGTAGCGCCGCCGCCAGGATTCCGCTGCGAATGCCACCTGCGCGGTGTACAGCAGAGGCAACTCGACGAGGTGTCCCAGCAGACTGTGGTGCGCGTCGATCCAATACACGATTCGTGCGAGCTTCCGAATGAAATGCGAAGCCGGTTCCCCGCCGCGATCAAGCTCTGCGGCAAACCCTTGCAGGCGCGGCGAAGCGAAAGGCTCTTTCTCGAGGCGCTGCAAAATGTCCGCGAAGAGCAGCAAGCCTTCCGCGTTGCAGGAGATCCCCTCGATCACCGCGTGCGCCTGGCGTCGCAGCGAACGCCGGAAAAACACTTCGATCATCAAGACGACCAAGAGCGGCCAATACGTGAATGTCGCCAGGTAAAACACGCTCGTTGCGACGGCGGCGATGGCCAGGATGATCGCCGCAAGGTGAGTAGCAGCCCCCGGCATCACGCGCTGGGTTTCGGCCCAGCCCATCAGCGATTCCGGGTTCAACCGTGCGCGCAGTTCGTCGCCGGTCACCGCGATGTCGCGATGCAAATCCAATTTCTCGCGTAGTTCGGCTACCAAGCCCTGGCGCTCGAGAATCGCAGCCGCGGATGATGGCGCGCACAGCCACTTCGCCAGCTGGTTCTCGCCCATGGGTAAACGCGCCGTCGATAGCAATTCGAAAAGGCAGCCACGGCCGAACAGATCGAGGTCGTCTGCGTAAACGTGCTCGGGATCGCGAAAACGATCTCCCGTCGGCCCCGTGCCAGCCCAACGGTCTTCGATTCGCGCGATACCCCGGCGATAGAACGCCGCTGCGGACTCCGCCCGCGATCGCGCGCGAAGGATTCGTTCGTGTGAGAACGCGAGGGTGAGATACAAAACGACTGGTATCGTCAGCCAATAAGCAGGCAGGGCCTCCTTGTGGAGACAGAACCAGGCAAGCACCAGGCCGGCGACGACTACAGCTAACTTGCCATTTCCCACCTGAATGTGGAGACGGTTTTTCGCGCCGACAATCTGCAGGTAGTTTTCCAGCCGCTTCGAGTATTCACCGCGAGGATCAGGCACACTGCCTCTTCCGAAAGCGCCGCCGTTGGATTACCCGCGCGCCTCGAACGTTTTGGAAGATTTCGCGGGTCGCGCGAATTCAGTCTACTCTTCACCGATATCTTCGTGCCACACGGCGGGATTCGCGCCAATATAGTTGGCGAGCAGTTCGACGCATTCCTGGGACTGTAGATCGATCACTTCGATTCCATTTTCACGCAGCCAGTCGATACCGCCACGAAAATTCACCGACTCGCCGACCACCAGCGTGCCGATCCCGAACTGCCGCACTAACCCGCTGCAATACCAGCATGGGGCAAGGGTGGTCACCATGATTTTGTCACGATAGCTGCGCTGCCGCCCGGCCTTGCGAAACGCGTCGGTTTCCCCGTGCACCGACGGGTCGTTTTCCTGCACCCGCCGATTATGTCCGCGCCCAAGAAGTTTGCCTCCGCGGTCGAACACCGCCGCGCCGATAGGAATGCCACCTTCGGCAAGGCCCGCGAGCGCCTCTTCGATGGCGACGCGCAGCATTTCCGCATAGCGGTAGGGAGTGAGACTTGCTTCGCTGACGTTCTGCATTTGATTTGACCCCCGAAAGTATACCTTTCGGGTGCGCTTTGAGCTAAAGAATGCGGTTGGGCCCTGGGGCCACAATATGTGTGACTGGCACCACAGTGCAACTCTCACGAACAACACTAAGCTTATAATAATCAATAGTTTAGGCGTGGATACCCATGTGCCATATGCCATCCCGAGACCAAACAGCGCCGGGAGGCAGCGATGACACAGTGGGATACGTTCCTATTGATGAGCTTGATTGCAGTTAGCTCGGCTGGATGCTCGAGTAAGGCAGCATTGCCTGCCAAGAAGGCGCCGCCGCTGGCCGGGCCGGCACGGACCGCGCCAAGCCGTCAGCCGGAGCGCGCGACGAAACCCGTGGCGCGAGAATCTTCTTTCTCCACCTACGCGAATCCGGACTATGGCGTTACGTTCCGGTATCCGCGGAATTTTGCTTTAGTGGAGCGCGCAACTCTGGCGGACCAGGGCGCTTCGGAGGACGTCGCACCTTTGGACGGTTCTGGTGCAAGGAGCCAGGAAGAACTGGAGCAGGAGGAGCCGGGCGCGGTCTTGGTCGCTACCGTAGTCGTGCCGGACGATGCGTATCCGAACACGACTTTTGCCGGGGGATCGCTGCAGTTGGCGGTGAATCGCTACCAAACCGCTGGGAGTTGCCGGCGGGAGTTGATTTCACGGCTGGGTGATTCGAACGGGCGGGATGGTGCGGTGACCATTCAGGGTGTGGAGTTTGCGTGGGTGGACAACGACGAAGGAGATGGCAGTACGGAATTTTTCGAGCGGGACTACGCAGGTTTTGCGAATGGAACGTGCTACCAGTTCTTCCTGCGGGTCGGCGTCGCCACTGCGGAGGATTCAGATGGCGCACGTCCACCGGATGAAAGAAAAATTCTAGGGCACATGGAGAAGATTGTTTCGAGCCTGCAGCTCGAACCGCAGAGCGTTTCGGTCCTCGACGGCCTCACGACCGGGGAAATCAAGCGGCGCACTCGTTAGAGGGCCGAGCGACGCAGGGACTCGGCTGAAAAGGCACCGCCACCAATGGCTGTGCCAAAAGATTTTCACGCGGCTGATAAATGTTGCAAGTACGGCATTTCGACTCGACCGAAGCGTTGTCGCCTTCGATAAAGAAAGTTAGGCTTAACTTAGGTTGTACCGGCTGTACGCAAATTTCCCCCTCCCCGTCAACCCTTTCCCTATCCGTGCGTCAAGAGTGCTTGCAAAGAATGCTGCCTGAAATCAAGAAATCGGTTTCTCCCATAAGGATCGCCGCCAGCGAGCGTCGCGTCTTGCCACGGTACGCCTTCACCGCGATTGCCGAGGCCGTCGAATTGGAGTCGCACGCGCGCATCAGTGGCCGCATCAGCGATCTTGGCGAAGGCGGGTGCTATTTCGAAGTAATGAGCCCATTCGCAGTGGGCCACCACGTGAGGTTGCACGTCTTCAAAGATGACCAGGAATTTGCTGCCAGAGCCAAGGTCCTGTATTCCACGGGAGGCGTCGGAATGGGCCTCGCCTTCACGGATATCGACCCAACCCAGCGACCCCTGCAGGACCGCTGGATCGGAGAGTTAAGCGGTGAAGTGGCGCCCGAGCCCCGGGCAGCGGAGATTGATCAGGCGATTCGGAACGCAGGTAGCGCCACGCACAGCAACGCAATGTGTTGAACGAGCTCATTCTTATGCTGATCCAAAGGCGTGTGCTGACCGACGTCGAGGGCAAAGCACTGCTGCAAAAGCTCTTGCTTTGAGCAGCATGGAAATGTGATCGCTTACACAGACATTTCTCGAACCAAGCTACCGCTAAAAGCTGGAGTTGTCGAAAGGCCTTGGGAAAAGGTCGCGCATTTGCAGCACTTCGGTCTTACCCTTGAGGTTGGAGAGGACGACCGGGATGTCGCCGCAGAATTCCCAGATAAGCTGTCGACAGGCGCCGCACGGCGGAGTCAGCGTGTCGGTGTCCGTGACGACGGAGATCGCGTCAAACCCGCGCTCCCCTTCGCTGATGGCCTTGAAGATGGCGGTGCGTTCGGCACAGACGGTCAAACCGTAGGTTGCGTTCTCGACGTTGCAACCCCCGAATACCCGGCCGGAGACAGCGCGAAGCGCAGCCCCCACGCGGAAGTTCGAATAAGGAGCATGCGCGTTTTCGCGGGTTTGTCTGGCTATCAGGATCAGATGATCGTAGTCGGACAAGAAATGATCCTCCCGAATCCCCCGTGAGTGTACGCCAAAAACCAATGTAGGCGCCGGGCTTTAGCCCGGCGCTGGCACAAACCCCAGAATCACCCGCTACAAGATTCCGCAATCCGAGGGATTACCGCCTTCAGCAAGCCGATGAAATCATTCTTCACGCGCGCTCCCGTTTCGAACACTTCTTCGGCTGTCAGCGGAGCGCCGGTGATACCCGCCGCCATGTTGGTCACGCAGGAGATTCCCATCACGCGCATGTTGCTGTGGCGAGCGGCGATGACCTCGAGAACTGTGGACATGCCCACGAGGTCGGCGCCCAGTGTGCGAAAAGCGTGGATTTCCGCGGGAGTTTCGTAGTTCGGCCCGGCTAGTGCCAGATAAACACCTTCGTGCAGATTGAGCTTTAGCTTTCTTCCCTCTTCGCCGACGAAGCCGCGGAATTCCGCGTCGTACGCGCGGGTCATGTCCGGGAACCGGGGGCCGAAGCGGTCGTCGTTGGGACCAATGAGAGGGTTCGCAGCTTGCAGATTGATGTGGTCGCGCAGCGCCACCAGTGCGCCTTCGGAATAATTCAAATTAATCCCACCGGCGGCGTTCGTGACGATGACCGCCTGGATGCCCATTCTGCTGAACACGCGTATAGGAAAAGCGACCTGTTTGGCGGAGTAGCCTTCGTAGAGATGCACACGGCCTTGCATGCCCGCTACCGCGACATTTCCAACTTTGCCGATTACCAGTTGGCCCGCGTGACCTATGGCGGTCGATTGCGGGTAGTGCGGAATTTTTTTGTAAGGAATTCTTACGGCGTTCGCGAATTCCTCAGCGAAAGCGCCCAACCCGGAGCCGAGAACCAGGGCGATACGCGGACGTAGCTTCGTTTTGGATAGGATGAATCTGGCAGCGCGGGTGGCCTGGGAGAATTCGGAATGGGCGATTTTTGGGGCCATGGTCGCTGAGTAATTTAGCGCAAGACACGCGCTCAACTGAAGATGCCGACGATGGAGGCGGAGATCAGGTTGGCCATGGTGCCCGCCAGCATCGCGCGGATCCCGAATTTTGCCAACTGGCTACGTTGCTCCGGTGCGAGCGCGCCAATGCCACCGATCTGGATGCCGATGGAGCTGAAGTTTGCAAAGCCGCAGAGCGCAAAAGTGGCGATCGTGAAGCTGCGCGGGTCGAGCGAGCCCTTCATGGTGCCGAGCTGCGCAAAGGCCACGAATTCGTTCAGCACCATGCGCGTCCCCAGCAAATTCCCGATGGCTGCGGCATCGTGCCACGGGATGCCGATCAGCCACGCCACCGGAGAGAATAGCCATCCCAGAACTTCCTGCAAGTTGTAAGGGAACCAGCCCACATGGATGTGCACCCAGCCCATCACGGCATTGACCAGTGCGAGCAACGCCAGAAAGACGATCAGCATAGCGCCGACGTTGAGGGCCAGATGCAGGCCATCAACGGTCCCGCGAGCGATGGCGCCAAGGACATTGGACTCTTTTTCCGTAGCGGGCATTTGCACCCGCCCAGCCGTGAGCGGCTGTTCGGTTTCGGGCACCAGCATCTTCGCCATCAGCAGCGTCCCAGGAGCCGTCATAATTACTGCGGTGAGCAGGCTCTTGGCATCCGCACCGCCCACTCGAATATAGGCGGCCATCATCCCCCCAGAAATGTGCGCCATGCCGCTGGTCATGACGGTCATAAGTTCGGACTTGGTTAGCTTTGGCAAGAACGGACGAATGGTCAGCGGCGCTTCCGTCTGGCCCATGAAAATGCTCGCCGCCACGTTGAGGGATTCGGCGCCGCTCGCGCCCATAATGACGGTCATGACCCACGCCGCGGCGCGAATGACAATTTGCATAACGCCAATGTGGTAGAGAACCGCGAAGAAAGCGGCGATGAAAATGATCGTGGGTAGAACCTGGAGCGCGAAGATCAACCCCAGCGAAGAATCCGCCTTGCCGAGTTCGCCAAAGACAAATGTCGAGCCCACGTACGAAAAATCGAGCAGGTGTTTTGCATAGTAACCCAGCGCGCTGAACAAGGCCTGGCCCCAACGCACGCGGAGAACAAAAAGGCCCAGCGCGAATTGCAGGCCCAGTCCCCAAGCCACGGTTTTTAGCTTAATCGAGCGGCGATCGGTGGAGAACAAATAGGCGGCCCCAAGAATCGCGGCAATGCCGAGCACGCCTGTTAAACGTCCCATCCGATTTGCCTCTTTCTACTTCTGTTCGCCGATGACGCGGCGAATCAGCCGGGGCTTCTCGCGCGGTGTTTCGCGCGCGATGAGATAGCTGCCGGCAATCATATCCTTCGCTTCCTTTAGCTTGGCGTCGGCATTGTAATGGATGGTGGCCAGCGACTCGCCTTTTTTTACTGCGTCGCCGATGCGCTTGTGAAAGAGCAGCGCGACGCCGGGGTCGATGGCGTCTTCCTTTTTCTCGCGGCCACCGCCCAGCATGGCCAGCGCGGTTCCGAAGGCTTCACAGTTTGTTCCGCTAACGTAGCCCTCACTTTCGCTCAGGACATCCACGTGCGAACGCGCCTGGGGTAGACGTTGGGGTTCATCGATCACGCGTTCGTCGCCGCCTTGCAGTTTAATTCCCTGTTTGAATTTTTCGAGGGCCTGGCCGTTAGCGATCATTGCCTCCGCGAGCCGGCGGCCTTCAACCAGAGACTCGGTTCGTTCGCTGAGGTAGAACATCCACGCCGAAAGCTCGATGCTCAGCTCGCGAAGATCGGCAGGGCCGCGGCCTTTGAGGGCCTCGATGCACTCGATGATTTCCGACGAATGGCCGGCGGCGCGGCCGAGCGGCTGATTCATATCGGTGATCAGCGCGACAGCTCTCTTGCCCATGCGTCTACCGGTATCGACCATGATTTCCGCGAGGTGCACGGCGTCTTCTTCGCGCTTCATGAACGCGCCGGAGCCGGTTTTGACATCGAGAACGAGCGCGTCGATACCCTCTGCCAGCTTTTTGCTCATGATCGAGGCGCAGATCAGGCCAATACTCTCGACGGTGCCGGTGGCGTCGCGCAGGGCGTAGATTTTCTTGTCAGCGGGAGCGATCTCCGCAGTTTGCCCAATCAAGGCCATGCCGCATTCGCGGAGCACCATGCGGAATTGATCGAGCGAAAGATTCACGTTAAAGCCGGGGATGGATTCGAGCTTGTCCAGCGTACCCCCGGTGTGCCCGAGACCGCGCCCGCTGATCATCGGCACCGTCAGGCCACCCGCTGCCACGATGGGAGCGAGGATCAGTGAAGTCTTGTCGCCGACGCCGCCCGTGGAATGCTTGTCCACCTTCTTGCCTGGGAGCGCGGAAAGGTCCAGCACTTCGCCGGAATGCAGCATGGCCTCGGTGAGTGCGGCTGTTTCCGCGAGAGACAGTCCACGCAGCCACGTGGCCATCAGCCATGCCGCCATCTGATAGTCGGGAATGTCCCCGCGCGTGTAGCCGGAGACCAGGAATTCGATCTCTTTGCGGGAGTGTTCACCGGAGTCGCGTTTCTTTCGGATCAGGTCAACGGCGCGCATGCGTTGGTAAAGGTGAGGCGGGAGCGTAGCATTTCTTGCGGCAGGAGGCTAGGGGCGGCCCTTAGGCGAATCGGCACTGATTAGAGAGGCAGCTGCCCGCCCGGAGGGAGCAGCGTTACTTGACCGGCGACGACGCGCCAGCCTCGCGGCGTGTTGATGTAGACGTGCAGCACGCGCATCTGGCTGTTAAATTTCTGCTCCCTGAAGGTGCCCCGCGCCGTCCACAGACAGGTGGCAACGGCCGTGTCTTTGTAAAGACGCACATTGATGTCTGAAGCATTGAAACCGTCATATTTGACTTCGTACGTCTGCACCGCGTTGATAAAACTCGTCTTATCGACCGGTTGGCCGTGGGACATCGTACCGCTGAAGTCATCGCTGTATACGCGCCGGAAGAAGGTTCCGGTGTTGGTTTGGATCGCGCGCGCGGCCTCGTGCTCAAGGTTGATGATCTCTTGGCGCTGCATTTCGGGGTTGGGTGGTGGCTCGTCCTGCTCTTGCCATCCGAAATTGAGCGCTAGCCCAACGAGGAGCAGCGCCACAAGGTTGTACATCAGATGCCTCCTGTCAGCATCATGGCATGGGAGTCACCGGACCAACTATCGGCGAGTATACGAGTTTCGTATGGGAACAGGCGAGGGTTCGCAGATTCTTTGTCGTTCGTGACGATCTAGATAGCAGGCAGGAGCACGAGCGCAATTCGTGAAAAAGCGAGAGGCGCCTAGCCGACTGCGATGTAGGACAGACGCCCTCCGCCAAAGACAATGCCCCGCAGTCGTAGCGGCCGCCTTCCGAGGCGGGCGACCCGGGTACTACAACGACCGCAGGAAGTTCAACAGATCTTGCTGCTGCCTTGGATTCAGGCGGTTAAAGTTGCGAATCACGCCGTTCGCTTCTGAGCCTTGGCTGGCGTGTTCTTTGATGGCATCCACCAGGTCCGTGGTGCGGCCGTCGTGCAGTAAGAAGATGCGCTGCCCGAGGCCCCACAGCGGCGCGGAACGAAACTCATCCAGCCCCGCAGTGCCTTGCGAGACGCCGTCGGCGAGATTTGTTCCCATATTGTGGACCAACAGGTCAGAAAACAGGTTGGCGTTGGCGTTGTTCAAATCCGCCGTCATCGAAGACTGCGTGGTCGGTAGCGTCGGTGTATGGCACAGCGCGCATCCGATGGCGTTAAACGTCTGGCTTCCATTGCTGATGGAAGTCGCCCCTCCCGGATTCGTAGTTGACGCGATCGGTGGTTTCAGGAAGCGCATGAACATCGCAAATTGCACGACGTCACTCGGAACTGCGTAGTCTGGCGATGCCGTCATGTTGCTGACGTCTTCCGGCGTCGGGTTTAACCTGCAATTTGCCGGCAGCCCACCCTGTTGCGCTTCGTCGGGACTCGCGCGCTCATTTTGGAAGATCTCGTTGGTTACCCCCATTTCCACGTTGTACGCTTCACCAGAAAACGTTTCCAGTGACTTGTTCTGCGCCTTCCAGCCGAAGCGCGAAATCATGCCGTCATTTCCGTCACGGTTGACGTGCCCCGAAATGCCCAGCGCATTCTTGGCCCATTCGTTGGCATTCATGTTGGATAGGATCGTCTCTTCCGCAATGTTTTCGATCAAACCGGCTCCAAACGTCGGAGTGGGAATGCGGAAGATGACGTTGTTCAGAGCCAGGTTATGATTGAAATCGGGCTGCTTGATCGAACAGCTACCGGCATCCGCGCGGCCACTGATTACGAACAGGTCATGCACCCCGCCATCCGGCGTATTGCTGAGCGAACCGTTGTGATTCAAAAAGAACTTGAACCGCGCCTCTCGCGCTGGTCCGTCCGGAGTGATGAACGAAGGGATGCTGTTTTGGCCGGTCTGGCCGTCGAGATTGGCGACCAGCGTTTCCGGATTTGCCCCGACCATGGGAAAGACACTTGCGCTCGGGCTGCTTCCGCCAATTGCCGGTTGCGAGTGGCAGCTCGAGCACTGGTTGCTGTTGTAGCGTGGGCCGAGCCCATTGTTGGCTCCTCCCCGGACCGATTCCACTTCCTCGAACCGGCCCTGTCCATTGGTGAAGAAGTCCGTTGCGCCCGGCGTCGTGGCCACAGAATCGAGCGGGTGGCCCGAGTCGATCGAACCGGTACGCACGCCAGGATCGGTGGCCTGCGATTGGCCGATTATGACGCCTGCTGACGACAATGCCAGCAGGCCTCCAATCGATAGAGCCGCTTTATGCTTGCCGACGACGTGCCAGTGCCTTGCGAAACGCCTTACTGATTGCAATGACATCGTTCTTACTCCTCTCTAAAAAAGGAGCGCGGTGGTCCCCAGAGCAACGCTCCGGGCTGGCGGTAGACACACTTCGGGCATCCGACCTACAAAGGACAAACACGCTGGGATCCGACTAACTAAGCAAAGACGACGCTTTTCCTTGGAACATCCGAGCGTCGGGCTGGCAGCTGGTTGGAGGGAGATACTAGATACCGGTAAGATTTGCGTCACCTGTCCCGTAGGCCAGTTTTGGAACAGCGACCCCTCAGGGGTCGAATGGGTTCAGTGACTATTTATGGGCTGTTATCTGAGAGGTTATAAGGAAGGCGTGGTCGCCGGAGCGCAACGATGCAAAGTCTCGTCTGCTAGAATTGCCGGGCGCAAGTCGCCTTCACGGAAGCGCCCGAACAAATCAAATGCCGTTGCCGCAATGGAGGGGAAATCATGATGGTCGACCCAGCTCATGCTTTTTCGCGACGTAGATTCATCACCTATGGCTCGTGCTTTGGGGCTTTCTATGGCGTGGCGAAACTCATCCGGCTGCCCGATCTGGCCGAAGCTGTCGCCATCGACTCGCGCGTCTCGCAGACGCCCATCGTCGACAAAGGCTTTGCGTCGGTTAGGAAAGTCGGTGACGGGCTATACGCCACGATTTCCGATCCATCGAAGGGTTTCACCACCATAAGTAACGGCGGCTTCCTGATCGGGAAGGACGCCGCGCTGCTGATCGAGGGCTTCGCGTCAGCGCCCGGCGCTTCGTTTCAAATGGATGCGCTGCGCATGGTCAGCCAGGTGCCCGTCAAGGCTGCCCTCGACACCCACTATCACTACGACCATTCCTGCGGAAACGCATTTTACGGCGCCCAGGGAATCCCGCTTTGGGCGCACGCCTCCGTCGCCGACCGCATCGCAGAGAATTATTCGACGATGCAGGCCCATGGCCAGGCGGCTACCCTCGCGCCTTACGAGAAACGTGTCGCCGACGCAAAATCAGACATCCAGCGTCAGCATGCACAGGGCGATTTGGCGGCCCACACCGGCATGTTTAAGGCCGTCGAAGCCTCCGTCCTGGCACTGCCCAATCATTCCATCGACCCTGCAAAACCTCCCATTACCATCGACCTCGGGGGCCTTTCCGCCATCCTCGAATTTCACCCCGGCCACTCCGGCACCGACATCATCGTGCGCGTCCCGCAACAGAACGTCGTCTACACCGGAGACCTGCTGTTCAGCGGCTGGTATCCGGTCTCGATCGACCAGAAGGCCACCATTTCCGGTTGGCGCGACACCCTCAATAAATTCGCTGCCTTTGACAAAGACACCATTTTCGTTCCCGGCCACGGTCAAATCTGCGGCCAGGAAGGCATTGCCACCACTCGCGAAGTTTTTGAGGATATCGCCGCCCAAGCCGAAAAAATGCATCAGGCCGGAATCCCGGTGCAGGAGGCGATTGATCGCTACGTAGTCCCCGACAAATTCAAGAACTTCCCGATCTACTCCTGGGACTTCACCATCGGCCCCACGATCACCAAGCTCTACGAGGAATGGCAACACAAATAGGCAGGATCCCCTGTCTATTTGAGCCATTCCCCTGAAGCAACCAGCGCCAAGACGCGCCGCACCTCTGGATTTCGGTTTGACAGAAGTGACCGAATAAGGTATAGGTATAAATGATTAACAGAGCACGGGGGCAGTCATGGTCCAAGCTTCCCCGGGCTAAGGGCTTAACATTCAAACGAGGCGAAATCTAGCGCATAAACCCTTTAGAATCTGATCACTGCGCCAAACCATCGCGTATCTCCTTTGTTTTCAAATCACTACGCAAATACCCAGGGGGGGCCAGAGAAGCTAGCCAGAGAAGCT